>JAESFG010000098.1_pt1 | contig 318059 bp, 290 predicted proteins | sample 9269371 | NCBI WGS metagenome assembly JAESFG01 (sample SAMN14506227, study PRJNA617093) | algae metagenome | isolation source: Aetokthonos hydrillicola CCALA 1050 (B3-Florida) and co-occurring... | place: USA: South Carolina | collected 2013-01-01
CGCAGCGCCGCGATGATCTCCTCGGTCGATCGTCCTTTCCGTGCCATGTCCGTGTCTCCCATCAGGAGGTTGGAAATAGCCGGATTCGAAACTCATCCCTGGGCTCGGATCAGGAGTGCAGGCCAAGAGGGTCCTGCACATCGGCAGCTTCTCTAAAACGCTGTCGGCGTCGATCCGATGCGGGTTCATCGCCGCCAAGCCTGACTGGATCGAAGGCTTGACTGATTTGAAAATTGCAACGTCGTTCGGCGGGGGACGTCTCAACGCCGAAATTCTTCTCCACGCACTTCGCGACGGCAGCTATCGCAAGCACATGGAGCGCTTGCGACATCGCCTGTCGACTGCCCGCTCTGCGGTGGCGCGTCGACTGAGGTCAGTCGGGATTGAGCCATGGCACGAGCCGGATGCCGGGATGTTCCTATGGTGCAAGTTGCCCGGCGGCGTCGACGCTACCGAGTTGGCCAAGTCAGCTCTAGCTGAGGACATTGTGTTGGCGCCCGGCAACGTCTTCAGTCTCTCTCAATCAGCGCGCGGCTTTATGCGGTTCAATGTGTCACAATCCCAGGAAAAGCGACTGATCGACTTCCTACGTTCGCAACTGGCGCAATCATGATCTGCGTTCGTTCGTGGAGCAACTTCCGGCTTGGTTCAATGTCTTCCGCTTTCCGAACGTTTACCACTTCGGCTCACCTATCGAGACCGAGCATCGGTGGAACAGACCTCGAACAATGACGCGACGGGTCTATAGAACCGACCGTAGCGAACTGAGCGGCCAGGTCCAATAGCTCGCGTCGGTCGGATCGCGGCCTGCGCCGGAGCCGCGTGTCGCTAAGGACAGGCGGCCCGGAAGCACGAAAGGGCTTCTCATTCGTGGTGACCTAACGCCGTGTCGCGAGTTTGCGGAGGCCAACGCACTCAGTCGTCCGATTGTCATGGATCAACGCCGCTTCTGGCTTCGATGCTATTGGAAGCAACAGGAGCTCAGCTCTGAACGACAGGGCCGCTCTTCGCGCAAGTTTAGGTAACTGACAACCACTCTAGCGAATGCGAGGCAGGGAGAGCGTCATGGGCACGAACAGGCGCGATTTCTTAGCTGCAATTCCAGCGACGGGTGCTGCATTTGCCGTCGGGGGTCTGCTCACGGAAGATTTTAGCCCCGCATATGCCCAGGAGCGTCCGCCGCTTGCGCCCGGCCATTTCCATCCCAAGGGAAAGGCTCCCTCAGCTCACACGATCAAAATTCTTCAAGAAGCCAAGTCTAGCCTGCCCTTCAGTGATAAGAGGGATTTCGAGGAACAGTCGCGCGGGCTGATTGCTCCCATGTCCGACATGCAGATCAAGGCCGATGCCGGGCATATTGCGTGGGACATGTCACAATACAAGTTCCTCGACGGCGACAAGGATTTTGACAGCATCCACTCGTCGTTGGCACGGATTGCTCGGCTCAACAACAACTACGGACTGTACGAGGTCAGGCCGGGTATCTACCAGGTTCGTGGCTTCGACCTGTCTGACATCACGTTCGTGCGCGGCAAAACGGGCTGGATCGTCTTCGATACCGTAACGGTCGCAGAAACGGCAAGGGCCGCTTGGCAGCTGTTTCAGAAGCACCGGGGTGAAGGTCTGCCCATCACGGCGGTGATCTACTCTCACACGCACGGCGACCATTGGGGCGGCGTGCGCGGTATCGTCGACGAGAAAGACGTACGCTCCGGGCGCGTCGAAATAATCGCCCCGCGTGATTTCATGGATTTCACGATTTCCGAGAATGTTTACGCCGGCAATGCCATGAACCGGCGGCTGTTCTATCAATATGGTCTGCTTCTGCCGATCGGACCGCATGGCTTTGTCACTCAGGGCCTAGGCCACCGTGTTCCTGCAGGCTCCTCCGGTCTCATTGCTCCGACGCGGTTCATCTCGAACCCGATCGAGGAGATCGAGGTCGACGGCGTGCCGATGGTCTTTCAGAACACGCCGAATACGGAAGCGCCGCGGGAAATGAATACGTACATCCCGAGCATGAAGGCGCTCTGGATGGCCGAGAACATCATGGCGGGGCTGCACAATATCTACACGCTGCGCGGGGCACCCGTGCGCGACCCCCTGAACTGGTCGAAATACATTGCCGAAGCTCTGTACCTGTTCGGCCAGGAAGCCGAAGTCATGTTCACGGCGCATCATTGGCCGCGGTGGGGCAACGAGCGCATTCAAGAAGTGATGCGGGACCAGCGCGATCTCTATGCCAACATGAATAATCAGGTGCTTCACCTTGCGAACCAAGGCGTGACGATCAATCAGATCCACAACGTGTACGAGGTGCCGAAGGGCTTGAAGGAGAAATGGCACACCCGAGGGTACCACGGGTCGCCCGAGCATAACGCGCGTGGCGTCATCCAGCGGTATCTCGGCTTCTGGGACTGCAACCCTGCAACGCTCATTCCTCTCTCACCGGAGGACTCGGCGCCGCTTTACGTCGAAATGATGGGTGGCGCGGCGAAGATCATAACGAAGGCACGCGAGCTTCATAATTCGGGCGACTATCTGCGCGCGACCGAGTTGCTCAACAAGCTCGTGCTTGCCGAGCCGAAAAATGGGGAGGCCAAGGACGCGCTCGCCGATGCCTTCGAGCAACTCGGCTACCAACAGGAAAATCCCGGTCTACGGAACAGTTTCCTTGCTGCCGCTTACGAGCTCCGTTCGGGAATTCCGCAGGGACAGACGACGAGCTCTTCCAGTCCCGACGTAATTAGAGCGATGTCCACCGAGTTGTTCTTGAATTTCCTTGCTATTCGCATGGACAGCCGCAGAGCCGAGGGCGTGAAATTCGTGATGAACCTTGTCACGCCTGACAACGGGGAGAAGTTCCTCATCGAACTGCGTAACGCAACCCTGACGAACATTAAAGGCTATCAGGCGAAGTCGGCTGACATCACGCTGACAATCAACCGAAGTGATCTTGAACAGACGATGATGGGAGCGAAGACACTCGAATCGCAGATCGCCGCTGGCACCGCACTGGTTCAAGGCGATATGAGCATCCTCGCCAAGCTGGCGGCCACCATGGTCGATTTCGACCCCCGGTTCGAAATCATGGCGGGCACCAAGGCACGCACGGAAATCGCGCGCGCCGATGCTTACGAGGCGCGACCGGGCGCCCCGATACCCGAGTAGCGGCACGTTGGGCGAGCAGACAGCTCACTTCGTTGGTTGAGACGTGTTTGGAGAGCGAAAACGACGGCTTATCGACGTTTTTGCCTTCGCTGTTTAGTTGGGCCTGGAAGCGGGCGCTTCCCAGTTTTTCAGCCACTGCCGCCCCGGCGTCTCGCATCCTGCAGACCGGGCACGCGAACAGTTCGGCGCAAACGCCACTAACGGATCATTGCCGGGCGCACCTCCACAACCTACCGCCAAGAGCCCAACAGCTTAGGTGTCAGTCTAACTTCGGAAGCTGACGTCGATACGCGGGAACGGTTGCCCAATAGCCATCAGACACCGTCATATGTCCTGCTCACGGCGTGTTAACGATGGCAATCAAACTATTGTATTCATTGATCCATCCACCAACTCCATCATGAGAGCGACCGAGAAGGAATGGGATGTATTCGGAGCGTTTTGCACGCTTCGGCAGCCGATGGAACGGAGGAGCTAATCGTCGATATCGCTCACCGGCCGTTGACGCAATCATGATCGCCGCCGGGTAACCCTCACCCCTCACCCACATCGCCGCGACAGGACGGCGGAGAGGGGAGCGGACATCCGCCAGACGAACTACTCGGCAGGAACTTATAGTCGGACCTCGGCATTCCGAATGACGACGAGGCGGCCGAATTAGCGCAGCTGGGGCGGATGGAGAGGCGGATTGGGTGGCCTTGCCCCACGTCAGTTAGAGCGCGACCTCGTCCGATGCAGAAGCGACTGGCCAAGTGAAAGCCGCTAGCCCGCCATTGGGTGCGCCGCGACGTCGCGCGTGGGCCGTCAATCAGTCACCCACTCGGCGCAGCGCGGTGGCGTCTGCTGACCCCACGGCATGATCGGCACGGTCGAGGTCGAGTTCTCAGGACTGCCCTCGATCAGCTTGTCCGTATAGGTCACGTAGACGAGCACGTTCCGTTTCTTGTCGCAGCCGCGCACAATTCGCATCTTCTTGAAGAACAGCGAGCGGCGCTGGCGGAACACCTCATCGCCCTGTTCGAACTTCGCCTTGAACACGATCGGTCCGACCTGCCGGCACGCGAGCGATACGGTCGATAGTTCCTCGGCAAGACCAAGCCAGCCGGTCCAGCCGCCCTTTTCCGGCACCGTGAAGTGGCAGGTGACACCCTCGACCGAGGGATCGTCGATGGCATACGTGCCGAGCTTGTGGTCCGGCGACAGGAATTGCCAGACTGTGGTCCGCTTGAAGATGAGGTCGGGCCCGTCGTCGGCGGTCGCGGGGAGGCGGGCGCCCGCGGCAGCTGCGACCAGCAGCACGGCCGTAACCACGAAAAGCCATCGCATCGGAACCTCGCTGAGCAGAACTTCGAACCGACAGCCTAACGCCGGAAACGGGACGCCACCATGCCGCGCTTGGACCTTCGCCGCGCCGGACCGGGCTGCTAGACTCGGCCACCCCAGGGAGGCGAGCATGAAACAGTCCCCATTGCGCATCGGTATCCTCGGCACCGCAAAGATCGCGCGCCAATTCGCCGAGGGCGTGGCGCCCTCACCTCTGGTGGACGTCGTCGCCGTGGCGAGCCGGGATCGCGCGACGGCAGAGGCGTTCGCGGCCGACTGCGCCATTCCCCGCGCCTTGGGATCTTATGACGCCATGCTCGCAGACGCAGACATCGACGCCATTTACATCCCGCTGCCGAACAACATGCACGGCAACTGGTCCATAGCCGCCCTGGAAGCCGGCAAACACGTGCTGTGCGAGAAGCCCCTCGCCGTCTCTGAAGCAGAAGCGCGCCGCATGTACGCGACGGCCGATAAACACCGTCTCCACCTCGCCGAGGCCTATCCCTACCTGGCGCAGCCCCAGACGACGCTGACCCGCGATCTCCTCCGCAAACGCGCGCTCGGCCGCGTCCACGTCATACGTGCGGCATTCGGGGTTCCCTTTTCCGATCCCGCAAACATCCGACTGAAGCCGGATCTTGCCGGCGGATCGCTCATGGACGCCGGCAGCTACGCCGTGAGCTTTGTGCGCGTGATGGCCGGCGAACGGCCGACCCGCGTCCACGCGACCGCGCGGTGGGGCCAAACGGGCATCGACACCACCGTCGTCGCCACGCTCGAATTCGCCTCCGGGCTGCTGGCTCAAGTGATGTCCAGTTTCTCGACCGCCTACCATCGTCACGCGCAGGTCGCCGGCGAGACGGGCATCCTCGAGAGCCTCTACCTCAACCATCCCCCGATCGGCGGCGCACCGATGGTCACCATCCGCCGCGGGGAATTGGCCGCAGGCACCGTCGAGACGCACAGCGCCGAAGGCGGCAACGGCTTCCGGCTCGAGGCCGAAAGCTTCGCGAAGCTCGTCGCGGGCGAACCCGGCGCCTGGACCGGCGTCACGCCCGGGGAGTCGATCGACATCGCGGCGATCCTTGCCGCCGTTCTCGAAAGCACGCGAACCAAGCGACCAGTCGATCTCTAGAGAAGGCGGCGACAAGTCACGCTGGGGTGACGAGTCACGGGAAATTAACCTCCCCTTTAAATCCAACGTCAACAGACGTTCGCTATGCTGATCTGCACGCGTTGAAATTCGCGTGTATGCGCGGCCGGCCGACCCCGAACGTCAGCTGGTCATTGACCGGAGCGCCGTCGACGAGCGGCCCCTGAGACGACCTCCGACGCGCCCTCCGGGGCGTGAGCATCGGTGACTCCGGAACTTGCGGAGGGCGGGCGTCGAAGCCCGCCCTTCCCTTTATCGGCACCTCAGAAACAGAAATGGGCAGGGCAAAAGCGAAAAGGGGCGGCTCGTCGAACCGCCCCTTCTCGTATCTCCGAAGCAAGGTTCCAGCCTTGATTGCAGCCATGCCGCCCAGCCCAACATCGGGTGTGCCCGGCAAAGGCAATGCATGGGAGCGCCGCAAAGAAAAAGGCGGACCAGTGGCCCGCCTTCTCTCAGTTCAGACGCAAGCCTTCGGCTTACATCATGTCCATGCCGCCCATGCCACCCATGCCGCCCGGCATGCCGCCGCCGGCTTCCTTCTTCTTCGGCGACTCGGCGATGCCGGCTTCCGTCGTGATCATGAGACCGGCGATCGAGGCCGCATCCTGGAGAGCGGTCCGCACGACCTTCGCGGGATCGATGATCCCCTTCTCGATCATGTCGCCATACTCATCCTTCTGCGCGTCGTAACCGAACGCCTGGGCGCGGCTCTCGAGAACCTTGCCGACGACGATCGAACCTTCGACGCCCGCGTTCTCCGAGATCTGACGGATCGGAGCCTGCAGCGCGCGCTTGACGATCGCGATACCGGCGTCCTGGTCCTCGTTTTCGCCCTTGACGTTGATGGCGAGCGAAGCTTTGAGCAGCGCGACGCCACCGCCCGGAACAACGCCCTCTTCGACGGCGGCGCGGGTCGCGTTGAGCGCGTCGTCGACGCGGTCCTTGCGCTCCTTCACCTCGACCTCGGTGGCACCGCCGACCTTGATCACCGCAACGCCGCCGGCGAGCTTCGCCAGACGCTCCTGCAGCTTCTCACGGTCGTAGTCCGACGTCGTCTCTTCGATCTGGGCCTTGATCTGGTTGACGCGGGCCTCGATGTCCTTCTTCTTGCCGGCGCCGTCGACGATCGTGGTGTTCTCCTTCTCGACCGTCACGCGCTTGGCGCGGCCCAGCATGTCGAGCGAAACGCTCTCCAGCTTGATGCCGAGGTCTTCGGAGATCACCTGGCCGTTGGTCAGGGTCGCGATGTCTTCCAGCATCGCCTTGCGGCGATCGCCGAAGCCCGGAGCCTTCACGGCGCAGACCTTGAGGCCGCCGCGCAGCTTGTTGACGACGAGCGTCGCCAGCGCCTCACCCTCGACGTCCTCCGAGATGATGAGCAGCGGCTTGCCCGTCTGCACGACGGCCTCGAGAACCGGCAGCATCGCCTGCAGGCCCGTCAGCTTCTTCTCGTGGATGAGGATGAACGGATCCTCGAGCTCGGCGACCATCTTGTCGGCGTTGGTGATGAAGTAGGGCGACAGGTAGCCGCGATCGAACTGCATGCCCTCGACGACGTTGAGTTCGGTCTCAAGGCTCTTCGCCTCCTCGACCGTGATCACGCCCTCGTTGCCGACGCGCTGCATGGCCTCGGCGATCATCTTGCCGATCTCGGACTCGCCGTTGGCGGAGATCGTGCCGACCTGCGCGATCTCGTCCGAGTTCTTGACCTTCTTCGCGCGCTTCGCGATCTCGTCGAGAACCTGATGGACGGCCTTATCGATGCCGCGCTTCAGATCCATCGGGTTCATGCCGGCCGCGACCGACTTAAGACCCTCGCGAACGATCGCCTGCGTCAAGACGGTCGCCGTGGTCGTGCCGTCGCCGGCGATGTCGTTGGTCTTCTGGGCGACTTCGCGCACCATCTGCGCGCCCATGTTCTCGAACTTGTCTTCGAGTTCGATCTCCTTCGCGACCGTCACGCCGTCCTTGGTCGTGCGCGGGGCGCCGAACGACTTCTCGATCACGACGTTGCGGCCCTTCGGACCGAGCGTGACCTTCACGGCGTTAGCGAGGATGTCGACGCCGCGCATCATGCGCTCACGGGCATCGGCGGCAAACTTAACGTCTTTGGCTGCCATGGTTCTCTCTTTTCTCAAACTGGAGTGTCAGGACCGGCGGTCGAAAACCGTAGGCGTCACTTATCGAGGACGCCCATGATGTCGCTTTCCTTCATGATCAACAGCTCCTGGCCGTCGATCTTCACCTCGGTGCCCGACCACTTGCCGAACAGGACGCGGTCGCCTTTTTTCACGTCGAGGGGCTGGACCTTGCCGTTTTCGTCCCGGGCGCCCGGGCCGACGGCGATGATTTCGCCCTGCTGGGGCTTCTCGGCAGCGGTGTCGGGAATGATGATGCCGCCGGCGGTCTTGCTCTCGTTCTCGGTACGGCGCACGACGACGCGGTCGTGAAGGGGACGAAATTTCATGAGCGGGACGCTCCTGGTTGACCCATGACTGTGGATTGGGATTCTATGCCGCTAGCACTCCGCTTTAGCGAGTGCTAGCAGTCGAGGCGTGAGATACGCGCGGCGCGGCGTGCTGTCAAGGCGCTCGCCCGGCGCACCGTAAACGTGCCGAAAAGCAAAGGGCGACCCGTCAGCCGAGGTCAGGCGCTGAGAACGGCCTCGTAAACGACCCCGCTCAGACGTTCAGCGGGTCCGCCCGCCAGTTCGGCGACCAATTCGGCGAGGTCCGGAACACAGCCAAGGTTCGGCTCGTCGGATTGAGTAGCAGACACTGCGACGACGACGATCCCGTCGTCGGCGAGGCGCTCCGCCTCTCCGCGCACCACACCGGCCATATGGCTCTTCAAGAGCCGGGCGACCAGCTCCTCTCGGCTCGAGAGCCCCTCCGGCAGCACGAAGACCGCGACGACGGTCCCCGGTGTCCAGGTCACGCGCATCCGGTTCGCAGCGATCCGGATCGTTTCGATCGGTCGGGCGAGAATGTCGCCGAGTGCCTGCTCGCCATCCCGGGCGGCCCCGACCCCGCGCAAGGCATCATTGTCGAATGGCACCACGACGATCACGGCATCGGCACCACCGAGGGTGGCGATGGCCGTCTGGGCATCGGCAATGGCGTCGGCCCGCGACGGCCCGCAGGTATTCAAAAGGCTGACCGACCTGGCTTTCGTAGCGAGGCGGCCGGCAGCCATGGCCACGGCATCGTCCGCAGCAAGCGACTGCAGGACCAAGCGCGCACCGCGGCGCGCCAGCGCCTCGGCGATGGCCTGGCCGGCGGGCGTTTCAAAGCCTGAGATCACGACGCGGTCGGCGGCCCGCGGAGTGGATTTACGCTGTGCTTCCAGACCTGCCCGGATGCCCGTTGCGACGCTGGTCGACATCTCGCCCTTCCCTCCGCCAGATCGGCATCATGCCGTACCCCTGGCGACAACAGCTCATCGATTCGAACTAACGAGAACTAAATGGCAAGGGGATTCGGGTCCGCCGGGGGCGAGAACAGAGCGGAAACATGGCGACCCACAGCCGCCTTGTGGCGGGATTGGGCATGACCTGACGCCCCGCGGCGGCGACCCGGGTTTGAATTGACAGGAGGGCGGAGCGGCCGACCTCTATTCTGTTGGACTTGGGGTGGGCCGTGCCGCCCCGCCGACGTCGCGAGCGAATGATCACCATCATTTTCCGGAACACCCGATCCGGAACTTGGCCGGCGCTGCAAACGCCGGCGACAGACAATCCCCGAGCCGTCGCTGATGCAGCGGCTCGCTCGCGCGCCCCTTTCCCCACGAAGATCCCAGCTCGAGCCTCGGCTCCCGCCTTGGAAAGGGCAAACCCATTATAAGCGAAGTCCGCGGGGAGGTTGATTGACCGACATCGACGTTCTCAAAGACCTCCGTGCGGAGCCCAGGTGCGACCGGGTTCGTTGCGAACGACCGCACAACGACCGACCATTTGCCCGCCACAACCGAGTGACCCTTCCACGATTTTCAATGATGCGGCAGGAACAGCTATGCGCGGCTGGAGAAAGCGCTGCTTCCGTAAAGGATCGCATTGATCTGTCGGAACGGCGATACCGGAAAAACTGACTCTCCGGCTTGCCGTGATTGCGCTCACCAAATATTATCCGACCACGTCTAATTGGATTTTGGACGGGACTTTGGAGTGCCGCTTCATGAGCAGAAGTTTCCGCAGGACAGCGCAACGGAACGTTGCGCAACCCGATACTGCGATCACCGAGAACTCTGCTGCTGAGATCCAGCTGGCGTCGGCCCCAGCCGCAACCGATGGCGCGCCTTCCCAAGCAGACGTCTTCGAAATCGACGCGCGGAATGCGCCTCTCGCTGACGGTGACAGCAACCAGCGGCATTACATCTACTCGTACGGCGAACGGGCCGGCAACCACACGATCAGCGATCTGTCCGCTGGCGACAAAGTCTACATCTGGGTCGAAGAGGGCTCCTCCCAGGATTACACCTATATGGTGCAGGGAGCGGACACGCTCGTCACAATTGGCCAGTCCACGATCCTGCTCAAAAACTTCGTCGCCGATGACATCCGGGATTTTGTATCGGTCGAACAAAACGCGACGCTCCGCACCCAGCCGATGGATGGGAAACCGATCGAAACCGGCCAATCGCCTTCAGCGCCTGAGGCAACATCGAGCGCCGGTGACGGAACGAACGCCGACGTTCCGGAGGCCGGCGACGATACGGCGCCGATGCCGTCCAACCTGACCCGGTTCGGAACCGACGAGAGCGAACTTCTGCTGGCCGACGCCTCCTACGGCTTCGTATACGCGAAGGGTGGGGACGATACGATTGTCGCCGGGGCCTCTGGCGCATGGCTCCAAGGGGATGACGGCAACGATCTCGTCATCGCTCGCAACGGGCCGAACACCATGTACGGTGGAACGGGACGAGACACGCTGGTCGGCGGCACGGATGGCGACTACGTCAGGGGCGACTCCGGCGACGACCTCCTGACCGGCGGCGCGGGGAACGACAGGTTCGTCTTCTTCGCATCGGATGCCCAATCCGGCGCCGACACGATCGACGACTTCACAAGCGAGGATCGGCTTCACTTCTGGATCGCACCAGGCGCGAGCAATGAGCTTCAGTATCAGGTTATCGGCAGCGACACTTTGGTCACTGTTGGCAACGCCTCGGTGCTTCTCCAGAATTTTGTCGCGGACGACATCCGAGACTTCGTGACCATCGAGCAGGACTCGACTTTGACCGCCGGAGAAGTGGTCGAAGAATACAAAATGCTCCAGGGCAACGGAGAGAACGAACTCCTCATGCCCGATTCAACGTACCGATCGGCCTTTGGCTGGGGCGGCGACGACACCATCGTCGCTGGCCAATCGAACGTCCTCCTGGACGGCGGCGAGGGACGCGACCTCCTTATCGCGAGCGACGGACGGAACGTTCTGTATGGCTCGTTCGGCGACGACACGATCGTTGGCGGCAGTGGCAACGACGCGATCGAAGGCGGCTCTGGCAGCAATTATGTTGTCGGTGGGAGCGGAAACGACACGTTCACTTTCGAGGGACCGCACTATTTCCGTTTCCAGGACACGATCGCCGATTTCGAAACCGGTGACCGGCTCTATTTCATGCTGCAAGAGGGGCCGAATGATCTTCGGATAGAGGTGCAGGGACAGAACACTCTGATTACTGTCGGCAACTCCTCGGTTCTCCTGGAAAACTTCGTGGCCGACAACATGCGCGATTTGATCGGCATCGAAGAGCAGCTGATCTTCAGGTTCGACCCGTTCATGCAGGCCCAGTCGAATTTCTGGAGTTTCTGAGCAAACGGACGTCCCAGCCGTCCGTCACGAGGCCGCGAAACCCGCCGATGGCTGGCCTCATCGGCCAGAAGTCCAGCGCTTCAGGCCGCGACCGCATCGGGACGCGCTCGCGAACTGTTTTGCTGCGTGCATAGCCTCTCCGCGACCCGCCCCCTACCCTGCCGCCCGATGATCGGCGACTGTGAGGAAACGAGCAGGCGATGCACCCACGCCGATGGCGATCTTCCCGACCCCGGACCGGACAGTGGCCGGGATCCTCTTCATGTGCCTCGCCGGCAGTGTTTTCCCGCTGATGAACGGTTTCGTACAGGTCCTCGCCACGGACTACGCCCTCGAACAGCTCGTCTGGTTCCGCATCGTCGGCCACTTCGTCTTCATGTACGCGCTGTTCGCGCCGAAGTTCGGCCTCGGCATCATACGGACCCAGCGCCTCGGGCTGCAGCTCGCCCGGTCGGCGGCGCTGCTCGCCTCCACGATCTGCTTCTTTTTCGGCATCAAGTACCTGCCACTCGCGCAGGCGACCGCCATCAGCTTCACGACGCCCTTCATCGTCGTGCTCCTTGCCGTCCCCTTCCTTGGCGAGCGGCTCGATGTGGCCCGCTTGATCGGCGTCGCGATCGGCTTCGCCGGCGTCCTCGTGATCGTGCGACCGGGCACCGACGTCTTCCACTGGGCGAGCGTCGTGATCGTCGCGAGCGCCCTGTTCTACGGCAGCTATCAGATCATCACGCGCAAGGTCGGCACCTGGGACCGGCCCGAGACGTCGTCGATCTACAGCGCCGTCGTCGGCAGCGTTGCCATGCTCGCGGTGCTTCCGTTCATCTGGAAAACGCCGGACACCCTGACCGATTGGGCGCTGATCGCCTCACTCGGGTTCCTCGGCGGACTCGCTCACTACTTCGTCGCGAAAGCGCTGACGCTCGCACCGGCCGGCGTCGTTGCTCCCTTCATGTACTTCCAGATCATCGGCTCCGTCATCGTCGGATACGCGCTGACCGGAAAGATGCCCGACATCGCGACCTGGGCCGGCGCCGCAATCATCGTCGGCGCGGGCATTTATGTGGGTTGGGCCGAGACGCGGGTGAAGAAAGCCGCCGCCTAGCCGCGCCCCTCAAGCCCGCGACGCGAAACGGCGAGCGAGCCAGGCGACGTCGTCGGGATCGAGCGTGACATAGGGCACTCCGGCCATGTCGCGCTCGACCATGTCGGTCGTGGTGATGCGCGCGACGGGCGTCACCGCCGGCCGGATCACGACGTTCGGGTTGTGCACCCATTCGAGTTCGAGAACGATTTCAGGCTTGCGGACCAGGTACGTCAGCTTGCCCTGATCGTAGCCGTTGACGTTGAAGACCACCGAGACGCCGCGATCGACGTCCCAGCCGCGCGCCGCGATGGCCTGTCGGCCGAGCGGCAGAATTTCTTCCGGATGCAGACAAGTCTCGACGATGGCGTGCGCGTGCACGCTGCGCTCGTTCTCGTAGTACATGACCGCATAGAGCCGTTCCCAGGCCTCCGAGCGGAAGTAGTCGACGACCGCCTTCTCTTCGGCCGCCCGCATCGGCGTGAACGCGAAGCCCTTGTAGTAGTTCTGCATGAACGCGACGTCCCAGTACTCGAAAGACCGACCGCCACGCGCGTTCTGCGCGGCCATCGGTTCGAGGACCGTTTCAGTGGTGAAGCGCGGGAAGATCTCGAAGTGGCACATCCCCGCCGGCTGGATGTAGTAGACGTTGAGATAACCTTTGCCGTGCGAGAGGAACTTGATCTTCCGCTCCATCGGGATGTTCTTCGCCGAGAAGTAGGCCTGCGCGACGTCGCGGATCGAGTGGGGATGCAGGATACTGTCCGTGTACACGTGCGCGTGGAGCACGTCCGACCGGCCGCGGCGCATCACATCGAGCGCGCCCGTCCATTCATCGGATTCGAAGTAGCGCGCGATTTCCTCGCGCACGAGCTTCCTGAGGATCATCGGCGTTCTCTCCCAAAGGCTCTGACGGCTTTTAGTCGGTAATATAGTGCATCAGGGTGAGACGGGAAGAAGCCCGCGCACGCCCGAGCTATGCGGACGCGCGAACGCGCGAGGAGACGATGCGCCCGTCGACGATGTGGACCTCGCGGTCGGCCCGGGCGGCGAGGTCGGCGTCGTGCGTCACCATGACGATGGCACAGCCCGTGCGATATACGAGATCGCGAAAAATGCCGAGCACTTGCTCGCTCGTCTTCGTATCGAGGTTGCCGGTCGGTTCGTCCGCGAGGATGACCCGCGGCGCATTGGCGAGCGCGCGCGCGATCGCCACGCGCTGGCGCTGTCCCCCCGACAATTGGCCCGGCCGCTTGTGGGCATGATCGGCGAGCCCGAGTTGCGCGAGCAGGCCCGAAGCCCGCTCTGCCGCGGCCCCATCGTCGAGACGACCCAGCGCGCGCATCGGCAGCATCACGTTGGCGAGCGCAGTGAACTCCGGCAGCAGAAAGTGAAACTGGAAGACGAAGCCGATCACTTCGAGCCGGAGACGCGCCCGCTCTCTCTCACCAAGACCCTCGACCGGGCGCCCCCCGACGAACACGTCGCCGGCAGTGGGAACGTCGAGAAGACCGAGAAGATAAAGGAGCGAACTCTTGCCCGAACCGGACGGCCCGGTGACGGCGATGAACTCGCCTTCGCGCACCACGAGGTCGATGTCGTGCACGAGCGTCGTCGGCACGCCGTCGCCGACCTCCTTGGTGACGCCGCGCAGTTCGATCACCGGGGCACGATCTGCCGTCACGACGCGCCTCGGATGATCTCAACGGGATGCTGGCGGGCGGCTTTCCGCGCCGGCAGATACCCGGCGATACCAGAAGCGGCGAGCGCGACGCCGGCCGCGATCAGGTAGTGTGTGGGCGTGTAGTAGATCGGCAGACGAGTCGCGTCGACGAACGGGCTCTTGAACTCGATCGTACCGAGGCCCATGCACAGAAGGTAGCCGAGCACCCAGCCGGCCAGCGTACCCGCGATGCCGATCAGCAGTGCCTCGAGCAGAAAGATCCGTCGAACCGTTTCCTCCGTGAACCCCAGAGATTTCAGGATGGCGATATCGCGCGTCTTCTCGTGCGTGATCGTCGAAATGATGTTGTAGGTGCCGAAGGAGGCGACGAGCAGAATGGCGCCGACGACCGTGAACATGATGAAATTGCGGATCTCGAACGCGGACAGCAGATCCTCGTTCGCCTCCTGCCAAGACACCGACTTGTAACCGGTCTGCGCCTCGATGCGGGCCGCCACCGTCATCGCGTCCATGATGTCCGCGACACGGACGCGCATCGCATTCACGAGCCCCGTCTGACCGGCCAGGATCTGTGCGGTCTTGATGAGCGTGTAGGCCTGTGTCTCGTCACTCTGGCTGAGGCCCGAATGGACCAGCGCCACCACGGTACAGGACACGACCTCCCCCGTGCCCGAGGCGACGGCGATCGTGTTGCCGACGCGCGCACCGATCTTCTGGGCGAGCCGGTCGCCGAGAATGATGGCGTTCGACGACTTGTAGAGCGCATCGAGATCGCCGCCGCGGATTTGCGTGGCGAGCTTCGACACCGACCGCTCACGGCGTGGGTCGATCCCGATGATGCTGGCCGCCGTGTCGCGTCCGGCGTAGCGGATCACCGCGCGCGACTGCACCGATGGCGCGACGGCACCGTCGAGCCAGGTTTCGAGGCCGGCCATGATGGCGTAGGGGTTCTTGATGCCGGGTCGCGTCTCCGGCGTCCGCAGGCCAAGATAGACGACGGCGTCGTAGAAATCTTCAGCCGGCTGACGGGGCGGATGACGCCGCTCGTCGCTGACCGTGATGTGGGGGAGACTGTCGACCAGCTGACTGACGAAGTCGCGCTGCGAGCCCTCCATCAGCGCCGCCATCATGACCGAGAAGCCGACGCCCATGGCGACGCCGAGCAAACCGACGAGTGTCTGGCGCGGCCGCGTCCGCACGTGCGTCAGGGCGATGTCGAAAACGAGCCTCACGGCCGCACCGCTTCACGCGGCCTGACGCGGCTGCCGGGCGTAACGTCCTTGGCGAACGGCGAGACGACGAGGTCGCCCGCGGCGACGCCGTCCTTCACTTCGACCGCCGACGTACCGCGCAGCCCGAGCGTCACCGGGCGGCGCTCGGCGCGGTCGTCGGCGACGGCGAGGACATGACCGTCGGCGATCGCTTCGGCCGGCAGCAGGACGGCGCTCGCGACCTCGGCGACGACGATGTTCGCTTCGACGCTCATGCCGATGCGCAGCGGCGTATCATCCGCGAGACGAATGTAGACCCGGAAGGTTTTCGTCTGCGCATCGCCCTTCGGCGTGATCCGCTCGACCGTCCCCTTGAGCGAACCGCCGGCATGGCCTTCGTGCCGCAAGAGCGCCGTCTGCCCGCCCGCCACCTTGACGATGTCGGCCTCGTTGACCTCGGCGACGATCTGCAAGGGTCGCGGACTACCGACCCAGATCAGCGTGTCGCCCGATCCGGTTCCGGCGATCTCGCCGACCTCGCCGTCGCGCCTCAAAACCTCGCCGTCGATCGGCGATTTGAGCGCGAGGTCCGAGATGCGGTTCTTCTGGGCGGCGACACGCGCCTCGTACTCGTGCACCTGGGTCAGCTTGTCATCGAGCGTCACCCGCGAGGTAATGTTGCGCTCGACAAGGCCCGTCAGCCGTTCGGCATCCTCGCGGTAGCGCGCGAGACGCCACTGGAGTTCGGCGAGCAGCGCCTGCTCCTCGACGTCGTCGAGACGGACGAGCACGTCGCCTTTTCTGACCGCCTGGCCTTCGCACCGACAGATGTCGACGATGCGCTTGCGCTGAGGCGCCGTCACCTTCGCCCAGTTCACGGGCTCGACGATGCCGGTCGCGTAGACGACCTCGGCGATCGAACCCTGACGGGCGGCGACGACATTGACGGCCGGGCCGCGGGCCGCCATGGCAGCCCACACGAGCAGCGCAACGACGACCCCCACGGCCACCGCGAGGCGCGGCCCGGTGAGCCACGGCGGGCGACGTGGCCAACCGACGGGACGCGAAAGGTCCTTGGGCGGCGCGGTGTCGGGCAGGCGTCCGTGCATGACAAACGTCTCTTGCACCCGCGCCGGGACGGCGCGCGTGACGATCTCACGTTGCCCGCGCCGAGGCACGACAACCTTGATCCAGATCTAGTTTAGCTCTTTGCCGCGCCCCGACCAGGGCTCAGGTGACCTTGAAGCTCTGCGGGTCCCAGTCGACTGGCGGATACTGGGGGTCCATCTCCTGCAGGGTCTGGCGCACGATACGCGCAATCAAGGTGTTACGGGCCCACTTCTTGTCGGCCGGGACCACGTGCCACGGAGCCCAGGGCGTCGAGCAGCGCTCCAGCATCACCCGGTAGGCGGCCTGATACTCGTCCCATAGCTTGCGGTCCTCGAGATCGCCGGGATCGAACTTCCAGCGGCTTTCGGGCTTGTCGAGCCGTGCCTGCAGCCGCTCCCTCTGCTCGTCCTTCGAGATGTGCAGCATGAATTTGAGGATCACGGTGCCGTTCTCGACGAGCATCTTCTCGAAGGCGTTGATCTGCTCGTAGCGCTGCTCGATCACCTTGTGCGGCGCCAGCTTGCGGACCCGGCCGATCAGCACGTCTTCGTAGTGGGACCGGTTAAAGATGCCGATCGTCCCGCGCGCCGGACAGGCCCGATGCGCGCGCCACAGGAAGTCGTGCGCCAGTTCCTCCTCACTCGGGCGGCGGAACGCCGTCACCGTGACACCGAGGGGCCCCGTCTGGTTGAAAACCTTGCGGACCGTCCCGTCCTTGCCCGCCGTATCGGTCCCCTGCAGAACGACGAGCAGAGCCCGCGTGCGCTCTGCGAACAGGCGATCTTGCAGCTCATTGATCGCAGCGCCGTCCTCGGTCAACTGCGCCTCTGCCGCCGCCCGCTCGCCGGCCAGAGAGGCATCATTCGGATCGACGTCCGAGAGTTTGAAGGGCTTGCCGGGCTCGACGCGAAGCCGGGCGGCGATGTGATTGGTCATGCCGTCACCCCCTGATGATGTAGATCGGGCTCGACCACATCCGGTGGCCGTCCTCCTGCTGAATGCGAACATAGAGCCGCGTATCCGCACCCGAGCGCAACCTCACCGTTCGGCGGAGCCGGACCCGCCGTTCCGTCATCTCCTCCGGCAGGCGCTGCACCTCGACGCGCCGCTCGAGCCCTCCCGCCTCGAACACGACGGGCTCGACCCCGAGCTCTGCCAGCTCGACAGACCCCGAGACCGGCTTCGTCGCGAAAGCCAGCGTGCCCCCCGTTCCCGACAGCCAGAGATCGACGGCGCCGTAGTTCCCCGTCGTCACCGCCTTCCAGGCGACCGACGTCGCACTTTTTTCCTGGATGCCTCGGTCGAGGTTCCAATTGTTGACGATGGCCGTGCGGACGATCTCCGGTCCCTTGATGTCGAGCCGGCCGTCCCAGGTCGTCGTCCGGGCGCGTCCGCGATATTCCGCGCCGGAATAGACGAGCCGCACCCGACGCCCGAGATCGCCATCGCCGTAGGGGCGGACGGTCTCGATGGTGTCGAGGCCGTCGTAGATATCGATGCGCTCGATCGCCGCCGAACCGGTCACGTCGATGGCGAGTTCGACGGTTTCCTCCGTCGTCTGCCCGATATCGCCCATGATGAGGCGCCGGCTCCGGCCGATCGGACCATCACCTGTCGCCGGGTCCGCCGCATAGAGCTCCGCCGACGTGGCGAGCGTCGCGACGACGTCGAGCAAAGCCCTGTTGCCGGTCGTCGCGTAGTGATGGCGCCGACGCATCGCCTCGAAGATGGCGTCGCGGTCGAGCCGCTCCGCAAGGAAGCAGGTGAGACCGCCGTAGCTGCCGAAGAACGATGCCCCCGGATAGCACGCGCCGGGCCGCCCCTTGTGTCCGTCGGAGTTCCCGACGATGCCGACGCGATACCCCTTTTCGAACGCATCGCGGACGATCCATTCGAACGTGCCCCACGCGGAATGCACTTCGACCGCTGTTTCGAGCCGGGCGTCGTGGGCGAACTTGATATCGGCATAGCGCCCGCCGACGTGCGCAGCGACGACGCAATCGCGCCCCTTGAGCTTGTCGAACAGCAGATGGGCGTCATGCGCATCCGCTCCCTCGTCCACCATGTCGCCGGCGTCGGCGATCTGCGCATGCGACGAGCGATGAATGGTCTCGCCCTCGTGGCGGAAGTGGACGTTGCGGTCGCCGCCGACAGCCGTATTCGCCGACCACTCGTAGCCGGGAATGCAGACGAACCGTCCGGGAACGTCGAATTCGCGCGTGAGAACGTTGAGCCCCCGCCAGAACGCCCCCGTGATCTGGAAGTCGTTGCCCTGGTGGCCCATCACGTCGAGATGGGCCTTGTCGCGGCCGAACGTAAAGTATTCGCGTGCCGAATTGGTGCCGAGCGTCTCGTCGGACTGGCCGTGCGTGTCGCCCCAGAAATGAACGAGGCCCGTGTCGGCCGGCACCACGTCGAGCGGATTAGCGCGGCAAAGCAGGCTTCCATCCGCACCCAGTACGTCGATCTCGACGGGACCCGGTTCATCGACGGCGAGCCCCTCGATGCGGGCGCCGAAGCGGCCACGCCCCAGCGTCACCCGCTCCGGCAGTCCGGCGATGGCGCGCGATGGGCGGAGCGTTACGGTCTCGGTCACGAGATCCGACGGATTGCCCCACTTGTCGTCTATCTTGAGCGCGAAGGCGAAAGGCACCCCGACCCGCACGCGCGACGGCAGAATGGCGGCCCAGCGCACGCCGGGCCCGGGCACGATGGCAATCTTCGGGCTCTCGACGACCGGCACGTAGTCGTACGTTGCGATCGGATCGGCGAACACGCGGAATTCGAAGGCGCTCTCGCAGTAGGTCTGCAGACGGAGCCCGGGCGAGCCGAACCGGCGATCGCCGAAGCGGATGGTGATCGTATCGCCCGGCGCCAGGAAGTCCTTCACGACACCGATGTAGAGCGAGCGGCTCCACGGGCGGATGTTGCGCTTAAACTCCCACTTGCAGTCGAGCGTCGCCCCGTTCGAGGCCTCGACGGTCGTGTAGCCGGGCGCCTTCGGATCGGTGAATTGAACCGGCCCGAAGTCGGTCGCGAAGCGGAAACCGATTTTGATGGAGCCCGTATCGTCGATGCCGAACCGCCCCGCCGTGTAGACGAGCGTGAAGCTTTGCCAGGACCCCGCTTCGAAGGCGCCTGACGGCGACAGCGTGGCGTGACCCATGAGCTCGGGACGGAAATCTGAATAGGGCATCGCAACTCCAACAGTCCAGGTCGGCCGCTCGGCCGGGGCGGGCCCGGACCATAGGCGGGGACCTCGCCGGCTGTCACGGGGGCCTGCTCATGGCGGACCTGAATGGCAGCACCACCGTGCGCGTATAGCGCTGGCCACCTGCCTCTCCGAAACGGACTGCGTGGGCCAAGCGCCGGTGGCGCCACTTGAGACCAAACCGGCAGGCTGAGCGACCGCGTACAAGGCAGATAAGCCACACATCGAGTAAGCCGAGACCCAGAGAGGAAGGTCCGCAGCCTCGCCGACGGCATGAAGCCGCTCGAACTCATCCGTGTGCCGACGGTGTTCATCAACACCGAGCGGACGGTCGGCGCCAAGCCGCTCGCGTTCTTCGAGGTAACCTTCCAGTGCTACCTCGACCCCGCCAAGGCCGACGCGGAACCTTGCGATTGAACAACATTCATGGTGATCACGCCGTTCCGAGACACGCTCCACGGTTCTGTTGACGTGCTCCGTGAACCCTGCCAGACGACAAGAAGAAATGCTCCGCCTGCAATTCGAACCCGTGAGCTGAGCACCGGGCCATGCCTCCCCAAGAGCTGCCATGATCGGGCAAGTCTCCCGCTGCGGCACGTACCGCAAGGCAAAGCTGCGCGCCGCATCGCTCGCGGTCCTGTGCTGTGCGAGCTACTTTTTTTTCCCAACCGGCCTCTCTTCGGCGCAGGCTCAGACATCCGTCCGCATCGAAGAAACCGGACGTCTCGAACAGGTCACCGTCAGACTCGCGAACCCCTCCCCCGATCGAGAGCTGAACGACCGACTGACCGACCGCGTCCGCACCGGACTTGGCCTGTTTCCAGGCGATCAGTTTTCAAGGACCACCGCGGAATTGAACCTGGCGCGGGCCCGCCGCGGCACGCCCATAGCCGCAACGGCTCTGAGCATAACACCTGGCCCGACAGGTGGACTTTCCGTGACCATCGTCGCGACGCTTGCTCCCGTCGCAGCGGACGACCGCGGCAGAGGCGCACTGCTGACCGGCCAGCGCAGCGACCTCCCGGTGCTTTACGACAAGGATGGGACCTACCTGCGAATGCGATTGGAAGGAATCGCCATGTACTATGGCAATTCCAATGCTTGGTACGGTCAGCCGGGTGCTCTTCTGTCGGGAAACCCTTTGGTTCAGGGCAAACCAGCGGGGGCCGGCTACAGCAGCTGGGCAGAAGGCTTTGCCCACGCAGGGCTCTACGGCATATCTCCTCTCGCCGAAAATCTCTACGTGTACGGCGGCATCAGCGGCATCTATAGCGGATCGGCCGGGCAGGAGTTGTTCACCGATGCGACGCGCGGCCATTTCGGGGTCGAAGACGCGTTTGCTGGTCTGGTCGGGGGGACGACCTGGGCCGACGGCAGCCGCCTGGTCCTCAATCTTTCCGCCGGTCGGCAGAGATTCAGCATCGGCGACGGTTTCCTCATCGCCAACACGGCCTCCAACGGCGGCAATCGTGGCGCGCTGCAATCGAACCCGCGGTGGGCGTCCGATACGCTGGTGCTCGCACAAGCGAAGTACAACAATACGAAGTTCGAAGCCTTCTATCTGGATCCCGACGAACTGCCGGTGATCGACTCGAAGACGGTGATCTCCGGCGTCAATATCGAGACTCGCCTCGCAAACGGGATCGAGCTCGGCGGAACTCTTCTGCACGTCCCGCGGTCCAACTTCAGTTATTTCACGACGACCGACGTCTTCAGTCGCGAAGGACTGCGGACGCTCGATGCCCGCCTTCGCTGGCAGCCAGCTCCCGCCTCACAGCCAGGCCCGTTCTTCGCAGGCGAAGCCGCGCTCCAACGTCACGACCACATCGCCATGCACGCGACTGCTTGGACGGTCGAAGCGGGCTATTCGTTCGCCAACACACTACCCTGGTCGCCGACGATCTCTTACCGCTACGCCGCTTTCTCGGGCGACGATCCGACGACGTCCCGCTTCGAGCGATGGGACCCGCTTCTGTCCGGCGACAACGGCGAACGGTGGGTGCAGGGCATCAATCACTTCAAGGTCTTCCAGGACAGCAATCTGATCACGCACCGGTTCCAGGCACGCTTGCGGCCCAGCCCAAGTGTCGAACTTGTCCCTCAGGTCTGGCTTTTCTCGGCAGACGAAACCACCAATCTCGGCGGCAATCCGGCCTTCTCCTTCCTGGACGGCACTTTCCTCGGCAGTGAAGGTAACTTGACCTTGAAGTGGTTCATGTCCCCGCAAGTCATGCTCCAGGCCCATGTCGCAGCGACGTTTCCGAGTGCGACTGCGGAACGGACGGTCGGCAGCGATCTGGACCCGTGGGTCAGCACGATGGTATTCCTGCGCGTCGGTCTGTGAACGTATTTTTTTGGGAAGGATCTCGAGATGAGTGATGACATCGAGCGCAGAGACGTGCTGAAGGGCCTCGCCGTTGCAGCCGGATCGGCGGCAACCCTGACGGCGGGTCAAACGATCAGTGCAACCGAAGCCGCGGCCCAGCAGCGTGGGGTCGGCATCCGAGACATCCCTTCGCCCGCAGCCGATACGTTCATCCCCAATCGGCTCGCCGGCAAAACGCTGATCGTGACGGGCTGCGCGCGAGGTTTGGGAGAGGCTGCCGCCGTGCGCGCGGCAAAGGAGGGGGCGAACGTCGTCGGAGTCGACTGGATCAAGGATCTCGGTGAGACCGTCGTTGCCGGCATCACGCGCGCGGGCGGCAGAGCTACGTTCATCCATGGCGACGTCAGCGACCCTGCCATTTGTGAACGGATGGTCAAAACCGCCGTCGACACCTACGGCCGACTGGATCTCGCGCTCAACAACGCCGGCGTCATGGATGGCGTGTTTTCGGGCGAGGCGCCCGATTACGCGAAGCAGCGCGACCTCGTTTTCGCGCCGATCCATCAAGCCACCGACGCCTATTGGGACAACGTGCTCCGCACGAACGCCACGGGCGTCTTCCGTTGCATGCGCGCCGAGCTGAAGCAGATGGTCGCCCAAGGCGTCGGCGGCGCGATCGTCAACGTCGGCTCGATCGCCGGCATGACGGGTCTCGCCGGCAATCCGGCCTATGTCGCGAGTAAGCACGCCGTCAATGGCCTGACGAAGAACGCCGCCGTCGACTATGCGCCCTACGGCATCCGGATCAATTCGGTGAACATGGCCGCCACCGACACGCCCATGGTTGCCCGAGCAGGCATACTGGTCGCGGAGGCCGCCAAGGCGTCCACCGGCCCGGCGATGGGACGCATCAAGATCGACAGTCTGCTCTCCTACACGGACTCGCGAAAGCGCCCGTCCACCGTGGCTGAGCAAGTCTCCATGATGCTGTTCCTGCTGTCCGACGAAGCGTCGAACTTCACCGGCGGCATATACGCGACGGATGGCGGCTGGACCACGTACTGAGACCAGCACGCCCACGCCCGGGGCAGCCTTACACCGCCACCATTCACCCGCTGTTGCGCAGCCCGGCGGCGATGCCGTTGATCGTCAGATGCAAGCCGCGCTGCAGCTTCTCCTCGCTCGGGTTCCGGCGCAGACCGCGCATGAACTCGACTTGTAGATGGTTCATGGGATCGAGATAGGGAAAGCGGTTTTCGATCGAGCGCTTCAGCAGCGGGTTCTCGGCGAGCAGCCCCGGTGCGCCGGTGATGGCGAGCAGATGGCGGATCGTCAGCGCATGTTCGGCGCGGATGCGCTCGAAGATCGTGTCGCGGATCTCGGCATCGGCCACCAGCGCCGCATAGCGCGACGCGATCGGCATGCTCGTCTTCGCGAGCACCATGTCCATGTTGGAGAGCAGCGTACGGAAGAACGGCCACGACCGGAACATCTGCCGGAGCGTGTCGAGACCGTCGGGCCGGCCGGCGAGCCACGCCTCGACGGCACTGCCGAAGCCGTACCAGCCCGGCAGCATCACGCGCGCCTGCGACCAGCTGAACACCCACGGGATGGCGCGCAAATCCTCGAGCCGACGTGTCGGGCGGCGCGATGCGGGCCGCGATCCGATATTGAGCGCGGCGATCTCGTTGATGATCGTCGACGACCAGAAATAATCGAGAAAGCCCGGCGTCTCGTAGACGAGCCCGCGATAGGCCTTGAACGCCGCCGCCGAGATGTCCTCCATCACCGCGCGGAACGCCAGCTCCTCCGGCACTTCGATCTGGCGGAGCAGCGACGCCTCGAACGTACCCGCGACGAGCGCTTCGAGATTGCGCCGACCGAGTTCGGCGTTGGTGTATTTGCTCGAGATCACCTCGCCCTGTTCGGTGAGCCTGAGTTCGCCCGTCACCGTGCCGGCCGGCTGGGCGAGGATGGCGTCGTAGCTCGGCCCTCCCCCGCGCCCGACCGTACCGCCGCGCCCGTGGAAGAAGCGCAGCCGAATGCCGTGCGTCTCGGCGAGCTGCTTCAGCCCGACGGTGGCCTTGTAGAGTTCCCAGCCCGACGTGACGTAGCCGCCGTCCTTGTTGCTGTCGGAGTAGCCGAGCATGATCTCCTGCCGGCTGCCGCGGCTCTCGACCACCCGGCGATACGCCGGCAGCTTGAACAGCCGGTCCATGATCGAGACGGACGCCCGGAGATCCGGGATCGTCTCGAACAGCGGCACGACGTTGACGCTCGACGTGCCGGACGCGTCGATGAGGCCGCCCTCCTTCAGCAGCACGCAGACTTCGAGCAGATCGGACGCCGACTGCGCGTTCGAAACGATCGCCGTGGGGATCGCCGAGGCGCCATAGCGTTCCTGCGCCTTGCGGGCGGCATCGAAGATCGCGAGTTCCCCCTTCACGAGATCCGAATAGGCGGCATCCTGGTCGCGGAACGGCGCTTTGGCCTCCAGGAGATCGACGAGACGGGCGATCTTGGTGTCTTCGTCGAGGCTCGGGTAATCGAGCGCCGGCTCGCGCACCGCGAACAGCTCATGCACCGTCGCCTGATGAACGCTCGAGTTCTGCCTGAGGTCGAGGCTCGCGAGATGGAAGCCGAAGCAGTCGACGGCACGCCTGAGCGACCGGAGCCGACCGGCAGTCAGCATGTTCGACCCGTTGGCCGCGAGCGACCGGTGGATGACGTTGAGGTCGGCTAGAGAATCTTGAGGCGTCCGATAGGCCGGCATCTCGGCGACCGCCGGCCGTGACGGCGCCGCGCCGACGAGCTCGCGGTAGGTAGCGGCAAGCCGCGCATAGATCGTGTTGATGGCGCGGCGGTACGGCTCGAGCGCGCGATGTGGCGAGGGATCCGGCACGTGCGCGGCGAGATCGAGAAGATCGGGCGAGACCGTGACGATCGCCGTTGAGAGCGACAGCTCGCCGCCGAGTGTGCGCAGTTCGTCGAGATAGAACGACAGCGCCTTGGCCGACTGCAGCCGCAAGGCCTCTTCGAGCGTCGCCGCCGTGACGTTCGGATTACCGTCGCGGTCGCCGCCGATCCAGCTTCCCATGCGCAGGAACGACGGCAGCGACACCGGCCGTCCGCCGGGCGCCAGCGCCGTCAATCCGTCCTCGATCATCGCGTAGAGCCGCGGGATCTGCCGGAAGAACGCGAAATCGTAGTGGCTGAGGCTGTTGTTGATCTCGTCGATGACCGTCAGCTTGTTCCGCCGCAGCATGTTCGTCTGCCAGAGCACGAGCACGGCCTGGCGCAGCCACGCGTCCATGTCGGCGACTTCGTCCGGCGTCCAATGTCCGCGACCGCGCCGGTCGATCATGTTCGCGATGGCGATTTCCCAGTTGAGCGTGCTCTGGCGGCGCACTTCCGTGGGATGCGCGGTGAGCACGGGCGAGACGTGAGCGGACGCAAAGAAGCGCGCGAGGTCGGCGGCGCCGATCCCCTTGCGCCCAGCTTCGGCGAGGGCGTGCGCGATGGTGCCCGGTCGCGGCGGCGAGCCGCTGATCGCGTGTGCGCGCGTGCGGCGAATGTGGTGGACGTCTTCGGCGATGTTGGCGAGGTGGGAGAAGTAGCAGAAGGCGCGGATCACCTGCACCGCCCGATGCGAGCTCAAGGTCGCGAGCAATTCCTCGAGCATGCGCCGCGCCGCGACGTCCTCGTCGCGGTGGAAGCGGACGGAGAGCTGGCGGATGTTCTCGACGAGCGCGAAGGCCGGCTCGCCCTCCTGCTCGCGGAGCGTATCGCCGAGCAGACGGCCGAGACGGCGGATGTCGTCGATCAGCGGACCGTCCTTGTCGCCGGCGCTCAGCGGCCCGCCGTCCTGGATTGAAGACATGTTCACCGAACCACTCCCCGCCGCGCCGCACGATTCCGGTCACGACCCACACCGTGAGAAACCCCGGAGCGATGATACACGAAGACGGGGGTGTGGGAGTGTGGGGTGGGCAGAGAGATTGTCGCGGCGCCCGTGCCCCCACCGGAGCGCAGCCGAGCCGGGGCTCAGCCGAACAGTTAGCCGCCGAGGCGCAGAAGCAGCAAACAGACGAAGAGCGCGGCACCGGCGGCGCCGCACACCTTCACGACGGGCGCGAGACGTTCCGCTGCCGTGATCCCGAAGCCTTTGACCGCACCGATGTACCCGATCACCGGTGCCAAGGCGGCCATGCAGAGATACACGAGCAGCGACGACACCCATTCGAGCGTGCCGGGCGTCGCGATCCGGGAGGCCCAAAGGCTGCTGGCCCAACCGATCTTCGGCCGCACGCTGACGCGCTGCGGATCGAATGCCCGAAAGTAAAGCATCTCGCCGGTCGTCGCCCAGTGGGCGAGCGAGACAACAGCGATCGTCGCGCAGATCGCGGCGATGGCGACGCAAAGAATTCCGATGACGAGCTTATCGAGTTTTTCGAGCACGCCGAACCATAGCACGTCGCGGATCGTCGGCCAGGATCATCCGCGGTTGCGAGCGCCGACCACGAGGCGCCGGCGGGAAGTGCGTGGAGTGGTGGATTGAAGACATGTTCACCGACCCACGACCCGCGACGCCGAACGATCCGGCCAGCTTGCGCATTGCTTCGATGTCCGCCTTCAACTCGAAGTTGTCAGTCGCATCCATGCCGCAAAGGCACGTAGTGACCCATACCGTCGTTTCACAGAGCGTTCCGCGCTTTCCGCTTATCGCTCGATAGCGTCACGTAATCCGGCTGTGCTCAGCGAATGGCTTGGATCACGACACACTTGTGCTTACCGATCACCGGCGATCTTCAATGATCAACGCCGGGCCGACCTTCCGGTCGGAAAACGGCCGAGTCGAAGATGAGGTGCTCTTCGACGGCCATGCCGTTGACGAGCCGAAAGCGATCGACACCCAGGAACTTGCGCCGTTGTCCGTGGATGATGCCGGACGTTTCCCACGCGATGTAGAGCATGTTGCCACTGCCCGCGCAGTCGAGTGGTGTCACTTCAATGTCTGGGATCACCCAAGCCCTGTGAATCGCAGTCTCCATTTTGCGCACCGAGCGATAACCACTCTGATTCTAATCAATGCCGCTCCACGTCTGACAATCTCTCATGACCCAAGCGCTTGAACGGAAGCCTTGCCAAATGGGAGGTTCGATGACGAACACGATTACACGCCGCGACACACTGCTGGCATCATCGTCGCTGCTCGCTGCGACTGCGCTTGGAAGCAAGCTCGCGATCGAGCCGGCTCATGCCCAAGCCGCTCCGCCGGCTCCTTCCCAGGCCGTGTCGGCGGAGGAAGCCCGGCTGATTGCGCAGGAAGCCTACATTTATCTCTATCCGCTGATCTTGATGGATGCGACGCGCAAGCAGCTCGTCAATACCGACCCCAAGGTCAATCCGATCGGCGGGCCGGCAAATGCCTTCACACACATCCGCACATTTCCGCCGGCCGAAATGAGGGCGGTGGTGCGGCCCAATTTCGATACACTTTATTCGACGGCGTGGCTCGACCTCACCAAAGGGCCAGTGGTCGTTTCGACGGCAGACACGGCCGGTCGCTACTTCTTGCTCCCGATCATCGATATGTGGAGCGATGTTGTTGCGGTTCCCGGCAAGCGCACGAATGGTACTGGCGCTGCGAACTTTGCTGTGGTTCCGCCCGGCTGGTCGGGAAAGCTACCGGCGAACGTCGAGCGCATCGATGCGCCCACGCGGTACTTGTGGATCATCGGCCGCACGCAAACCAATGGCGTCAAGGACTACGAGGCCGTCCACAAGGTGCAGGATGGCTACCGGATCACGCTCCTCGAGGACTGGGGCAGGACCCCGCGCAAGATCGTGCAGAAGATCGATGCGTCGGTGGACACGAAGACGGAGCCGTTGCGGCTCGTCAACAACATGCCGGCGGTCGACTACTTCCGGTACGGCGCCGAGCTGATGAAACTGCACCCGCCGCATGTCACCGATTGGTCCATGCTGGCGCGGATGCGGCGCATAGGGCTCGAACCTGGCAGGTTCGACCCGAGCAAGGTGAGCACCGGGGAGCTCGCGAAGGCTGCTGTCGATGGCCTGAAGCTCATGCACGAGAAGGCGCCGACGCTGGCTCGCGTGGCCAATGGCTGGCAGATGAATACGGACACCATGGGCGTATATGGCAACTACTATCTGAAGCGCGCCATCGTCGCCCTGGTAGGTCTCGGAGCCAACCAGCCGGAAGATGCGGTCTATCCGCTCAACGTGGCGGACGCCGACGGCAAGCCCGTGATGGGCGAGAACAAATACGTCCAGCACTTCAACAAGGACGAGCTGCCACCCGCCGGAGCATTCTGGTCGCTGACGATGTACGACGCCGAGGGCTTCCAAGTCGCCAACTCGATCAACCGCTTCGCCATCGGAGATCGCGATGGTCTGAAGTTCGCGGCAGATGGATCGCTGGATCTTTACATCCAGCACGAAAACCCAGGCCCCGAGAAAGCCTCGAACTGGTTGCCGGCGCCGAAGAGCGGACGTCTTGGCCTGACCATGCGGCTCTACGCGCCGAAGCCGCAGGCGTTGGACGGCCGGTGGAACCCGCCACCGATCAAGCGGGTAAGCTGAGAACGAAGGAAGAGGCGCTCGGAGCCGCCTCTTCCGCTCTTAAGCCAGACCTTGATCGATCCCACGGCCAACGCCAGCTCCGCACCTTCGGATGCGGTGCACCATCGCAAGTCGGCCGATGTCCGTAATTGGCCCAGACTACCCTGGAGGTGAAAGTCGGCGTCGAGTCTATCGCGTCGGTTGTTGCTATCCGTGCCGCCAGCGGTAGGTCCCAGAGCATGAATGTGAGTGGCGCTGTCGTCCTCGAAGGGTCTCGTGCGGCGAGACTCCTGCACGATCGCACGAGGTTCAGAAGCGGAAGAGACCTGATTATGTACTTCTCACTCGGGAATGGCCTGCAATTCGAAGCCGGCCTTAAGCAATGCGCTCATTGGAACAGCAATGGGATCGAACCACTTAGCGTAGAGGTTTTCTGCATCGCCGGAGCGGAAGGCACGCGCGAGTGCCCGGTTCACGACAAAGCGAAAGTCAGGATCGTTCCGACGGATCATGACGCCATAGGGATCATAGGTTAGGAATCCGCCAACCACCTCTAGATCCGTCTTTTTCGCGGACTTGGCGAGCAGGCCGAAGAGGACGATGTCATCGGTCGCAAACGCATCGGCCTTCTTGGCCTCGAGTGTCGCAATGCCTTCTGCGTAATCCTTGACGACGACGAGTGTCGCGCTTTTCACCTTGCCTGCATCGACAAGGGCCTTGACGGCCTTCTCGTTCGTCGAACCGCCGACCACCGCAATCGATTTTCCAGCGAGGTCTTCGATTTGCTTTGTCTCGCTGGATTTCCACGTGAGAAGTCGGGTGCCGGTTGTGAAATAGGTGGCGGAGAAATCAACTTGCTGTTGGCGTGCGAGCGTATTCGTCGTCGAGCCGCATTCGAGATCGACACTGCCGTCGACGACCATGGGGATGCGTGTCTGTGCATTTACCATCGCATATTTCACGGCGATGTCTGGCTTCTGAAGGGTTGCCTTCACCTCGTCGACGATCTTCAGGCAGAGGTCGATCGCATAGCCGACCGGTTGCTTGTTGGCGTCGAGGTAGGAGAAGGGCGAAGAACTCTCGCGATGCCCGATGGTAATTGTGCCGGTGTCCTTTATCTTCTTGAGGGTGCCGGTTGGTTCCTGCGCCTCGGCGGCGCTTGCAACCGACATCAGCGCGACCAGAGCTGCCACACCTCCTATCAAGTGCCTTGAATGACTTGAGTTCTTTGACATCTTGATTTCCTACCTAGGATCGCGTGTTCCACACTTGGCTAGGAAGCCATCGATCACATTGCGGCAAATCAAAACGACGGTTTCCAAATCAAATCAATCGAATTGGAAGGCCGACATAGAATTCGAAACGATGAGCGCGCCTTGAGGCGGCGCCAGACCTACCCTGCAGAAGCTAACGCTCCAAACATGGCCTCGATCCGACTCGAATTCTCTTCCTGGCCCTGACCCGCCCAGTTGCCATCGGCGGCTTACATCGTAAAAGCGAGAATTCGCGATGAGTTGGCTGAACGCGGCCCGACAGGCTGCAGTTCCTCCGCCCCCTGCAAAGCTGCCAAATGCCTTCATAGTCCTCGCTAGTACAGAGACGCGTGGTCGGCGGTGACCCCCACCCGCAAACCTCAGCGCGCGCCTCTTCGCCCCCCACCCACCTCACACCACCCGCGAACATCCTGACCTAGGTGCGTGATTTCACTGGACGCCCGTCAATCCCACGCAATAGGGGCAGGCGCAGACTTCCCGGACTCGAACCGGGAGGCCCAAGATGAAATCCCAGCGCCAGTTGATGTTCGCATCCATCGTAGCGGCGGCCGCGTTTGCGCAAACGGCGGCGAAGGCCGAGGACATGAAGTTCTCGATCCCCTACGAGTATCAGGTCTCGTGTCAGGTCTGCCACGGCGTTGCCGCCACCGGTGATGGGCCGATGGCGAGCGAACTCAAAACCAAGCCCGCGGATCTGACGACACTCGCCAAGAGGAATGGCGGCGAGTTTCCGTTCCTCAAGATCTTCCAGGTGATCGACGGCCGGCAGAGCATCCAGGCCCATGGAGCGCGCCCGATGCCCGTCTGGGGGATGCGCTACCAGGAAGAGATCGGGGAGAAGTTCGGCCCCTACGGCGGCGAGGCGGCTGTCCGCGCCCGCGTGCTGGAACTGACGTACTATCTGCAGTCCATCCAGAAAAAGTGAGCCGGGTCGTTCGACAGGACGCGCGCCCGTCGCACGGGTCCAGTCAGCGGCTCACACCACCGTCTGCAGCCGCTCCGCGAATTCCTCGGCGTCGGCCCCGTCGTCGCCGACGCGCTCGACCGACGCGAGGCTCGACAGCACGGAAAGGCCCGTATCCAGAAGATCGGCGAGTTCGCTGCGCGCAGGCTCGTCGCACCGCTCGATGGCGAGGTTCAACGTCGCCGTCGTCGCGAAGAACACCTGCGCGAACCGCCGATAGCTGCCGCACGCCATCCAGAATTCGTGACTCGATACGTGCCCGAAGAGCAGCCGCCGCGCGCTCTCGGTCCAGAGCGCGAGTTCGCGGGCGAGCTCGGCCACATGCAGCCGCATCGCGATCGAGGCGTGCGGCGTGCGCCGGAAGACGTGCTCGTCGGCGATCAGCGGCAAGGCCCGCTCCACCGCCTCCAGCGCGCGCAGCCGCAACAGTTCGAGTTCCAGCCCGTCGATGCCCGCCACGAGCGCCATGTCACCGCCTCCTCAGTCCACGATTGACTGTAGGCGAGACCCGCTGCCCCGCGCCGGCGCCGGTGAAAGTTGCTCCCGATTTTCACAGAATCAGCGGGATTCGGCTGTCAAGTCGAAAGCGTCCCACGACGGCCGCGGTCCGTACTGATCCACCAGATAATCGATGAACAGACGCGTCTTGGCGGCGAGATACCGGTTCGGAGCATAGAGCGCGTGAATGGCGAGGTCGCGCGGCGGCCAGTCCGGCATCACCACGACAAGGCGGCCGGCGGCAATGTCCGGGCCGACGATGAAGGTCGGCAGCTTGGCGATGCCCTGGCCGCCGATCGCCGCCGCGCGCAGCACGTCGCCATTGTTGGAACAGAGAATGCTGTCGATCTGGACGCTGACGGCCTTGCCGTCTCGCGTCAGGTCCCAGCGGCTCTGCGCGACCGCGTGGCCATAGGCGAGGCAGCGGTGCTCCGCGAGGTCCTCCGGCCGCTCGGGCGCGCCGTGGCGGGCGAGGTAATCGGGAGCCGCCACCAGCACGCGGCGGGCCGGCGCGAGGCGCCGCGCGATCAGGCTCGAGTCCGCGAGCGTGCCGATCCGCACGGTGACGTCGACGCCCTCCTCCAGCGGATCGATGAAGCGGTCGTTGAGGATCAGCTCGACCTTGACCTCCGGGTAGCGGCCCATGAAGCCCGCGACCGCGTCGGCGAGATAGCGCGTGCCGAACGACATCGGCGCGTTGACCTTCAGAACGCCGCGCGGCTGCTCGTGCAGCGTCGAGACCTGCATCTCCGTCTCCTCGACGGCGGCGAGGATGGCGAGGCAGCGCTCGTAGTAGGCGCGGCCGGCCTCCGTCGGGCTGACGCGCCGCGTCGTGCGGTCGAGCAGGCGGGCGCCGAGCAGGTGTTCGAGTTCCATCACCGCCTTGCTGACGGCGGAGCGCGTGAGGCCGAGGGCCCGCCCGGCCTCGGCGTAACTGCCGAGCGCCACCACCTTGGCGAAGGCGCTCATGGCATCGAGCTTGTCCATGATTGTCACCGATGCGGATGCAGTCTGGCCCGATCGCGGCCGATTGCCGGACCCCGTGGGTCAATCCTATCTGCTCGTCACAACCCAGGCGACCCTCTTCGCCAAGATCCGCTGCGTAGCAGCGCACTTGGCGAACACTAGAAAGGAGACCCCCATGCTGACCCTCCGACGCGCCGACGAGCGTGGCCGCGCCAACTTCGGCTGGCTCGACAGCCGCCACAGCTTCTCGTTCGGCCAGTATTACGACCCCCGCCACATGGGCTTCGGCCCGCTGCGCGTCATCAACGACGACCGCGTGGCCGGCGGCGGCGGCTTCCCGACCCATCCTCACAGCGACATGGAGATCATCTCCTACGTGCTCGACGGCGGGCTCGAACACCGCGACAGCCTCGGCACCGGATCGGTTATCCGCCCCGGCGACGTGCAGCGGATGTCGGCCGGCAGCGGCATCCGGCACTCGGAGTTCAATGCCTCCGAGACGGACCCGGTCCACTTCCTGCAGATCTGGATCATCCCGGAGCGGAAGGGCATCGCGCCAAGCTACGAGCAGAAGACGTTCCCGGACGACGAGAAGCGCGGCAAGCTGCGGCTCGTCGGCTCGCGGACCGGGCGGGACGGATCGGTGACGATCCACGCCGACGTCGATCTCTACGCGGGGCTCCTCTCCGGCGGCGACACCGTCGAGCATCGCTTCGCGGACGGGCGCATCGGCTGGCTGCATGTCGCCCGCGGCCGCGTCGCTGTCGACGGCCAGACGCTCGCGGCCGGCGACGGCCTCGCCATCGACCGCACGGCGTCGATCACGCTCCAGGGCATCGACGGTGAGACGGCCGACGTGCTGCTGTTCGACATGACGGCCTGACGTCCCGCCGACGTGAGCGCCATGCACACTGGGCGGCCCCGATGTCCGCATCGGGGCCGTTGCGGGTCCCGCCGTTCCACGGCAGTCTCGGCCGCCGTCAATGGAAAGGACCCGACATGATCCCGCGCTATCGGTTCGGCATGCTGACACCGTCGTCGAACACGGTGCTCGAACCGGTGACCGCGCGCATGCTGGCCGACGTGCCGGAGGCGACCGCCCATTTCGGCCGCTTCAAGGTGACGGAGATCGCGCTCGACGCGGCCTCCCTCGGCCAGTTCGATGACCGCCCGATCCTCGCCGCCGCCGAACTGCTCGCGCATGCCAAGGTCGACGTCATCGCCTGGAACGGCACCTCGGCCAGCTGGCTCGGCCTCGAGAAGGACCGCGAACTCTGCCGCCGGATCGAATCCGCGACCGGCATCCGCGCCTGCACCTCCGTGCTCGCCTTCGACGAAATCTTCCGCCGCACGAGCGTCGGCCGCCTCGGCCTCGTGACCCCCTACCGCGACGACGTGCAGGCCCGCATCGCCGAGAACTTCGCGTCGAACGGCTACCCGTGTGCCGCCGAACGCCACCTCGGCATCCAGGACAACTACGCCTTCGCCCTCGTCACCGAAGATCAGGTGGACGAGATGTGCCGCACCACGGCCGCCGCCCGCCCCGACGCGCTGGCCATCGTCTGCACCAACGTGCGCGGCGCCATGATCGCGCCCGCCCTCGAGCGCGACCTCGGCCTGCCGATCTACGACAGCGTCGCGGTCACCGTCTGGAAGTGCCTCACGATGGTCGGGATCGCGCCCGACCGGCTGTCGCCCTGGGGCCGCCTGTTCTCCGACCCCCGCCTCGCCGCCGCGTCGTAAGGGGCCCGGCCGACGCGCGTTCGGCGAGACCAAGTCGTACACACCCTATTGTGTGCGGACGATTTCGCCGGCACTCTCTTTCACGGACATCATGAGCAGGGGCGTCGCGCGGATCGGGTTCGCGCGCGTGAGCGGCCTGCCTTGCCGCGCGCTGCACGACACGCGCGTCGGACCTCAGGGCTCGACGGTGGAGGTGCTGTGATGAACTGGGATCTACATCTGCTCCTGACAGCGCCGGGAAAAAAGGGCGGTCAAATAGGGCAGAACAGCAAGCTGCAGTTATCCGTGTGTACCGGCGGTGTCTCGTTTCACGACGTCACCGCTGAACGGGAGTGAGAAAATGGCTTATGAAGTTCGGACGGAGCTCGATTACGACGTTTTCGACCGCGACGGCAAGCACGCCCGCCACACGCGCCAAGTCATGGATGCCGATGGCCGGCTTATTTCGATAAAGACCGTCTTTGAGCGTGGCCTTCCAGTGCCGAACGAATTAATCGAGGAATTGCCCGTCAAGCTCGTCCTTCGCAACGACAAAAGGGTAGGCTTCATGGGAGGCTTTGCGGCCTTCATCTTTGAGGAGAAGGCTTTGGCGGTTTTGGCGACATTTGGTGTACCCCATTGGCATCATCCCGTCCCGTTTGTCGTGGACGAAGACGATCGGCCGGTAAACCAGCGCTGGTATGTGGTGGCCATTCCTGTCCTAGACCGGCCACGCCACTTCGTCGATATTGCGCACTCGACGCACTTCGTGGAAACGCCAGCTCCGTACAAGGGTGTCGGGGGCGTGCATATCGAGATGACACACTTCCTAGGCAAGCTCGCGTTCTTCAAAAAAGAAATCCAAGGACTGCATTTCTGGCGCGGCGTGGGAGGCTCGTGCCTAAACCCGGCCTACTTCTGCTCGGAGGATTTCCGCCGAGCTTGGGACGCTTCCGGACTTCAGGGCTTATATTTCAAGCCCGTTATCGAAACTGAATAACATCTCACTTTCGGAGAAATCATGGCCGATCGATTGACGGATTTCAAAGGCATGCCGCGCTTCGACGGCGTGCATCTCTCCTTCTGCCTCACGATGGTCGGGATCGCGCCCGACCGGCTTTCGGCCTGGGGCCGCCTGTTCTCCGACCCCCGCCTCGCCGCCGCGGCGTGACCGGCCCGGCCGCCGCTCGTTCGGCGAGGCCGAGGATGGTCGCGAGGACGTCCGCTTCCGGAGCTTCCCGCCAGGCGGCGACGAATTCGAGTTCCGGCAGGCGCGCGTCCGTCGCCACTTCGCGCAGTTCCCCGCGCGCCAATTCGTCCGCCACGATGACGGGCGGAATGGCGGCGATGCCGAGGCCGTCGAGCGCCATCCGCACGATCGTCGCGAGCGAAGCGCTGGCGTGAATGCGCGCCGGGCCGCCGCCGTGGCGCTCGATCAGCTGCAGAATGTCGGCGTGCGGGCGCGTGTTGCGCGCGAAGGTCACAATGGTGCGAGCCAGAAGGTCATCGGCCGAGATCTTGCCGCGCGGCAGGCCGAGCGCCGGGCTGGCGAGGAAGCGCACCGGATAGCGGCAGAGCGGACGGGTGCGGAAGGCGGGATCGATCACCGGGCCGACCATGATGGCGAGATCGATCTCGCGGTCGGCGAGCCGCGAGGCAAGGTTCGGCGTGATGTCGACCTCGATTTCGAGTGTCAGCCGCGGAAAGACCTGGGCCGTCCCCTCGATGAGGCGCGGTAGCCACGTGTGTACGATCGTCTCAGCAACCCCGAGCCGGAAGGTCCCGCTGCGCACGCCCGGGTCACCGACGCCGGCGATCATCTCGGTGCGGATCGCCAGAAGCCGCTCCGCATAGTCGAGCACCACGCGCCCCTTGGCCGTCAGCGCCACCTGCCGCGTCGTGCGGTGGAGAAGCGCGACGCCGAGCGTCGCTTCGAGACCGGCGATGCGCTGCGAGACGGCCGGCTGCGTGGTGTTGAGGCGGTCGGCCGCGGCGCGGAAACTCTTCTGGCGCGCCACCCAGACGAACGTTTCGAGCGCGCGGAAGTCGATCACGGCGGTCGTCCATTGATAAATCTCACTTATCAGTACGTCTAACAAAAGACGATTGGACGCGGAAGCCCGCCTGCGTTCTCATCCCTCAGCCGGCGGCCGATCGAGATGATATGGGGAGTGCCGCGCCATTGTGCAGATGCTGCCCGATTGGGCGCTGCTGCACGCCGTGAGCCCCCTGGACTCGCGGTGCTGGCGCGGCCATCGTCATGAGGGTGCCACCGGTCGGTCGGTGAGCGGTTGCGAGCAGAGGGAAACACGAATGTCTGTCAGGCAGTCGATGGCATGGAGTGCGGCTGCGGCCGTGGCAGCGATGCTGGCGTTGAGCGCCGGCAGCGCAGCGGCGCAGGACGTAACGCTGAAGGTGATGGGCATGCCGCTCGCCACCGGCAACATCCAGAAGAACCGCGAACAGCCCTTCTTCGAGAAGCTGAAGGAAACGACCGGCTCGATCGCCGCCGACTACAAGGTGCTCGACCAGACCGGCATCAAGGAGTTCGAGCAGCTGCGCGTCGGCCGTTCGGGCCTCTTCGACATCATTGGCCTGCGCCTCGGTCAGGTCTCGCGTGACGAACCGACGATCCTCGGCCTCGACCTCGTCGGCCTCAACACCAACTACGACACGGCCCAGAAGGTCGTTGCCGCGTATCAGAGCGCCGTCGACGAGCGCCTGCAGAAGCAGTTCGGCATGAAGCTGCTCGGCGTATGGCCGTTCGGGCCGCAGCTCATCTTCTGCAAGCCCGCGATCACCGGTCTTTCCGATCTCAAGGGCAAGAAGATCCGCATCCTCGACGGCGTGATGGCCAAGATGATGGAGAAGCTCGGCGCGACGCCCGTCACCATGGCCTTCAGCGAAGTGAGCCAGGGTCTGTCGCTCGGCACGATCGATTGCGCGGTGACGGGCCCCTCGTCCGCCAACTCGGCCGGCTGGCCGGAAAGCGTGACGCACGTCTACCCGCTGGCGCTGCAGGTCGCCGTGCAGGGCTACGCGATCACGCTGAACGCCTGGAACAAGCTGACGCCGGATCAGCAGAAGAAGCTCGAAGACTCCATCAAGAAGCTCACGGCCGACATCTGGACGTACTCGAAGGAGCTCTGGGACGACGGCATGCGCTGCAACGCCGGCCAGGATCCCTGCACGACGGGCAAGAAGTACAGCCTGAAGACCGTCGACGTGAAGCCGGAGGACGTCGAGTTCGTGAAGGCGGCGGTCAAGGAGATCTCGTTCCCGGCCTGGGCCGAGAATTGCGACAAGGTCAATCCGGAGTGCTCGGCCACCTGGAAGAAGACGGTCGGCCCCATCGTCGGCCTCAACTGACGGTCTCGGCCTCCTGCCGCACACCGCGGCAGGAGGCCACTTCCTCCCGCTCCGGACGGCCGATGCCATGAAGCACCTCGAGAACATCGCCGCGACGCTGTTCGGCATCCTGTTCCTCATCCTCGGGTTCGCGGTCGCCGTCGAAACCCTGATGCGCAAGGTGATGAACAAGTCACTGCAGGGCGTGGACGAACTCGGCGGCTACATCCTCGCGACCGGTGCGGCCCTCGCCTTCGTCGTCGCGTTGGCCGGCCGAGCCCACATCCGCATCGACATCGTCCACGATTTCCTGCCGCGTTTGCTCCGCGTCTTGCTGAACGTGCTTGCGCTCGCCGCGCTGACCCTCACTGCCGTCGCCGTCTTCGCCATGGGCTGGATCGCGCTGTCGGACTCGCGTCTTTTCAATGCGACGGCGCAGACCCCTTGGGCGACACCCCTGCACTATCCGCAGACCGTTTGGGTCGTAGCCCTCGGCGTCTTCGTGCTCGCATGCCTCGTCGAATGGGTCCGCCTCGGGTCAATCGCGGCGCGCGAAGGGATCGACGGCATCGATCGGCGCGCCGGGCCGCGCACGAGCCGCGAGGAACTCCAGGAAGAACTCGAAGACTTGAGGGCGCGCGGCGGGCTTGCCCAAATCGATGAAGCGGAGCGCCGCCCATGAGCATGGTCGCCGTCGGCGTCACCGGCTTCTTCATCATGGTCGCCGCCATGCTGATCGGTCTGCCGATCGCAGCCGTCATGCTGCTCCTCGGCCTGACCGGCGGGATGATGGCGTTCGGCACCGCCTTTCTGACGTCGTCGGCCTCCGTCGCCTGGGGCGTGCTGAGCGAAAACACGATGACGGCGATCCCGCTGTTCGTGCTGCTCGGCGAGTTCCTGCTGCGCAGCGGCATGGCCGACCGGATGTACACCGTCTTCGCCGCCTGGCTCGGCGGCCTGCCCGGCGGGCTCTTGCACACCAACATCGGCTGCTGTGCGCTCTTCGCGGCGACGTCCGGATCGTCCGTCGCGACGGCCGCCACCATCGGCACGGTCGCTTTGCCCTCGCTGAAGCGGCACGGCTATCCGATGCCCGATGCCCTCGGCTCGCTTGCAGCCGGCGGCACGCTCGGCATCATGATCCCGCCGAGCATCAACATGATCATCTACGGCTCGATGACGAATACGTCGGTCGGCCAGTTGTTCATCGCCGGCATCATCCCGGGCCTCGCGCTCGCCGGCAGCTTCATGATCTTCATCTATCTCAAGGCGGTGTTCGGCAGCGGCCCGAAGGCTACGCCCGTGATCGTTCCGATGGCGGAGCGCATTCGGCTGTTGCGCTATCTCGTCGAACCGATCCTGGTGTTCGGCGTCGTCATCGGGACGCTCTATGCCGGCGTCGCCACCGCCACGGAATCGGCGGCTCTCGGCGTGGTGCTGGCGTTCCTGATCATCGCAATCCAGGGCAAGCTCACCTGGCAGCTCCTGCACACCTGTTTCGTGTCGAGCGCCCGCACCACCGGTATGATCCTGCTGATCGTCGTCGCAGCTTTCGTGCTGAACCTTGCCTTGAGCCTGACCGGCATCGGCGAAGCACTGACCAAGTGGGTCACCAGCTTCGGTCTCGGACGCGTCGGCCTGCTGCTCGCGCTGATCGTGTTCTATCTCATCCTCGGCATGTTCATGGACACGCTGTCCATGATGGTCGCGACGATCCCGCTGGCCTGGCCGGTCGTGCAGAGCGTCGGCGTCGATCCGATCTGGTTCGGCATCTTCATCGTGCTGATGTGCGAGCTCGGTCTCATCACACCGCCGGTCGGCATGAACCTGTTCGTCGTGCAAGGCATCCGCTCCGACGGCGGACCGGTGATCGAGGTCATCCGAGGCGCTCTGCCTTACGCCATAATCATGATCCTGTTCGCGCTGCTGCTCATCGCTGTCCCCGACATCGCGACGTGGCTGCCCGAGCAGATGCGACCTTGACGGCCGGGCGACCGGCCAGACACGAACCCAGAGTGGAGCGAAAGCATCGGCGATGACCACATCGGCTGAGCAGCGACCCGTCCGCATCGGCGTCGACATCGGTGGCACCTTCACCGACCTCGAAATCTACGACGCACGCACGCGCCGCGTCACCGCGTTCAAGTTGCCGACCACCCCCGAAGATCCGTCCATCGGCCTGATCGACGGCATCAAGGGCGCAGGCGCGCGCTACGGCTTCACGCTCGCCGACGTCGGTTATGTGCTGCACGGCACGACCATCGCGACCAATGCGGTGCTCGAGCGCAAGTTTCCGCCGGGCGCCCTCGTCACCACCGCCGGCTTCGAAGACGTCCTCGAGATCGGCCGGCACAATCGCCGCGAGATCTATGCCGTCTGGCCACAGCCGGTGCCGGTCCTCATCCCGCGCAATCGTCGCTTCGGTATTCGCGAGCGCATGCGCGCCGACGGCTCTGTCGAAATACCGCTGACGGAGGACGCGCTCGCGAGCCTCGTCGCCACGCTCGGCGGCCTCGACGTCAAGGCCGTCGCCGTCTCTCTCCTCAACGCCTATGTCGATCCCCGCCATGAAGAGGCGATCGCGACCCGTCTCGCCCGCGACTTGCCCCACCTCGCCGTCGCCACCTCCTCCGCGGTGAGCCCGGAGGTGCGCGAGTACGAGCGCACGTCGACGACGGTGCTCAACGCGCTGCTGATGCCCGTCGTCACGGGCTACATCGAGCGCCTGCAGAAGCGCATGGCGGCCGAAGGTTTCGCCCCGCGCCTGCTCATCGTGCAATCGAACGGCGGTGTCTCGACGCCCGAGACGGCCGCGGCCGAACCCGTGCGCCTCCTGCTTTCCGGGCCGAGCGGCGGCGCGCTCGCGTCCTTGCGCTTGAGCCGCACGCTCGGCGAACCGGCACTCGTCGGCGTGGACATGGGCGGCACCTCGTTCGATGTCTCCGTCGTCCGCGACGACCGTATCGAGATCGTGACCCAGGGCGAGATCGACCGCCTTCCCGTCCGTGTGCCGATGATCGAGATCCGCACAATCGGCGCTGGCGGCGGCTCGATCGCGCGGGTGCAGCCCGGCGGGCGCCTGACCGTCGGTCCGGAAAGCGCTGGCGCGCGGCCGGGCCCCGTCTGCTACGGCCGCGGCGGCACCGAGCCCGCCGTCACCGACGCCAACCTGCTTCTCGGCCGGCTCGACCCCGAATTCTTCCTCGGCGGCGCCATGGCTCTCGACCTCGACGGGGCCAAGCGCGCGATGATGGAGAAGGTCGGGACCCCTCTCGGTCTCGGTCTCGAAGAAGCGGCGAGCGGCATTCTCGCCATCACCAACGCAAACCTCGCGGACGCCATCCGCCTCTCGCTGTTCGAGAAAGGGCTCGACCCGCGCGACTTCGCCATCCTGTCGTTCGGCGGCGCCGGCTCGATCCATGCCTGCGCGGTCGCCGAGGAACTCTCGATCCGCAAGGTGATCTTCCCCGTCGACGCCAGCACCTTCTCGGCGTTCGGCATCCTCCACAGCGACATCCGGCATGGCTTCGCCCGCTCCCGCGTGATGCCGTTCGACGCCGCCGCGGCCGACGTGCTCGATGGCCTCGCCGGCGCACTCGCCGCCCAGGCCCGCGAACGCCTCGCTGCCGACGGCATTCCCGAGGACGCGCGAGATCTACAGTATGCGGCAGATCTGCGCTATAAGGGTCAGGCTTTCGAGCTGACCGTGCCCTGGGAGGGCGGCTTCGACGCGGCCGGCATCGCCACCGTCGCCGCCCGCTTCCATCGCACCCACGAGCAGCGCTTCTCCTACTGCAATCCGCTCGACCGCGTGGAGTTCGTCACGCTCCGCCTCGACGCCGTCGGCAAGCTGCCCCGGTTCGTGGCCGAGGGCGGAGCTGAGGGCCGTGGCCGGACAACGCCACGCGCGCGCCGCGTCCATGCGGCCGGACGCTGGCACGAAGCCCCCGTCTGGCGGCGGGACGAGATCCGCAAGTCCGACGTGATCGCCGGCCCGGCGGTCGTCGAAGAGGACTACACGACGATCCTGATCGCCGCCGGCTGGACAGCGCGGCTCGGCACCGACGGCCACATCATCGCAACGCGGGAGGACGCGGCATGACCACGCTCGGCGCCATCGAACTCGAAGTCATCCGCAACGCGCTGACCGCCGCCGCCGCCGAAATGGACGTGACGATGTGGCGGACGAGCCGCTCGACCATCGTGCGCGAGATGCTCGACTACTCGACCGCCGTCTTTGATGCCGACGGTCACAACGTTGCCCAGTCGGCGCGCATCCCGCAGCATTTGAACTCGATGAGCTATTGCGTGCGGTCGATCGTCGAGAAATTCATCCCGCTCGACCAGTGGGAAGACGGCGACGTGATCGTCACCAACGATCCCTATTGCGGCGGGCAGCACCTGCCGGACATCGTCGCGTGCCGCCCGGTCTTCCATGGAGGAAAGCGCGTCGCCATCGTCGCAACGCTCTGCCATCACCTCGACGTCGGCGGCATGTCGCCCGGCAGCTACGCGGCGAGCGCGACCGAGATCTTCCAGGAAGGCCTGCGAATCCCACCGCTCAAACTTTTCAAGCGCGGCGTGCGCAATGAAGAACTATGGGCCGTGATCGGCCAGAACGTCCGCCAGCCAGCGATCGTCCTCGGCGACCTGCAGTCGCAGATCGCGTCCCTCTCCGTCGGCGCACAGAACGTCGCCCGCCTCGCCGCCAAGTATGGCGCCGAGACGTTGACGATGGCGTGCCGGCAGTTGCTCGACGCGTCGGAAGCGGCGATGCGCGACGTCATCCGCCGCATGCCGGACGGCGTCTACGAGTACGAGGATTTCCTCGACGACGACGGCATCAAGACCGACCGGCCGGTCCGCATCCATGCCAAGGTGACGATCGCGGGCGACCGCATCGTCGTCGACCTCTCGGGCTCGGCGCCCGAGGTGCAAGGCCCCATCAACGCGACACTCGGCTCGTCGAGTTCGGCCGTCTATTTCGCCGTCGTCGCCTGCGCCGACCGGCCGATCCCGCCGAACGCCGGCTGCTACCGGCCCATCGAAATCGTCGCGCCGGAAGGCCTGATCGTCTCGGCGCGCTTCCCCGCCCCGGTGGCGCACCGCATCGCGCCCTGCCACGTGCTTCTCAACGTGCTGTTCGCGGCCCTGTCGAAGGCGGTGCCCGAACGGATGCCGGCCGCCTACTACGCTGTGAGCTACGTCTGCGCGTTCCAGACCATCGAAGCGTCGGGCGCCCGCAAGGTGCTGGTCGAAATCGAGGTCGGCGGCTGCGGCGCCCACCCTTCGGGCGATGGCGCTTCGGCGATGTCGTTCGGCATGCACAACAACGCAGCGATCCCCATCGAGATGGTCGAGAGCGACATGCCACTGACCTATCTCGGCTACCGCCTCGTGCCGAACTCCGGCGGGCCGGGAAAGCGGCGCGGCGGGCTCGGCCTTTGCCGGGAATGGCGCATCGATTCCGAGACGGCCACCTTTACCGCCCAGATGGACCGGTTCCGGAATCGCCCGTTCGGCCTGTTCGGCGGCGGCGCCGGCGCGGCCGGACGCCTGACCCTGATCCGTGACGGCAAGGAAATCGTCCTGCACTCCAAGGTCGGCAACATGGCGCTCCAGAAGGGCGACGTGATCCGCCTTGAAACCTCCGGCGGCGGCGGGCACGGCAGCCCGGCGGAGCGCCCGGCCGAGGACCTAGCCCGCGACCGGACGCTCGGCTATGTGAGCGGGTGAGGTCATGGGACATTCATGCGGCCGATATCGCTCACACCTCTGTTCGCCGCGGCGACCACCCTGACGGGGGTCGGTCCGCGCGTGCAGCAGATGCTGAAGCGCGCCGTGCGGTTGCCGCCCGGCGTCACCGATCCTCGCGTCCTCGATCTCCTGTGGCATACGCCGACCGGCGTCGTCGACCGGCGCGCATCGCCGACGGTCGCCGGCGCGGTGCCTGGAACCATTGTCACGCTCGAAGTGCGCGTTCTGAAGCACCGAGCGCCGCCCCGCGGCCCCACCAAGGCCCCCTATAAAGTTTCCTGCGAGGACGATACCGGGCGCCTCGATCTCGTTTTCTTCCATGCGGAGCGTACGTTCGTCGAACGGCAGCTGCCGGTCGGTGAGACCCGTTTCGTCTCGGGGCGGGTCGAGTCCTACGGCGACGGCCTGCAGATGACGCATCCGGATTACATCGTCGCGCCCGCCGCCCGCGACGAACTGCCCATGCTCGAACCCGTCTACCCGCTGACGGCCGGACTGTCCGGGAAGGTACTCGCCAAGGCTATCCGCCAGGTCGTCGAGCGGGTGCCCGAAATGGAAGAATGGCAGGAGCCGCATTGGCTCGCCGAGCGCCGGTGGCCGGACTTCCGCAACGCCATCCGGGCGCTGCATCGGCCCGAGGACGTCGACGGCGTTTCGAACGGTGGCCCGGCGTGGCAGCGGCTCGCCTACGACGAATTGCTGGCCGGCCAGCTCGCGCTCTCTCTCGTCCGCCAGAGCCTGAAGGCGCAGCAGGGCCGCTCTCTGACGGGCGACGGCCGGCTGCGGGCCCGCCTTCGCACCGCACTACCGTTCTCGCTGACGGGATCTCAGCAAAAGGCTCTCGCGGAGATCGAGGCGGATCTCGCGGCACCGACGCGCATGCTGCGGCTGCTGCAGGGCGACGTCGGCTCCGGAAAGACGGCCGTCGCGCTGCTGACCATGGCGATCGCCATCGAGGCAGGTGCCCAGGCCGCGTTGATGGCACCGACGGAGGTTCTCGCGCGCCAGCACGCGGAAACGATCCTGCCGCTCGCCGAGCGCGCCGGCTTGCGCGTCGGTCTGCTGACGGGCCGCGAAAAGGGCCGTCCGCGCGCGGAGCTGCTCGGCCGGCTCGCCAACGGCGGCATCGACATATTGATCGGCACGCACGCGCTGTTCCAGCCGGACGTCATCTTCAAGGACCTCGCGATTGCGGTCATCGACGAACAGCACCGTTTCGGCGTTCACCAGCGTCTCGCGCTGCAGTCGAAGGGCGGCGCCGGCGGCGCCAACGTGCTCGTCATGACGGCGACGCCGATCCCGCGCACGCTCCTGATGACTCATTACGGCGATCTCGACGTCTCGCGGCTCACCGAAAAGCCCGCCGGGCGGAAACCGGTGCAGACGACCCTCGTCTCGCTGGACCGGATCGAGGACGTGGTCGGAGGCTTGCGGCGGGCCGTCACCGACGGCGCGCAGATTTATTGGGTCTGCCCGCTGATCGAAAGCTCCGACGTCAGCGAACTCGCGGCGGCCGAGGAACGCCATGCGCACCTCGCCCAGATCTTCGGCTCGCGCGTCGGGCTGCTGCACGGCGGCATGTCGGGCGCGGCGAAGGACGAAGTGATGGCCGCTTTCTCCGCCGGCAAGCTCGCGATCCTCGTCTCGACCACCGTCATCGAGGTCGGCGTCAATGTGCAAAACGCGACCATCATGGTGATCGAGCACGCCGAGCGCTTCGGCCTCGCTCAGCTGCATCAGCTCCGCGGCCGAGTCGGACGCGGCGAGCGCCAATCCTTCTGCGTCCTGCTCTACAAGGCCCCGCTCGGCGAGACCGCGCGGGCCCGGCTCGAAATGATGCGTGAGACGGAAGACGGCTTCCTGATCGCCGAAAAAGATCTCGAGTTGCGCGGGGGTGGTGAAGTTCTGGGCGCCCGGCAAAGCGGGCTTCCAGAGTTTCGCGTCGCGAGCGTTCCAAACTTCGAGACGCTGCTCGCCGCCGCCCATGATGACGCCCGCCTCGTCATGGAACGAGACCCGCACCTGTTGTCGCCGCGGGGCAAAGCGCTCCGGGTGCTGCTTTATCTCTTCGAGTGCGACGAAGCCGTGCGGTTGTTCCGGGCGGCGTAACGATGGACCGTTCTTCGCCCCGTTCGATCGATGTAGGCCCGCGGCCGGGCTGGCTCGGCGAGATGGTCGCGCTGCATGGGCGCTACTACGCGACAACCTGGGATTTTCCGCTGTCCTTCGAAGCCAAGGTCGCGGCAGAGGCCGCGGCGCTGCTCGCCCGCTACGATCCGTCGCGCGACCTCATTCTCACAATCGGGCTGCCGGAGCGGCTGATCGCGACACTGACGCTCGACGGCAGCGACCCGGCACTCCGGTCCGGTGAAACGCATCTCCGGTGGTTCATCGTCGACGACGCCGCGCGTGGCACAGGCCTCGGCCGCAGGCTGATCGCGGCCGCGATCGCATTCGCGCGCAGTTCCGGTGCGCGCCGCATCTACCTCACCACGTTCCGCGAACTCGAAGCGGCCGGCGCGCTCTACCGCCAGGCCGGTTTCGCGATCACGTCCGAGACGGCCGGCTCGACGTGGGGACGCACCGTGACCGAGCAGCGGCTCGATCTTGTCCTTTGATCGACCGCTCGACTCGAGTGTTCACGCGTCGCCGGGCGCGAAGTCGATGTGGATGTGGTTGCCGTCGGGGTCCCACACGTTGATTTGAACGATGCCGAAGCCCGGCACGACCCGCTTCTCGTAGCGTTCGCCGAGTTCGGCGAGGCGCGCTTCGAACGCGGCGAGACCCTTCGCCTGGAAGGCGAAGTGCTCGATTTTGGGCTCGCGGTTCTCCGGGTTCTCGGTCACGCCGACGAGATGGACCACGGCATACTCGCCGGCGTAAAGCCAGGCGCCCGGGAACGGAAACGGCGGTCGCTTGCCCGACGGCATGCCGAGGACCTTTTCGTACCATGCCGCCATGCCGGCGACGTTGGCGGTGCGAACGTTCACGTGGTCGAGACGGCCGAGTTGCATAAACTTGTTCTCCCTGCCGCGCGCCTTCTCGGCGCGGTCGACCGTGATCTTGTCGTGTCGGGATGTCGCTGACAACGCCGCGCCGCCCACCAGCCTTGCGGGAGAAGAGGCCCTGGCGCGCTAGGCCACCGGGGCCGGCCTCTGCTATTCACGGCGGATGCAGAAGCACGTCGCCGCTGATCCCGCCCAGCAGATCAAGACCACGACGCTCCCCATTCTGGTGGCGCTGTCGGTCGCTCATTTCCTGAACGACCTCATCCAGTCGCTCATCCCGGCGATCTATCCGATCATCAAGCAGGCGCACGGCCTGGATTTTGGCCAGATCGGCATGATCACGTTCACGTTCCAGATGACGGCCTCGCTGTTCCAGCCGCTCGTCGGCAACTACACGGATCGCCATCCGCAACCGTACTCGCTGGTCGCCGGCATGGCGTCGACGCTCGTCGGCCTGATCGTGCTGTCGCAGGCCGCCACCTATCCGATGCTGATCGTTGGGGCGGCGCTGGTGGGGCTCGGGTCGTCGATCTTCCATCCCGAGGCGACCCGCATGGCGGGTGTGGCGTCCGGTGGCCGCCACGGTCTCGCGCAGTCGCTCTTCCAGATCGGCGGACAGGGTGGCGCGGCCGCTGGTCCTCTGATCGCGGCGCTCATCGTCGTGCCGAACGGCCAGGGGAGCCTCGGCTGGTTCTCGCTCGTCGCGCTGCTCGCGATCCTGGTGATGGTTCATGTCGGGCGCTGGTATGCGCGGGAACTCGAGCGGATGGCGGCCCGGCCGGACCGGGTGACGAAGGAGACGCGTCCGCTGATCGCCTTCGCGATCCCGATCGCGATCCTGATCACCGTGATGTTCTCCAAGAACGCCTACTTCGCCAGCCTGCAGAGCTTTTATACGTTCTACCTCATGGACCGTTTCAGCGTGACGGTCGCCGAGTCCCAGAAGCTACTCTTCCTCTTCCTGGTGTCGTCACCGATCGGCCTGATCATCGGCGGTCCGCTCGGCGACAAGATCGGTCGGCGGCGCATGATCATCGTATCGATCGTGGGTGCGGCGCCCTTCGCGCTGCTGCTCCCCTACGTCAACCTGTTCTGGACGGCGGTGCTCGCCTTCCTGATCGGCGCGATCATTTCGAGCGCGTTCTCTTCGATCCTCGTGTACGCGATCGAATTGTTGCCGGGCCGGGTCGGCATGATCGGCGGGCTGTTCTACGGCCTTGCGTTCGGCCTCGGTGCGCTCGGCGCAGCGATCCTCGGCGAAGTCGCGGATCGCACGAGCATCACGACCGTCTATCAGATCTGTGCCTTCCTCCCGTTGATGGGGCTTCTGGCAGTCTTCCTGCCGAAGGTCGGCACACGATGATGACCTGAGACGAGACCTAAGATGACTGACGACCATCGCGAGGACGCCCAGCGGCTTGCCACCCTTCTCGCCGAGCGCTTCGGCGAAACCGTCAGCGTCCCGGCCGAAGGCGAATTGCCGGACGTCTGGCGGCAACTCGCCAATCGGGGATCCTGCCGCGACTTCACGTCGGACGGCGTCGACGATCGACTGATCGAGACGCTCGCTGCCCTCGCCCTGACGTCGCCCACCAAGAGCGATCTCCAGCAACGCGACCTCGTGGTCGTCCGTGATCCCGGGATTCGGCGGCGGATCGACGAACTGCTGACCAGCGGGCCACTGGCTCAGGCCTGGATCCCGGGCGCGCCGGCGCTCGTGATTTTCTGTGGCAACAATCGCCGCCAGCGCCAGATCCACGATTTGCACGGTCTGCCGTTCGTCAACGATCACCTCGACGCCTTCTTCAACGCCGCGGTGGACGCCGGCATCGCGCTCGCGACCTTCGTGACGGCCGCCGAAGCTGTCGGCCTCGGCTGCTGCCCGATCAGCGCCATCCGCAATCACGCAGCAGCCATCTCCGACCTGATTGGCCTGCCCGACCACGTCTTCCCGGTCGCCGGCCTCGGGCTCGGCTGGCCGGCGCGCCCACCGCGCGTCAGCCATCGGCTGCCGCTCTCCGCCACCGTTCACAAGGACCGCTTCGACGACGCGAAGATCGCCACGGCGATCGATGGCTATGATCGCCGTCGAACCGCGGCACAGCCCTATCGAAACCAACGTGCCGTCGAGGTGTTCGGCCGGTCGAACCGCTACGGCTGGTCCGAGGACAAAGCCCGCCAGTACGCCGCCCCCGAGCGCAGCGACTGGGGCGCGTTCGTGCGCGCGAAGGGCTTCAAGCTCGACTGAACGAAAGGCGGTTCACGCGGCCGTGAGCGGCATTGCGGCCGTGCCGACGGCCTTTTTCGCCCGTCCGCCGGCTGAGCAACCGTCTCGAGATCACGCCGTTCGCACGCCCGTTTGTCAGTTCGCGCCTGCCTTGTGATTTCACGCGGCTCGGGCCGAGGCCTATGTGTCTGGGCATCGGACGGGCGACATGCCGGCCCGATCAAACAAACAGATGATCTCGGAGCAAAACCATGAAGACCCTGGTTCTGACCGCCGTCCTCGGCGTCATCGTCGCGACCACCGGTGCGATCTCTGCGTCCGCCAACCCCTACGCAGGGTTGCCGACCTGGGCGCAAGAAGCCCTTTCGCCCCACAACTGAACCGCTGACTGACCGGAGGACACATCCATGAAGACCTTGATAGCAGCTCTCGTCGCGGCCGGTGCGCTGGCGACGGCTTCGGCTCAGGCCGCCCCGACGCAGGTTCAGCCTGCGTGGGTTCAGCAGGCGCTGACCCCGTCGAGCTGACCTCTCTGACCGACCCTTCGGCTGTCGGCCCCTCCCTCCCGGCAGCCAGCAACGCCCGGCCCCTCCCCCCTTGGCCGGGCGTTTTGCCGTCATCATGCCCTCTCTGCCGCAGGCGCCCGAACCGCTATGGTGAGGCCATGCAATACTTCTTGCTGGGTCTCGTCGTACTTCTCGTCGCGCTGATGTTGATGCGCGGGTTCACGCGCGCCAATCCGGGCGCAATGGCACGCCAGTTGCGGACCGGAGCCGGCGTGATTGCCCTCGGCGCTGCGGCGCTGCTCGTCGTTCGCGGTCTCGTCGGCTATGCGATGCCGCTCGCCGCACTCGGCTCGTGGCTGTTGTGGGGCGGCGGCTCCATCCGGGGATGGGGTGGCGGCACACCGTCGACCGGGCAAGCGTCGCGGGTCGTCACCGATACCCTCGACCTGACGCTCGATCACGATACGGGGCAGTTTTCCGGCAAGGTCCGGACCGGCCGTTTTGCCGGCCGCGAACTCGACACGCTCTCGCCGGCGGAACTCGCGGATCTTTGGCAGACTTGCCGCTTTTCGGATCCGCAATCAGCGCGCGTTCTCGAAGCTTGGCTGGATCGAACCCATCCCACTTGGAAGGATGATTTCCGGCGCAGCGGCTACACGAAGGGCGAGACCGGGCCGGGCGGTGACGATCGCATGTCGGTCGACGAAGCCTGCGAAATCCTGGGCGTCGAGCCCGACGCATCACCAGACGAAATCCGCCGCGCGCACCGTGAGCTGATGAAAAAGCTGCATCCGGATCGGGGCGGTCCGACCTACCTTGCCGCGAAGATCAACGAAGCGAAGGACGTTCTGCTCGGCGACTGAGCGTCACTCGGCGCGCATCACGAAACAGTCGATCTTCTGCTGCCGGAGCGCATTGCATACCGACTGTGCCGCAGCGGCATCGAAGCCGGTGAAGCGGGCACGGAAGAGGCGCCGGTTGTCCTTCTGGACCGGAATGGCAGCCGCGTCGTAGCGCTTCAGGAGGTCACCGGAGCGCGCCCGCGTCGCGCTGAGCATGCGCTCGGCTTCGCCCGCCGTGCCGTAAGCGCCGACCTGCAGATGGAAGCCGCCAGAAGCGTTGGCAACCGGAGGTGCCGCAGCCGAGACGCTCGCAACGAGCGTCTGGCCACCACGCGGAGGGGCGGACGGAGAGACTGCAGGTGGAGGCTCGTCCGTCGCGAGCGACCGCGCCTGCATATCAAGCGTCGACGGCGGCCGGCCCGGAGCGGCAGGCGGATCGATCGCATCGGTCGTCGCAGAGAAACGCGGGACGGCAAAGGCTCCGGCGCCGCGATTATCCGACGATGCCGGCATGGATTGTGGAACAGCCGTTTCGGTCTGCGTCGAGAGCGCGACGCGACGAACACGGGCGATCTCGATGACCGGTTCCGACACGGCCTGCTCGACGAGCATCGCGAGGGCCGCGCGGTCCTGAGCGCCGGGCTGCGATCCTGCTTCGACGACGGCGGCCGGGCGCGGCGGCCGCGGACGTTCCACGGCGACAGGACGCGGCGGCACTGGAGCCGGAGCAGCCGGCACCGCGGCGACGGCAGGGCCGCGCGGCTCGACGGCCGGTCGCACGACAGGAGGACGCGTCACAGGCCGCGCCTGCGCAACGAGCATCGGCGCCGGACGACGCGTGCGCTGAGGTGAAGCGCGCAGCAGCGCACGGTCGAGCAGATTACGGGCAGTGAGATTGCGGCTCGCAGCCGAGGCGCCGCCGAACACCGCGACCATCACGTGCTTGCCGCCACGCTGGACCGACGTGACGATGTTGAAGCCGGAGGCGCGGATGTATCCCGTCTTGATGCCGTCGGTGCCCTCATAGGTCCCGAGCATCGTGTTGTGGTTGCGGTAGGTGTTGCCTTCGTAGGCGAAGAAGCGCGTCGAGAACAGCGACCAGTGTTTCTGATGATCATCGTAAAGCCGGAGGCCGAGCGTGATCATGTCGCGCGCGGTCGTCACTTGATCCGGGTCCGGAAGACCTGAGGCGTTCCGAAACGTCGTCCGTGTCATCCCGATCTGGCGCGCGCGCTCGGTCATCATGCGCGCAAACTGGCTCTCGGTACCGCCGATGTGCTCCGCGACCGCGGCGGCGATATCGTTGGCCGACTTCGTGATCAGCGCCTTGATGGCGTTGATCGCAGTGATCTCCTCGCCGGGATCGAGGTCGAGTTTCGACGGCGCCTGCCCCGCCGCGTGCTCGCTGATCTTGATCCGCGTGGCATAGCTCATCCGCCCGGCTTCGATCTCGCCGAACAGCATGTAGAGCGTCATCATCTTGGTGAGCGATGCCGGGAAACGCGGCTCGTCGGCATTGCTCTCGTAGAGCACGCGGCCGGTATTGGCATCGAGCACGAGCGCGGCTTCGCGGGAATTGGCGGCGGCCTCGCCGGCGGCGAGCCAGAGCGCGAGCAGGGTTGCCAGCATGGCGCCGAGGCGACGAGCCCGGCGACCGGATGCGGCAAGACGCGACGCGACGAACGCCATAACACTCCCTTAGGCGTTCCGCAGCGGGCGGATCGCCGGACCAACCTGCAAGTGTCAGGTGACACGCGTTTCCGGCTTCTTTGGGGCCCGGCCTACGCGCTTTCCCGTAGCCTGACCCTGCCACAGCCGAGTTTTAACCAGGTTGCCGCGCTGGTTGCCAAATGATGAAACCGTGGCCCGCCAGGGAGCAGCGTTCACTTGGCGAGATTGCCGCCAGCGTACTTCTCGAGCACACCGCGTGCCCGGAGCACGAGCGCATCGGCGATCGCCGCATGGCCTTCCGCAGTCGGATGGAATGCGCCGGAGTAGGTGGATGCCAGCAGCAGCTGGAACCACGACAGGCTTTGCGTCTGCAGGACCTGTTGCAGCAGCGACCCGGAGACGTGGAAATTGCCGGTCAGGAACGCATCGTTCGGCGTACGGAACCAGCGGCGACGCGGCGCGTAGGGCCGATAGTCGGCCGGGTTGTAGGGCGTCCAAACGCCGTCGAGACGGCGCGGTAGGCGGAGATCATCGGCCGTTGTGAAGGCGTTTTCAACGAAGCCAGCGCAAAGCCCGCGGCCCAAAAACTGGCGGCGGTGCGCGTCGACGAAGGACCAGCCGTTGTCGCGGGCCGCCGCCCGCATGATGTCGTGCAGGCGGTCCGCAGCCGAACTACCCTCCCGCGCACGCTCTGCCGTCAGATGAAAATCCGGCAGCACGTCCATGCCCGCGCGACCGTCCGGGCAGACCGAGCGGCCGTCCTCCATGAGCGCGAGCCCCGGATAGGCGGTGAGCAGAACCCGGTCGGATTCGTCCCACGGGATGTAGAGAATGTTGTGGAGGGCCCGACGCAGCGACCGGTAGCGGTCGCCCACATTGGCAAGCTTGGCGGCCGCTTCCTTCGGACCATGCACTTCGCCGAACCAGCCGCCGAGCTGCTTCAGAATCGAGGCATCCGACAGCACGGCATTAGCGACGAGACGCGCAAAGCCGATGTCGTTGCCGCCGATCGACAGAAACACGAGGTCAATTCGGCGAGCGCGCTCCGCATCACACTTCTTGAGCGTCAGGCCGCCCTTCAGTTCCGGGATGCGGCCGTTGAGGTGGTAGGCCTCCGGAAGATCAAGGACGCGCGCCGGATGGCCGCCGCACTGGACGTCCGCCGCCGCCGAGATCTGCGAAAGCTCCGGCGGGTTCGGCACCCACTCGTTGCCTTTGTAGCGCAGGAAGAGGCCAGCGGTAATCTCCGCGCCCGAACATGCAAGGCCTGCGAAGGTGACGGCGCGATGCGGATCTTCGATGGCGAGTTGGAGCGCCGCACGTAGCTGGTTCGCGTACACGGAACGATGACACGCCTGATCGAGCCAGCGAGCATTTTCGTCGATGAACTGCTTATCGCCGATCGCCCGCCAGCTGCCGACGCGCGCTGGATAACCCGTGAGCTGATCACGCGGATCGCCATAATCGATCGAGCGCTCCGACGAAAACCGGATCGGCACGTCGGGGTTGCCTTCACCGGACCCGAAGCTGTCGCCGAGTCCGACGATGAAAAGATCCTGGACCTGAATGAGCGTCTGGGCGACGCGGCTGTTGCCGATTTCGAGCGTGACGCCGGCGCCCGCAGGATAGGGAATATCTATCGCGACCGGCTCGGTGCAGGGCGCATCGATCGCCGTCCCGCGACGGTTGAGGCCGCCGCGCGGCGCTGTCAGCCAGGTGCAGGTCAGGTGCTGGGCATCCGGAATGCCGGTCGCCGACACGATGACCTTGTGGCTCTTCGGCGCAGCGAACGGGTCGCGGTCGCCCGGGCAGATGAAGCGGTTCTTCTCGGCGTCCCAGCAGGTCTGGCCGGTCATCGCGGCGGCCCAGCCGTCGGGATGGCGGCGGGCGAGGTGGCGCTCGGCCGAGAGAACGGGCGTCAGCCGTTCTTCCGGCGTCAAAGAGGCCCACGTGGCGCGGTGTACCTCGGTGTCTGCCGGGTCAGTGAAGAAGCGGAACGGGTTCTCGACCCGCCAGGAAATCTCGGCCTGCGGCATCGCCGGGGCGATATCGCTCAAGGCGGCGGGGATGCTGCGGTTCGCCTGATCCTGGGCAATCGCGCCGGATGCGGCGATGCCGAGCATCAGTGCAAAAGCGAGAGCGCCGCCCGCGAGCGAGAAGATCAGACGGCGCTGACGATCGGCCATATCCTTCCCCCTCCCCGCGTGACGATCAGAGGCGCCCGCTGACGAACGCCCACCAGAGGCGCGCGACCCGCGCGATCGGCACGAGGTCGACGACTTCGCGCCGCGGATCACGCCGAAGGCTCTCAGAAGCGCGCAAATAGGGCTCGACAAGGGCGACGGGCAATAGGACGCGTCGGAGCGTCTTGGGCGCACGGTCGAAATCCGGACGCGCCGCGGCCAGCGCCGTGCGCGCCTCCTCCGTCAGGCTCGCCACGAGGTCGCGCACCTTGTCGGCCGGCGCCCCCGCGTAGAGCGCGTCGGCCGTGAGGTTGATCCCGGCAAGCCGTGACTCCGGGATGAGTGTCCGCCGCTCCGCCGTCAGGGCCGGCAATTCGGCGACCAGCCGCGCGAGGCCATAGGCCCGCCCCGCCGTGCGGATGGCTGCCGCAAACCGCATCACGACGTCGGAGCCGACCACCACGCGGGCGGCGAGCTCGAACAGTGCGCCCTCCGTCTTCGCGAAATGGGCGGAGAGCGCCGTGTCGTCGGGCGGTGGCTCGGAGCCGAGCCCGATCGTCTGCGCGTCGATCACACCGTGAATGAGGCCGGGCGGCAGACCGTAGCGGCGTTGGGCCGCCCCCAGCGCGTCGGCGACGGGGTGGCCCGAACGCAAGCCCGCCGGAAATGCGTCGACGATGTCGCGCCACCACTGCAGGCGGATCTCGCCTATCATCGGCTCGGCGACGATGGTCGGGATGCGTGCGACTTCACCGGCGAAGGCGGCAATGGCGAGGAGGGCGTCGCGGTGCTCATGCGGCGCCAGAAGTGCGGTCAGATAGCGGTCGCGCTCGTAGGCCCGGGCGGCCAGACGGACCACTTCTTCCGCCGTCGGGGCAGGCGTGGCACCGGCGTCGCTCACGTCAGTAGAGATGTGCCGCGGCAACCATGACGGCCGTCACCGGGAGACCGAGGACGAGGTTGAGCCGCGCATAGGTCTTCACGGTCGCGCGGGCCCGCTCCTTGGCAGCGTCGTCACCCGGCACCTCGCCGAGCGCGATCCTGAGGTTCGGCCAGATGACGAAATGGACGAACGCCCACATCAAGAGGCCGCCGACGGTGCCGCCCCAGAGCAGCAGATTGCGCAGCGGCGGAATGTATACGTCGGTCGTGAAGAAGTAGCGGTCGAGCAGGTAGCCGCTCGTCACCAGCAGCAGGATGCCGGAGAGGACGGTCAGGTGCGAGGTATGGCGGAACGCCTTGGCGACGGCCGGAACGACGCGAGTCGTCAGGGCGGCGCGGCCCTCGCCTGAGGTCTCGGCGACGGCACGGAGCTGCACGAAATTTACGAAGTAGATGAGCCCGATCCAGATCATCGCCGCGTAAACGTGGATGAAGCGCAGCAAATACGAAACGAAGCCGACCGGATCGACGCCGGCCCCGATGACCCATACGAACAGAACGGCGACGGTGATCCCCACGCCGAAAAGCAGGGCACGGCCGGGTGTGGCGAGAAGCGATCCCATGACTTCCTCCCTCAGGCGACGGCGATGAGTGCTGCGCCGACCGGTCGACGCTCGGCAAGCAGGACGTTATAGGTGCGGCACGCCGCACCGGTATCCATCGGATCGAGGCCGACACGAGCCTCGATGAAAGCCCGTCGGATCTCGGGCGACGGGAAAACCTGAGCGACCCCCGTACCAAGCAAAAGGAACCCCGGCACCGCCAGTTCTTCGAGCACAGGCGCGAAATCCGCGAGCGTCAGCGCCGTCGCGTCCGTGACGTGCCAGGCGTAGATGCCGCTCGGCAGGCAGAGGATCGAGCCCCGGTGGCTCATCTCGGCAAAGCGAAAGCCGCCGTTCCCATAAGCGTCGATGGGAGCGCGTCCGGGAAATCTCGCAACGCCCTCGACCATTTCTCCCTTCGCCCGTTCAGGACTTGGCTGCTTCCGCCGAAGGTCCGGTCGAACCCCAATCGCGCTTCACGCCGAGATAGTCGATGACGGGCGCAGCGATGAAGATCGAGGAGTAAGTTCCGACCAGCACGCCGAGCAGCATGGCGAACGTGAAGTTACGGATCACCTCGCCGCCGAAAACGTAGAGCGCGATCAACACGGCGATCGTCGTGGCACCGGTCAGGATGGTCCGCGACAGGGTCTCGTTGATCGACAAATCGAGCAGTTGCTGCAGCGGCATCTTCTTATACTTGCGCAAGTTCTCGCGTATGCGGTCCGACACCACGACGGTGTCGTTGACCGAGTAGCCGAGAATGGTGAGCAGCGCGGCGACGATCGAGAGATCGAACTCCAACTGGAAGAGTGAGAAAACGCCGGCCGTCAGCACGACGTCGTGGGTCAGCGCGACGACCGTGCCGACCGCAAACTGCCATTCGAACCGGAACCAAACGTAGGCGATGATCGCGATGATGGCCACGAGCACGGCGATGATGCCTGTCGTCCGCAATTCGCTTGAAACGGCCGGCCCGACGACTTCGACACGACGCTGCGTGTAGTTTTCGCCCAGCGCCGCGGTGACTTTACGAAGAGCTTCTTGCTGCGCCGCCTCTCCGCCCGGCTGCTGCTCGACGCGGATCAAAACGTCGGTCGGCGCACCGAACGACTGGATCTGCACATCACCGAGACCCAGCCCGCCGAGCCTCTCACGCATCGCACCGAGGTCTGCCGGACCCGACTTCGACTGGACCTCGATGAGCGATCCGCCCTTGAAATCGACCCCGAAGTTGAAACCGCGTGTCGCGAACAAGGCAAAGCAGAGGACGATCGCCGCGATCGAGCCCCAGAAGCACACGTCGCGGAACCGCATGAACGGCAGGTGCGTGCCGTGCGGGAAGAAGTCGAAGCCCTTGAAGTTCGGAACGAGGCGCATCGGTTTTTCTCAAAGCGGAACGCTGATCGACTTAGTCCGCGACCGCTCGGCCTTGAGCCAGAGTGCCACGAACAGCCGCGTCACCGTCACCGCGGTGAAAACGGACGTGAAGATGCCGATCGTCAGGGTCACGGCGAAGCCGCGGATCGGCCCGGACCCGAGCCAGAACATGATGATGGCAGCGGCGAGTGTGGTCAGCTGACTGTCGAGAATGGCAACGATCGCGCGGTCGAATCCGGCTTCGATGGCCATCACGGGAGTACGGCCGGCGCGCAGTTCTTCGCGTATGCGTTCGTAAATCAGCACGTTCGCATCGACGGCCATACCAATCGTCAGGACGAGGCCTGCGATACCCGGGAGCGTCAGCGTCGAGCCCACCGCCGACATGATGGCGACGATCATTGCGGCGTTGAACAGCAAGCCGATCACCGCGAACACACCGAACGTTCCGTAGGCAATCGTCACCATGACCACGGTCGCGATGCAGCCGATGACAAACGCGGTCATGCCCGCCTCAATCGAGTCGGCACCGAGCGACGGACCGACGGTCCGCTCCTCGACGATCGTCAGCTTGGCCGGCAGGGCACCCGAGCGAAGCTGGATCGCGAGCGTCGTCGCAGATTCGACAGTGAACCCACCCGAGATCTGGCCGGTGCCACCGAGGATCGGCTCGCGGATGACCGGCGCCGAGATGACCTTGTCGTCGAGCACGATGGCAAATGGCCGGCCGACGTGGTCCTGCGTGAACTTGCCGAACTTGCGCGCGCCCGACTGGTTGAAGCGGAAGGAAATGATCGGCTCCTGCGTCCGCTGGTCGAAACCGGGCTGAGCGTCGGAGAGTTCATCGCCTCGCACCACCGGCGTCTCGCGGAGCAGGTAGGTCTGGCCATCGGCGCGACCGCCCTCGAAACCAGGATAGGCACGGAAGCCGGGAGGGCGTGGGCGGCCGGGCTCGGCATAGAGATCCGCGTGCACCTCGTGGAACGAGAGGCGGGCCGTTTCACCGATCAGGCGCTTCAGCTCCGTGGTGTCTTGCAGCCCCGGGAACTGGACGAGGATTCGATCTGCGCCCGAGCGCACCACGCTGGATTCCGCCGTGCCGAGCGTGTCGATACGGCGGCGGACGGTCTCGATCGCGGCGCCGATGGCGTTCGAAGTGCGCTGCTGCAGGCCCTGCTCCGTCGGCTGCACCGTGATCGCACCGGCCTCGCCCGTCTCGACGGTGATGTCGGTACCGGTCGAGCCGAACACGGCGCTGCCGATCTGCTGAGCCATACCCCGCAGTTCGCGCACGGCCGCATCACGCTGTGCCGGATCGGACAACCGAATCTGGACGGCTTTGCCGGAGATCCCCAGGCCCGTAAAGCCGATCTTGGCATCGCGCAGACGGCGTCGCGCATCGTCACGCAGGTTCTCGAGCCAGTCCTTGCGAACCTCTGCGGTGTCGAGCTCGAGCAACAGATGGGCACCGCCCCTCAGGTCGAGCCCCAAAGCCACCTGCTTCTTCGGCATCCAATTCGGCCAGCCGGCCACCGTCTCCTTCGAGAAGACGTTCGGCAGTGCGAACAACAGCGCAATCATGCAAAGCGCGAGGACGCCGAGGGTCTTCCATCGGGTGACTTGAAGCATCGAGGCTTCGCCCTTTCGTTATGGCGCCCGCCCTCTGACGGGCGGTTACGGCAGCGTCATGGCCGAACGAACGGCTCAGGTGCCTTCCTTGACTGGCTCGCCCTTCGCCCGCACCTCGGCGACGGTGCCGCGGATCAGTCGGATCCGGGTATCCTCGGCGATCTCGACTTCGATTTCCGCATCGTCCTTGACGCGCGTCACCTTGCCGATGATGCCCCCGGACGTGACGATCGTGTCGCCGCGCTTCAGGTTCGCGACCATCTCACGATGCGCCTTCGCGCGCTGCTGCTGGGGCCGGAACAGCAGGAAGTAGAAGATGACGAACATCAGCAGGATCGGCACCAGCTGCAGGAAGAAGTCGCCGCCGCCCGGTGCGGCGCCTTGAGCGAAAGCCGGCGTGATGAACATCGAAGTCTCTCTGTCCCGTTTCGACGATGCAAATGACGATAGGCGCGCCGACGCTCCGGAGAGCGACCCACCCACCGGCCCGACACGCAGTTCGGCCCGGACTATAGTGCGCGAAAAGCCGAATGCAACTGCGGGCCGCGGCGCCGTCCGATGGCTCTCCCGCATTCACGGCACATGACGGCGGGCCCAGGCTCGGTTAAGAAGCCGGTCTTTCCGCCCACCCTGGGTGCGATCGGTTCAGGTGGGCCTTCGCGGTTCCGGAACCAACGTCGCGCCTGACCACACGATCCCATGCGGCCCAGATGACCGAAGCTTCAACCGATACCCTCCTCGCCCGGATCGCGGCCGCCCTCGAGCGGCTGGCGCCGCCGCCGCCTGCTGCGCCTGACTTCGAGGCCGCAGAAGCGTTCGTCTGGCAGGCTGACCCCGTTCGCTTCCTACCGGTCCGCCAGGTCAACCGGGTCCCGTTGCGTCTCCTGAAAGGCGTGGATCGCGCCGCCGATCAGCTGCTCGACAATACCCGGCGCTTCGCCGATGGGCTGCCGGCCAACAACGCACTCCTCTGGGGCGCCCGCGGCATGGGCAAGTCGTCGCTCGTCAAGGCGGCCCACGCCGACGTCCGCCGGCACTTGGTCGCCCGCAAGGCCGGGCACGACCTCAAGCTCGTCGAAATCCACCGCGAGGACATCGCGACGCTGCCGAACTGCCTAGCGCTGATGCGGGAGAGCCGCCACCGCTTCATCGTGTTCTGCGACGACCTCTCCTTCGACCGCGACGACACGTCCTACAAGTCGCTGAAGGCGGTGCTCGAAGGCGGCATCGAGGGACGACCCGAGAACGTCATCTTCTACGCGACCTCCAACCGCCGACACCTGATGCCGCGCGACATGGTCGAGAACGAGCGGTCGACCGCCATCAACCCGTCGGAAGCGGTCGAGGAGAAAGTCTCGCTGTCGGATCGCTTCGGGCTTTGGCTCGGCTTCCACAACGGGACGCAGGATCAGTACCTCGACATGATCCGCGGCTACGTCGCCTACCACGAACTTCCCATCGGGGACGACGAACTCGTGCGCGACGCGCTCGAATGGAGTGTGACGCGTGGCGGGCGCTCGGGACGCGTCGCCTCGCAGTACATCCAGGATCTGGCGGGACGCCTCGGCAAGAAGCTGAAGAACGAATAGCCGGGGAAAGCGGCGAGCTACCCCGCTGTCCGTCACTTCTCGAGGTACGGCGTCGGGTCGACGGGCTTCGAGCCCTGGCGGATCTCGAAGTGGACCGTCGGCTGATCGACATTGCCGGTTTTGCCGGCCTTGGCGATCGCCTGACCGCGGCGCACCTTGTCGCCCCGCTTCACGATCACCTCGTCGTTGTGGGCGTAGGCCGTAACCCAGCCGCCCTCGTGACGCACGAGCACGAGATTGCCGAAGCCCTTGAGTTCGCTGCCGGCATAGGCGACCACGCCGCTCTCCGCCGCCACGACTTCGGTGCCGAGCGGAACGGCGATGTCGATACCGTCGTTCTGCGTGCCGTCGGGGCGCGGGCCGAAGCCCGAGATCACGCGACCTTTGACCGGCCAGCGGAACGACAGAGCCGTCGCACCCTGAGCGGCAGCCCCTGCAGCGCTCGCGACCTCGGTGCCGGCCGGCGTGGCCGGAGCCGCGAGCCCCGGCTGAGGCGCCGTCGCATCGTTGATCACCGCCCGCTGATCGACGGCCGCGACTTGCGGACCAGCAGCCGGCGCGCCGCCGTTGATGATCGTCGGACGCGTTGTTGTTGCGAGCGGCCGCTGCAGTTCCGGCTCGACAGCAGGCACGGCCGCCGGCGCCGCCTGAGCGACCGGCACGGCCGCATCAGCGCGCAGCTTCAGGACCGTTCCGACGCGCAGCTTGCTCGGATCGCTGATGTTATTGATGCGCTGAAGCTCGGCGAGCGAAACCTTCTGCGACTTAGCAACCGTGTAGAGGCTATCGCCCGGCTTGAGCGTGTAAGTGCCAGGGGCATCGGCCGCAAGCGGAGCTTCGACGCGGGCCGATGCGGCAGGCGGCGCAGCCACGCTCGTCGCCTGCGGGGCCGTCGCGACCTTGCGCGCCGCTGTCGTCGCGGTGGCTCCGGGTCCCTTCGCAGGCAGCACGAGGCGCTGGCCGGGCCGGATCATCGTGCTCGACAGGTTGTTGAGACGTTTGATGTCGTCGACGCGGACGTCGTGGCGCCGCGCAATCGCGAACAGCGTGTCGCCGGGCTGGACATCGACGGTGTCGCCTGCCGCCGGAGCAGCCGTGCGCGGCGCGCTCGGGGCTGCCGGCGGGGCCGATGCCGGCCGAATGGGAGCCGGCTGGCGCGCGGCCGGCTGAGCCGGGGACGAACCGTAACCATAAGCGGGACCGCTCGGCGTTGGCGCCGACGGCTCGGGCAATGCGGCCATCCGCACGGGTTCACGCGCCGGCGGGGTGTAGGAGCCACCGCCGCTGTAGGACGGCGACTGATCCGAGAGATTTGCGGACGACGGCGCATCGCCCCGGGACAGCGAACCCGTCGAGCTTGCACTCTCGTTCAAACCGAAGAAGGGAGAATCGAACCGGGACACATCTGCGCTGCAGCCTGCCGCCAGCAAGGCGGCTCCGACGAGGCCGGCGCGCGTCATCGGACGGCACGCGAGAAGGGCTCGGATGGTGACCGAGTTACGCGACATGAAACACCTCTACGCCACACCTTTCCTTAACCGTCTTCGAGTTAACGACGCGTTAACGGCTCGGTGGGCTTCCCCGCGAAAGGCAGACGACGGCCAGGCGCACGGCACCCGGACGGACTCCACCCCACCTTGTCAGCATACTGTCGGATTGTGGGGCGAGGTAGGCGCGGTCGCGGCGGAAGCGAGGCGAGCACGGTAAGCCATTCCGCGAGACTTACTTGGCGAGCTCGGCCTCGATGCGCCCGAACATGTAGCGCCATTTCTCGGTCTGGATGTCGACCAGAGCCTGCATGTGACTGCGCAACTCGGCGAGCAACCGACAGTCGGGCGTCTTCGACTGAGAGCCAGCCTGACCCATCGTGGTCAGGCGCGAGAGGGCGGCATCGCTGCGGGAATCGAACTCCTCAATCGTCCCGTCCTTCACGAAGGGTGCGGCCTCGGCGATGAACTGGTCGTGTGACCAGCCGCGCTTGTCTTTGAGTTGCCGCAGCAGATCCTGGAAGGCCGGCCGGTTCTTCTGGGTGAGGTCGCGCAGCGCCGCCGCGGCTTCGTCGACGGCGGCCTCGAAGTCATCGCGCGAACACGCCGCACGCTGCTGGGCCGCCGCCGATCCGGCAATCACCAGCACCATCGCCACCACAGCCAGCACCGCCCGAACGCGGCTCACGCCATCCCCCTTGCCCGTTCCCACCCGGTCACGGTTGCCGTGCCGGACGAGCGAATGCAAGGGTTGGTCAGCCGAATGCGGGGCCGAACTTGTTGGACCGTGGAAAACCCTTCGGCGCGAGCTTACCCGATTGGGCACGCTGGCCGACCCACTCGGCGTATTCGGACTTCGACAGCGTGAACGTCCGGCCGGCCCCATCCACCCAGGTGAGCCCCTGCTTCGCCGTGAAGACGCGAGCGTCGGCAAGGCCGCCGTCGGCAAACCGCTGAAGGATGACGCCCTTCCCGCGGGTCATCTCGTTCACCTGATCGAGCGTGAAGATCAGCAGCTTGCGGTTCTCGCCGATGGTCGCGACCATGTCGCCGGCCGCCGCGACGCAGACCTTGGCCTCTTCCGGCTCGGTGAGGTTCAAGACCTGCTTGCCCTTCCGGGTCGAGGCGACGACCTCGTCCTCGGGCACGATGAAGCCGTTGGCAGCCGTCGAGGCGACGAGCAGCTTCCGCCCCGGCTCATGGACGAACAAGTCGATGATGTCGTGGTTCTCTTCGAGGTCGACCATCAGGCGGATCGGCTCGCCATGGCCGCGGCCGCCCGGCAGCGTGCTGCCTTCGAGCGTGAAGAACTTGCCGTTGGTGGTGAAGACCAGGAGCTTGTCGGTCGTGAAGGCGCGGACGGCGCGCTTCAAGTCGTCGCCCTGCTTGAAGTCGAGCTTGCTCAAGTCGTCCGGGTGGCCCTTGAGCGCGCGGATCCAGCCCTTCTCGGACAGGATCACCGTGATCGGTTCCTTCTCGATCAGCGCCTGCTCGATGTCGATCTCGATGTCGGGCGCGTCGGCGAAGGCCGTGCGACGGCGGCCGAGCGGCGTCTTTTTGGAGAACTTCTCGCGCGTTTCCCGGATCTCGGCCGCGACGCGATCCCACTGAAGATCGTCGGAGCCGATCAGCGCCTTCAATTCCTTGCGCTCGGCCGAGAGCTTCGCGTGCTCGGCCTTGATCTCCATCTCTTCCAGCTTGGCGAGAGAACGGAGCCGCAGGTTGAGGATCGCTTCGGCCTGAACCTCAGACAGCTTGAACTTGGCGATCAGCTTCTGCTTCGGCTCGTCCTCGAACCGGATGATGCGGATCACCTCATCGATGTTGAGGTAGGCGATCAGGTATCCCTCGAGAACTTCGAGACGGTTCTCGATTTTCTCGAGCCGGTAACGGCTGCGCCGCACGAGGACTTCCTTGCGGTGCTCCAGCCATTCGAGGAGCACGTCGCGCAGGGACATCACGCCCGGGATTTGCCCGCGCGACAGCACGTTCATGTTGAGCCCGAAGCGTACCTCGAGCTCCGTCATCCGGAAGAGGCTCTCCATGAGCAGCACCGGGTCGACCGTGCGGCTCTTCGGTTCGAGCACGAGGCGAACGGTCTCGGCGCTCTCGTCGCGGATGTCGCCGAGCAGCGGCAGCTTTTTCTCGGAGAGCAAGTCGGCGAGGCGCTCGACCAGCTTCGACTTCTGCACTTGGTACGGGATCTCGGTGACGACGATCTGGTAGCCGCCGCGACCGGTCTCCTCGCGCTCCCACTTGGCGCGCAAGCGAAAGCCGCCGCGGCCGGTTTTGTAGGCCTCGATGATCTGATCGCGCGGTTCTACGAGCACGCCCCCGGTCGGGAAATCGGGTCCCGGCACGAACTCGACGAGTTTCTCGATGGTCGCGTTCGGATGCTTGATCAGGTGCAGCAGCGCCTGACAGAGCTCGTCGACGTTGTGCGGCGGGATGTTCGTCGCCATGCCGACGGCGATTCCAGCCGAACCATTGGCCAAGAGGTTCGGGAAGGCGGCCGGAAGGACGATCGGCTCCTGGTTGGTGCCGTCGTAGGTCGGCCGGAAGTCGACGGTATTCTCGTCGATGCCTTCGAGCAGCGCTTGCGCCACCGCCGTGAGGCGGCTTTCGGTGTAGCGCATGGCGGCCGCGTTATCGCCGTCGATGTTGCCGAAGTTGCCTTGGCCGTCGACGAGCGGGTAGCGAACTGCGAAGTCCTGGGCGAGGCGCACGAGCGCGTCGTAGATCGCCTGATCGCCGTGCGGATGGAAGTTGCCCATCACTTCGCCGACGATCTTCGCGCACTTCTTGAAGCTGGCGGCCGGATCGAGCCTAAGCTCTCGCATGGCATAGAGAATTCGGCGATGCACCGGCTTCAGGCCGTCGCGCACGTCGGGAAGCGCGCGGTGCATGATCGTCGACAGCGCGTAGGCGAGATAGCGCTCTTCGAGCGCGTCGCGCAGGTTCACGGGCTCGACGGGCCCGGACAGAATCGGTGTGTCGCTCATGCGCGGTCCCTACCGCCGAACGGCCACCCGGCTCAAGTGATGTATGGACACAGGCGCTTCGCCGTCTCGAAGAGAGCGCGCGTAAAGTCTCGTCAGACTTCCTCTTCTTCGGCTTCTTCAAGCGGCTTCAGCGTGAACCCGACGCGCATCGTCACCTGATAATGGGCGACTTCGCCGTCCTCGATGTGCCCGCGGATGTCGCGCACCTCGAACCAGCGGAGGTTCTGCAAAGTTGCAGCAGCACGCTCGATGCCACTTTCGATCGCGGCATCGACGCCGTCGGGGGATGTGCCGACCAGCTCGATCACCCGGTAGGTGTTGTTCTCGCTCATGCAGCCCGAACGCGACGAGCGAGCGCGGGTTCCGCCTGACCCCGCCGGCTCAGCCCGTCACCGTAAAGAGTTCCCGGCCGATGAGCATCCGACGGATCTCACTGGTGCCGGCGCCGATCTCGTAGAGCTTGGCGTCACGCAGCAGCCGGCCGACGGGATAGTCGTTGATGTAGCCGTTGCCGCCGAGCAGCTGGATGGCGTCGAGCGCCACCTGGGTCGCCTTCTCCGCCGCGAGCAGGATGGCGCCGGCCGCATCCCGCCGCGTCGTCCGTCCGCGGTCGCAGGCGCGGGCCACCGAATAGACGTAGGCGCGGCAGGAGTTCATGGCGACGTACATGTCGGCGATCTTGCCCTGAACGAGCTGGAATTCGCCGATCGGCTGGCCGAACTGCCGGCGCTCGTGCACATAGGGAAGCACGATGTCCATGCAGGCCTGCATGATGCCAAGCGGACCGGCCGCCAGAACCGCCCGCTCGTAGTCGAGCCCCGACATCAGCACGTTGACGCCCTTGCCGACCTGGCCGAGCACGTTCTCGGCGGGCACTTCGCAGTCCTCGAACACGAGTTCTCCCGTGTTCGACCCGCGCATGCCGAGCTTGTCGAGCTTCTGGGCGACGCGGAACCCCTTGAAGCCCTTTTCGACGATGAAGGCGGTGATCCCGCGCGGGCCGGCATCCGGATCCGTCTTGGCGTAGACGACGATGACGTCGCCGCCCGGTCCGTTGGTGATCCACATCTTGGTGCCGTTGAGCACGTAGCGGTCGCCGCGCTTCTCGGCCCGCAGTTTCATCGAGACCACGTCGGAGCCCGCACCGGGCTCGGACATGGCGAGACCGCCGACGTGCTCCCCGGAAATCAGCTTCGGGAGATAGCGCTGCTTCTGCTCGTGCGTGCCATTTCGGCGAATCTGGTTCACGCACAGGTTCGAGTGCGCGCCGTAGGACAACCCGACCGACGCCGAGCCGCGACTGATTTCCTCCATCGCGAGGCAATGCTCGAGGTAGCCGAGCCCGGCGCCGCCGAACTCCTCCTCGACGGTGATGCCATGGAGGCCGAGCGCGCCGATTTCCGGCCAAAGGTAGCGGGGAAACTCGTCCGTGCGGTCGATCTCGGCGGCGATCGGAGCGATGCGATCCGCCGTGAACCCTCGGACCGTGTCGCGGATCTGGTCAGCCGTCTCGCCGAGGTCGAAATCGAAATCCGGCGCGGTATTCGGAATCATGCGGCGGCTCCATGATTTGGGTCGCAGGCGTCGAAGGGTTATATGAAGACCCTGTGATCTTGTCAGGCGGCGAAGCGCGATGACCGAGCATCTGGCCCCTGTCGACCCCGCTCCGGCGGCTGAGGCTGCGCCGAACGCGGTGCCATGGCCGCCGTTGCTGCTGGTCGCGGCGGTCGCGAGCGCCGTCGTCCTGCAGTCGCTCGTCCCGATCGCTTGGCCTGGGCTCAACGATCTGCCGGCGCGTCTCATCGGCTACGGGCTCGGCGCGGCGGGCCTCGTCCTCGCCGGCTGGGCGATCCTGACGATGGCGAAAGAGCGGGCGAACGTGCTGCCACACAGAGCGGCCTCGACGCTCGTTACATCGGGGCCATTCCGCACGTGGCGGCACCCGATCTACATGGCCGACGTTCTCATCCTGCTCGGGCTCGCCGAAGTGACCAAGAACGTTTGGTTCGTTCCGGTCGCCGGCGCTTTCGCGATCGCCGTGTTCAAGCTCGCTATCGAGCCCGAAGAGCGGCATCTCGAAGCGAAGTTCGGCGCCGTTTACCAAGACTGGAAACAGCGCACACGGCGTTGGTTCTAAACCGCGGCGAACCATCGATTCGCCGGATTCGTGGCAATGCTGACCTTGGCGGAGGTGAAGGCCATGCGGTGGAACGACAAGGTGCTCGTGGCGCTGGTCGCTGGCGTCGCGGTTGCGACGGCACCGGCGGCGGTTCTGGCGCAGGCGGCGAAGCGCGACGCCATTGCCGAAATGCTGAAGACCGAAGCGCAGGGCGGCAAGGCGGCGACCAATGCCCCTGCCCCGAAGGTCGAGCGTGATCCGCGCGAAGGCGACATCGCCTACGAGCAGGCCGCGCGGCTGATGCGGGCCATCGACGCCATCCTTCAGGACACGGCACGCAATCGCGGGGAAGCGAAAAAGCTGCCGTCGAAGGACGAGTTCGTCGTCCCGCCGATTTGGACCGAGACGCGCGAGGACCGCGAGAGGAAGATCCGCGAGCTGCTGGATGCCGCCCTCGGCATCGTCACCGACGTGCCGATCGTCGAGGTGCAGAAGCGCATCGAGGAGCGGCGCAAGAACATCCGCGAGCTCGAAAACCGCATCGTCACGCTCAAAGAGAAGCAGCTCACGGCGCCGAAGGATTCGCTGCTGCCCGGCATTCTCGCCGATACGGTCGACAGTCTCGGCCGCGCCGTGGACGACACGACGAAGCGCATCGAAGCGAACCGTGAAGACATCAAGGCCGCGAAGAACGAAGTGCAGACGGGTCTCGCCCGCTCGGGCATCCAGCTCGCGCCCGACCAGATGGATCTCCTGCTCGATGGCGTGCTGTCGGGCGATCTCGTCCGTCTCGTCGCCGTCTTCAATTCGGCGAAGGCGATCGACGCGCAGCTTGCCAAGCTGATGGCCGCCGCGGGCGACAACATGAACGCGGCGCGGCGCTATTTCGCCATGCACGCGGCCCTCTTCGCCATGCTCGTCCACGCACAGGACTCGCTGATCGAAAAGATCGATACGGCCTATCTGCCGAAGCTCGACGCGATCACCAAGGACATCGAGGCGGCGAGAAAGCGGACCGCCGAACTCATGCGCGCCGAGAACCGCCCGGACCAGAAGCGTGCGCTCGAGGCGAACCGCGAGAGCCAGCGGCTCGCCGAAGAGGCGGCCAAGGGCTATCGGCGCTATCTGATGCAGCAGCGCGAACAGATCGCATCTGCCCGCAAGCGGGCGGCGCACGACCTGCGCATCGCCGACAACACCTACGAGACGGTCGAGGCGAGCTTCCAGCTTCGCAACCTGATGCGCGACACCTCCTCGTCGTTCGAGGCGATCCAGCGGCTCGAAGCGCCGACGTTCGAGCAGATCTTCAAGAACGAAGAGCTGAGGCGCGAATTCGAGAACCTGACGCGGCGCCTCGAACCGACGAGCTGAGGGCCAGATTCATTGTAGTCATTTGGGGTTGGGCGGTGCTCGACCAATGGTGAACGTCATCACAATTCGGTCCCATCCGCCGACATAAGCCTGATCTGGCAGATTGTAGGGTGCACAGTTTTCTATTGCGCGCACTGCAATATTTGCGGCAGCAACGAAGTTTGGATCGGATGATGCGTTGAGGATGCGCGGAGGCTTTGAGAGCCTGCCATCCCGGGCCAAAAAAACCTCGACTTGTACAGTGGGTCCTTTATCCCACTGCTCCGCGGGCTTCCAGCACCTTCCCACCTGGTTCATGACCATCAACTGCAAATATTGAGCGGGATCTTTCGGCTTTCCGATGAGCCGATTTAACCTGTCTAGCTCCTGAGCGCTGAGACCTTGGCCGAATGCTTCTGGAGTTGCTGCCAACCCAAAGAGGGCCAACATTCCGATCCATCTCCGAATCATTGCCCCCCCAAACATCGTGGATGGCAATAACCAGCACGGCTGAGACAATTGCGACAACCGCGTTATTGTTGAAATTGCCTTTCCGGCACTTTTAGGGGGCTACCCACGCGGCGAGGCGGGCGCGCTCTTCGTCCGTCAACCCCGTGATGTTGGACGGCGGCATCGCGTTCGACCACACGGAATTGGCGGCGATCTCGCGGCGGTGCGCCGCGATGCGCTCCGGCGTGTCGAGCATAACGCCCTTCGGCGCGACGCGAATGCCGTCCCACACCGGCTCTGCCGCATGGCACATCGCGCAGCGACCGGTGATGATTTCTTCCACCTCCGCCATCGCGACCGTCGTGCGAGGCGATGGGACGTCGGCGCGCTTGCCCTGCGCGGGACCGAGCGTCGACAGCCAGACGATGGCCAGCGCGCACGCGACGCTCACCCCCCATGTCCACCACGGCGACGGCAGCCCGAGGTGGCGTGTGTTGTAGAAGTGGCGGATGACGGCGCCCATGATGATGACGAGCGCCAGGATCACCCAGCTCCACCGCGTCGCGTAGGCCAGCGGATAGTGGTTGGAGATCATCACGAAGATGACGGGCAGCGTCAGATAGTTGTTGTGGGTCGAGCGCTGCTTGCCGCGCTTGCCGTACTTGGGGTCGGGCGTGCGGCCGGCCACGAGGTCGGCGACCACGATCCTCTGCCCCGGGATGATCACCATGGCCACGTTGGCGACCATGATGGTGCCGATCAGGGCACCCATCTGCATGTAGGCGCCGCGCGGCGAGAAGATCTGCGAGAAGAGCCAGGCGAGCGCGACGAGAAAGATGAAGCCGGCAGCTGCGAGAACTCGCTCGTCGTCCCCGAGGCGCGAGCGGCAGAGCTGATCGTAGACGATCCAGCCGAGCACCAATCCCGCGACGGACACGAGCACGGCGACCGTCGGCGACATCGCCATCACGGCCGGATCGATCAGGTAGAGGCTGGCGCTGAAATAGTAGACGACGACCAGCAGCGCGAAGCCCGAGAGCCACGTCGCGTAGGCTTCCCATTTGAACCACGTGAGTTCGTCCGGCATCCGCGCCGGCGCCACTAGGTACTTCACCATGTGGTAGAAGCCGCCGCCGTGCACCTGCCAGGCTTCCCCGCTCGCACGATCGGGCAGACCCTCCCGCTGACGGAGGCTGTAATCGAGATGCATGAAATAGAACGACGAGCCGATCCACGCGATGCCGGCGATGACGTGCAGCCAGCGGAGGAACGTCTCGCCCCAGATCCAGAGAATATCGATCATGTTCCCCCCTGCGCCGCGCCCGACTCCCCAGCGCGACGTTCGTATGCAAGCCGGCCCGCGACGTAAACCGCCCGGATTGCCCGGTCGTCGGCGAGTACCATCTGCGCGAAGAGTGCTTCGCCGACGTCGCGCACCCGGCTCATGCGGTTTGCGAGCAGCGGTGTGCTCGCCGGATCGAGGATGACGAGGTCGGCGTCGTAGCCGGATGCGAGATCGCCGATGCGATCGGCCATCCCGAGAACCCTCGCGCTTCCACGGGTGGCGAGCCACAAGGCCTCGGCCGGATGCAGGCTTCGGCCGCGCAGCTGCGCGATCTCGTAGGCCGCCCGCATGGTCGCGAACATCGAGAACGAGGTGCCGCCGCCGACATCCGTCCCGAGGCCGATCGGCACGCCGTCGCTCGCGAGACCGTGCACGTTGCAGAGACCGGAACCCAGGAAGAGGTTCGAGGTCGGGCAGTGGGAGATGCCGGACCCCGTTTCGATGAACCGCCGGCGTTCTCGCGGCGTCAGATGGATCGCGTGGCCGAAGTTGGCGCCGGGTCCGACGAGGCCGAAGCACTCGTAGACGTCGAAGTAATCCGGCTCGGCCGGATAGAGATCGCGCACCCAGGCGATCTCAGCCGCGTTCTCATCGATGTGAGTTTGCATCAGCGTCGTCGGATGCGCCCGCCAGAGCGCTCCGGCCGCCTCCAGTTGCTCCGGCGTCGACGTGATGGCGAAGCGCGGACTGACGACGTAGCGGGCGCGACCCTTGCCATGCCAGCGGGCGATCAGCGCCGCGCTCTCGTCATAGGCCCGCTTCGGGGTATCGCAGAGCCCCGGCGGCGCGTTGCGATCCATCAGCACCTTGCCGGCCGCGATCGCCATGCCCCGCCGCTCGGCTGCCGCAAACAAGGCCTCGGCGGATTGCGGGTGCACCGTACAGTACACGGACGCCGCCGTGATGCCGTTGCGCAGGCATTCGTCGAGGTAGAGTTCGGCCATCGCAGCGGCGTGCGCCGGATCTTCGAAGGCGAGCTCGGCCGGGAACGTGTACGTCGACAGCCACTCGATGAGCTGGCGGCCGTAGGACGCGATGACGCCGATTTGCGGGTAGTGGACGTGCGCGTCGACGAAGCCTGGCAGGATGAAGTGGCCCGGATAGGCCTCCACGCGGACGCCGGGATGGCGCGCGACGAGGTCGGCCCCGTTCCCCAACTCGACGATCCGGCCGCCCTCGATCAGCACGGCGCCGTCGCTGTCCGTCACGAGCGCGCCCGCCGGATCGCCGACGAACGGATCATGCCTCAGCGCGATCGTATGACCCCGAACGATCAGGGGCGCGGCCGTCGACGTCATGCCCGCTGCCGCTCTTCGACGGGTTTGGCGAGCGCGGCGCGGCGGCGCAGGAGATCGGCGGCGACCGAGACCGCGATCACGGCGGGCTCCTTGCCGGCCAGGCCCTCGAGCCCGATCGGACACTGGAGGCGTTCGAGCGCGGCCGGCGGATGGCCGAGTTCCGCGAGGCGGCGCAAGAACCGCGCCCGCTTCGTCGCCGAACCGATCACGCCGAGATGGGCGAACCGCCCGGCGCCGAGTACCGCGTGGCAGATCGCGAGATCAAGCGGATGGGAAAACGTCATGACGAGATGCAAAGTGCCGGCCGGCATCGCGGCCGCAGCGGCAGCCGGATCGCGAGTCACGAGGCGCGTGGCGATTGACGGCTCCGATGGAAACCGCGCTTCGTCGACATCAACCCATGTGACTTCGAAGGGTAGCTCTTCCAGAACACGCACCAGCGCGCGCCCGACATGGCCGGCACCGTAGATCGCGACCGGCGTCCGCGTCGCGTCCGCCGGTTCGACGAACCAGGGCGCTTCGCCCTCGCCAAGCCGCACGAGCATCGCCGCACGGGTCCGGTTGCCCGACAGCATGTCTTGTACGATCCGGCGCACGCGCGGCGGCCACGCGCCAAGGTGCTTCCGGTCGGTCACGAGTTCAGGCTCGGCACCGGTCGCGGCCGGGCGCACGACCAGGGCGCCGACAGCTGCCCCGATCTCGATCGAGCAACTTTCATCGAAGACCTCGGCAAGCAGCGTCACCCGTCCGCCGCAGCACTGGCCGAGCGCAGGTCCGAGCGGAAAGGTCCAAAGCTCGCGCATCCACGCGTGAGGCTCAGCCAGCAATCGCCGGGCGCGCCCGCTCGCCTCGTGCTCGAGCGTCCCGCCGCCGATGCTGCCGATCGTCCGTTCCCGGCCGACCAGCATCGCGGCACCCGCCTCACGAGGTACCGAGCCGTCACTTTCGGCGACGACGACGCGCACGACCGGACCGTCCGTCGCGAGGGCCGATGCCAGGTCCGCGAGCCAGTGTGTCCCGATCATGCGGGCGAGCCTCCCGCGACGCGGCGCACGCGCTCGACCGCCATCAGCACACGCTCGGGCGTCGCCGGCGCGTCGAGGGCCGGATAGACGCGATGGTCGGCCGCCGCGGCGACGGCATCCGAGAGCGCGAGAAAGGCGGAAATGCCGAGCATCAGCGGCGGCTCGCCCACGGCCTTCGAGCGATAGATCGTCTCCTCACTGTTGGTCCCGCGCTCGAAGAGCCGGACGGTGAATTCCGGCGGCCGGTCCGACGCCGCAGGGATCTTGTAGGTCGAGGGCGCATGCGTCATCAGCCTGCCGCGCCCATCCCAGACGAGTTCTTCGACCGTCAGCCAGCCGGCGCCCTGAATGTATCCGCCCTCGATCTGGCCGAGGTCGATCGCCGGATTGAGCGAGCGGCCGACGTCGTGGAGGAGATCGGCGCGCAGCAGCCGGTTCTCGCCCGTCAGCGTGTCGATCACGACTTCGGTGCACGCCGCACCGTAGGCGAAATAGAAGAACGGCCGGCCCGCGGCGCGTGCGCGGTCCCAACCGATCTTCGGCGTCGCGTAGAAGCCGGCGGCCGAGAGGTGGATGCGCGCGAAATAGGCGTCACGGATCACCTCGTCGAACGGGATTTCGCGCGCCCCGACAGCGATGCGGCCCGGCAGAAAACGCACGTCCGACACGTCGGTCTGATGGCGCTCGGCGAGAAAGCGGGCGAGACGCTCCTTGATCTGACGGGCGGCGTCGCGGGCAGCCATGCCGTTGAGATCCGCGCCGGACGAGGCCGCGGTCGGCGATGTATTCGGCACCTTGCCGGTATTGGTCGCGGTGATCTTGATGCGGCCGACGTCGACCTGGAATTCCTCGGCCACCACCTGCGCGACCTTCACGAACAGCCCCTGCCCCATCTCGGTGCCGCCGTGGTTGAGCGCGATCGAACCGTCGGAATACACGTGAACGAGCGCGCCCGCCTGGTTGAGGAAGGTCTTCGTGAAAGAGATGCCGAATTTCACCGGCGTCAGTGCGATGCCGCGCTTCAGAATGCGGCTCTCGGCGTTCCAGGCGCGGATCTCGGCGCGGCGACGATCGTAGGCGCTGCTGGCAGCCAGTTCGTCGACGAGGTCGTCGATGACGCAGTCTTCGACCGCCATGCCGTAATGCGTGAAGCGGCGCGGGTCGCCGGTCGCAACGTCGCGCGCCGGATAAAAGTTCAGACGCCGGACGGCGAGCGGATCGCGCCCGACCACATGGGCGATGTGGTCGATCATCCGTTCGGCGCCGACCATGCCCTGTGGTCCGCCGAAGCCGCGAAATGCCGTGTTCGACTGCGTGTGCGTCTTGAGGCGATGGGAGACGATGCGGGCCGCCGGCACGTGATAACAGTTGTCGGCATGGAACATCGCGCGGTCGGCAATCGGCTCCGACAGGTCGTACGACATGCCGCAGCGCACTTTCTGGACGACGTCGAATCCGAGGATGCGCCCTTCGCCGTCGCACCCGATGCGATAGTCGATTTCGAAGTCGTGGCGCTTGCCGGTAATCATCATGTCGTCGTCGCGGTCGTAGACGACTTTGGCCGGCCTCCCGGTCTTCTTGGCGACGAGCGCCGCCACGCAGGCCGGCAGGTTGCCTTGTGTTTCCTTGCCGCCGAACCCGCCGCCCATCCGCCGCACTTCGACGGTCACCGCGTGGCTCGCGATGCCGAGCACATGCGCCACCTTGTGCTGAATTTCGGAGGGATGCTGCGTCGAGCAGTGGACCGTCACGTCCTCGTCTTCGCCGGGAACGGCAAGCGCGGCCTGGCCTTCGAGGTAGAAGTGTTCCTGCCCGCCGATGGCAATCCGTCCCTCGATGACGTGGGCGGCCGAAGCGAGTGCCGCGTCGACGTCACCGCGCTGCATCGTGTACGGAGCTTGGAGGTAGGACTCCGCGGCCATGGCGTCCGCGATCGTGAGGACGGCCGGCAGGTCCTCATAGTCGATGCGCGCGAGCCTGGCAGCGGCTCTTGCGGCCTCCACGGTCTCGGCCGCCACCGCGAACAGCGACTGGCCCCAGTACTCGACGAGCCCGACAGCAAACATCGGATCGTCGCCCATGACGGGGCTGACGTCGTTCACACCCGGGACGTCCGCCGCGGCGAAGACGGCGACGACGCCCGGCGCGGCACGCACCGCGGCGAGGTCCAAGGCCGTGATCCGTGCATGCGCCCGCGTGCTCTGCGCGATGTGGACGTGCAGCGTGCCGGGCGGCTCGGGGATATCGTCCGTATAGGTTGCCGTCCCGGTGACGTGCTTCACGGCGCTGTCGTGGCGCAGCGGCTCGGCGACGCCGCCGTCGATCTTCTCTTTCGTGGCCGGCGGAAGCTTGCCGTGCATCTCAGGCCTCCGCCGCGAAGCTGCCGGCGCCGACGAGGCGCGTCGCCGAGCGATCGCCGTCTTCCTGCTCCTGGAAGTACCGGAGCAACAGGTTGCGCGCGATGGTCGCCCGATAGGCGGCCGACGCCCGCATGTCGCTGATCGGCGAGAATTCGGCTGCGAGCGCTCCGCTGGCGGCGACGAAGGTCTCCTCCGACCACGGACGTCCGACGAGAGCCGCCTCGACCGTGCGGGCCCGTTTCGGGATTTCCGCCATGCCGCCGAAAGCGATGCGCGCATCGGTGATCGTGCCGCTCCGCCGGCTGACATTGATCCCTGCGGCGACAGCGGAGATATCCTGATCGAACCGTTTGGAGACCTTGTAGCAGGCGAGCTGGCGCGCGGGCGTCGTCATCGGAATCTCGATCGCGGCGACGATCTCGCCAGGGCGGCGGTCTTGACGCCGGTACGCGAGAAAGAAGTCTTCGAGCGGAAGCCGCCGGGTGCCGTCGCGTGCGGCGAGCACCAACGTCGCGCCGAGGGCGATGAGCGCCGGCGGTGTATCGCCGATCGGCGAACCGTTGGCGATGTTGCCGCCGATCGTCCCGGAGGCACGGACCTGGATCGCGCCGATGCGGCGGACGAGTTCGCCGAAGTCGGGCCACAGCGCTTCAAGACGTGCGTGCGCGTCGGCGTAGGTCACACCGGCTCCGATGATCAGACGCCCGCCTTCCTCGCCGATGTCCTGCAGTTCGCGGACACGCCCGATGTGGATGACGGGATCGAGGCGACGATGCTGCTTGGTGACCCACAATCCCACATCGGTAGCACCGGCGACGATCGTCGCCTGCGGTTCCGCCGCGGTCACAGCGACGAGATCGTCCAGCGTCGCGGGGGAGTAGAACCGGCCATCCGGAGACGCGAGCGCGAGGGTTTCCTCGTGCGCGATCGCTGCCAGGGCTTCGGCGTCGGCGGCCTCAGCCGCAGCGATCCAGTCCGGTGCCGGCGCGTCGTACATGGCTTCGGCCGCCGCGATGATCGGTCCGTAGCCGGTGCAACGGCAGAGGTTGCCGGCGATGAGGTCGGTCACGCGTGACCGCGTCGGCTTCGGCTCGCTGTGGTAGGCGGCATACAGCGCCATCACGAAACCGGGCGTGCAGAAGCCGCACTGCGAGCCGTGCAGAGCGACCATCGCCTGCTGGCTCGGGTGAAGGCGCCCGTCCGGAGCACGCAGGCGCTCGACCGTCGTCACCGCACGGCCTTCGAGCATCGGCAGGAACAGGATGCAGGCGTTGACCGCCTGGTGCCGAAGCTCGCCGTCGACGAGGTCGGACACCACGACCGTGCAGGCCCCGCAATCCCCTTCCGCGCAGCCTTCCTTGGTGCCCGTGAGACGCTTTTCGCGGCGCAGCCAGCCGAGCAGCGTGGTCGTCGGCGCCACGTCGTCGAGGCGTTGCACCTCGCCATTCAAAAGAAATGTCAGATGCGTGCGCATGTCGCCCGACCGAACCTGTCCGACGGCAGCTTAATGCCAACCACCATCGTGACCAAGCCCTGCTCGCCCGGCCCGATCTCGGCGCGGCTATTCGCTCGCGAAGCCCGAGCGGTGGGCCCAAACGGTCATGCGCCGTTCGAGTTCGACGGTGATCGCGTAGATCGCCACGCCGAGGATCGCGAGGGCGACGAGGGCCCCGAAGACCAGCGGCACGTTGAAGTCGGCGCTCGCCCGGGTGATCAAGTTGCCGATACCGAACCGGGACGCGTTCGATTCCGCGATGACCGACCCGACGTAAGCGAGCGTGATCGCCACCTTCAGCGACGCGAAGAGGTAAGGCATCGAGCGGGGAATGCCGACCTTGACCAGGATTTGCCGGCGGGTGGCCCCGAGCGCGCGGAGCACGTCTTCGACCTCCGGTTCGATGGTCGAGAGCCCCGTCGCCACGTTGGCGACGATCGGAAAGAAAGAGATCAGGAAGGCGGTCAGCACCGGCGGCATCCAGCCGACGCCGAACCACAGGATCAGGATCGGAACGACCGCCACCTTCGGGATGGCGTTGAAGCCGACGAGGAGCGGATAAAGCCCCGCGTTCGCCATACGTGAGGCCCCCAGCACGAGGCCGAGCAGCACACCGAAGACGACAGCGATGGCGAAGCCGGCGAGCGTCATCCACAGCGTATGGAACGAGTGGAACAGCAGCTGCTCGCGGTACTGCCACATGGCCTGCAGCGTCGCGCTTGGCGTCGGCAGGAAGTAGGCCGGCACCTTCAGCGCCCGACAGGCGATCTCCCAGATCAGAAAGAAGGCGATCGTGAAAATGTAAGGAGCGAGCGTGATCTCCCAGCGGCGGCGACGTGCGGCCATCAGGCGGCCCTCCGCGCTTGGGCAATGTGGGCCCTCAATTCGTGCACCACGTCGACGAACTGAGGGGTGTAGGTGAGTTCCAGATCGCGGGGCCGGGCGAAATCGATCTCGCGTTCGGCGATGATGCGACCCGGCCGCGCGCTCATGCAGAAGATGCGGTCGGCCAGGAACACGGCTTCGCGGAGATCGTGTGTGACGAGCACCACCGTCACCGGACGCGCGGCGTGCAGATCCCGGATGATGCACCAGAGCTCTTCCCGCGTGAACGCGTCGAGCGCGCCGAACGGCTCGTCGAGCAGCAGCAGTTCCGGTTCGTGGATCAGCGCGCGGCAGAGCGAGGCACGCTGCTGCATGCCGCCCGAAAGCTGCCAGGGATACTTGCTCCCCATGCCGCCGAGCCCGACGCTCTGAAGGAGCTTCTCGGCGCGCGCCACGTACTCGTCGCGGTGGCGCCGCAGTCGACCCCGATGCGGCTGCACGATCTCGAGCGGCAGCAGCAGATTATCGAGCGTCGTCCGCCACGGCAGCAGCGTCGGCGCCTGAAAGGCCATACCAGCGATCTTGACCGGACCGGACACCGGCTGACCGGCAACCACGATCCGGCCTGCCTCGGGCCGCTGGAGGCCCGTGGCGAGCTTCATCATCGTCGACTTGCCGCAGCCGGACGGTCCGACGATGGCGGCGAATTCGCCCTTGCCCACGGAGAGTGTCAGCCCGTCGACGGCGAGGATACCGCCCTCGCCGCCGTAGGTATGGCGGACCCCATCAAGCGTGAGAAAGGGCGTCATACGAGCGTCACTGCACCTTGCGGTCGGCCGCCGGGCCGAGGAACGCATCGGAGAAGATGTCCTCGGTCTTCGGCTTTGACTTGTAGGTGAAGGTCAGACCGATCTGGTCGATCGCGCGGGTGAAGCGGTCCTTGTCGATGCCGCCGTAGCCATTCGCCGTCACCCATGGCGTGATCATGTTCTGATCGAGCGCCATCTTGAGCCGCTCGAGTTCGACTTCCTTGCGCGCCACATCGTTGCGCTTGATGACGAGATCGGTGGCGGCAGCCGGGTCTTTGACGGTGTCGCGGACGCCCTTGATCAGCGCCCGGATGAAGCCCCTGACCGCATCCGGCTTCTCGGCGGCGAACTTCGGGTTCACCATGATGACGTTGCCGTAGAGTTCGACGCCGTGGTCGCTCATCAGCATGACGACGATGTCGTCGACCGGGACGCCGCGCGACTTGAGGTTCAGATAGCTGGAGAAGCTGAAGCCGAAGACGGCATCGACCTCGCCGGAGGCCAGCATCGGCTCGCGGACCGGAAAGCCGACGTTCTCCATCTTCATCGTGCTGTCGTCTAGCTTGTTGACCGCCTTGAAGATCGGCCACTGGGCGAAGGCAGCATCGGCCGCCGGCGCACCGAATTTTTTCCCGATTAGGCTCTTCGGGTCATTGGAAATGCCCTTGCTCTTGCGGCCGACGATCGAGAACGCCGGACGATCGTAGATGACCGCCACCGCCTTGAGGTCGATGGTCGGGTTCTCGTCGCGGAAGCGGATGAGCGAGTTCACGTCGCCGGTGCCGAGGTCGTAGGCGCCGGATGCGACGCGCGGAATGGACTCGCGCGAGCCGTTGCCCGCGTCGATCGTGACGTCCAGGCCTTCGGCTTTGAAGTAGCCTTTTTCGAGCGCGACGAGGAACGGGGCGGACGGGCCCTCGAACCGCCAATCGAGCGTGAATTTCACAGGCGTCTGGGCGAGCGCCGGCACGGCCGTGGCGACGAGCGCCAGGGCGGCGGCGACAGCCGTCAACCGCAAAGTCGGGAACATGGTGTCTCGGCTCCGTGGATCGATGTTGCTGCCCAATCGGCAAGCGGCGCCCAATTGAGACGAAATCCCAAGCGGCGTGAAGGGAAATTCGCGGGCTATCCGCCCAATTCTGCGGCAATTGCCGCCCGACATTTGGTCAGATCGATAAGTCCCCAGGCAGGACGCTCACCCGACCGCGGTGATCTCGACCTCGACTTTGAACTCGGGCCGCGTGAAGCCGGACACGACCACCAGCGTCGAGGCGAAGGCATCCCCGGTCACATACCGCGACCGCACCGCCCCATAGATCGGGAAGTAGGCCCGGTCGGTGACGAAAGCGTTGAAGCGCACGACGTTGTCGAAAGTCATGCCGGCGCCGGCCAGGATCGCCGCGAGGTTCTCGAAGCACAGCACGGCCTGCGCCTCGACGTCGTCGGGCACCTTGTCGTCCGGCGCGACACCCAGCTGACCGGACGTGACGAGCAGGCGGCCAGCTACCGGCACGACGATGCCGTGAGCGTAGCGGGCGAATGGCGGTCGGATCGAAGGTGGGTTGACGGCTGTCTTCATAGGACGGGGTCCCCTTGGCCTCGGCATCGGACGCAGGCCGAGTCAATTGCCCCGGCGCGGCTGCTCATCGTATATGCACGGGCCATGAGCGACATTCTCGAAAAGATCACCGCCTACAAGCGAACCGAGGTGGCCGCGGCGAAGGCCCGGCTGCCGCAGTCGGCCGTCGAGGATCGGGCACGGGCAGCCGGCCCCGTCCGCGGCTTCGCGGCGGCCATCGAACGGCGCATCGCGAGTGGCGGATTCGCGCTGATCGCCGAGATCAAGAAAGCGTCGCCGTCGAAGGGTCTCATCCGGGCCGACTTCGACCCGCCGGGCCTCGCGGCCGCCTACCAGCAGGGCGGAGCCACCTGCCTGTCGGTGCTGACGGATGGCCCCTCGTTCCAGGGCGCGCCGGAGTTCCTGACCGCGGCCCGCGACGCGACCGCCCTGCCGGCGCTTCGCAAGGACTTCATGATCGATCCCTATCAGGTCGCCGAAGCGCGGGCTTGGGGCGCCGACTGCATCCTCATCATCCTCGCCGAGGTCGACGACCTGACGGCACAGGCGCTCGCCGTCACCGCCCAGGCGTGGGGCATGGACGCGATCGCCGAGGTTCACGACGAGGCCGAACTCGACCGCGCGCTGGCGTTGCCGGTCAAGCTCATCGGCATCAACAACCGCAATCTCAAGACCTTCGACGTGACGCTCGAGACGACCGAGCGTCTAGCGCCCCGCGTGCCGCGGGACCGCATCGTCATCGGCGAGAGCGGGATCTTCACGCATGCCGATTTGGAACGGCTCGCGGCCGTCGGCGTGCGGACGTTCCTGGTCGGTGAGAGCCTGATGCGGCAGACCGACGTAGCCGCTGCGACGCGAACGCTGCTGACGGGGTCTCGATGAGCAAGCTCTCCCACCTCGACGAGCGCGGCGATGCCCGCATGGTCGACGTCTCCGACAAGGCCGTCACCAGCCGCACCGCCATCGCCGAGGGCTTCGTGGCGATGGCGCCGGAAACATTGGCGCTGGTCGAGACGGGCGAAGCGAAGAAGGGCGACGTTCTGGCGACCGCGCGGATCGCTGGCATCATGGCCGCAAAGCGCACGCACGAGCTGATCCCGCTCTGTCATCCGCTGGCGATTTCGAAGGTGGCCGTTCAGTTCAAGACGAGCCAAGCCCCGATCGGCATCCACGTCAGTGCCGAAGTGAAGGTCACGGGCCAGACCGGTGTCGAGATGGAAGCCCTGACGGCGGTCTCCGTCGCCTGCCTAACAATCTACGACATGTTGAAAGCGGCCGATAAAGGCATGACGATCTCGGACGTACGGCTGGTGGAGAAGACCGGCGGACGGTCCGGAACCTGGCGAGCGGAGCGCTAGGATGGCGTTGTCGGTCGCCGAAGCGCTCGCCCGCATCCTCGACGGCGTCGCGGCCCTCGCCGACGAAACGGTGGCCATCGCCGAAGCGGACGGCCGCACACTGGCGGCGCCGCTCGCGGCCCGCCTGACGCAGCCCCCGTTCGATGCCTCGGCCATGGACGGCTATGCCGTGCGCGCCGCCGACGTCGCGACGCTGCCGGCCCGCTTGACCGTGATTGGAAGTGCAGCTGCCGGTCATCCGTTCGCCGGTCGTGTCGCCCCCGGCGAGGCCGTGCGCATCTTCACGGGCGGCGCTCTGCCCGATGGCGCAGACGCCATCGTCATCCAGGAGAATACGACGGCCGACGGCTCGACGGTCGTCGTCACCGACGGACGGCCGGACGCGGGCCACGTGAGGCGGCGCGGGTTCGACTTCGCGACAGGAGATGTGCTGCTCGACGCCGGACGGGTTCTCGGACCACGCGAGTTGTCTCTCGCGGCGGCGATGGGGCATGGCGAAGTGGCCTGCCGGCGCCGGCCCCGCGTCGCGGTTCTCGCGACGGGCGACGAGCTCGTACCGCCCGGCGAGCAGCCCGGGCCCGGCCAGATCGTCTGCTCGAACCATCTCGGCGTGATGGGGCTCTGCCGCCGTGCCGGCGCGGTGACACGTTTCCTCGGGATCGCCCGTGATACCCGCGAGAGCCTCGACCGACATCTCGCGGACGCTTCCGACGCCGACGTGCTGGTGACCATCGGCGGGGCCTCGGTCGGCGAACACGACCTCGTCGGGCCGGTGCTGCGCGAGCGCGGCCTCGCACTCGATTTCTGGAAGATCGCCATGCGGCCCGGCAAGCCGCTGATGTTCGGCCGGCTCGGCGCGCAGCGCGTCGTCGGACTTCCGGGAAATCCCGTTTCCGCGCTCATCTGTACGCGCATTTTCGTCGTCCCTTTGGTGCGCGCTCTGCTCGGTCAGCCGGCATCCCTCGATGCCCTCACGAGTGCGCGCGCCGGCGCCCCGATCGAGGCCAACGGTCCACGCCAGCACTACATGCGAGCGACCGTCCGGAGGGGCGGCGACGGCGTCGACGTCGCCGTGCCGGCTCGCTCTCAGGACAGCTCTCTGCTGTCTCCGCTCGCCGAGGCCAACGCCTTCATCGTGCGGCCACCGGGGGCGCCGGCGGTCCCGGCGGGCAATCCGGTCGACGTTCTTCGCCTCGACTTCTGATCTCTGCAAACCGGCATAAAGGCCGAGCGCAAAAGTTCCGCTTGCGTTCCGACGAGAACGTACGTATATCGTTCCTGCTTTGTTTATGCATCTCGGGTGCGCGACCGCGCACTCGAATGGACCCGATCAGCGGGCCACCGACATACGAGCTGAGGGCGCGCCCGCGAGGCCGCCGGAGATGAGGCCGATGCTGACGCAGAAACAGAAAGAACTTTTGCTGTTCATCCACGCCCGTCTGCAGGAAGCAGGCGTGCCCCCCTCGTTCGACGAGATGAAGGATGCGCTGGATCTGAAGTCGAAGTCGGGCATCCACCGGCTGATTACCGCGCTCGAGGAACGCGGCTTCATTCGCCGGCTGCCGCACCGCGCCCGCGCGCTCGAAGTCATCAAGCTGCCCGAAGGCTCGGCCGACGGAGCCGGGACGCAGAAACGCCCGGGCTTCACGCCGAGCGTCATCGAAGGGAGCCGCAAACCCCCGCAGCTCCAGCCACCGCCAACCCAGATGCTCGACAGCCGCACGGTGTCGGTGCCCGTCATGGGACGCATTGCGGCCGGCGTGCCGATCAGCGCCATCCAGAACCATACGCATGACATCGCCTGCCCGCCGGATCTGCTGACGAACGGTGAGCACTTCGCGCTCGAAGTGCGCGGCGACTCGATGATCGAAGCCGGCATTCACGACGGCGACATCGTCATCATCCGCCAAACGGATACGGCCGAGAACGGCGACATCGTCGTCGCTCTGGTGGAAGGCGAAGAAGCGACGCTCAAGAAACTCCGCAAGCGCGGCAGCGCCATCGCCCTCGAAGCGGCCAATCCCAAGTACGAGACGCGCATCTTCGGCCCCGACCAGGTGAACATCCAGGGCCGTCTCGTCGGCCTTATGCGCCGTTACTGATCATCATCGTCGCGACTCACGGGATCTTCAGCGGCCTGATCCCCCACATCGCTTGCCGGTCCTGCAGTGACGGGACCGGCGGCGAACTCCCCTAGACGCGAGCGTTCTACGGGGCGGTTCTCGTCCGGTCGCAGCCGTGGCGATGGCCCCGTCCACGGGCGCACACCGCGTGCATCCTGCACGGTCGAGACGACGACGTCCGTTCCGTTGAACCTTAGAACGTGGGTCCCCAAGGCGCGTAGTCTAGTCACATCGATGGCAACCAGGCGCGGCCGGCACCAGCGCGGTTTCGGGCCTGGCAGAATGACGATATCCGCGAGCCGGCAGTCGTCCGCCCACGCCTCGCGATGGGACGGCGCCGCGATGAGCCGTCCGGCGACGCGGGCCGTGCAGCCGGCTGGATCGCAGCGAAACGGCGAGCCCGCCGCGTCGATCCGCGATCGCCCATCGATCGGCGCACCGTCGTGCTCCCGCCAGCGCTTGAAATCGAACGATGGTGGCTTGCCTGGCGGTACTGCAAGTTGGCCATCGGCACCGCGCACGGCAACCAGAGGTCCTTCCTGTCCGACAATGACGTCAGCCCGTGGCTGGTAGGGCGCCCAGGCAATCCCAAGGGCGATCGGCACGAGGCCAGCGAGCCGCCAGCGGCGCCGCCAGAGACAGAGCCACAGTCCGCCGAGCACCATGAAGTAGAATGCGCCGTCCGGCATGGCCGGCAAAGGGATGAGAGCGCCCGGGATCGCCGCAACGAACCGCGCGGTCACCACCGTCGCGTCGACGCCCCAGCCCATGAGGATCAGCGGCAGCGTCTCCAGTCCGAGCGGCATGGCGAGCGTCGCGGCCAGTGCCGCCGGCATCACCACCACATTCGACAGCGGGATCGCGACGAGATTGGCGAGCAGCGCGTATTGCTGCGTCTGATGGAAATAGTAGGCGCTGAACGGCGCGACCGCGAAACCGGCAATCACCGTCGACAGCACGATGCCGCCGAAGAACAGCCCCACACGGAGGATCGTACCCGGCGGATCCCGCGCCCGGTCGAGCGTCCGCGCGCGAACCTCTTCGTAGGCGGCGATGAGAGCCGTCACCGCCGCGAACGACATCTGGAAGCCGACATCGAGCAGCGTTTCCGGCCGCACCACGAGCATGGCGAACGCCGCCAGCGCGACCGTGCGCAGCGCGATGGCCGGTCGGTCGACGAGGCGCGCCGCGAAGCCGATGAGCACCATCAGCCAGGATCGCGCCGTCGCCGGGGCACCACCCGAGATCAGCAGATAGGCGGTCGCCGCCAGCGCCGCGACCACGGCGGCGATTTTGGCAGTCGGCCAGTTGAGGGCCACCCAGGGCACGAGCGCTAGTCCGAGCCGGACCGCCCAGAAGGCGGCCCCAGCGACGATCACCATATGCAAACCGGAGATCGACAGGAGGTGATAGAGCCCGGACGCGCGGAAGGCATCGTTCGTGGCGTCGGTGATCCCGCCGCGTTCGCCGACGACGAGGGCCGCCGCGATCGCCCCCGTCTCGCTCTGCAGCACCGCACGGATACGATCGTTGATGCCTTGGCGAATGCCTTCGATCGCCGCCCAGAAGGCGAGATCCCACGGCGGCGGCGGTGCCGTCGCGTCCCGCTCGGCACGTCCGAGCGCGTAGCCGACCGCGCCGAGGCCCTGGAACCAGGCCGCGCGCGCGAAGTCGTAGTCGCCCGGCAGGGCGGGACGCGAAGGCGCCGCCAGTGTAGCCCGGACCCGGATCGCCTCTCCCGCCTTGAAGCTTCCACGCTGCAACAGTCGAACACGCGCCCGGAACGGCCGCTCACCGGCCGGCAGCCGTCCGAGTTCGCGCACGCGCAGCGTGACCCGCTCACCCTTGCCTTGGCGCGGCTCGACGAGCTCGACGTAGCCCGAGACCCAGACCGCGTTCTGCGGACGTACCAGCTGCGGACCGCCGGCGGTTTCGGTCCTGAGCTTAGCCGCCGCGATCCCCGCGACGATCGCGAGCACCCCGCCGCCGACGATGATCGAGGCAAGCCCGTCCCGCCAGACCAGGGCGAGCGCCAGCGTCGCCGCGAAGAGCCCGCTCACGGCGAGGAGGCTCGGCTCGCGCGGCAGTGCGAAATAGGCGGCGACACCGCTGCCGAACAGAACAGTTCCCCAGAGGAACCAGCGGTCCCTCTCGGCGGCGAGGTCGCGCGCCGCACCGGCAACCACGCTGGCGACCGCCCCTGCTAGTGCGAGCGGCACAGCGGGTCGACGCGGGCGGGCTCTCGGCCGCGCGAGCGTCATGTTTTCCCCCGGCTCGCGTCGGGGGGCGGGCGTGTGGTAGAGCACCCGCCTCGCAGCGCCAGCGCTGCCGGCAACCGTGAGCGCGACAGGAACGGGCCATGAGCAACAAAACCGCACGAACTGCCCAAACCGGCGCGACGGCCCGCCGCGTCGTCACCCGCTTCGCCCCCTCGCCGACCGGGTTCCTGCACATCGGCGGGGCGCGCACGGCTCTGTTCAACTGGCTCTACGCCAAGCACACCGGCGGGACCTTCCTTCTGCGCATCGAGGACACCGACCGCGAGCGTTCGACCGAGGCCGCGATCACCGCCATTCTCGATGGGCTGTCCTGGCTTGGCCTGCAGTGGGACGGCGAGCCTCTCTACCAATTCGCCCGCGCCGCCCGGCACCGCGAGGTCGCCGAAGAGTTGCTGGCTCGCGGTGCGGCGTACAGGTGCTATCTGACCGCTGAAGAACTTGCCACGATGCGGGCCAAGGCGGAAGCGGAGAAGCGTCCACTGACGATTTTGAGCCCGTGGCGCGATCGTGACCCGGCCGAGGCTCCCGCGGGAGTGGCGCCTGCCATCCGACTACGCGCTCCCCGCGAGGGTGAAACGCTGATCGCCGACGAGGTGCAGGGCGATGTCACCTTCGCCAACAAGGATCTCGACGACCTCATCATCCTCCGCAGCGACGGCACGCCGACGTACAATCTCGCCGTGGTCGTCGACGATCACGACATGGGCGTCACGCACGTCATCCGCGGCGTCGACCACCTCACGAACGCTGCCCGCCAGACGCAGATCTACAAGGCGATGGGCTGGGACGTTCCGGTGTTCGCCCATGTGCCGCTGATCCACGGGCAGGACGGCGCCAAGCTCTCGAAGCGCCATGGCGCGCTCGGCGTCGAGGCCTATCGCGCGATGGGCTATCTCCCGGCCGCTCTCTGCAATTATCTCGTTCGGCTCGGCTGGAGCCATGGCAACGACGAGATCATTTCTATCCCTGACATGATCGCGTGGTTCGATCTCGACCACCTCGGGAAATCGGCGGCGCGCTTCGATTTCGCGAAGCTCGAGGACCTCAACGGCCACTACATTCGCAAGAGCGACGACAGCGAACTCCTGGCGCGTATCAAGACGGCATTGCCGGAGATGGAGAATGGAACTGCGCGGGCGGCCCGCTTCGCAGAGGTCGGCTGGGAGAAGCTCGCCGCCGCCATCCCGAGCCTCAAGGAGCGGGCGAAGACGCTCGTCGAACTCGTCGACGGCGCCGGCTACCTCGTCGCGACGCGCCCCCTCCCCCTCGACGACAAGGCGAAAGGCCTGCTCGACGCCGGGGCACGCGCGATGCTCGGCGACCTTGCCGGCGCCCTCGACGGCGTTTCCGACTGGCAGGCGGGCCCGCTTGAGGCTGCCGTTCGTACCCACGCCGAGGCCAAGGGGCTGAAACTCGGGAAGGTCGCCCAGCCGCTGCGCGCCGCGCTCACGGGCCGGGCCGTCTCGCCGCCGGTTTTCGACGTCATGGCTGTCCTTGGCCGGACCGAAAGCCTGGCCCGGATCCGCGACCAGGCGGCCGGCTGACGAGCGGTAACGGTAAATCCTCCCTCAGCGGTCAGCCCTTTCGAGTTGAAACGGCGCGGGTCGGACGTTACCTATCCACCCGTGTTGCGGCGCCGGCTCGCGAGAGAGGGCCGGCCGCCTGACCGGGGCCGGCACAGATCGCCGGCAATCAGCGCGACGGGCCTCGATCCGCCGCCTCATGAGAACTTAGTGTCAGCCAGGAAACACCCATGTCCACGTTCAAGCTGCCCAATCTGCCCTACGCCTATGACGCGCTGGCGCCGTACATGTCGGCCGAGACGCTGCAGTTCCACCACGACAAGCACCACCTCGCCTACGTCGACAACGGCAACAAGCTGATCGTCGGCTCGGGTCTCGAGGGCAAGAGCATCGAGGAGGTCTGCAAGGCCGCCTATGCTCAGAAGAACCAGGGCCTCATCAACAACGTCGGCCAGCACTACAATCACATCCACTTCTGGTCGTGGATGAAGAAGGGCGGCGGCGGCAAGAGCCTGCCGGGCAAGATCCAGAAGCTCGTCGACGGCTACGGCGGCTTCGACAAAACGCGCGCTGACTTCATCAACGCCGGCGTCACGCAGTTCGGCTCGGGCTGGGCCTGGCTCGCGGTCCGCGACGGCAAGCTCGAAGTGATCAAGACGCCGAACGGCGAGAACCCGCTGATGCACGGCGCCTCGCCGATCCTCGGCGTCGACGTGTGGGAACACTCCTATTACATCGACTATCGCAACGCGCGGGCGAAGTACCTCGAGGCTTGGTTCGACAGCCTGGTCAACTGGGAGCACGTCGAGACCATGGCCGGCCAGGCCGGCGTCTGACGCGCAACGCCTGACGTGGATCCAAGAGCCGCGCGGCCCCGCGCGGCTCTTTTCGTATCGGCGTGTCCAATCATGCCATGCGGCCGCCGCGATCGACCCTTAGCAAACCGAACCGGTATTCGGGGTATCGGCGGGAGCCTCGGTGAGGGAAGCGTTGTGAGACTGGCGGCAGCCTTTCAGGTGCTCGTCTGCGCCATGCTGGTTGCCGGCTGTGGCGTGATGGACATGCGAAATGCGGTGCCGTCCGCCGCGCTCGCCGAACGAGCCGCTCTGCCGGGATTACCGGGGATACGCGCCTGGGGCGACGAAGCCCCCCGCGATGTCGCCAAAGAAATCCACACGCGCTTTCCAAACCTGCCGCGCCTCTCCGCCGACGATGCCCGCATCCCAGGTCGGCCCACGGTCGACATCCTCGCCCTCTCTGGCGGCGGTGGCGATGGCGCCTTTGGCGCGGGCGTCCTGACCGGCTGGACCGAACTTGGCACGCGACCGAAGTTCGACGTCGTCACCGGTGTCAGCGCCGGCGCGATCATTGCCCCCTTCGCCTTCCTCGGGCCCGCCTACGACACCCAGTTACGCGAGGTCTGGACCCAGTATTCGACCTCGCAGATCATCACGGCGCAGATCGTGCCCGGACTGCTCGGCGGCTCCGCGCTCGCCGATACCGCGCCGCTCGCCGAGTTGATCGCGCGCTATGTCGACAAGAGAATGCTGCGCGAGATCGCTGCCGAGTATCGCAAGGGCCGGATGCTGATGGTCGGCACCACGAACCTCGACGCCCAGCGCCCGGTCGTCTGGAACATGGGTGAGATCGCCGCGAGCAATCATCCGGCGAGCCTCGAACTCTTCCGCAAAGTCATCCTCGCCTCGGCCGCCATTCCGGGCGCCTTCCCGCCCGTCACGCTGCAGGTGGCCGTCGACGGCAAGACCTACGACGAGATGCACGTCGACGGCGGCACGACGCAGGAGGTGTTCGTCAGCCCGATGGACGTCCCGCTCACCGCCTTCGACAAGCTCTACGCGCGACCGCCGGTGCGCCGGATCTACATCATCAAGAACGGCAAGATCACGCCCGAGCAGGACGAAGTGAAGCCGCAGACCATCTCGATCGCGACGCGCGCCATCCTCACGCTCATCAAGAGCCAGAACCAGTCGGGGCTTTACAAGATCTGGCGCCGCGCCCGCGATGCTGGCGCCGATTTCAACTTTGTCGCCGTCCCCGCCGAGTTCCAGGGGCGACCGAAGGAGGTCTTCGACCCGGTCTATCAGTCGGCGCTGTTCGAAGAAGGTCGCCGCATGATCAAGACGCCGAAGCCGTGGATGAGCGCGCCACCGCAGATCGTGGTGGGCGCCCGTTGAAGCGCGCATAGAAAAGGCCGCTCGCGCGGCCTCTCCGTCTCGAAACTGTCGGGCGATCAGCTGCCCTTGTAGTCCTTGCCTGCACAGGCCACCGACGTCGGCGACTGGCCGTCCGTCAAAGCCATGAGCGAGGGGGCGACGGCGAATGCGCCGGCGAGCAACAGGGTCGCGAGTACAATGCGCATGGGACTGCCTCCTTCATCGAGTTGCAAATCGGAGGCTAACCGTCCGCCGGCGTCATGGCTATGGCGCTTGGCGGAGATCGTTGGCGACATCGATCACGGTTGCGTGAGCGTCGGGTGCCGTCAACGCCGCTCGCCGGCTCCTTTGTCGCCGCCGGTCAGCTCCTCCAGAAACGCCAGGAGCGCGCCGACTTCGTCGGGCTCAAAGGCGATTTCCGGCATCTCGGCGTGCCCGGTTACCATGCCTTCGGCGAGTGCTTCGGCGAGTTGCTCGATCGGGTAGCGCTTGCCGAGATCGCGGAAGGGCGGCGCTTGCGGCAAGGGACTGGCGCCCGTCCGCCCCAGCGCATGGCAGCGCCCGCAGTTGGCTTCGGCAATCTCGCGGCCGTGGGCGGCGTCCGCCGTCTCCGCGCGCACCGGGGCCAAGACCACGGACAGGGCCCAAACCAGCGCAGCTGAGGCCAGACGAACGCTCATCCCTCGAACCTCCCGGACATCGTCCCAAGCGCAACGCTTACGGGCGACCGAAGTCTCGCGGGTTGATGCGGCTCAACGACGGCGGCCGAACACCTTCGAGGTGATCGCTTCGAGCGTGTCCTTGAGGTCGGCCATGACACCGCCGACGGTGCCCGCCTCCTTATCGAGGACGTCGTGCGCCGAACGACGCTCGGTCCGCTGACCGTACTTTCCGTTGAAGGGGCTCGCCGCGATGATGGCGTTGCGCTCGTTCGGCGTCAGCGGACCGATGCGGGCCATCGGCGGGCGCAGCAGTGTCCGCTGCACGATCGACGGCTCGCCCTTGCCCCGCAGCGTTGAGATCAGCGCCTCGCCGGTCTTCAGTTCCTTGATCACCTGTTCGGTGTCGAGCTTCGGGTTCGGGCGGAAGGTTTCGGCCGCGGCCCGGATGCCACGCTGCTCCTGCGGAGTGAAGGCGCGCAGCGCATGCTGGATGCGGTTGCCGAGCTGGGCGGACACGCGGTCGGGCACGTCGCGCGGGTTCTGCGTGACATAGTAGACGCCGACGCCCTTCGACCGGATGAGGCGGGTGACCTGCTCGATCTTGTCGAGGAGCGCCTTCGGCGCACCGTCGAACAGGAGGTGGGCCTCGTCGAAGAAGAACACGAGCTTCGGCTTCGGCAGGTCGCCGACTTCGGGAAGGTGCTCGTAGAGCGTCGTCAGCATCCAGAGCAAGAAGGTCGAATAGAGCTTCGGCGTGTGGAACAGCTTGTCCGCCGCGAGGATGTTGACCACCCCCCGGCCATCGCCCGCGACACGCAGGAAGTCGGAGATATCGAGCGCCGGCTCGCCGAAAAAATTGTTGGCCCCCTGCTCTTCGAGAACCAGGAGGCGGCGCTGGATCGCACCGACCGAGGCCGGCGCGACGTTGCCGTATTCGGTGCGGATCTCGGCGGCGCGCTCGGACAGGGTGGCGAGGACGGCCCTCAGGTCGTCGAGGTCGATCAGATGCAGCTCGCGCATCCGCTTGCCGCCTTCGGCACGCTGGTCTGCGGCCCACCGGAAGGCGATGTTCATAACGCCTTCCTGGGCCTCGCTGAGTTCCAAGAGCCGGGAAATGACCAGCGGTCCCATGTCCTGGACGGTGGCGCGGACAGGATGGCCCTGCTCGCCAAAGACGTCCCAGAAGACCGTCGGAAAGCTCTGCGGTCCCCAACCTTCGAGGCCGATCTCCTCGACGCGCTTGGCGAGCGGCGGCTTCGGCGTGCCGAGGGCAGCGATGCCCGATAGGTCGCCCTTGATGTCGGCCGCGAAGACAGGAACGCCCGCCGAGGAAAAGGCCTCAGCGAGGACCTGCAGCGTCACCGTCTTGCCTGTGCCGGTCGCCCCGGTGATCAGGCCATGCCGGTTGGCGAGCGCGAGCGATAGGACCTCCGCCCCGCCCTCCTCGTTGAGGCCGAGAATGAGGTGCCCGTCCATCGCGTAGGTCGACAGGTCGCCCAGCGCCGGCCCGCCCGTCGTGTCCTTCGCCACTGCCATGTGCGTCCTCCGCTTCGCCCGAATGATCGATTCGGCAGGCTGCCCTGTCCGTCTTCCCTAGCGGCGCGGCCGGCACGTGGCAAACTCCGCGCGTCCTCAGACTTATTCCGGGTGGCGCCGTCCGGATCGTCGACTATTTTGTGTCGCGCCGGCGACGAGGCAACGAGGACGACGCGAGAAATGGCCGAAAAGACGCTTTCCCTTGCCGCCGAATTCCCGGCCGCCACAGTCGACGACTGGCGGCGTCTGGTCGACAAGGTCCTGAAGGGCGGCGATTTCGAGAAGCGCCTCGTCTCGCGGACGCCAGACGGACTGGCGATCCAACCGCTCTATACGCGCTCCGATGCCCTCCCCGAGAACCGCGTCGGCGCCCCCGGTGCCGCGCCGTTTACGCGCGGCCGGCGCAGCGGAACGGAGGGCGGCTGGGACATCCGCCAGCGCGTGGCCGATCCCGAACCCGATCGCGCCAATGCGGCGATCCTCGGCGACCTCGAAGGCGGCGTCACGTCGATCGCCATTCAGTTTGCGGCGTCGGAGCAGTATGGCCTGCCGACAAATGGCCTGGATACGGCGTTGGCGGGCGTGCTTCTGGACATCTGCCCCGTCGCCCTCGAAGCCGGAGATGGCTGGGCCGAGGCGGCCGACGCGCTCATCGCCGTGTGGGAAAAGCGCGCGGTTGCGCCGGCATTGCGCCGTGGCGCGCTCGGCATCGATCCGATCGGCGTCCTCGCCCGGACGGGACGGGCGGCCGTCCCCGTCGCACGGGCATCCAGCGAAGCGGCCCGCTTCATCGACCGGCTGTCGGCATCACCGGATGTCAGCGTCTTCCGCGCCGACGGGCGCCTCTATCACGCGGCCGGCGCAACGGACGCTCAGGAACTCGCGGCCGCGCTCGCGACCTTCGTGGCCTACCTGCGGGCGGCAGAGGCGGCCGGCCACGCCCCGCGTTCCGCAGCCGGGCGGATCGAGCTGGCACTTGCCGCCGATACGGACCAATTCGCCGTCATTGCGAAGCTCCGGGCCGCGCGCAGGCTCGTCTGGCGCGTGCTCGATGCCACTGGCGCCGGGGACGTGGCGGGCGCCGTACCGCTCACCGCCGAGACGGCCGAACGGATGCTCACCAAGCGCGATCCCTGGGTGAACATGCTCCGGGCGACGATGGCGGTTGCAGCCGCGGGCCTCGGTGGCGCGGACGCGGTCACCGTGCACCCCTTCACCTGGGCGATCGGCCGGCCCGATGCCTTCGCCCGCCGCATCGCCCGCAACACCCAGCTCGTGCTGATGGAGGAAGCCGCACTCGGACGCGTCGCCGATCCGACCGGCGGCAGTTGGTACGTCGAGCGACTGACCGACGACCTCGCGAACGCCGCATGGCAGCTCTTCCAGGAAATCGATAGGAACGGCGGCATCGTCGGGTCGCTGGCGAAAGGCCACGTGCAGGGCCTCGTGGGTGCGGCCGCAAATGCGCGCACGCGCCAGATCGCCAGCGGGCGTGTCGAACTGACCGGCGTCTCCGCGTTCCCGAAGCTCGGCGACGACGGCATCACCGCGGCGCCGCATCCGCCGGCCGGCACAGCACGCCCCGCTGCCGAGACCATCGTCGCGATGCCGCTGCGCCGCCTTGCGGCGCCTTTCGAAGCCCTGCGCGACCGCGCCGATTGCGCCGCAGCCGGAGGGAACGCGCCCCGCGTCTTCCTCGCCAACCTCGGTACGCTCGCGGACTTCAATACACGCGCGACATGGATCAGGAATTACCTCGCCGCCGGCGGCATCGAAGCCATCGTCACTGACGGCTTCACGAATTCGGCCGATGTCGGAGCAGCCTTCGCGGCGAGCGGCGCCCGTATCGCTTGCATCTGCTCGAGCGACGTCATCTACGGGGAACTCGCCGAGGCGACCGCGAGCGTGCTCAAGGCCGCCGGAGCCTTGCACGTCTGCCTCGCCGGGCGCCCGAAGGAGCAACAAGCCGCCTTGTCGGCGGCTGGCGTCGATACGTTCATTTTCGCCGGCGGCGATGCGATCACCACACTCACCGCCCTTCACGACGTTCTCGGAACACCTGGCTGAGCGGGAAGCTGGACTTTCTTCCAGCCGACAGCGTTGTGGTAGCGGTCCGAAAACAAGAGCACGACGAGGCAGCATCGTGAGCGACGGTAACGGGACGCGCAGCGGCGGATGCCAATGCGGAGCAGTGCGGTTCGAGACGCGCGGCGCGCCGAAGCGGATCGGCGCCTGCCATTGCCGGATGTGCCAGCGCGCGGTGGGCGGGCCTTACGGCATCTACGCCGTGTTCGCTGCGCCTCAGGTGAGGTGGACCGTTGGCGAGCCCGCACTCTGGACGTCGTCGAACATTGCCTCACGCGGCTTCTGCCGCGACTGCGGCACGCCGCTGACCTACCAGTCGGCCGACGGCTCGACGATCGACATCCTGTCGGCCGTCTTCGACGATCCGAGCGACCTCGGACCCGCCTATGCGATTGGTATCGAGAGCAAGCTTCCGTGGGCGGACGGGCTCCCCGCTCTCCCGAGCAAGTCGACGGCGCAGAACATCGGCGCTACCGCCGACCGCATCGTCAGCCGGCAGTCGCCGATGGCGTGATCACGCCTGCCTCGCGTACGCCTCGCCGCGGCTGCCGCGCGGTGATGCCGTGCAGCGCCGCGACCAGCGTGTACGAGATAATCATCAGCAGGAACCAGGCGCCGAACTTGGTGAGCGGCACGGGCTGCCACGCGGCCACCTTCCGCCGTTCGGCCGGCTGCTTTACGTTCTGCACATGACCGAAGAACTCACCACTATCGCAGACGACATGGCCGCGCTTCTCCCCCTATTCGTGGACGGAGGGAGAATTTCAGGCCTAATACTGCCGTCACAGCATGCTGCTACCTTTAAAGCCCGTGCAATCGAAGCGAAGTCGATAATTGATCAAGAATTAGGGATGGCAAACGCGTTTTCCCTTGGGCTTCTGAACGCTGTGAATTCGGGCTCTGGTGGGCTCATGGGTGGGCCTTCTTATGCCTCTGTCGAAGAGGCATCGCAGGTTGTTCTAGCCGCTGTACGAGCCATCGATCGGAAGCGTGTCCAGTCACCCCGGCCTGCCCCAGGCTCTAAGCGCTATGTCGATCTTTCCAGGATGGCGGCATTGCAGTCGATCAGCGGCGTTAGCTGGGATTTCTCGCGCCTTGTCGAACTATGCCGTGAATTGAACGTCGCACATGAGCACCAATGCCATTTGTCCACGGCGATGCTGTTGCGAACAATTCTCAACCATGTGCCGCCCGTCCTAGGCTTCAATACCTTCGCCGAAGTCGCCAGCAATTACGGCGGGCCGAAATCGAACCGCTCGTTCAAGGACAACATGCACCGACTGGAAAAGTCCCTGCGAAGCATCGCCGATATACACCTGCATTCCAGTATCCGCTCCCGCGAAGACCTTCCCACGGCTGTTCAGGTGGACTTTGCCGCTGACCTCGACTTGTTGCTAGGTGAAGTAATCCGCGTGGCAAGCGAAAAGCCGTAGCCTTCTGCAGAGAAACTTGCGTCGACGGCGCAGAACATCGGCGCTACCGCCGACCGCATCGTCAGCCGGCAGTCGCCGATGGCGTGATCACGCCTGCCTCGCGTACGCTTCGTCGCGGCTGCCGCGCGGTGATGCCGTGCAGCGCCGCCACCAGCGTGTACGAGATAATCATCAGCAGGAACCAGGCGCCGAACTTGGTGAGCGGCACGGGCTGCCACGCGGCCGCCTGATGGGGATACGACCACGCGCGGGCGAACGTCGCGAGGTTCTCGGCGAACCAGATGAACAGCGCGACGAGGCAGAGCCCGAGCAACAACGGCATCGACCGGTGGACGCGCCAGACGCGGAAGTGGATGACCGCCGGACCGAAAGCGAGCACCGCGCCGGCGAACAGGGCGAGGCGGATGTCGGTCACGAAGTGGTGGGCGAAAAAATTCACGTAGATGGCCGTCGACAGGATCGCGAGCGCCCATACCGGCGGATGGCGCGTGAACTGGAAATCGAATAGCCGCCAGACGCGCGCGAGGTAGCTCCCCACGGCGGCGTACATGAAGCCCGAGAAAAGCGGTACGCCACCGATCCGCGCGAAGCTCGGCTCTGGATAGGCCCATGAGCCTGCCGCCGTCTTGAAGATCTCCATGATCGTGCCGACCACGTGGAAAACCAGAATGACTTTGGCTTCTTCCCGGGTCTCGAGACCGAACACCAGCATGGCCACCTGGATCGTCACCGCGCCGATCAGAATGGCATCGTAGCGGGGCAACAGGGCGTCACGCGGGTACCAGAGGTGGGTGGCGAGCAGGAGCGCCAGCAGCAGACCGCCGAACAGGCAGGCCCAGGCCTGTTTCACGCCGAACCGGACGAATTCGTAGGCGACCTGGCCCGCCGGACGGCGGCTGCATCGCCGGGCGAACCGCTGCTCGGCCGCAATGAAGCGCCGGAGCGCGGGCCAGCGGGCGGCTGCACTCGCCGGAGCGCCAGCCGGGGTGCGAGGTCTCATCCGATCCATGGTCATCCCTATGAACCTGCCGACGTGCCGCGGCACGACCATGGCCGAGGGGCGGCAAACCCCTGGCGAACTTGGCCGAACGGCCGAGATGGAGAGGATGGCGACGCACCCCCGCTCTTGCTATTTTCAGGCTGGTGCCAAGCGCGAGGTTCGCGGACCCCATGAGCCAGATCCCCGATTACACGACCATCGGCCTCGAAGCCGGTTCCGAGGCCGGCCGTGCGGCAGGCGCGCGGGCCTCGGTCGCGTTCGAGACGCCCGAGGGGTTACCGATCAAGGCCTGGTACGACGCCGCCGACATCCAGGGGCTGGACTTCCTCGACACCTGGCCCGGGATCGCCCCCTACCTGCGCGGGCCCTATCCGACCATGTACGTCAACCAGCCGTGGACGATCCGGCAGTACGCCGGCTTCTCGACGGCCGAGGACTCGAACGCGTTCTATCGGCGCAACATCGCGGCCGGTCAGAAGGGTCTTTCGGTGGCGTTCGACCTCGCGACCCACCGCGGTTACGATTCCGACCACCCGCGCGTCCGCGGCGATGTCGGAATGGCCGGTGTCGCGATCGACTCCATCTACGACATGCGCACGCTGTTCGACGGCATCCCGCTGCAGGACATGAGCGTGTCGATGACCATGAACGGCGCCGTGCTGCCGGTCCTTGCGCTGTTCATCGTCGCGGGCGAAGAACAGGGCGTGCCACCGGAAAAGCTGTCCGGCACCATCCAGAACGACATCCTCAAAGAATTCATGGTGCGGAACACCTATATCTATCCGCCCGAACCCTCGATGAGGATCATCTCGGACATCTTCGCCTACACGTCGCGGCGGATGCCGAAGTTCAATTCGATCTCGATCTCCGGCTACCACATGCAGGAAGCCGGGGCGACGGCGGACCTGGAACTCGCCTACACGCTGGCCGACGGATACGAGTACGCGCGCGCCGGCGTGGCGGCCGGCCTCGACATCGATGCGTTCGCGCCGCGCCTGTCGTTCTTCTGGGCGATCGGCATGAACTACTTCATGGAGATCGCCAAGATGCGGGCCGCGCGTCTGCTCTGGGCGAAACTCATCCAGTCCGGCTTCGAGCCGAAGGATCAGCGCTCGCTGTCGCTGCGCACGCATTGCCAGACGTCGGGCTGGAGCCTGACGGCGCAGGACGTCTTCAACAACGTGACACGGACCTGCATCGAAGCGATGGCCGCCACGCAAGGTCATACGCAGTCGCTGCACACCAACGCGCTCGACGAAGCCATCGCTCTGCCGACGGACTTCTCGGCTCGGATCGCCCGCAACACTCAACTTTTCCTGCAGCAGGAAAGCGGAACGTGCCGGGTCATCGATCCATGGGGCGGCAGCTACTACGTCGAGCGGCTGACGGCCGACCTCGCGGCGAAGGCCTGGTCGCATATCCAGGAAGTCGAGAGCCTCGGCGGTATGGCCAAGGCGATCGCCGCCGGCATCCCGAAGATGCGGATCGAGGAAGCCGCGGCGCGCACACAGGCGCGCATCGACAGCGGCCGGCAGACGATCGTCGGCGTCAACAAGTTCCGCGTCTCCGACGAGGCGCCGATCGAGATCCTGAAGGTCGACAATGCGAAGGTGCGCGAGCAGCAGATCGCGAAGCTCGAGCGACTGCGCTCCGAACGCAAGCCGGGCGAGGTCGAGGCCGCACTTGCAGCGCTCAGCGCGGCCGCGACAGGCTCCGGCAACCTGCTCGAAGCCGCCGTGAACGCGGCTCGCGCCAAAGCCACCGTCGGGGAGATTTCCGATGCGCTCGAACGCGTTTATGGGCGGCACCGCGCGCAAATTCGCGCCGTGTCGGGCGTTTACCGGTCGGAGGCCGGGTCGATGACGAAGGATCTCTCGCGCGTGCAGGCCATGGTCGAAGCATTCGAGCGCAATGACGGGCGCCGGCCGCGCATTCTCATCGCCAAGGTCGGCCAAGACGGTCACGACCGCGGACAGAAGGTGATCGCCACCGCCTTCGCCGACCTCGGCTTCGACGTCGACATAGGTCCGCTCTTCGCGACGCCGGACGAAGTGGCCCGGCAGGCGGTCGAGAACGACGTCCACGTCGTCGGCGTTTCGTCGCTCGCGGCCGGGCACCTGACGCTCGTTCCCGAGCTCAAGGCTGCGCTTGAGCGTGAAGGGCGCGGCGACATCATGATCGTGGTCGGCGGCGTCATTCCGCCCGGGGACTATGCGGCCCTGTTCGCCGCCGGCGCGAAAGCCGTGTTCGGACCGGGCACCAACATTCCCGAGGCCGCGGCGGACCTCGTCGCCAAGCTCAATGCCCAACTCGGCTACGCGCGCAAGGCCGCGGAGTAGTTAACGTTCCGCCTGTCGTCGTCCTGCAATCCTGACGCGTTACGACGCCCACCATGCACGCTGGCGGGGGTGGCTTTCGTTCGTTCGGACCCTTGAAGGCCAGCGGCGCGTTCCCAAGTCAAGAATACCTGACTTGCGAAATCGGGAAACACGCTCATGCCGCTCGCGACATCGACGCTCGCCACTCTGGCTGCGGCCGGCCTCGCCCTCTCCACCGCCGCGTTCGTGTACCTGCGCTCCAGCCGCGTCCGCGCCTACCGACAGCTGGCGACCCGCGATCTCACGGTGGGAGCAGAAACCGGACCGGAACTGATGACCTGGTCGCGCCTGCAGTTGCCGACCTTCGATGACCGGTTGGCGACCATCGACGAAGTGCTGCCGACCCGGACGTTCGAAGACCTCAAGAGCGAGATCGAAGCGTTGGTCGAGACCGAGCGGAGTTATCTGCCGGTCCACAAGAAAGGCGGCACCGTCGCCTATGAGACGCTGATCGAGAAGGCGCCGAACGTGGTCGCGCTGTACCGCTCGCCGCGCCTGCAGAAGCTGGTTGGCGACATCGTCGGTGCCGAGGTGCAGCCGACTCCGCTGCACGACCAGAGCTCGCTGTCGGTGCTGTTCTACGAGAAGGCCGGCGACCACATTGGCTGGCATTACGACCACAACTTCTACAAGGGCCGCCACTTCACGGTTCTGATCCCGATCGTCAATCGCGGGCACGGCGAGGACGGCCTCTCGGCGGCGCGCCTGATCGCCAAGTGCGGCGGCGAAGAGCTGATCATTGCCACACCGCCCAACAAGCTGATCGTGTTCGAGGGCGCGCGCGTGCTCCACAAGGTGACCCCGATCGCCGACGGCGAGCGCCGTGTCGTGCTCAGCATGACCTACTGCACCGATCCGCGGAACTCGGTCGTGCAGGGCATCGCACGGCGCATCAAGGACACCGCCTTCTTCGGCATCCGCGCTCTCTGGAGCTGACCCAGCGCCGTCATCGCTCCGCTGGCGGCACGTCTGTGTCGCCCGTCCGGAATGCGCGCCCCCCTCGACGTGGCGGCGCGGCCATCGCATGGTGGCCGCAAACACCAACGACGGGGGGAGCGCATGGCGAATTACGAGGTGCTGGCGGTCAAGTACGCCGAGATGGACGGCCGCGTCAGGGCCGACAACTTCATCATGGCGGACGACCATCTGGCGCCGATGCCGATCGATTACTTCCTGTGGGTGGTGCGCGACGGCGCGCGCACGATCGTTGTCGATACGGGGTTCGAACAGGTCGAGGCGGAGCGCCGCGGGCGCCGCGTCATGCGCCATCCCGCCGAGGCGCTGAAACTCGTCGGCGTCGATGCGGCCTCGGTATCGGACGTGATCGTCACGCACCTTCACTACGACCATGCCGGCACGCTCGACAGCTTCACCGAAGCGCGCTTCCACTTGCAGGCCGCCGAGATGGCGTTCGCGACCGGACCCTGCATGTGCCAGGGCCATATGCGCATTCCGTTCACGGCCGATCATGTCTGCCAGATGGTCAAGAACGTCTACTCGGGCCGCGTCGAATTCTACGACGGCGACGGCGAGGTCGCGCCCGGCGTGACGGTGCACAAGATCGGCGGCCATAGCCGCGGACTGCAGTGCGTGCGGGTCGCGACGTCGAAGGGGCCTGTCGTGCTCGCGTCGGACGCCACGCACTATTATGACAATTTCGAGCAGGGCCGCCCCTTCCCGATCGTCGTCGACATGCAGGAGGTGCTGGCCGGATACCAGCGCATCGAGAAGCTCGCCGGCTCGCGTCGACGCGTCATTCCGGGCCACGATCCGCTCGTGCTGAAGCGCTATCCGGCGGCGGATCCGCGGCTCGAGGGCATCGCGCACCGCCTTGACGTCGAGCGGCGGGATTGAGCGTGGCCCATCAGGTTCCCAGTCCAGGACAGGTGTTCCTCGATCACGTCGGCTGGTTCGTCGAAGACATCGAGGCTGCCGCACGCACCTTCGATCGCCTGGGCTTCCCGCTGACGCCATATTCCGTTCACGGAGACAAGGATCCGGCGACAGGCGAGACGAAACTCGTCGGATCGGCCAACCGCCTCGCCATGCTGGAAGAGGGCTATCTCGAAATCCTGACGCCCGTCGCCGGAGCGGATACGCCCGTCGCGCGGCATATGCGGGGCGAACTGGCGCGCCATCCCGGCGTCCATCTCGTGGCCTTCACGGTCGCCGACGCGAGCGCCGAGCCCGCCCGCCTCGCCGACGCCGGCTTCACGCTGTCGCCGACCGTCAACCTCCGCCGCACCATCGAAGCGGAAGACGGTGGCGAGGTGGAAGTCGCCTTCACCGTCGTGCGACCGCAGCTCGGTTCGATCCCGGAAGGCCGAATGCAGGTGTTGACGCACCACACGCCGGAACACATGTGGCAACGTCGCTACGTGGCGCGCGAGGCGGCGATCGCCGCACTCACCGGCGTCGTATTCTCCTGCGCCGACCCCGCCGAGAGCGCCGAGCGGCTTGGGCGGCTGACGCGGCGCCAGGCGACGGACCAGCGCGACGGCAGTTCCGTGGTGGCGCTCGATCGCGGACGGCTCCTGTTCGTGACACCCGCTTCTGCCGGACGGCTCGTCGGTGAACCGGAGCAACCGGCGCCCCGAATTGCCGCCATCGAACTCGCCTCGCGAGATATCGCGGCGACGGAGCACGTTCTCGCGAAACGGGGCATCAGGATTGGCCGTAGTACCGATGGGCGCCTTGTCGTTCCGGCAGACGCCGCCGCCGGCACCGCGCTACTGATCGGCTAGCCTCAGGTCTCGCGGTCGAGCTTGCGCAGATCCATGCGGCGCACCTTGCCGGTGATCGTCATCGGCATCTCATCGATGAACGTCAGCTTGCGCGGGTACTCGTGAGCGGCGAGCCGCTGTTTGACGAAGGTTTGGATCTCGGCCGCGAGTTCCGCGGAGCGCGTGAAGCCATTTCGCAGAACCACGAAGGCGGCGATGACCTCGCCGCGGATCGGATCGGGCGAACCGACGACACCCGCGAGCGCCACGGCGGGATGGCGTGCCAGGCACTCTTCGACTTCGCCGGGGCCGATGCGATAGCCGGCCGAGTTGATGATGTCGTCGTCGCGTCCCTGGAACCAGAAATAGCCGTCTTCGTCCTTCGTCGCGACGTCGCCGAGCAGACACCAGTCGCCGCGGAACTTTTCGGCCGTCGCCTCGGGCCGGCGCCAGTACTCGAGGAACATGACCGGGTCCGGCCGTCGCACGGCGACGATCCCCGCTTGCCCGGCCGGCAGCACGCGGCCGTCGCCGTCGACCACTTCGACGATGTGGCCTGGCAGCGCGCGCCCCATCGAGCCCGCGCGCACCGGAAACAGCGTCGGGCCGTTGCCCACGACGAGATTGGCTTCGGTCTGGCCGAAGAACTCTGCGATCTCCAAGCCGAATGTTTCCCGGCCCCAGTCGATCAGATCGGCTCCAACGGTTTCGCCGCCGGAGGCGAGCGAGCGCAGCCGGCACCCCTTCTGCTGTGCCGAGGGGCCGGCGGCCCGCATCAGCCGCAGCGCCGTCGGCGGCATGAAGACGTTGCGGATCTCGTGCCGCGCCATGAATGAGAACGCCCACTCGGGATCGAACTTTGCGCGCTTCGAGCCGACGACGGGCGCCGCGAAGTAGAGCGCCGGCAGCAGCACGTCCAGCAGGCCACCGGCCCAGGCCCAGTCGGCCGGTGTCCAGTAGCGGTCGCCCGGCTGCGGAAACATCGAATGCGGAACGATGACGCCCGGCAGATGGCCCGGCACCACGCGGGCGGCATGCAGCACACCCTTCGGATTGCCGGTCGTGCCCGAGGTGTACATCAGGATCGCGGGATCGTCGCGGCCGGTATCGGCGGTGACGAAGCTTTCGGACGCGCGATCCGCTTCGTCCCAGAGGTCACGGGCGGGCGACGGGCCGCAGCCCCCCACGGTCAACACGTGCTTCAGCGTCTCGACGTCGGCGAGGTCGGGCGCGAAACGCTCCCACGTCGACGCAGCGGTGACGAGAACGCGGGCCCCGCTGTCGATCAGCCGATAGCGGACGGCTTCCGGTCCGAACAGGTTGAAGAGCGGCAGCGCAATGGCGCCCGTCTTCTGCACGGCGACATGCGCAATCGCCGTCTCGGCACACTGCGGCAACTGGATCGCGACGATGGCGCCACGGCCGACACCGGCCGCTTTCAACACATTGGCGACGCGGCACGCCGCACGATCGAGGGCGCCGAACGTCCACGTGCGCGCCGTGCCGTCGGCCTCCTCGACGATCATGGCGATGGCGGACGCGTCGCGCTCGGCATGACGATCGCACAGGAACCGCGCCAAATTGAAGCGCTCCGGGATGTCCCAGCGGAACGTCTCGACGGCTTCGCGCCAAGAACGGCCGGAAATGTGCATGACGCTCCCGTCAGGTCAGCTGGCGCGCGGCCTTGGGTTCGAGGCTCTGGCCGGAGACGAGCCGATAGGTGAGGATCTTTCGTGAGACGACCCAGGGGCCGGTCGTCGCATCAACTTCTTTGATGCGGTCGGTGGCGCGGTGCGCTTCGAGCGCCGCGTCGTCGTCGTAGATCTCGTAAAGGAAAAAACTCGACGGCTCGATCGGATCCTGCGCCACGTCGAACTGCCGGCATCCCGGCTCCTCGATCAGCGAGGCATTGGCGTGCGCGAGGATGACGGTCTTGAAGGCGTCGACGTGGGCGGGTTTGACATCGAAGAACACGGTCAAGACAATCATGCGCGGCCTCCGCTGCCCGACTCTCAGAGAGTAATCCGGTCATCAGTCTTCGGGCTGCGAGCGGGATTTGTCCAGGGTCCCTCGCCCCGTCTCATCCGGTCGCGGACGAAGGCTCGGCGCATGGAGGAGCGCGGCCCCGGCGGGGCATCAGAAATCCAAGATGGACAGAAAGGAATGGCGCGAGAGACGGGACTTGAACCCGCGGCCTCCGGCGTGACAGGCCGGCGCTCTAACCAACTGAGCTACTCCCGCAGCGAGAGCGTGCTCATAAGGCAGCCGCGCTGTCCCGTCAAGGAGAAGAAATCGGCCCGCGGCTAACCCGGGCCACGCCTATAATCTCCGCGCTGCAGGCGTCCGGGCGGGCGTCGATGACGCAGGGCGCGCTTCGGGGGCGACCGCTTTACAGCAGCGTCCCCGGCGCCTAACGTCCCGCCCGCGTCGGCCTCGTGGGGCGGTTAGCTCAGCGGTAGAGCATCGGTTTTACACACCGGGTGTCGGGAGTTCGATCCTCTCACCGCCCACCAGGGCCACCGACGTTATCGCCAGCGGTTCGCTTCGCGACCGATCGCCTTCATCCCCGGCTCGGCATAGTGCTGCAGGCTGTCCAGCCAGGAGTCGAGCGTCGAGCGGCCCATCCAGCCGTTGCGCATGCGGCTGCGCGAGCTACCGCTCCACATCGCCCCGAGAGCGAACGCGACCGTCGCCGTAGTGATGAGGCTGGCCATCGGATAGTCGGTGATCAAGTCGCGCATGCTCGACGTCGACCGCCGCATGATGCGCCGGCCCTCGGACGCATAGTCCTGGGTGCGATCGAGCGCGCGGTGGCCCATGCGGGATGCCTGCTCGCGATAGTCGCGAATACCTTCCGAGCCTTGCTGACTGCCCGTCATGTCGGAAGTGGTCGATGTCGATTGGTGAGTCATGGCCTGCCTCGCGTGGACTGCGTGATGACGTGTCCTGAGAACCGGCGAAGCGTGACGCGGTTCCGGGCGATGCAGCTTTCGAGCGGAGCGAAAAGCAAAACGGCGCCCGAAGGCGCCGTTTCGAATTCTCGCCGATACCGAACAATCAGTTCAGCGCGTCCTTCAACGTCTTGGACGGCTGGAACTTCGGCACCTTTGCCGCAGGGATCTTGATCTCCGCCCCAGTCGACGGATTGCGGCCCGTGCGTGCGCTGCGCTTTGCGACCTTGAAGGTTCCGAGCGGGGGAATACGGACTTCTTCGCCCTTCTTCATGGCGGACTGAATGTATTCGAGCATCGCCTCGACAGCGACGCCGGCCTTTTCTTTCGTGAGTTCAGCCTGCTCGGCCACGGCGTCGATAAGCTCTTTCTTGCTCATTCTTGATCGTCCTCAAACTGATCGTGACAGGGTGGCCTCGAACGCCCGCGTTCTGGCCCGGACGCGCTGCTCTTGGAGCAACTGGGCTGCAAACAACGCCTTTCAACCGGACCCGTCAAGTGAAAAAAGGGCCAAAAAAGCCCGAAAACACGGGGAAATCGGCGCATCGAGCGCTGTCTCTGCCGCGTGTACGGACTGCGTGACGCCGGAATGACTACAACGTGTCCAAAATGTGAAAATCCCGCGCCGGACGACCGGCGCGGGACTTCAACTTTTCGCGAGATTTGCGGACGTTTTCAGTGCGCGATCGGTCGCTCGTTCGCGTCCGCCGACTTGCCGCCGACCGTCGACTCTTCCGCATCCCACGAGATCGCCTCGGGCATACGGACGAGCGCCGTCTTGAGCACGTCTTCCATCCGCGCCACCGGAACGATCTCCAGGGCGTTCTTCACCTCGTCGGGAATCTCGGCGAGGTCTTTCACATTTTCCTCCGGGATCAGAACTTTCTTGATCCCAGCCCGGAGTGCCGCGAGAAGTTTCTCCTTCAGTCCGCCGATCGGCAGGACGCGACCACGCAACGTGATCTCGCCGGTCATCGCGACGTCCTTGCGGACTGCAATACCCGTCAGCACCGAGATGATCGCCGTCACCATCGCGACGCCAGCAGAGGGACCGTCTTTCGGCGTCGCACCCTCAGGAACGTGGACGTGGATGTCCTTTTTCTCGAAGAGGCTCGGGTGGATGCCGAAGTCGACGGAGCGGGAGCGCACATAGGCGTTCGCCGCCTGGATGCTCTCCTTCATCACGTCGCGCAGGTTGCCCGTGACCGACATCTTGCCCTTGCCGGGCATGATGGCGCCTTCGATCGTCAGGATCTCGCCGCCGACTTCCGTCCAGGCGAGGCCCGTCACGACGCCGACTTGGTCCTCGAGTTCGGCTTCGCCGAAGCGATAGCGCGGAACGCCGAGATAGTCCTTCACGTTCGCGGCCGTCACGGCCACCGACTTCACGCCGGAGGCCAGGATCTCCTTCACCGCCTTGCGCGCGAGCTTGGCGATCTCGCGCTCGAGGCTGCGGACACCGGCTTCGCGCGTATAGCGGCGGATGAGCTCTTTCATCGCCTCGTCGTCGACCGACCATTCACCGGGCTCGAGGCCGTGTGCCTGCTGCTGCTCGGGAATGAGATGGCGCTTTGCGATCTCGAGCTTTTCGTCCTCCGTGTACCCGGCGATCCGGATGATCTCCATACGGTCCATAAGGGCCGGCGGGATGTTGAGCGTATTGGCCGTCGTCACGAACATCACGTTCGACAGGTCGTAGTCGACCTCGAGGTAATGGTCGTTGAACGTGCCGTTCTGCTCAGGATCGAGCACTTCGAGCAGCGCCGCAGCCGGATCACCGCGGAAGTCCGAGCCCATCTTGTCGATCTCGTCGAGCAGGAAGAGCGGATTGGTCCGCTTGGCCTTCCGCATCGACTGGATGACCTTGCCCGGCATCGACCCGATGTAGGTCCGGCGGTGACCGCGGATCTCGGCTTCGTCACGCACGCCGCCGAGCGACATGCGCACGAATTCGCGGCCGGTCGCGTTGGCGATCGACTTGCCGAGCGAGGTCTTGCCGACGCCCGGAGGGCCGACGAGGCAGAGGATCGGTCCCTTGAGCTTGTTGGTCCGGTTCTGCACCGCGAGATACTCGACGATGCGCTCCTTGACCTTATCGAGACCGTAATGCTCCTTGTCGAGAACTTCCTCGGCTTCCGCCAGGTCCTTCTTGACCTTGCCGCGCACGCCCCACGGGATCGACAGCAGCCAGTCGAGGTAGTTGCGGACCACCGTCGCCTCGGCCGACATCGGGCTCATCTGGCGCAGCTTCTTGAGTTCGGCCTGCGCCTTGTCGCGGGCCTCCTTCGAGAGCTTGGTGTTCTCGATCTTCTCTTCGAACTCGGCGATGTCGTCGCGCTCGTCGCTGTCGCCGAGTTCCTTCTGAATGGCCTTCATCTGCTCATTCAGATAGTACTCGCGCTGCGTCTTCTCCATCTGGCGCTTGACGCGGCTGCGGATCTTCTTCTCGACCTGCAGCACGGAGATCTCGCTCTCCATCAGCGTGTAGACGCGCTCAAGACGCTCAGAGATCGTCGTAACTTCGAGGATCTCCTGCTTGTCGGCGATTTTGATCGCGAGATGGGACGCGATGGTGTCGGCGAGCTTCGAATAGTCCTCGATCTGCGCGACAGTGCCGAGCACCTCCGGCGAGATCTTCTTGTTGAGCTTCACGTAGCTCTCAAACTGCGACACCGTCGAGCGGGCGAGCGCCTCGATCTCCGACTTGGTGCCGACCTGCTCGGCGACACGTTCCACCTCGGCTTCGAAGAAGTCGGGGTTGTCGACGTATTTCGTGATTTTAGCGCGCGCGGTCCCTTCGACGAGCACCTTCACCGTGCCGTCGGGAAGCTTCAGGAGCTGGAGAACCGACGCCAGCGTGCCCATCTGATAGATGGCATCGGTCGCCGGATCGTCGTCCCCTGCATTTTTCTGAGCGGCCAGCAGGATGTGCTTGTCCGACCGCATCACCTCTTCGAGCGCGTTGATCGATTTCTCGCGCCCGACGAACAACGGGACGATCATGTACGGAAACACGACGATGTCGCGCAGCGGAAGGACCGGATACAGCTCCTTCGCGCTACCTTTCTCCCGATTGTTCTTTTCGTCGCTCATGGGGTTTCTCGCTTTCTCGTCGGCGCGCCGTTAGGGCGGCCCACTGCTGTTACCCGCACGGCCACCTCGGACCGAGGCGACCCGTGGAGACCCGGACGCGAAGCTCTCGAGCAGTCCGACACTGTCGCTGACGCCGACAGGACGGCCCCTCTATGGCGAGCCGAACGACCTAGCCCCCTTACATGGGGAGTGAAAAGCGCCGCATCAAGCAAGAGGCAAAGTTGCCCCTACCCCCAGCTCAGGCGCTCGAACCCTTCTCTTCCGTCCGTTCCGCGTAGATGCGGAGCGGGCGTGCACCACCCTCGACGACCTCGGGACCGATCACGACCTCTTCGACACCGGTCATGCTCGGCAGCTCGAACATCGTCTCGAGCAGGATCGTCTCCATGATGGAGCGCAGGCCGCGAGCGCCGGTCTTGCGCTCGATCGCCTTGCGCGAAATGGCGCGCAGCGCGTCCTGCGTGATGGTGAGGCGCACGTCCTCCATCTCGAACAGGCGCTGGTACTGCTTGACGAGGGCGTTCTTCGGCTCCGTCAGGATCTGGACGAGAGCGACCTCGTCGAGGTCCTCGAGCGTCGCGATCACCGGCAGACGACCGATGAATTCGGGGATGAGACCGAACTTCAGCAGGTCCTCGGGTTCGACCTCGCGAAGGATTTCACCGGTACGCCGCTCGTCGGGGCCCATCACCTTGGCGCCGAAGCCGATCGACGTGCCTTTGCCGCGACGGGCGATGATCTTCTCGAGGCCAGCGAACGCACCGCCGCAGATGAAGAGGATATTTGTCGTGTCGACCTGCAGGAACTCCTGCTGGGGATGCTTGCGGCCACCCTGCGGCGGAACGGACGCGACCGTCCCTTCCATGATCTTCAGGAGCGCCTGCTGCACGCCCTCGCCCGACACGTCGCGCGTGATCGACGGGTTGTCGGACTTGCGGCTGATCTTGTCGACTTCGTCGATATAGACGATGCCGCGCTGCGCCCGCTCGACGTTGTAGTCGGCCGCCTGCAGGAGCTTCAGAATAATGTTCTCGACGTCCTCGCCGACGTAGCCGGCTTCAGTAAGTGTCGTCGCATCGGCCATCGTGAACGGCACGTCGAGGATCCGCGCGAGCGTCTGGGCGAGCAATGTCTTGCCGCAACCCGTAGGGCCGACAAGCAGGATGTTCGACTTGGCCAGCTCCACGTCATTGTTCTTTGCGGCGTGGTTCAGGCGCTTGAAATGGTTGTGTACGGCGACCGACAGGACGCGCTTGGCGTGGTCCTGACCGATCACGTAGCTGTCGAGGACGGACTTGATCTCCTGGGGCGTCGGAACACCGTCGCGTGACTTCACGAGCGTGTTCTTGTTCTCTTCACGGATGATGTCCATGCAGAGTTCGACGCACTCGTCGCAGATGAACACCGTCGGCCCGGCGATCAGCTTGCGCACCTCGTGCTGGCTCTTCCCACAGAACGAGCAGTACAGGGTGTTCTTCTCTTGGCCTGCCATTCGTCCATCTACCTTCCCGTGTCAGCGACACGCGTTGTAAGAGCCAGCAGCCGCCCCGGGGCCGGCCACGGAGCGCGCGAAGCACCCGCGATCTGAGCACGCCGGGGTGGGCCGATCAAGGACGCCGCGCGACCTTTCACCAGCCCCACCGTGGGCGGGCCACGATTGCCACACCACACGGCACGTTAGCGCCGCAGAAGTTACGGGTCTCTAACTGCCGATGGATGCAACACTCGGGCCGAAAACCGGCTGCTCGTGAACATCCGCCCCAATTCTGACGGCACGAGGGCTGCTCTGCCGTCCGACTTGTATACGCGTCCAAGCAGAAACGGAATCACCCGTAAGTGCAATTCCGACTTGCGTCAGGAGGTCTTGCTGTCCGAGCCGATCGTAACGTCATCCCGGCGGGACAGGACCTTGTCGATCAGGCCGAATTCGTTGGCCTGCTCAGATGTCATGAAGTAATCGCGATCAAGAGTGCGCTCGATCGTTTCGTAAGCCTGCCCTGTGTGCTTGACGTACACTTCGTTGAGCCGGCGCTTCATCTTGATGATGTCTTCGGCGTGCCGCTCAATATCGGAAGCTTGACCGGAGAACCCGCCCGACGGCTGGTGAACCATGATACGAGCATTCGGCAGGGCGAACCGCATGCCCTTCTCGCCGGCGCACAGGAGAAGCGATCCCATCGACGCAGCCTGACCAATGCAGAGCGTCGCCACGGCCGGTTTCACGAACTGCATCGTGTCATAAATGGCCATTCCGGACGTCACCACGCCGCCCGGGGAATTGATGTACATAGAAATCTCTTTCTTGGGGTTCTCCGCCTCCAAGAAGAGCAGCTGCATGCAGATCGAGGCCGCCATGTGGTCCTCGACCGGGCCGGTCACGAAGATGATACGCTCCTTCAGCAGGCGCGAGGGCAGATCATAGCCGCGCTCGCCGCGCGCCGTCTGCTCGACCACCATGGGCCAGAACGTATTGGTGAGTTGGTCGATCGGGTCGCGCATCGCTTCGGTTCTCCTCGATGCCGCTCGGGGCCACGGTGCTGGCGACCCGGCGGATTTATCATGTCGTGAGGCGGGAGCGGAAAGGCAAGCGACCCGTTCAGGCCGCCTCCTCCTCCGGCTTCATCAGCTCCTCGCTGCTGACCGTGCGCACGGCCGGTCGGGCGAGTTCGACGATGTAGTCGACGACCTTATCCTCGAAGATCGGCGCACGCAGCTCCGCGAGCGCAGCAGGGTTCTTCTGGTAGTAATCATAAACCATGCTTTCCTGGCCCGGGAACCGCCGCGCCTGCTCGACGAGAGCGCGGCGAAGCTCGTCCTGGCTGACCTGGATCTGGTTCTTCTCCCCGATTTCGCCAATTACGAGGCCGAGACGAACGCGGCGCTCAGCGATGGCGCGATACTCCGCCTTCGCCTCATCTTCGGTCTTGCCTTCGTCCGGGAAGGACTTGCCGGCCTGCTTCATACCCTGCTCGACCTGCGCCCAGATGCCGGCGAACTCGCTGTCGACCAGCGACGGCGGCAGAGCGAAGTCATGGGCCTTTTCCAGCGCATCGAGGAGCTGGCGCTTCAGCTTCGTGCGCGAGGCCTGCTCGAACTCGCGGCTGATTTGGGCCGACACCAACTCGCGCAGCTTTTCGACGCCTTCTGCGCCGAGCGACTTCGCGAACTCGTCGTCGATCGCCGGCTTCTCGGGCCGGGCGACTTCCTTCACCGTCACGTCGAACTGGGCGTCCTTACCCTTGAGGGTGTCGACCGGATAGGTTTCGGGGAAGTTGGCGGTCACCGTGCGGGCATCGCCCGTCTTGGCCCCCTCGAGGCCGGCCTCGAAGCCCGGGATGAAGTTGCCCTGGCCGAGCACGAGCTGGATGCCCTCGCCCGTCCCGCCCTCGAACGCCTCGCCGCCGATTTTGCCGACGAAGTCGATGGTCAGCCGGTCACCCGTCGTGGCGCCGCGGCCCTCTTCGGCGACGAACTTCACGTTCCGCTCGGCGAGATTGTCGAGCGCCTTGTCGATGTCCTTGCCCTCGACATTCGCCGTGATCTTTTCGAGCTTCAGCTCGGCGAGATTGGCGACCGCGATCTGTGGAAGCACCTCGTAGCTCATCGAGAAGGCGAAGTCGGCCTTGCCGGCGAGCACGTTCTCGATCTCGTCCGGCTGCTCGGGCAGCTCGATCTTCGGCTGCATCGCCGGACGCTCCGTGCGGTCCGCGATCGCCTTCTGGCTGATCTCTTCGACGGCTTGCTGCAGTACCTCGGCCATCAACGAGCGCCCGAACACCTTCTTGAGATGCGCGGCGGGGACCTTGCCGGGTCGGAAACCCTTGAGCTGCACACGCCCCTTCATCTCGTCGAGCCGCTGCTCGAAGCGGTTGCCGAGTTCGCCCGCGGGGAGCACGACCTTCAACTGGCGCTTCAGCCCTTCGTTGCTCGTCTCGATGACCTGCATGGTCTCCTGATCTCGCCTTTGACGCCCACCGACCGTCCGCCATGGTTCCCGGCGCCGGGGAACGAGCGAAAAACTCACGTCCTACAGGCCAAGCCGTGGTGGTGCGGGCGGAGGGACTCGAACCCCCACGACTTGCGTCGCTGGAACCTAAATCCAGTGCGTCTACCAGTTCCGCCACGCCCGCCGGCCTGAGGCTTTCGGCGAATTCGACAGCGCCGGCGCACCTCGCGGGGCCGTGTGGGAGCCGAAAATGCAGAAAAGCCACCGCGAGGGCTGACGCCGCCGCAGCAGGATGCGCGGGACATATATCTGGCAATGTCGCAGAAGATCAATGCCCGTCGTGGACCGAAACCGCGGAGGGGTCAGGCTGAGCCTTGCAGCCTCCTGGCCGGGCCGGTAGCTTCCGCAGCCCGTCCGCCCGCCTCGGGCCGGTCGCGCAAGGAGAGGTCCCGTGATCGTCGCGCCCAACGTCGCCGCCGCCGTCGGCCGGACGCCGCTGATCAAGCTGCGCCGCGCCTCCGAGGAAACCGGTTGCACCATCCTCGGCAAGGCCGAATTCATGAACCCGGGCCAGTCGGTCAAGGACCGCGCCGCGCTGTTCATCATTCGCGATGCCGAGCGCCGCGGCCTCCTGAAGCCCGGCGGCACGATCGTCGAGGGCACCGCCGGCAACACGGGGATCGGCCTCGCCGTCATCGGGGCCGCGCTCGGCTACCGGACCGTCATCGTCATCCCCGAGACGCAGTCGCAGGAGAAGAAGGACACGCTCCGGCTGCTCGGGGCCGAACTCGTCGAGGTGCCGGCCGTCCCCTACAAGAACCCCAACAACTACGTGAAGTATTCCGCCAGGCTCGCCGAGGCGCTGGCTCGCACCGAACCGAATGGCGCCGTCTGGGCCAACCAATTCGACAACGTCGCGAACCGGCAGGCCCACATCGAGACGACAGTCGAGGAGATCTGGGAGCAGACCGGCGGGAAGGTCGACGGCTTCTGCTGTGCGGTCGGGTCAGGCGGTACCCTCGGCGGCGTATCGATGGGACTCAAGGCCAAGCGGGCGAACGTTCAGATCGCCCTCGCCGATCCGCCGGGCGCCGCACTCTTCAGTTACTACACGTCGGGCGAGCTCAAGTCCGAAGGCTCATCGATCACCGAGGGCATCGGCCAGGGCCGCATCACGCGCAATCTCGAAGGCATCAAAGTCGACCATGCCTTCCGCATCGACGATGCCGACGCTGTCACGACGACCTTCCGTCTCCTGGAAGAAGAAGGAATCTGCCTAGGCGCCTCTTCCGGCGTGAACGTGGCCGGTGCGGTGCGGCTCGCCCGCGCTTTGGGCCCGGGCAAGACGATTGTCACGATCCTCTGCGACTACGGTACTCGCTACCAGTCGAAGCTCTACAATCCGGACTTCCTCCGCGCGAAGGGCCTGCCGGTGCCGTCGTGGCTTGAACGCAAGCGCGCCGTCCCGAGCGTGTTCGAGACAACGGAGGGCTGACGTGACGGAGCTGCTGTTTCGCGAGACGCCTTACGCCCAGGACGGAGCGGCGACCGTGATCACGGCCGGAACGCAAGGCCTCGTGCTGGACCGCACCCTCTTTTATCCCTCCGCCGGCGGTCAGCCAGGCGACCGCGGACGGATCGTGCTGCCCGATGGGACCGAGGTCGCCATCGCCAATACGGTCTACGGCGAGGATAAGCGCACGGTGCTCCACGTGCCGGCAGCCCCGGCGCCCGAGATCGCCGCAGGGACCTCCGTCCGGCAAGTACTCGACTGGACCACGCGCCATCGCCATATGCGCATGCACACGGCGTTGCATCTCCTGTGCAGTCTCGTGCGCTTCCCCGTGACGGGCGGGCAGATCGGCGCCGAGGAAGGCCGGCTCGACTTCGACATCACCGACGCCGACGCGGTCGACAAGGACAAGCTGACGGCCGACCTGATGGCGCTCGTCACCGCCGATCATCCGGTGACGGAGCGCTGGATCACCGACGAAGAACTTCTCGCTGCGCCGGAGCTCGTTCGCACGATGGCCGTCAAGCCGCCGATGGGCACGGGACGCGTGCGCCTCGTCGAGATCGGCACGGGCGGCAGCGTCGACCGGCAACCCTGCGGGGGCACCCACGTGCGTTCGACGGGCGAGATCGGCGGCGTCGCCGTTACCAAAATCGAGAAGAAGGGCAAGCAGAACCGGCGCATTCGCATCGCGTTCACGGGCTGACGAGCCGAGACCAGGGAGGACGACAGATGGCCGACGGAACATCGGGCGAGCGCAAATGGCTCGTCGAGACGGCATGGCTCGCCGAGCGACTGTCCGCACCGGACATCGTCGTGCTCGACGGCACGATGCATCTGCCGACGGCCGGGCGCGATGCGCGCAAGGAATTTCTCGACGGTCACATCCCGGGCGCCCTCTTCTTCGATATCGACGCGATCTCCGACCGGAAGAGCTCGCTGCCGCACATGCTGCCGCCGGCCACCGAGTTCGCGAGCCACATGCGCAAGCTCGGCATCGGCGACGGCTCACACGTGATCGTCTACGACACGCTCGGTCTCTATTCGGCGGCGCGCGTCTGGTGGATGTTCCGTACGATGGGCTTCCAGAACGTCGCGGTGCTCAACGGCGGCCTCAAGAAGTGGAAAGCGGAGGGCCGTCCGATCGAAGACGGCGCGCCGCCACCGCGCCAGCCGCGCCATTTCACGGCGCGCTTCCATGCGGGGCTCGTGCGCGACAAGGCCGACGTGCAGGCGGTCGTCGCGTCGAAGTCCGCCCAGATCGTCGATGCGCGCAGTGCCGCCCGCTTCAAGGGCGCGGAGCCCGAACCCCGCAAGGGCCTGCGGTCCGGCCACATCCCGGGCTCGAAGAACGTGCCCTATGCATCGCTGCTCGCCGCCGACGGCACGATGAAGCCGAACGGCGAGCTGGCTGCGATATTCGCCGCCGCCGGGGTCGATATCAGCGGACCGATCGTGACCAGCTGCGGCTCGGGCGTGACCGCCGGCGTCGTTGCACTCGCCCTTGCCGAACTCGGGCGTCTCGACGTGCCGGTCTACGACGGCTCGTGGACGGAGTGGGGCCACGAAGCCGCCGGCACCGCCGTCGAAACAGGCTGAGCGACGGGGCCCTCATCCGGTCGAGCGGTGGATAACGGGAGCAAGCGGACCGCGCTTCGCTTGCCCGACAGCGAATCGGCGTACCGCTCGACCGATCCCAGGAGGCCGATCCCTCGCCCATGCGGTATCCGCCGAACATCCTCGACGACATCCGGGCACGCTTGCCGGTCAGCCAGGTCGTGGCGCGCAAGGTCGCGCTGAAGAAGGCGGGTCGGGAGTTTCGCGGGCTCTCGCCCTTCAAGGCCGAGAAGACGCCCTCGTTCTTCGTCAACGATCGCAAAGGCTTCTATCACTGCTTCGCATCGGGCGAGCACGGCGACATCTTCACGTTCCTGATGAAGACCGAGGGGCTGTCGTTCCCCGAAGCAGTCGAACGGTTGGCCGCCGAGGCGGGCGTGCCGCTGCCGAAGCCCGATGTCCGTGATGCCGCGCGCGAGGACCTGCGCACACGCCTCTACACGCTTCTCGAAACGGCGGCGGCGTTCTTCGAGAACCAGCTGACGTCGAGTGCCGGCACGGAAGCACGCCGCTATCTTCTCGAACGGCGCGGCCTCGCCCGCGAAACACTGGCGACGTTCCGGCTCGGCTATGCGCCAGCCGGACGGTCGACGCTCAAGGAGTTCCTGGCGGGAAAAGGCTTCACGCAGGCGGAAATGATCGAGTCCGGCATGCTGATCGCCGGCGACGACATTCCCGTCTCCTATGATCGGTTTCGCCACCGGGTGATGTTCCCGATCACCGATCTCAAGGGCCGCGTGATTGCCTTCGGCGGACGCGCGCTCGATCCCGATGCGCCGGCCAAGTACCTCAACTCACCCGAGACGATGCTCTTTCACAAGGGCGGCAATCTCTATAACGCCGCTCGCGCCCGGCCTCTCGCGCACGACCGCGGCCGCATCGTGGTCGTCGAGGGCTACATGGACGTGGTCGCTCTCTCGGAAGCGGGGATCGGCGAGGCGGTCGCGCCGCTCGGCACCGCGCTCACCGAGGACCAGGTGGCGTTGCTATGGCGCTTCGTGCCCGAGCCGATCCTTTGCTTCGACGGCGACTCCGCGGGTCGCAAGGCGGCGTTCCGGGCCGTCGAAACCGTGCTGCCTCATCTGAAGCCAGGGATCAGCGTCCGCTTCGCCTTTCTGCCGGACGGCCTCGACCCCGACGACCTGCTTCGCCAGTCGGGACCCGAGGCATTGCGCGCGCTGCTCGATCGCACACGGCCGCTCGCCGACGTCCTATTCGAACGCGCCCATGCCGCCGGCGATTGGTCGACACCGGAGCGGCGTGCGGCGCTGGCTGCACGTCTGCTCGACGACGTCCGGCGCATCGGCGACGAGACGGTACGGCAGCTCTATCAGGCCGACGTACGCGACCGCCTCGCCAAGCTGTGGGGCCCGGCGGCGGGGCCCGCGCGTCAGGGGAATTGGGGGCAGCAGGACCGGCAGGGGGCTCCATTCCCTCGGCGGCAATCGCGCGGGCAAGATTTCCAACGCCAGGGATCCCGAGGGCCCAACGGCGGACCTGCGGGGGCCTTCGGCCGGCCGGTCGCCGGTTCCGCGCTCAAACAGAGCCGGCTCGTGGTTGGGGACAGCGAAGCCGGGACAATGCGCGAGGCGCTGATCCTGAAGGCACTCCTCTCGCATCCCTGGCTGATCGCGGAGCACGCCGAACGGCTCGCCGATCTCGACTTTTCGTCTCCTGCATTCCGCCGGTTGCGCGATCTGATCCTCGACCAGCTCGCGAGCGATGGCGAAGACGCGCTGGATGCGGCGAGCCTTGCCGCGAACCTCAAGGCCGCCGGCCTTGGCCCGGTGCTCGCGTCACTCGACCGGGTTGTCACGCATCGGGCCGACCGCTTCGCACGGCCGGAGGCCGGGGCGGTCGACGTGGCCCGCGGTTTCGCCCACGTCGTCGGCCTGCAGGAGCGGCAGGTTTCACTGCAACGGGCGCTTACCCAGGCGCAAACCGAGTACGAACTGACCCTTTCGGAGGGGGCCTTTCAGCACATCGCCGAGTTGAAGAACCAACTGGCGCAACTTTCATCCGCCGAGCAAGACGATGTTCCGGGATAGTCGCACCACGTCAGGAAGTCGCGCGCTGCCCCATTTGGGGCTTGACACGGTCTGGCGCGGCGCCCACTTAGCGGGATCGGGTTTGGAGAGGATCGCTGTCTCCGGACGCGCGCATGCGTGGGATGTCCCGGCCTTCCCGAAAGGCCGGCCTGACCGAGGTCGACCCGCATGATCAGCGTGACGAGCACGGCACATCGTCGAACCAGGCCGGGAGACTGCCGAGCGAGCCGGGCAGAAGATCTGCGCGTGCGCGCTTCGCCGTTCGTCGTGTCGCGTGTTTGGAGCCGGCTGAGCCGGCTGCCGGCGACTCGTTCCCGACTGTTTCTCGACGGGTCCGCCGACTTTCTGGGTACGCCGGCCAGGCGCGGCCTTCGGGCCGTCCGATGCTCGAACAATTCACGTTTCCCTGGACCTTGACCTCATGGCGAACAACACGCAGCGGACCGAAGAAGGCGCAAGCGCCACGGCAGAGGCGCCGGAGCGGGACAGCCCGCTGCTCGACCTGTCGGACCAGTCGGTCAAGCGGCTGATCAAGACGGCGAAGGCCCGCGGCTACGTCACCTATGACGAGCTCAATACCGTTCTGCCGTCGGAGGAAGTGACCTCCGAGCAGATCGAGGACATCATGGCGATGTTCTCGGAGATGGGGGTCAACGTCGTCGAGAGCGAAGAAGGCGAAGACGCCGCCGCTCCGGCAGCCGAGGCCGAGGAACCCGACGAAGAGGAAAGCCGCGCGCTCGCCCCGCAGAACGTCCCGGCACGTGCCGAGACGCGCCCCGAGCCCGTCGATCGCACCGACGACCCCGTCCGCATGTACCTCCGCGAGATGGGCTCGGTCGAGCTTCTGTCGCGCGAAGGCGAGATTGCGATCGCCAAGCGTATCGAGGCCGGCCGCGAGGCGATGATCGCGGGGCTCTGCGAGAGCCCGCTGACCTTCCAGGCCATCATCATCTGGCGGGACGAGCTCAACGAGGGCAAGGTCCTGCTGCGCGACATCATCGATCTCGAGGCGACCTACGAGGGTCCCGAGGCGAAGGCGGCTCCGCAGATGCCGGCCGGCCCCGGCGAGGACGGCGCTGAAGCCGAAGAAGGTGGCGACGCGCCGCCGGCCGGCGAGATGGACGACGAGGACGACTACGAGAACGCCGTCTCGCTCGCCGCCATGGAAGCCGAGCTGAAGCCGAAGGTCCTCGAGACGTTCGACAACATCGCTGGCAACTACAAGAAGCTCCGCAAGCAGCAAGACAAGATGCTGGAGCAGCAGGTCGCGGGCGAGCAGGGCTCGCGCCAGCAGCAGAAGGCCTACGACAAGCTCCGCGAGGAGATCATCGCGGACGTCAAGAGCCTGTCGCTCAATAACAACCGTATCGAAAGCCTCGTCGAGCAGCTCTACGCGATCAACAAGCGCCTGATCGGCCTCGAAGCGCGCCTGATGCGCCTCGCTGACAGCTACGGCGTGGCCCGCACAGACTTCATCGACGAGTATTACGGCAACGAGCTCGATCAGACGTGGCTCGACCGCATTGCCAAGGTCGGCAAGCGCGGCTGGAGCAATCTCATCAAGGCCGAGCGGCCGCAGCTCGAAGACATCCGCTCGAGCATTCATACGCTGGCGACGGAAACGGGCCTCGAAATCCCCGAGTTTCGCCGTATCGTGAAGAACGTGCAGAAGGGCGAACGCGAAGCCCGGCAGGCGAAGAAGGAAATGGTGGAGGCGAACCTCCGCCTCGTCATCTCGATCGCCAAGAAGTACACGAACCGCGGCCTGCAGTTCCTGGACCTGATCCAGGAGGGCAACATCGGCCTGATGAAAGCCGTCGACAAGTTCGAATACCGCCGCGGCTACAAGTTCTCGACCTACGCGACGTGGTGGATCCGGCAGGCGATCACCCGCTCGATCGCCGACCAGGCGCGCACCATCCGTATCCCCGTGCACATGATCGAGACGATCAACAAGATCGTCCGTACGAGCCGACAAATGCTGCACGAGATCGGCCGCGAGCCGACGCCGGAAGAGCTTGCCGAAAAGCTGGCGATGCCGCTCGAGAAGGTCCGCAAGGTCCTGAAGATCGCGAAGGAGCCGATCAGCCTCGAGACACCGATCGGCGACGAAGAGGACAGCCACCTCGGCGACTTCATCGAGGACAAGAACGCACTTCTGCCGATCGACGCCGCCATCCAGTCGAACCTGCGCGAGACGACGACGCGTGTCCTCGCCTCGCTGACGCCGCGCGAGGAACGCGTGCTACGCATGCGCTTCGGCATCGGCATGAACACCGACCACACACTCGAAGAGGTCGGTCAGCAATTCTCGGTCACCCGCGAACGCATCCGCCAGATCGAGGCGAAGGCGCTCCGTAAGCTGAAGCATCCGAGCCGGTCGAGGAAGCTGCGCAGCTTCCTCGACAACTGAGCGCAGACGCTATCAGACCAGCAGCAGGTCGGCGGCTTCGATCGCCGACTGCCCCGGCCGCACACCTTTCGCGGCCGCGCTCGCATTGCAGTAGCTGACAACACCGTCGAAATAGGTCGAGCGCCCGTCACCCATGCGCGCTGTCATGGCCGAGACCGAAGCGCACGGGATTCCCCGCGCGTCGAACACGGCCAGCGCCTGGACCCCGGCCTGATTTTTCCCGACACCGCCATCCGACATAACGAAACCCCACGGCCTATGCTGCAGCACGAAGTCGACGATGCTGAGCCCCGTGTGGCCACCCACGCAAAGCACGTTTGTCTCGATGTCCTCCCGGCTCGCGTAGAAGATCGAGTCCGTGCAGACGACGGCGCGGCCGCTGGGGCCCTGTTTGACCACGGTGCGATTGGCGCGCTGGCCTTCGACTGGTGCCGCGGCCTTGCCGATGAGACGGGCCGCGTCCGAGACGGCCATGCCGGGGAGAACACCTCTGTCCTCGGCGAGATTGTTCACCCGGCTGATGATCCCGTTGTCCCAGAGATCGAGACTGTTGCCCATCTCGCAGGTCATGCCGTCCGCCGCGGCTGCCGGCAGCCCGAGGGCTTCGAAGAACCAGAGGCCGGCAACGCCCGCCCCGTCCTTGCCGATTCCGCAGTCGACCCCGATCGCAGCGCGCGGCGCACCGGCTGCAACGGCGCGAGCGCTGAGCACCCCGAAGTAGGAGCCGTGCAGCACGACATCGTGCCGAGGCGCCGATTGGCCGGCGTAGAACTTCGGCGTGAAGGTCGCGGAATCGAGCGCGACGATACGGAAGCCCCCCTCCGTCGTAGCGATTCGACGAGCCAGTGCCTCTCCGTCCGCGGCCATGTCTGCCCTCTCACTTCTGCCCGTCTTCACTGCCTGATCTCTAAAATGTGATCGGCACCGAAGGAAAGGGCTTCGAGAAACGGCCGTCTCCGCGCCTGCCTGCGCAGCCGCGTCGCAGCCCGGTCCGCTGGTGCGAGCGAGCACGCGTGATAAACCGACACGGGGCGACGGAATTCAGGGAGGTCGGGCGTTCTCTACCTGACATGCGTCAGGCAGGGAGTGCGCCTGTCCGAACCCGAGGTGAGCATGCCGTCGAAATCGCTCGTCGTCCTCGCACTGGCCGCCATCGCAGCGGCCGGCAGCTGGGGCCTCTTCCATTTCCGCGAGCCATCGCGCAGCAGCACTGCGGCTGTCGCGCAGACGTCCGGCCCAGCGCGGGGCGGCGCCGGCGCGGCCGCCGTCGAGGTGGCGGAAGTGCGCACGGAGCGCGCCGCCGACGACATCCGGACCATCGGTTCGCTGCAATCGGATGAGTCCGTCCAGATCGCGCCGGAGATTTCAGGCCGCGTCGCCGAGATCGCCTTCGAGGAAGGCACGCGCGTGCGCAAGGGCGACGTGCTGGTGCGGCTCGATCCCTCCCTCGCCCGTGCCGAGGTGCGCCAGGCGCGCGCCCCCCTCGTGCTCGCGCAGGCGAACAATCAGCGCGCCCGCACTCTGTCGCAATCCGGAAACGTGACCGACCGCGCGCGCGACGAAGCGGTGGCCGCCTTTGACACGGCGCGCGCGGAACTGGAACTCGCGGAGACCCGCCTCGAAAAGCACGAGCTATACGCGCCGTTCGACGGGATCGTCGGCGTGCGGAACGTATCGGTCGGCGCGTATCTCGGCCCCGGAACCGCCATCGTCAACCTCGAGAACCTCGCGACTCTCAAGGTCGATTTCCGCGTTCCCGAGACGCAGCTCGCCGCCATCAAGGTCGGCCAGCCGATCGAGGTGCACGTCGATGCGCTCCCCGAGCGTACCTTCAGCGGCAAGATCTATGCGATCAACCCACTCGTCGACGTGAACGGCCGGTCGCTGCAAGTGCGCGGCCGGATCGACAACGCCGATGGGGTGCTCCGTCCCGGCCTGTTCGCGCGCATCGTCGTGCGCTCCCTCGTTCAGCGCGAGGTCGTGAGCGTGCCGGAAAGCGCGGTCGTACCGCGGGCCGGCGACACGTTCGTCTATGTCGTCGACGCCGACCGTGCGGTCGAGCGGCGCGTCCGCCTCGGCCAGCGACGGGCCGGCGCGGTCGAAGTCGTCGAAGGTCTGCAGGCCGGCAGCCGCGTCGTGACGGCGGGCCAGCAGCGGCTGCGTGACGGCGCCCGCATCGAAGTCGTGCCGACGGTCGAGGTCCAACCGGCGAGCGGCGCGGAAACGGCGGCACGCAGGAGCGGTTGATGAGCTTTTTCGAGTTCTTCATCCGCCGACCGGTGTTTGCCACCGTAGCGAGCCTGATGATCACGCTGATCGGCCTCGTCTCGTTCCAACGGTTGGCCGTGCGCGAATTCCCGAACGTCGACGAGCCGATCATATCGGTCTCGACGACGTATCCGGGCGCTTCGTCGGGCATCATGGAAACGCAGGTGACGCAGATCCTCGAAGGCTCGATCGCGGGCATCGAAGGGATCGACGTCATCGAGTCGACGAGCCGCTCGGAGACGAGCCGCATCACCGTGCGCTTCCGCCGCGAAATCGACCCCGACGTCGCGGCGAGCGACGTGCGCGACCGCGTGAGCCGCGTGCGCGGCCGCCTGCCGGAAGAGATCTCCGAGCCGGTGATCGCCAAGGTCGAAGCGGACGCGCAGGCGATCCTCTATCTCGTCTTCAACAGCCCGCGGATGTCTCCGCTCGAGATCACGGACTACGTCGACCGCTTCATCGTCGACCGGCTGAAGAACCTCAATGGCGTCGCCGACGTGCAGATCTTCGGCGAGCGGCGCTACGCCATGCGCATCTACGTCGATCGCGAGCGGCTGGCCGCGTTCAATCTGACGGTCCAGGACATCGAGGCGGCGCTCCGGGCGCAGAATGCCGAAATCCCGTCCGGGCGCATCGAGGCAAGAGAGCGTGAGTTCGCGGTGCTGAGCCGGACCGGGCTGACCACGCCCGAGCAGTTCCGCAATGTCGTGGTGAAGGTCGCGTCGGGCCATCAGGTCAGGCTGGGCGATGTCGCACGCGTCGAGCTCGGCGCGGCGGACGAGCGCCGCATCACGCGCTTCGACGGGCAGCCCGCCATCGCTGTCGGCATCATCAAGCAAGCGACGGCGAACCCGCTCGACGTTTCGGAAGCGGTGCGCGCGGTCCTTCCCGACATCAACGCGTCGCTTCCCAACGGGCTGGTGGTGCAGATCGGCAGCGACGACACCGTTTTCATCGAGCGCTCGATTGCCGCCGTGTTCACGACCATCGCCGAAGCGATCGTGCTCGTCGTCCTCGTGATCGTGTTCTTCCTCCGGTCGGTGCGCGCGTCGATCATCCCGATCGTGACGATCCCGGTCTCGCTCATCGCGACGTGCACCATCATGCTGGTGCTCGGCTTCAGCTTGAACACGCTGACGCTGCTCGCCATGGTGCTGGCCATCGGCCTCGTCGTCGACGACGCCATCGTCGTTCTCGAAAACATTCACCGTCACATCGAGGAGGGCATGCCGCCGACCGAGGCGGCCATCAAGGGAACAAGCGAGATCGGCTTCGCCGTCATCGCGATGACATTGACGCTCGCTGCCGTGTTCGCGCCGATCGCGTTCGCGCCGGGCAAGACGGGCCGGCTCTTTCTCGAGTTCGCTCTGACGCTCGCCGGTGCCGTACTCGTCTCGGGCTTCGTCGCCTTGACGCTGACGCCGATGATGTCGGCGAAGCTCATCAAGCCGCACGCCACCCACGGCCGCCTGTTCCAACTGCTCGAGCGCGGCTTCCGGGCGACCGAGAATGGCTACACGCGCCTACTCGAGACGGCGCTCCGCGCGCGCTTTCTCGTCCTTCTGCTCGCCCTGGCGGCGGCAGGCGTCAGCGCCCTCGCCTTCACGTCGCTCAAGTCCGAGCTGGCGCCGGTCGAAGATCGCGGTGTCCTCCGCGCCCGCGGCGTCGGGCCGGAAGGGGCGACGATCAATTACACCGCGCGCTATGCGAGCGAGATGGACAAGGTGTTTGCCGCACTCCCCGAAGTGCGCGGACGGCTTGCCATCAGCGGCGCGCCAGACGTCTCGCAGTCGCTGCTGATCGGCCCCCTCGTGCCGTGGGACGAGCGGACGCGATCGCAGCAGCAGCTGACTGCCGAGATCGGCCCGAAGCTCCGGCGCATTGCCGGCGTTCTGGCGATCCCGCAGGCGCCCGGCGCGTTCGGACAGCGCGGTTCGGGGCGCCCGGTGGAATTCGTCCTGCAGACGTCCGGCACCTACGAGGAACTGCAAGGCCACGTCGACAAGATCCTCGAACGCGCTCGGACGAACCCGGGCCTCGAAGCGCTCGACTCGGATCTGAAGCTCAACACGCCGGAATTCCGCGTTTCGATCGACCGGGCGCGCGTCGCCGACCTCGGTCTCGACGTCGCCGTCGTCGGCCGCACACTCGAAACCTTGCTCGGTGGGCGGCAAGTCACGCGGTTCGAACAGAACGGCGAGCAGTACGACGTTCTGGTGCAGCTCGCAGGCGAGGATCGCGCCTCACCGCAGGTGCTCTCGACCATCTACCTTCGCAGTCCGCGCGGCGAGATGATCCAGCTGTCGAACGTCGCGTCAGTCGCGGAAGCCGTGGCCCCGAAGGAGCTGAAACGCTTCAATCAGCTGCGGTCGGCGACGATCCAGGCGAACCTCGCGCCCGGCTACACCGTCGGCGAGGCGCTCGACTTCCTCGAGAGAGCCGCCCGCGAGACGCTCCCTGAGACGGTCAAGACGGACGTCAGCGGCCAGAGCCGTGAGTTCCGGTCCGCATCGGGTAGCCTCGCGCTCGTGTTCGTGCTGGCGCTCGTGTTCATTTATCTGGTGCTCGCGGCACAGTTCGAGAGCTTCCGCGATCCCATCCTCATCATGCTGACGGTACCGCTTTCGATGGCGGGCGCGCTTGGCACGCTGTGGCTGGTCGGCGGTACGCTGAACGTTTACTCGCAGATCGGCCTTGTGACGCTCGTCGGCCTCATCACCAAGCACGGCATTCTCATCGTCGAGTTCGCCAACCAGCGGCAGGTGGACGGCATCCCGCGCGCCAAAGCGGTGATCGAGGCGGCGGCGCTTCGCCTGCGCCCGATCCTGATGACGACGGGCGCGATGGTGCTCGGCGCGGTGCCGCTCGCGCTGGCGACAGGCGCCGGCGCAGAGGGCCGCCAGCAGATCGGCTGGGTGATCGTCGGCGGCATGTCCGTCGGCACGCTGTTGACGCTGTTCGTCATCCCGGTCGTCTATGCGATGTTCGGACGACGCGTTAGTGGTTCTGCCCCCGAACCGACGGCGAAGCCGGAACCCCAGCCCGCGTAACGGCGATTGCCCCGGACATCGTTAGACCGCATAGGCCGCGCACATGGTCGGTCTGATTGGAGTACGCTCGCGAATCGGAGCGAAATGCTTCGAGGTGCGTTGTGCCCAGCCGGTGCCGGATGCGGAGGTGAATTGGACAGATCTTATCAGGTGGCAGCTGTTCCGACCCGTCGGTGCGCCGGCGGCACGCTCGAACTGCTGCTCGTCACGTCACGTGACACCGGCCGCTGGGTTATTCCCAAAGGATGGCCATGGAAGTCCCTGCCGGATCACGAGGCAGCAGCCGGCGAGGCGTGGGAAGAAGCGGGCGTCCGCGGCTTGGTCTGCGAAGACCCGATCGGACGCTATCGCTACGACAAGCGCGAGATCAACTCGGTCCGTCCACTCGAAGTCGTGGTCTTCCTGATGGAAGCGACCGACGAACGCGACGACTGGCCGGAAGCGCATCAGCGGCGCCGCGCGTGGTTTGCACCCGACGCAGCAGCCGATCTCGTCGAAGAAGCGGAACTCAAGGCGATTTTGAAAAGCCTCTCTGCCAACGGCTAAGCGCGCCCTATTTCTTGTCCCTGCGCTGACCTAAACTGCGCGCTCTGAGGGGACAGCCATGAAGAACATCGTCATCCTGTTCGACGGCACCTGGAACACCGCGGATGCCACGCATCCCTCCAACGTCGTCAAGATCGGCCGCCTCGTTCTGCCCCGCACGGCCGACGGTGTCGATCAGGTGGTCTTCTATCATCCGGGCGTCGGCTCCGGCGAAGTGGCCGTCGGCAAGTGGCTCGACACCTGGCTCGGCGGCGCCTTCGGCGTCGGACTGATGGAAAACATCGCCGAGGCGTACCGCTTCCTGACCTTCAATTACGCGCCGGGCGACCGCATTTTCATCTTCGGATTTTCACGCGGTGCCTTTAGTGCGCGCTCGTTCGGCGGGCTGCTCAGGACGTGTGGAATCCTCAAGCGCGAGAACGTCGGTAAGGTCCGCGAAGCCATCAGCCTTTACCAGAACCGAGACGATAGACCGACCGTTGATGCTGACGGCAAGACCGTCAGCCCGCCGGATCACGATCGCTACCTGGTGTTCCGTCGCGACAACAGCCAGGCCTTGTCGAACAGCGCCTATGAGCGCACGTGGCGCGCCGGCGCCGGTCGTACGGCCGAGACACCGACCACGACGCCGACGCTCTCGGTCGAATACATGGGCGTTTGGGATACCGTCGGCGCACTCGGGATCCCGTCCGGCTTCGCATTCGCCAACACGTTCAACCGGCGCTATCGCTTCCACGACCTCCAGCTCAGCCGCATGGTTCGGAGCGCGAGACAGGCCCTCGCCATCGATGAGCGGCGGCGCACGTTCGAGGCGACGCCCTGGAGCAACATCGACGAGTTGAACACCGTTGCGACCGGCGAACCGACGGCGCCCTCACTGCCTTATCAGCAGCAGTGGTTTCCAGGCGATCATGGAACGATCGGCGGGTGCGGTGATGTCAACGGTCTATGGGAAGCGGCCTTCGCCTGGGTCGCCGAGGGTGCCGTCCAGCGCGGTCTCGGGCTCGACGCCGCGGGGCTCGCGGCCCACTGGGAGAATGTCGATCTGACGGCGTCAACCTCGTGCATGGCACGGCCGGCCTTCAGTTTCGCCAACCTGTCGTTCAAGGCGTGGCGACGCGGTCCGGAGAAGCATGAAGTCCATACTGTCTCGGAGTGGGCTGCGCGTCGCGTCCGCATGTCGCCCAAGGACCTCGGGACACGGCGCGCCTATCGCCCACGCACGCTGCGCCACGTCCTCCCGACGCTTCTCGCGGAGCCCACCGACGGCGCCGCCGAAGCGTCCTAACGGCACACGAGCACGGGGCGGTCGGCGTGCGCGAGCAACTTGCTCGTCTGGCTGCCGAGCATGATCGCCGAGAAGCCGCTGCGTCCGTGGGTCGCCATGACGACGAGTTCGCACCCTTCATCTTGCGCGATGTCGAGAATGGCACGCCATGGCTGGTCGTGCTCGACTTGGCGAGTCCGGCAGGGCACCGAGGCTTTCGCTGCTATTCGGGCGGCGGCGTCGAGCGCACGACGCGACTCGGCCATGAGGTAATCCACGGCGGCCTTGCGGATGGGTGGGGGCTCACCGGCGAACATCTCATCGCGACCGCCGAGCGAGGGCATGGGTTGAACAATATTGACGACGAGGACGCTGGCCCCCGTGGCGGCCGCAAGGCCGACCCCGTGTGTCATGGCTCGCTCTGAAAGCTCGGAGCCATCGATGGCGATCAGCAGGGTGCGTGTCACGGTGCTTCCCTCGCACTATGTTCCAGAACGCCATCGAGCGTAGTGATGGTGCGACGGCGGAACCACGCGCTGGATCAATTCCTGGGGAGAAGAACGTCCACATGACGAGCCAAGTGACCGTCGTCGAGCATCCGCTGGTGGCCCACAAGCTGTCGCTGATGCGCGACGTCGCTACGCCATCGGCCGAGTTCCGCCGTCTCCTGCGCGAGACGAGCCTTCTGCTGGGCTATGAACTGCTGCGGGACATCCCGACGGAGAAGCGTCGCGTCGAGACGCCGATCACGACGGTGGAGGCGCCAGTCATCAGCGGTACGAAGATCGTATTCGTGCCGATCCTTCGGGCTGGTATGGGTCTATTGGACGGCCTGCTCGATCTCGTACCGACCGCCAGAGTGGGCCATGTCGGGCTCTATCGTAATCCAGAGACGCTGGCCGCCGTCGAGTACTACGCAAAGCTTCCCGTCGACATATCGTCGAGCATCGTCATCATTCTCGATCCGATGCTGGCGACAGGAAACACGACGATAGCCGCGATCGATCGATTGCTCGAAACGGGCGCCTCGGACATCCGCGTCTTGAGCTTGCTGTCAGCGCCGGAAGGGCTGGCGGCCGTCGCTCGCGCCCATCCGGAGATCCGCATCTTCACAGCAGCGATCGACAGCCATCTCGATGAGCACGGCTACATCGTGCCAGGCCTCGGAGACGCCGGCGACCGGATCTACGGAACCAAGTAGATCAGCTGATGAAGGGGCGGAACATGCTGCGCGTGCGCGCCTGTTCGGCAAGGGCGCGCAAGACGATGCGTCCGGCCTCGGTGATGGCGCCGTCGCCCGTTAACCAGCCGCGCGATACTGCCAGATCCATTGGCTGCTGAGGCTGTTCGGTCCGATCAGGACCGAGATGCACTGCAAGAAAGACCAGAAGTCCCGTGTCGTCGACCGGGCTCATTGTGCCGCTGATCGCCATTCGTCCCTCCTAACCCCACGAGGAAGATTACGGGGGTGTTTCTGCGCTGGATCAGGACAGGCGATACTTCGCAATGATTTCTTCCGCCGCCGCACCGAGGAAACCCTCCGCAGCATCGCGCCGGTAGGCCGACGTCTCGGCGTAGAGGGCGGCGTAAGCGAGCAGAACACGAGCGGGACCGGGATGCAGACTGTGAACCGCAAGTCTAAGGCGCGCCGCTTCATCGCGCAGCGTCTTGGCCGATCTCAAGGACGCAGGTCTCGTCGATCGTAGCTGGCGCGGCATGGGTACGCCCCCCGCTCTGCTTGCGAGGACTTACGGGGACACGAAAGAGCAGATCACGCCACAGCCTGCAAGTGCGCGCCCCAAAGAGCGCGGATGGCCGGCGGCTTTCCCGGCTACAGTCAAGGGAGCCCCGCGCGGCAAGCGCGGGGCAAGTCTCATGCTCACCGGTTACGGTCGCCACCACCACCGCCGCTGGGGCCACCGCCACCGGGGCCACCACCACCGCCGCCGCCACTGGGAGCGCCGCCGCCGCCGGAACGCCCACCGCCACCGCCGCCGCCTTGGATGGCCGGGCCGCCGCCGCCGCCACCACCGGAGATGCCAGGCCCCCCACCACCAGCACGCCCGCCACCACCGCCACCGCTCACGCCACGTTCACCGCCACCGCCGCCGGAGGCCGCGCCACGACCGCCCGAAGGCGCCCCTTGCGGCCCGCGCGGACCTTCGCCGGCCGACGGAGCGCCGCGTCCGCGGCCGGGAACGTCGCCGGAGCGCTCGGTCCGAGGACCACGCTCGGTCACGCCCGGTCCGCGCGATCTGTCTTCACCGCGCTCGGAGCGCGGTGGTGGTGTCGCAGGCCCGCGCGGCGCGCTCTCGCGACGTGCTTCGCCCGTGCCTGCGCCCTTGGTGGCGCCTTCACGGCGTTCGCTGCCGCGCCGTTCGACGTCCTTGTCGCCGGACCGGTCGCGCCCCGTGCCGGCCGCCTGACCCGCTTTATCTGCCTTATCGGAAGACTTGCGATCTTCCGATCGGCGTTGCTCGTCTCGCCGGTCGCGCGAAGACTCACGAGCGCGATCACGATCGCGCTCGCGCGTCCGCGTGTCGGTTCCGGTCGTCGTGCCGCTGCCGGCGCCGGCCGCCGCGCCGCCGTCGCGACCGCGATCTCGGTCACGATCACGCTCCCGGCCGCGATCCGTATCGGCCGACCCGCGTTCCCGGCGATCGGCGTCCGTAGTGCCTGCGGTGCCACCGGCCGCGCCGGTGCCCGTACCTTCGCCACGTTCAGCACCCCGACGGCCGCGCCGCTCGGTGGCATCTGCCGCCGAGAGAGTTTGCACGCGGTTTTCGAGACGCTCGGCGCGCTCGGCGTCACGCGGTCCCCGTTCAGGGCGCCGGGCTTCCAAATTGCGGCGATAGGCCCGCACCTCGTTGTCGCGAACCTCCGTCGCTTCCGGACGATCGCTGTCGACGATGTTGCGGACCTCAACGCGCCGGTTGGTCGCGCGCTCGACCCGGTCGACGTCCACGATGTTGTTTACGACGATGTTGTTCTGAACCCGGACGTGACCCGGCTGGCCGCGTCGCAGAAGATCGTCATTTCGGTCGAGGGCCAGGAAGTGGCGGTGCACGTCCCGCTCGATGAAGTACCGCGTCTCGACGAAGCGCCAGGCGCCCACGCCGATGCTGATGTCGGCGAAACCGACATCGAACGCATAGCCCCGGCCATAAGGCGGCAGCGGCGCCCAGCCGACGTAATCATCCGTGGTTTCCCAAGCGACCCAGGCCGGCGCCCACACGTTACCCGGCACCCAGAACCAGCCGTAGTCGTCGTCGAAGCCCCAGCGGCCATAGTGGTAGGTCGCCCAGCCCCAGGGCTCTTCGGAGACCCACATCCAGCCGTTCCGGCGCGTATAGACCCAGTGGCCGACCGAGTAGGGTCGCCAGTCGGACGCAACGCCGGCCGGGACGAAGACATACCCGTAACGCGATGCGTTCACCCAGCGCCCGTGCGGCGCCAGACGATCGAAGAAGATGGAAATGTCCACGCGAGCGCGCTGTGCGGCCGCTGGTGATACGAAGGACAGGGAGCCGACGGGCGTCGTCAGCGATGGCGCGATGGTCAAAAGTGCCGCCACCGCCACGCCCAGTGCGCGCGCGTTTTTCATTGTTCGTTTCTCCAGTTGGTCGGCCCGGCAGGACCCATGGAGCGAACGCGACCTTGGGGGATCTGGTTCCCTGTGGGCTGACGATCCGCCAACGGCTCAGCCGCTCGCCCGCCCGCCTGCCGCCTGGCGGATCGAACTCCACGCGGGCCTCGGCCGTTGACGCCACGGCGCAGCGGCAGCGGACGACCGACCATGGACCTCGCGACCCTCACGGGCCTCATGGCAACGCTCTGCTCGACCGTCAGTTTCGTGCCTCAGGCCTGGAAGATCGTCCGCACGGGCGACGCCTCAGCCATCTCGACGCGGATGTACGTCATCACGGTCACGGGGTTTGCGCTCTGGCTGGTCTACGGGTGGCAGCTCGGCGCTCTGCCGATCATCCTCGCCAACGCCATCTGCCTCGCGCTGTCGGGCTTCATCCTGGTGCTGAAGTTGTCCGGCGACGGCACGCGGGCGGCGATCGCCCGGTTGCTCAAGCGCCAGCGATCATTCGGACAACCGTGATGGAAGTCCCGGCGGGGTCCTCTCCCACGTGTAGCCGGCCCGCCCGAGCGCATAGCCACGATCGTAGAGTGCGTTCATGTAGACGAGGTCGAAGGGCTCGCTGCTGCGCATCACGAAGTCGGGCGGAATGGCCGAGTAATTGAACTCCATCTTCTGTACGCGGGCCTCGAGGTACAGCTTGTAGAGATCGCCGACGCCCTGGCTCTTGGTGAGCGTCGCCAGCGAGCGCTCGACGATCGGCAAGGTCTTGTCGGGCGTTGCGCTCCATTCCGGTGCCACCTTGGTGTTGCGGACGACGAACAGGCGGCGCTGGTAGCGGGCACCTGCTGGCAGGCGGTCGCGCGCGTAGGAGTCGAGCACGGCATCGAATGGCAGGAAGAACACCTGATTGACCGTCCCGCCGTCGACGTGAAGCTCCTCGTAGTCCTTGCCTTCCACCCGCACCTTGATGCGGACGGGCGGGAAGATGCCGGGAATCGACGCCGACGCCAGCAACACCCGACGGAAGAGGTCGAGGGAATCCGGATGGTTCGACTGCGCGATCGCCCCCATGTCCCAGATCACGGGGCGCTGCGCGTCGATGTTGGTGGTCGCAACGAACAGGCGCCGGCCGATCGCGTGCTCGCGGGCGATGGCGGCGAGCATTTTGCGGTCGACGTAGCGCGCGATCTGATCGGCGAGCGGCGCGCTGTCGGCCACGGCGTTGCCGCCGAGAAGCCCCGACGCGAGCTGGAAGGTTACGAGCTGCTTCGTACTCAGCGTCGTGTACATCTCCTTGAGCTGGGGATCGTATTCCGACCCGAGAAACGCGAACGGCGACATCAGGGCGCCGGTGCTGACGCCGGTGACGATCTCGAACTTCGGCCGCGTGCCGTGCTCCGACCAGCCGACCAACAGGCCAGCACCGAAAGCGCCGTCGCCGCCGCCACCCGACAGCGCCAGGAAGTCGATGTTGGTCTTTTTGTTCGCTGTCAGCTTCTTGGCTCGGCCCGACCGAACGATCTGGTCGATGCGGGTCGAGAGGGACTGGTCGAGGGCTTTCGACTTCTCATCGCCCCAGAAGCGCACTTCGGGCATGTGCGGGATCGCCGCCGACTCGGCGAGCGCCATCGGCACGACTTCGCGCGGCAGCGTGCCGGCACAGCCCGCGAGTGCGAGCGAGACGGCCGCCGCCAGCCCGCCGAGAGCGCGGGTCATGCCTCTTCGGACCCCGTTATGCATGGCGAGCGGGTTCCCGGCGCTCGGCACGGGTCCGCATACCTGTCGCGGCACGTCCCGTCTCGACCGGCCTCGGCTGCGCACCGAACATGCGTTGCCTTTCCCTCGCCCACCCGTCAGCGGTCGCAAGATTCCCCAGCGGCGTCACAAGAGCAACGGAAAACCAGCCAATCGCGCGCCCTGGTAACTATCGGGCCAGAATGAACCCCGTCCAGGCGGCGGCCAGCACCAGCAGCAGTCCGGGGATCACGCGCAGCTGGTAGGCACCGCCACCGGCCGTCACCGCAACGACGATTTTGGACACCGTGTTGGTCGATAATGCGACCAGGATGGCCCAGGCGGCGGTCTCTGCCTCGGGCGCACCTTTGGGGAGCATCCCGGCCACCGCCGTAGCTGCGGCATGGACGTCGGCGAAGCCCGCAGCTCCCGCTCCGACGAGCAGGCCCGTCGATCCGAGCCAGCGGGTCAACGCCGCCGTAATGACGGATATGACGAGAACGGCGACGCCGAGGTAGGCCGCCGTCTTGGGATCGAACGGTCGCCCGGCAGCTGTGGGTTTTGCCGCGGGCGCGGCGGCCGCCGCCCGAATGAAAGCAAGGGCGTAGGTCACAGCGGCAGCGCCCCCCGCGAGCAGCGCAGGGAACAATGCAACCAGCAGCGGCGGCGCCAAGACCGCGAGCAGCAGGGCGAGTTGTACGAACGTCGCAACGGTCGAAAGCGTCGCCCCGGCCACCGCTGGGCTCAATAGAGCCTCATCCTCTTCCGCGCGGCTCGCCATCGCTCCGATGGTCGCGGTACTCGACACGAAGCCCGACGCGAGACCGACGAAGGGAAGTCCGAGCCGGGCGCCGAAAACCCGAATGGTGACGTAGCCCGCCGCTCCAACGAGCAGGACGAGGACCACCACCGTCCAGATGCTGCGCGGATTGATTGCGCCGAGCGGATCGATCGGGCGGTCAGCGAGCAACGGCCAGACGACCAGTGCCGCGATCGCGAGCATGAGCCCGTCCCTCAGCTCGATCTCGGTCAGACTGTGTCGGATAAAGGGGTGCAGCAGGTCCCGAGAGGCAAGCAGCGCGGTGACGAGCACGCCGGCGAGAATGGCGAGCCCAGGCGCCGTTATCGCCAGGCCGCCCAACACCGTCGTCACGACCAGTGCCACTTCGGTTGTCAGTCCCGGGTCGTCATCGCGGGCGAGAACGTAGCCGGCCGTCGTCAGGGCACCAACGATCGCGACAGCGACCACCAAAAGGGTAAGACCGCCGGCGATCGTCGCCACTGCGCCGAACACGGCAGCGATCGCAAATGTGCGGATCCCGCCGGGCGCTCGCCCCGAGCCCTGCGCACGACGACGTTCGCGCTCGAGCCCGATCATGAGGCCAAGGCCGAGCGCGGCGACGAACCCTTCGATCTGATCGGTCGGCAGCGTCATCGCCTCACCATAGCGTCGCCGTCCTCTGCCGTCCCCGGAACCATCGCGCGGCGGCTCTGTTGGCCTGCTGTCGTGAACCCGGAGGAGCTTTGGCACATTTGCGTGCGAGCTATGACGTCGTCATCGTCGGCGGGGGGCCTGCAGGGCTCAGCGCCGCAACTGTCCTGGGCCGCTGTCTCCGCCGCGTTCTCGTTTGCGACGCGGGCAGCCCACGGAACGGCGCCTCGGCCGGCATGCACTGTTACCTCTCTCGCGACGGCGTCGCGCCGGCGGCCTTCCTGGCTGTGGCGCGCGAGGACCTCGCCCGCTACACGACCGTGGAAGCCCTCTCGGGCGTGGTGGAGCAGGTGGCGCGGCACGCGGGTGGCTTCATCGTCGACGTCGGGGCGCACGGCCGGTTCGCGGCCCGCAAGCTCCTGTTCGCGACGGGCGTCGTCGACATCCTGCCCGACATCGATGACTTCGACCGCTTCTACGGTCGAAGCATCCATCACTGCCCCTATTGCGACGGTTTCGAGCATCGCGGCGAGACGATCGCGGTCTACGGGCAGGGCGAGAAAGGTGCAGGCCTTGCTCTGATGATGCGCCAATGGAGCGAACACGTCTTTCTGCTGACGAACGGTCCGGCAGGTCTCGACGAGGTGCGACGGGGCCAACTTACCTGCCAGGGCATTGCCATCGACGAGACGCCCGTCGCGGCGCTCGAGGGCGATCCTCCGCATCTCGCCGCCGTCCGCCTGACCGACGGCCGCCGCATCGCTTGCACGTCCCTCTTCTTCAATACGGGGCAGGCGCAGCGCTCCCCGCTGCTGGTGGCTCTGTCGTGCGAGACGACCGGCAAGGGCGGCATCGTGGTGGGTGAGCACGAGCAAACGAACGTGCCAGGGGTTTTCGTCGCCGGAGATGCGTCGCGCGACGTCCAGCTCGTGATCGTAGCCGCCGCCGAAGGTGCCATCGCGGCCAAGGCCATCCACGCCGAACTCCTCGCGGAAGACGGCCTTTGCTGAAAAAGAAGGCGGCCTCTCTGGTCGCCGCATGGCTCTTGCTCCCTCGCTGCAGGTCGCAGGGCTGCAGGCAATTGACAACGCGGCCAAAATCCCATGGGCTTGGGGTCAGCGGGCCGATACCCAGCCGAGCAAGCGTTGGGACTGGTCGCGCCGGGGAGACTGGTCGAATGCGGCTGCGAAGTCCGAACAACCTCTATTTCGGACTGTTCCTCATCCTCGTCGGCATCGTCGGCTTGCGCCTCATCGGCGATCTCCGTCTCGGATCCGCAATGCGGATGGGGCCGGGCTACATGCCGACGCTGCTGTGCTGGGTGCTCGTCGGTCTCGGCGTCCTCAATGGCGCCCGCGCGTTTGCGGTCGGCGCCGACCCGACCACCTCGTGGAACTACAAGGCTCTGCTGTTGGTCTCTGCCTCGGTCGGGGCCTTCGCGCTGGCGATCACGCCGCTCGGGCTCGCTACCGCGGTTCTGCTCCTCGTTCTGATCGCGAGCCTTGCTCATTCGGAAGCGCGACTTGGCCACTCGCTCGTGCTCGGCGTCGGGCTTGGGGCCTTCTGTGCCGTCGTCTTCATCGTCGGTCTCGGGCTTCCCATGCAGATCTGGCCGTCGGGGCTGCGCTGATGGATCTCATCGCCGACCTCGGTGGCGGCCTCCTGGTTGCGCTCCAGCCGATCAATCTCCTCTACTGCTTCATCGGCGCCTTGATCGGCACACTGATCGGCGTACTTCCGGGCCTCGGGCCGGTCGCCACGGTGGCGATGCTCCTGCCTGTCACCTACCATCTGCCGCCCATCTCGGCGCTGATCATGCTGGCCGGCATTTACTACGGTGCACAGTACGGCGGCTCGACGACGGCCGTTCTGATGAACGTTCCGGGGGAAAACTCGTCCGTCATCACCTGTCTCGACGGGCATCAGATGGCGCGCCAGGGCCGCGCCGGTCCTGCCCTTGCGGTGGCGGCCCTCGCATCGCTGTTCGCGGGCTTCTTTGCCACCTTCTTCATTGCGCTCTTTGCGCCGCCGCTCGCCGAGTTCGCGCTGATGTTCGGGGCAGCGGAGTACTTCTCGCTGATGGTGCTCGGGCTCGTCGCCGCGATCGTGCTCGCGCAGGGCTCGCTGATCAATGCGCTCGGCATGATCGTGCTCGGGCTCCTGCTCTCGCTGATCGGGACGGACGTCAACTCCGGTGCCCAGCGCATGACCCTCGGCATTCCCGAACTCGGCGACGGCATCGGCTTCGTGCCGCTCGCCGTCGGCATCTTCGCGATCGGCGACATCATCCGCAATCTCGAGCAGGGCCAGGGCGGCACCGTCATCGGCACGGCCATCAACCGACTCTGGCCGAGCCGTGAGGATTTCCGCCGCTCGACTTGGCCCGCCGTCCGGGGAACATCGCTCGGCGCCATCCTCGGCATTCTGCCGGGCGGCGGTGCTATGCTGAGCTCCTTCGCGGCCTATGCCGTCGAAAAGCGTCTGTCGTCGCATCCCGAGCAGTTCGGCAAAGGCGCCGTCGAGGGTGTCGCGGCGCCCGAGGCCGCCAACAACGCGGGCGCCCAGACCTCGTTCATCCCGCTGCTGACCCTCGGCATTCCGTCAAACCCCGTCATCGCGCTGATGGCAGGCGCCATGATCATCCACGGCATCCAGCCGGGCCCACAACTCATTGCCAAGAACCCGGATCTCTTCTGGGGGCTCGTCGCGAGCATGCTCGTCGGCAACATCATGCTTGTTCTGATCAATCTGCCGCTGATCGGCATCTGGGTCAGCCTGCTGAAGGTGCCGTATCGCCTCTTTTACCCTGCCCTGCTCGTGTTCAGCTGCATCGGCGTCTACTCGCTCAACAACAGCGTGTTCGAGGTTTTCCTGCTCTTGGGCTTCGGAGCGCTCGGCTACATGTTCCTGAAGTGGGGTTGCGAGCCGGCTCCCTTGCTCCTCGCCTTCGTGCTCGGTCCGCTGATGGAAGAGAACCTCCGCCGCGCGTTGCTTCTCGCCAAGGGCGACCCGATGACGTTCGTCAGCCGGCCGATCAGCCTGGCCCTGCTGCTGCTCGCGGCCGCCCTGCTCCTGCTCATCCTCATCCCCTCGTTCCGCCGGACGCGGGAGGTGGCGATGTGAGAGACGCGCCGGGCGCGCCTTTTCAACGAAACGGCCGGACGCTGGGGGCGGCGCCGGACCGAACGCAGAAGCCCTGACAGGGAGACACGCTACCCATGAAGTTAAGATCGATCGCTTTCGCATTGACGCTTGCGGCCGCGGCCTTCGCTCCGGTCGCAGCGGGCGCGCAGAACTGGCCGGCCAAGCCCATCAAGCTGATCGTCGGTAATCCACCCGGCGGCACCAACGACATTCTGGCGCGGTTGCTGCAAACCCCTCTCAGTGAAGTCCTCGGCCAGCCGATTATCATCGAGAACAAGGCCGGCGGCGGTACCATCGTCGGAACGGAAGCGACGATCCGCTCGGCGCCGGACGGCTACACCATCGGCACCATCATCAGCGTGCACGCCTCGAACGTCTCGCTGCAACCGCGCCTGCCCTATGACGCCGTGAAGGACATCACGCCGATCGCCTTCCTCGGCCGCGTCTCCAACATTGTCGTCGTGCACCCGTCCGTGCCGGCGAACTCGATGAAGGAGCTGATCGACCTCGCGCGCTCGAAGCCTGGCTCGATCCATCACGGTACCTCCGGCAACGGAACATCTCAGCACTTTTCCGGTGAACTCCTGAAACTCGGCGCCGGCATCGACATCGTCCACGTCCCCTATCGGGGCGGTGGCCCGGCCATCAACGACGTCGTTGGCGGCCAGATCCAGATGATGTTCGGCAACTTCGCGTCGATCCTGCCGCACGTGCAGGCTGGTCGCGTGCGGCCGCTGGCGGTGACGAGTGCGGCGCGCTCGCCCGTCCTGCCTGATCTGCCGACCGTCGCCGAAGCCGCTAACCTGCCAGGCTTCGCCGTCACCGAATGGTATGCCGTGATAGGACCGGCAGGCCTCGATCCTGCCATCGTCACCAAGATCAACGATGCGCTCTACACGGTCATGAAGCGCCCCGACATCGCGACGAAGCTGCGTGACCAGGGCATCGAAGTCGATTTCATGACGCCGAACCAAGTCGACGGCTTCATCAAGGCGGAGATCGAGAAGTTCCGCGACATCGTCGACCGCGCCAAGATCAAGATCGCCGACTGACACTCCTTGGAGGAGGGCCCTGGCCCTCCTCCGTCCACCGAGGACGCCGAGCCGTGACCACCACAGCCGCGCTCGCGCGCTTCGTCGCCGAGCATGATCCGAAGAACCTTCCGGCCGGCGTGCGCCATGCCGCGAAGCGTTCGATCCTGAACTATTTCGGTGTGGCACTCGGCGGCTGGTCCGATCCCGCGGGCGAGGACACACTGACGGTGCTCCGCCGCTTTTCAGGACCGCCGCAAGCAACGGTCATCGGATCACCGACGCGTCTCGACGTGCTGAGCGCGTCGTTCATGAACACGCTCAATGCGAACGTGCTCGACTTCGATGACACCCACCTCGAAACAATCATCCACCCGACGGCACCCGTTCTGTCCCCACTCCTGGCGCTGGCCGAAACGCGGAAGATCAGCGGGCCGACACTCATTCACGCTTTCGCACTCGGCGTCGAGATCACGTGCCGCCTCGGCATCGCCGTTTCACCAGGCCACTACGCGCGCGGCTCACACATCACAGCGACGTGTGGGATCTTCGGTGCTGCCGCAGCAGCCGCGCGGCTGCTGGGTCTGGACGAGCGGCGCACTGCGAACGCGCTCGGCATCGCCGCTGCGCAATCCGCCGGGTTGGTCGAGCATTTGCCGACCGGCGCCAAGAACATCCAGATGGGAAATTCTGCTCGCAACGGGCTCCTCGCCGCCTTCGTCGCCGAGCAGGGCCTGACGGCCGCTCCCGCCGCCATCGAGGGCCAAAGAGGATGGGCGGCGTCGCGGTCGGACCGCCTCGACGAAGCGGGCCTGCTGCGGGATCTCGGCGTGACGTGGGAACTCGAACGCAACGCCTTCAAAGCGTATCCGACGGGGATCGTCCTCGCGCCCGTGATCGACGCCGCGCTCGACCTCGCGAACGCGCACGACCTCCACGCCGGCGACATCGCCAGCGCCGAGGTGCGAGGCAGTGCTCTGCTGCTCGCGCGCGCCGACCGTCCTCAAGTGCCCGATGATCGTGTCGCCAAGCTCAGCCTCCAGCATTCGGTCGCCGTAGCGATCATTCACCGGCGTGCCGGCGTGCGGGAGTTCAGCGAGCCGGTGATCTCCGAAGCCACGGTCACCGATCTGCGCAAGCGGGTCACTGCGGCCATCGACGAGAGCTGCCCCGTCGAGGCGTCCGTCGTGACCATTCGGACCATCGGCGGCCAGGTCCTGACGCGCCGCATCGACGCGGCCCGGGGAAGCCTAGAACGTCCGCTGACGGACAGCGAAATCGAGAACAAGCTGAAGGAACTCGCGCTCATCGGCGGACGACAGGCGGATGTCGCACGGCTGATCGAAGCGGTCTGGTCACTCGATCGGACCGACGATGCCGGGCGGTTGATGGCGCTTGCCGCGCCACCAGCCACCGGAGACGGCTGATGTCAGCCGCCGCGCACTTCCACGCCGCCGGCCCACTGCTCGAACATCTTCACGATGGTCGTCAGGTCCTCCTTGGCGTGGCCCTCCGCCCAGCCCTGCCAAAGAGACGAGAGGTGCGTCGCGATCGGCGTGCGAACGCCGAGCCGCTCGCCTTCGTCGAGAAACAGGCCAAGGTCTTTGCCAACCGTGTAATTGGTCGCGCCGTAGTCGAAGGACCGCGGCAGCACCGACTTCGGGAACTTCACCTCCGTCGCCGAATTCTTGCCGGTGCCCGTGTTCACGACGTCGAGCACCAGCTTCGCGTCGAGGCCCGCCTTGGCGCCGAGCACCATCGCTTCCGCCGTGGCGGCCATCGCCAGATAGTTGAGCATGTTGTTGATCAGCTTCACCGTCTGGCCCTGGCCGGGCGAAGAGCCGACCACGAAAATGTTGGAGCCCACGGCAGCCAGCACCGGACGAGCCCGCTCGATGGCGGCTGCCGCGCCGGCGGCGATGATCGTCAGTGTTCCGGACCTGGCGCGTGGCACGCCGCCGGTGACCGGCGCGTCGACGAAGCCGATGCCCTTCTCGGCGAGACGTGCGCCGATCTGCCCCGCGAGTGCCGGGCCCGAGGTCGAGAAGTCGACAACGCACGACACGTTGCGGCAGTCGATGACGCCCCCCGGCCCCGTCAGCACCGCTTCGGTGATGTCGTTGTTCGGCAGGCAGGTCAGCACGATGTCTGCATTGCGTCCGGCGTCGGCCACGGTCTCCGCCCAGGCTGCACCCGCGGCCAGCAGCGGCTCGGCTCTGGCGCGCGTCCGCGTGTGAACCGTCAACGGAAAGCCGGCCTGCAACAGCCGAGCCGACATCGGTGCGCCCATCGCGCCCGTGCCGATGAAGGCGACTTTCGCAAGTGTCATGGCGTCCTCCCCATCCTGTTTTTTTTGAGTTCTACCATGCAGCACCCGTGCCCGGCACACGATGAATGCGCGGATGATGCGCATTTCCGCGTGACCGGCCTCGCGCGGCCATGGCGAGAGCCGCGGGCGGACGACGCGATCGATGGATCGGAACGGAGGAACACGTGGACCTGAAGCTCAGAGACAAAGTCGCGCTCGTCACCGGATCGAGCCGTGGGATCGGCGAAAGCATCGCGCGGGAACTCGGGCGCAACGGCTGCCATGTCGTGCTCGTGTCCCGGGATGACGAGCGGCTCCGGATCGTCGCGGACGAAATCCGGCGCGACGGCGTGCAAGCGCTTTCGATCCCCGCCGATCTCAAAGATCCCGAGGCGCCCGAGCGTGTCTTGCGGAAAGTGGCGGAGACCTTCGGGCGCCTCGACAGCCTCGTGAACTGCGCCGGGGCGACAAAGCGCGGCGACTTCTTTCAGCTGACGGAAGACGACTGGCAATCGGGCTTCGCACTCAAATTCTTTGGCACGGTGCGCATGTGCCGCGCCGCCTGGCCGCATCTCAAGAAAGCGCGCGGCGCCATCGTCAATATCATCGGGGTCGCCGCGCATACGCCGACCGCGGACTTCACCATCGGCGGGCCGGTCAACTCGGCACTCGTCAATTTCACGAAAGCGCTCGCCGACATCGGCCGGCATGACGAGGTGCGGGTGAACTGCATCAATCCGGGCTACTTCGACACGATGCGCCTCACTCAGAAGCTCGATCAGACGGCCGCGAAGCTCGGGATCACGCGGGAAGAAGCCGGCGCGCGGCTTTGCCGCGACATCGGCGTCCGGCGCTTCGGCCACGTCGACGAGCTCGCCGTTCTCACCGCCTTCCTGCTCTCCGATCACGCCGCCTACATCGAAGGCGCGAGCATCGACATCGACGGCGGATGGACTCGCGGGATCTGATCCGCGACAACTTCTCGTTGCCAAGGTGGGGCCACGAACGTTAGCGTCAACGCGCAAATCCACAGCAGATGGACGGCACTCTTTCGGGAATCTTCGGGAGGACGAGTTTCATGCGTTTCTTGTGCAGCGCGATAGCGCTCCTTGGACTGACGGTCAGCGCTGCAGCGCAGCAGCCGGCAGCTCCGACCTTCGCCACGACCAAGGTCGAGGGGACCGACAACGTCTACATTTTCCGCTACCAGAACCACCAGTCGATGTTCGTGGTGACGCCCGCCGGCGTGATCGCGACCGACCCGATCAGCTACGCCCGGCCGCAGGCGGCCCAGGCCTACATCGAAGAAATCCGCAAAATCACGAAGGCGCCGATCAAGTACCTGATCTACAGCCACCACCACTACGATCACATCGCCGGCGGCAAGCCATTCAAGGACGCCGGCGCCACCGTCGTCGCGCATCGCCGGGCGAAGGAGCGGTTGGCCCGGCTCAAGGCGGCCGACGTCGTCATCCCTGACCAGGTCGTCGACAACAAGCGCGTGATCACGCTCGGCGGCACGACGATCGAACTCCACTACGTCGGACGCAATCACTCGGATTCCTCGCTGGTGATGCTGCTGCCGAAGGAGAAGATCATCTTCGCGGTCGACTTCAACTCGCTCGGCGCCGTGCCCTCACGGCTCGCGGTGAACGACTCCTATCCGATCGAGTGGGAGGCCTCGTTGAAGCGCACCCTCGCGCTCAACTGGGAGAAGATGATCCCCGGCCATCCGGGGCCGAACGGGCGCCTCGGCACGAAGCAGGACATGGAACAGCAACTCGCGTTCCTCAACGATCTCTCGGCGGAAGTGAAGAAGGCCTCCGACGCCGGCCGCTGCTTCAGCCCGGCCGACACCGAACTCAAGCTGCCGCAGTACTCGACGATGATGGGCTACGACCAGAACCTGACCTGGAACGTGCACCGCTGGTGCGGCTACTGGGGCCGCGGGATCTGAGTGATCTTATGGGATGGGGTCGCGTACCCCATCCCTTTTCGAGCCCGATCACCTCAGCAGCTTGAGGCTGCCGGTCAGAGACTTCACCCATTTCGATGGGCCGGCAATGCCAAGTCCATCGATCGTCTCGGTGGCGAGATCGATCGTCGGAAAGTGCGCGCGGTAGTCGGCGAAGGCATGAAGGCTGCGCGCGAACGCCGGGAACGGCACGACGATGCCACCCTCCGGTGGAGGCATCGTCTTCAAGAGCAGGGAACGGATCGTTTCAGACGGCGCCTGCAGGATCGGCACCGGCCGGTCGGCGCTGTTTTTCACGTGGCGACCCTCGCGGTCGACCAGGGATGTGTTGGCGAACGCTGGTTCTGCTGCGCCGAGCCCGACGGCGATTGTCGCAACGGTATTCGCCAGCAACCCGAGCGGCAAACCTGGATCGACCACGATCGCAATACGCTTGTCGACGTCCGTCATGCGGCACTGGCTCCGAAGGTCATCCGTCGCGCGGAACCTAGCGAGCTTCGCGCGGCAAAACATACCTTTTATGCTTGTCTAGCGGTCATCACGAGGCATAAATCGTCATAAACACGCCGCTCGAAATTCGATCCATGCCCTCCCCTTTCGATCCCAACGACGTCGTCATCTTGTCCGCCTTACAGGCCGATGCGCGGCTGACCGTGGCCGATCTTGCGGAGAAGGCGCGCCTGTCGACGTCGCCGACCTGGCGGCGCATGAAGCGTCTCGAAGACGAAGGCGTGATCACCGGCTACCACGCCGCGCTCGACCGCCGGGCTCTCGGTTGGGGTGTCCTTGCCTTCGTCGCGGTGTCCATCGAGGATCACAGCGAAGCACAGGCCCGCACATTCGAAGATGCCGTCGCGGCGCTACCGGAGATCGTCGCCTGCTGGAGCATCGCCGGCAGTTCCGATTTCCTGCTGCAGGTCGTCGCGCGCGATCTCGACACCTATGCCGAGTTCGCTATGACGACCATCCGACGGCTGCCGGGAATCCGATCCATGCAAACCACCTTCACCCTCAAAGAGGTGAAGCCGCCTCAGCCCTGGCCGATCCCGAAGCCCTAGCTCAGCAGAAGGGAGAAGCTTCATCGAAAAGGTTCCGCATACCCTCCTGGATGAAATCCAAGGCATTGTCACCGGCGCCTTGTTCTTTGCCCTGGCGCTCCACTTCCTGCTCGCGGCCGGCCTGATGACGGGCGGCACGCCGGGCGTCGCCTTTCTGGTCCATTATTTGACAGACTTGCCCATCGGAACCGTGCTGTTTGCCATCAATGTTCCGTTCTACGCCTTCGCTTGGGCCGCACTCGGTACGCTCTTCACGCTCAAGACGATCGCCGCGGTGACCCTCGTCGCACTTTTCGCCACCTGGCTACCGAACCTGCTGAAAATCTCCGAGATCCACCCCGTGTTCGCTGCCGTGATCGGCGGACTGTGTGCGGGCGTCGCGATCCTAATGCTCATCCGTCATCAGGCGAGCCTCGGAGGCCTCAACGTCCTCGCGATCTTCCTGCAGAAGCGCTTCGGCTGGAGCGCCGGTGTCGTGCAAGGCCTCGCGGACGCGGTGATCCTGAGTTGCGCACTTCTCGCCGTATCGCCGTCACGCGTCGGACTGTCGATGCTGGCCGCCGCAGCCCTGAATGCCGTGATCGCGATCAACCACCGCCAGGGTCGCTATTACGGCACGTGACCGCTCCAGTCCCGGCAGCGCGAGGTCTGTAAAGCCCTGAACCGGATCCGACAGGTATCGAGTGCGCCGACGCGCTAGCCTCGGCGAAGCCCCGCGTCAGCCTTCAATATCCAGGCCGGCTACTTTGCCCAGATGCGATGCGGAAGATCCGCCGCCGCAGCTTCCTCCCGCGCATGCTCACAAAAGCCCTTGGTGTCGAGCGTCGCAATCGCGATCTGAGCACCGAGAACGATGCCGAACCCGACCATCGCTTGCTTCTCGCGCTCGTGAAGCTGCTCGGACGAAAGCGCCACCTGCTGGCCCTTCTCGTCGTAGTAGATCAAGTTCATTTCACGCTCGAAGCGGGTGGGATCCACTTTGAAACCTCGGCAAACCAGGGTGACCACCTGCTGATGAGCGACCGAATGCAACATGTCGATCTGTCCCGCGTCGAAAGTCGGACCGACGGCGGCCGAAAGTGCCTTGCGGGTGACGAGGTCGATCTCGACCGACGGCGCGGGTGGTGTTGCCTGGGCTCGCGCTTCGGATGCGAAAAGACCGATAGATGCAAGGATGACAGCCATCAAGGCAGAATGATGCGTACGCAAATGCATGGTGTCAGTAACCTCTTCTGTAAGGATCGTACCCGAACTCGCGGTGAGTCCATTGGCCGGAGAAATAGCCGCGGCGATAGCACTGACGAGAATCCCGGTAGCACACGACATCAGGTGCGGCGGCGTATGAGCCGTCGTACCGTCGCTCATAAAGACCGTCATCATCGCGGCGGTCCTTCGACGACGCCGCAGCCAGCCCGACGATGGCGAGACCTATCGCAGCTCCAATCGCCTTCTCCTTCGTTCGATCTTTGTGATGATCACGTGCGCTCGCGGCACTACTCGCGCAAAGCAGCACGGCCAGACCGCAGCCAAACGCCTTCCCGATGACCTGCATGATCCAATCCTTTGCTCACAACCTCATCAACGATCGAGCCGGCGGAACTCCACCCGGCGATTAATGGCGCGACCTGCGAACGTGGCGTTGTCGGACTTGGGCCGGCTCTCGCCATAACCGATCGCAGTGAGCCGGCCCGGAGCGATCCCATGCGATATCAGCGCCTGCCGGACTGCGCTCGCCCGCGCCGCCGACAGCCGATAGTTGTAGTCGCTGCCGCCAATATTGTCCGTATGCCCTGCGATCTGAAGAACCCACCCAGGATTGGCCTTGAGCATGAGGGCGATCTCGCGGACGAGCTGAGCGGTGTCGCGCCGCAGCTCCGCTTTGTCGAAATCGAAATGTAGCCCATAGACGTCGTAGGCGCCGAGCGTGCGGAGTGACTGCTCCATGTCGGCATGCATGCCGAGACCGGCCGCCACACGTGTCACCCGCTCGGTCCGTGGCCGCCGCTCCCAGCTGAATTTCAAGTTGGATTCGATCATCACGGGGTTATTGACGTCGTTCGCGAACGTCAGGACACCGGACCCGCGCCGTTGACCACTTCCGCAGTCCGCCTGCGCGATGACGGCCGGAATGTCGGCCACCCGGTCCTCGATGATCAGCGGTACGCGGACGTCGACCGCCGTTGCCGTCAGCGTGCAATCGATGCGATCGAGCCGATCCGAGTAGATGAGCGTCAATGGCGCATTACCAGTCGTGCGCAACTGCTCGAGCACGGCGCCCGAAATGCCGAGCGACGTGCTGCCTTGGATGAGCGCCGGCATTCGCGGGGCATAGCCGAGAACATAGGTCGAAGCCGTGCGTCGATCGGCGATGAGGATATCGCGCGATATGAAGATCCCGCGGGTGCTCGCGTAGGTTAGACGCACGAGTTCCGGCGTGACGTCGACGATGTCGATGATCGAGTCGGCGTCCCGCCCAAGATCGTTGGTGAAGTGTGTCTGGATTTGCATCCCGCGGTGGGGGACGAAGGGACCAGCGGATTGCTGTGCCAGAGACGGCGCTGAAGCCAAGGTGCAGAGGCCTGCGGCGAGCAAGGCAAGGCGAGGCAACGTGTAGGCCTTCATGTGACGACGATCCCCCGATCGTTGGTACCCAGAGTCATACGCCCGGGTCACTGACGATGACCTTGAAGTCCTTGGACGTAGCACGCGTGCTGCGCGGCGCAGGAGCATCCGTGATCATCAGCGTCGTGCCCGGGCGAAAATCTCCGGCAACACTTCTCGCGTGCTGCGGCTCGTTGAAAAAGACACGCTTCAGCGTCGCATCACCGGCCCAGCTCGTGATGTGCGCCTCGGTGGGCGACTTGCCGAGGCCGAACGCGAGCCACAACAAACCCGATCCGTCGGCAGCGGCCCCGACCAAGGTATAGACGTGCGTGCCCAGCGGACGCTTCGGATCGAGGATCTTCATCGGATGCCGCCCGCTCGCGCGTCCGTCCCGTGTGATGTAGGCCATCGCGTCGGCCCGCGAGACGAGAATAGACGTCATCGGATAATCGATCGTAGTCTGCCACCTGCCCGGCGCCGCCTTCGCGGAAACCTTCGTGACGAGCGCTTGCGCCTCGACGTCGGCGACAGACGGCATCAGCAGGCCGGGGTGCACGACGGACATCGGCTGCGTCCGCTCGTCTGCGATGATGACCGCTGTGCCGAGATGGGTGACGTCGTAAAGCATTCCGGAAAAGCGTTTCGGCAGGCGGATACAGCCGTGCGACGCCGGGTATCCCGGAAGATTACCCGCGTGCAGAGCGATACCGCCCCACGTCAGCCGCTCCATGTTGGGCATCTGCGCGCCCTTGTAGATCGACGAGACGTGCTCACGCTGCTTCTCGAGGATCGTGAAGACGCCGGTCGGCGTTCGATGACCTTGCTTGCCCGTCGAACACGTCGAGCGTCCGATCTCGATGCCGTTCCGGTAGACGTGTACCAATTGCTCTGGCAACGACACGATGATGACCACCGGCCCCGTGGGTGATCGATCCGGATCCCACGCGAATTCGCCGGCTTTCATCGGCGCATCTGCGACGAAGCGCTCAGCCGATGCTCCACGCCCCATGACACCGCTGCACGCCGCGGTCGCGAACACGGCCAAAATCTGCCGCCTAGTCAAGGATGCAAGGCCGCGAACAAGGTTCGTCATCGGGCAGGGTCCGTTGCGCTCTTCAAGGCCTCGTCCAGATGCTCGAGGTGGAACTCGACGCCCGCAGTCTCCCCGGGGAAGCTCAGAACCATCGTCCTGTGCTGCCTCATGTTGCGGAGGAGCCCGGCCGTGATGTCGTCCGGTGTCATCTTCAGATGTCGTCCGTCGGCGCTTGTGAGCGGCGCGATCGGGCCACTCGAAACAAGCTTGCCATCCATGTGAATGCTCAAGACGCCCTGCCGCGGCAGACGCTTGTTGAACAATGTGATGGTCGCGTTATCGGCCGCAGCCGGCTCGATGCGCAGCTTCGTTTGCCTCTTACCGCCAAGTCCCGTCTGCTCGACCACGCACGGGCGATCCCGGCAAACGACGGTCCAAGCTCCGAATATCAATTCCCGGCTGGCTTCGCGGAGGAAACGTCCCGCGACCCAGCCCTCTAACCCTGCATAGGATATCCGGCACCAGCGGGCGCGACCGCTCCGCGCACGCTCGGCAGCGGTCATCTCTAGCCACTGCGCGAAGGTGGGTGTTCCCGTGCAGCCGAGATTGCGCAGACCGCGAGCATCCGCCGGAATGCTCGCAATCACCTTGCTCCGGGCGCTCGCCTCCACATGGACATTGAGAACGTCCGGCGACCGCACGTTGACGACGTCCCAAGTGTCCGGTCCATCCGCCGCCGCGTCGGCGACCGACACCCCCGCCAGATAGAACAGAGCTGTGAAGACGGAGAACAACCAGAGATAGAAAGACGATGATGGCTTCGCGTGATCGCGGGACGGATTGTTGCGACGAAAAGCAAGCAGCGAAAAACAGGGCGGCACGGGGATCGAGAACTCCGGAGCAATGATCGATCGTAACCGAAACAGAGAGCCGCACAACCAAGACCGTCGACTGACACCCCGTCCACGTCGCACCCTGGGCCGAGCCGGCGTATGCACGAAAATCAGGCAGATGTCCGCGGGCAGACGACCACATCAGGACGCTGGCGGCGAGGGACGGCAACAATACAGCGCGATGCACATTTTCTAGGCATCCAACCGACAGATCGGGACATCGCAACCCTGACATCGATCAAGCCGAATTTAGCAGGCATCAACGAACCTCCGGCATATTCAAGAAAGTGAAACTCAGGTTTGCCCCATGTCCAAAAGCAACTCGAACACCACGATCGAGGACCGGGAGATCACCGCCTTCGGCGCGGCCGCGCCGATGATCGTTTGGATGATGTTCCTCGCCTGCGTGATCCTAGGACTTTATCTGACGACAGATTACATGGACGTCAGTACCCTGCTGATGCTGACGTCGAAGCTCGCCGCCGCGACAATCTTCCTGTCGGCGCTCGCTCTTTACGCCAAGCTTCGCTGGGCGTGATGCGAGTTCAATTCGGCAGGGCCAACCGCGAGGCCGCTTCGCGTCGGCAGTGTCCCGCGCCGGCTAACGGCAAGTGTGACACTCAGGCGCCGCCGCAGTCGGCTACCGCGTGAGTGCCGTCGCGCTCGCCCTCCTCGCCGGTGGTGTCGGCGCCCATGCCTTCCGCTGATGGGCGGCTCAGAGCGCCGCCTTGATGGTGCTCGCGACCGCTCTCGCCGAGATACCGTAGCGGTCATGCAGCGTCGGCAGCGCACCGGCGTCGAGGAACTGGTCGGGCAGGCCAATGTGGGCGAAGGGGGGATGCACGCCGGCGCGCATCAGAGCCCCAGCCACCGCCTCACCGAGGCCACCGACGACCGTATGGTTCTCGGCGACAACGACCAGTCGGCCTGGCTGACGGCACGCGGCGACGATGGTCTCGACATCGAGCGGCTTGATGGTCGGCACGTGCAGCACGGCCGCATCGACTTTGTCCGCCTCGAGCAGCTTCGCGGCTTCGAGCGCGCGCATGGTCATGAGGCCAGACGAGATGACGAGTACGTCTTTCCCGCCACGGATCTGTTTCGCCTTGCCGAGTTCGAACGTGTAGCCGTATTCCTCGAGCACCACCGGCACCTGACCGCGCAGGAGCCGCATGTAGACAGGCCCCTTGTGCGCAGCGATCGCCGGGACAACCTGCTCGATCTCGTGCGCATCGCAAGGATCGATGACCGTCATGTTCGGCATCGCCCGCATCAACGCCAGATCTTCGCACGCCTGATGGCTCGGGCCGTACCCGGACGTGAGCCCCGGTAGCGCACAGACGATCTTCACGTTGCGGTCTTCCTCCGCGATCGTCTGATGAATGAAGTCGTAGGCGCGCCGCGACGCGAACACGGCGTACGTCGTCGCGAACGGCGTGAACCCTTCCGCCGCAAGCCCCGAGGCAGCACCGAACAGCAGCTGCTCGGCCATGCCCATCTGATAGGTGCGATCCGGGAACGCCTGCTGGAAGATATGGAGGTCCGTATACTTCCCGAGATCGGCCGTCATGCCGACGATTTCGGGCCGCTGCTTCGCGACCTCAACGAGTGCGTGGCCGAACGGCGCGGGCTTCGTCTTCTGGCCTTCGCCGGCAATCGACGCGATCATCGCCGACGTCGTCAGCCGCGGCTTGCCGGTCGACACGGGCGCCGCCTTCTTGCCCTGGCTCATGCCGTCCTCCCGTGCGCGTCGTCGAGCGCCCTGAGCGCCAGTTGCCATTCGTGCGCGTCGACGCGAATGAAGTGGTTCTTCTCGCGCTGCTCGAGGAACGGCACGCCCTTGCCCATCAGCGTATCGGCGATGATCATGCTCGGCCGGCCACCGTTTTTCGTCTTGGCGTTGTCGAACGCCGCGACCACGGCGTCGAGATCGTTGCCATCTACGCGCTGCGCGTACCAGCCGAAAGCGTTCATTTTCTCGATCAGCGGCTCGAAGGCCAGCACACCCGCCGAAGGACCATCTGCCTGCTGATTGTTGATGTCGACAACGGCAATAAGGTTGTCGAGCTTGTAATGGGCGGCCGACATCATGGCCTCCCACTTCGAGCCCTCGTCGAGCTCACCGTCGGAGAAGAGGACGTAGACCCGGCTCGACGACTTCTTTCGCTTCAGGCCGAGGCACATGCCGACGGCGATGGACAGACCGAGACCCAGAGATCCACCGGACATCTCCATGCCGGGCGTGTACGAGGCCATGCCGGACATCGGCAGACGGCTGTCGTCGCTGCCGTAGGTCTCGAGTTCCGCCTCGGGGATGATCCCCGCCTCGATCAGCGCGGCGTAGAGTGCGATCGCGTAATGACCGTTCGACAAGAGGAACCGGTCACGCCCCTCCCACTCCGGTTCATCGGGCCGGTAAGTCATCGCGTGAAAATAGGCGACCGCCAACACGTCGGCGATGTCGAGCGCCTGAGCGATGTAACCCTGCCCCTGCACTTCGCCCATCCGGACGGCGTTCCGGCGTATATGATAAGCGCGATCGGCCAGCGACTTGTTGGGACGCGCCGGTGCTCCGGTCTCAGCCATGGATCAGCATTCCTCCGTTGACGTCGATCACCGCACCGGTGACGTAGGCCGAATAGTCGGATGCCAGGAACAGGAACGCGCCTGCCACGTCCTTGGGGTCTCCGAGACGGGCGAGCGGAATGCCCTTGGCGATCTCGACTTTCATGTCGGGCGTCAGCTTATCGCCGGTGATGTCCGTCTGGATGAGGCCTGGCGTCACACAGTTGACGCGAATGCCCTCCGGACCGAACTCCCGCGCCATCGCCTTCGCGAGACCGAGAATACCGGCCTTCGCCGCGGAGTAATGGGGCCCGCCGAAAATTCCACCACCACGTTGCGCGGAAACGGACGAGGTGCACGCGATCGACCCGCTCCGGCGCGACCGCATGTGCGGCAGCGTTGCCTGACTGAGGTAGAGCGTCCCGCGCAGATTGACGTCGAGAATACGATCGTAGCTCGCCGGGTCGATGTCGAGCGTCTTCACCGGCTGCGTAATGCCCGCGTTGTTGATCAGGATATCGAGCTGGCCGAACCGGGCGAGTGTCTCGGCGACGGCCGACTGGCACTGCGCGAGCTGCGTTACGTCACATCCCAAGCCGAGGTGGTCGGAACCGATCGCTGCCGCCGCCTCGCGCGCCGCAGCGGCATCGAGATCCAGGATGGCGACTCGGGCGCCCTGCTCGGCGAAAAGCCGCGCGGTGGCGAAGCCGATCCCGCGCCGGCCTGCGCCCCCCCGAGATGATGGCCGTCTTGCCCTTGAGGATCATGGTGCTCGTCTCGTGACCGTTGCGATTGAACGATCCCTTAGCGGGATGCCCGCGACCTTGACAAACGCAGAGTTCTCAACGCTTGATGAAAATGATTCAACTTGTTGGCCCATGAAAGCGGACGGAAGCAAGCCGAAAGAGGCCAGAAACTGAAATGGCGTCATCTTGCTGACTTCTGTTTCACTCAACGGAATTCGCGCTTTCGAGGCCGTCGCGCGGCTCCGGTCCTTCCGAGCCGCAGCCGACGAATTGAACCTCACGCCCAGCGCCGTCAGCCATGCGGTGACCGCCCTCGAACGTGCGATGGGCGTCGGTCTCGTCGACCGATCAAGCCGTGGCGGTCGGCTGACCGATCGCGGCGAAGCGTTCTATTTCCACGTCCGCCACGCCTTCGACCATCTCCGCAGCGGTCTCGAGGAGACCTCCCTTGCCATGCCGCGCCTGCTGCGGCTCCACGCAGCGCCGAGTTTTGCAGCCGCATGGCTCACGCCCAGGCTGCAGAAGTTCTTCGCCGCCCACCCGGGAATCGACGTGCGGCTTTCGGCAGGGACAGACTACAGCCGGTTTTCCAACAACGACTTCGACGCCGACATCGTGTACGGCCCCGTGCGCGCGACCAACGTGGTGGCGACTCCGCTGACGGACGAAACCGTCGCGCCGATGTGCTCTCCCGAGGTCGCGAAGTCGATCGCCGCTCCGGCTGATCTGCTCAAGCTCCATCTCATTCAGAGCGACAACAAGATGGTGCGCTGGCCGCAGTGGTTCGAGGGCAACAGGCTGGCCGCACCGCCCCAACTCGGCATCCGCTTCGACCGCAGCTTTCTCGCCATTGCCGCCGCAGCTGACGGGCTGGGCGTCGCTCTCGAGTCGACGCTGCTGGCTGAACGGGATCTCGCGAACGGGCGCCTCGTCATGCCGCTGGCCGGCAAGGCGCGCGACATCACCTATGTCGGCCACCATCTGGTCGTGCCGAGGCTGGAGCGACCGAACAAGCTCGTAACCGTCTTCGCCGCATGGCTCCAATCCGAGATGGCGAAGTAGAACCACAACCTCTGCCATGCCGAATGGCGCCGCATCGGCCGCGTCGTCCTCGACGAGGATGTCACGAGCCTCTCTGGGGAAACCGCCGACTGGGTCCGGCTGATCGGCACTCTGCTTGCGGAGTAAAGCCACCAGCCTCGGAGGCTAACCGCGGGACTTCGTCGATTTGCGCGTCGGCCGCTTCTTCCGTGGCGTGCTCGCAATCTTCTCGAGTTCGTTTTCGTCCATCGATTGTGCCATATGCCTCGATGGCCCCCGCAGCTCGGCCTTGGGCTTCTCGCCCCTTTTCGACGCGAGCGCGATCCCGGCGGCCATTTGCTGCTTCTTCGACTTTGCGGGCATGCGTTCCTCCGAAGTGACTCGGGGATAACGAGCAACTCGGAGAGACGTTCATCGCCGGCTAACAATTCCGAAAAACAAGTGCCCGCTAGAGGCTGAACCGCTTGCCGACCGCGAGTGGTGCGAGCCTCTCGCCGTACGCCTGGTAGAGCGAGGCCATGGCGCGCCAGCCCGTGCAATGGCCCGCAGCGACGACACCGAGTTTGAACGGCTCCATGGCGGCAACCGTCTGAGGGATGACCCGTTCGTTCGTCCCGGAAAGGTGCAAACCGCCGAGCACGCCGTGGATCGTGCTGCCGGCAAAAAGCTCGCGCGCATGGGCCAGTACGTTGACAACACCGGCGTGGGAGCAGGCGGAAAACACCATCAATCCCTTGCCTGCAACGTCCACGGCGAGGAAACGCTCATCGAGCAGTAAAGGATCTGGCTCCCAGCTGCCGTCGCTGGTCTGCCGGAACTGGCCAGGCAAACCGGTCTCGAAAGACGTTATCCGAGGGATCTCGCCGCTGATCCCGACGAAGCCGCCGACAATCGACAACGGCTCCTTCGCCAGCACGACCTCCGCGCCCGCCTCTTCGAGCGTGGCGGGGCTCGGAATATCCGCCATTGGACGCATCGAGCCATCCGGCAGCCGCATCGCGCGCGTATGGAACATGCCGGGATGCATGTATACCGGCACGCGACGGCCTCCATTCGATTGGCGAATGAGCGTGAGCGCTTTGATCAGCGCGCCGCCGTGATCCCAATGGCCATGCGACAGAACGATGGCGTCGATGCTGCCGACGTCCAGTTTCAGGCGGTCGACGTTGCGCACGAAGACGTCCTCGTCCGGACCTGTGTCGAAGAGCACCCGCCGTGTCTCTGATCCACGCCGTAGGGTGAGAAGGCACGCCAGACCATGAGCCGCGCAGCAGAGACAATTGCCGGCGACAATCCGAAAACCGCGCCGCCCCAGCGATGCCCATTCCGTCTCGACGAAGGACGGCGTAGACGACAGCCCATCCGTTACGTTGTCGACGATGACATCGACCTCGAGGCTGTCCACCGGTTGGAGTCGCGGCATCGGTTCCTCCTCGTATTGCCCGCAGCCAGTCTAGAGGGGGAACATTCGCGCGTCACACGGTAGGTACTGCCGTCAGCCGCCGACGACTTTGACGGCCCCGGAGGGCTTCGGAGCGATCGTCTGCCGCCGAGAGAGATAGGCCGCGACGACATCCCAGATCGGCGGGCCTCGTGTGTCCTCGGCAATGCTGGCCCAGCCGGCAACGACATAGTCCTTACCAGCCTCGATCGCCTGCCCGGAGCTCAGGAGAGTCATCCCGGAAATCCGCCGGCCGGCCGGAGCCGCAACGTCGATGGTGAAGCCCAGGCCTCCTGTCCGCACCATGTCGCCGCCCTGCTGATAATAAGGGTCGGGATGGAAGATGTTGTCGGCGACGTCCTCGAGCACCTCCTTCAACCGCGCCCCCGTCATCATGCTGCGATAGCAGTTGGGATAGGTAATGGCGCATCCGTTTGTAATGTCTTCGAACGTGATGTTCGTCTCCGGCAACATCGACGTGCCCCAACGGAAGCCTGGCGACAGAGCGATCTCCGCGTCGCGTTCCTCGAGCATCGCGTCGCAAAACACGTCATCGAGCGTCCCGTTGAAGGTGCCACGGCGGTACAGCAGTCCCGCCGTGCGGCCGAGCACGCGACCGAGATCACGGGAATATGGTGCGCGTCCGGCCTCGACCACTGCGCGCACCTCGACATCGCCTGCGATCACGTCGGCGAACACGGGAATGAGCCGATAGCGGAAGTCTCGGATGCGGCCAGCCGCAACATCGAGGTCGAGCCGCGAGACGAACTTCCCGTGAGAACCGCTGGCGACGATCAGAGTCTTGCCGACGCGTGTGACATCCGGAATGGCATCATGGGTGTGGCCGGACAGGATGATGTCGATGTCCGCCACCTCTCGCGCCAGTTTTCGGTCGACGTCGAAACCGTTGTGCGACAGCAGCACGACGATGTCGGCCCCCTTGGCTCGCATGTCACCAGCCTGCTTGCGGATCTCGTCCACCCGCAGACCAAAGCGCCACGACGGCACCAACCACCGCGGATTTGCGATCGGCGTGAAGGGAAACGCCTGACCAATCACTCCGACGGCCACGCCGCCCGCCGTAAACATGCGGTGTGGCTCGAACACGTGATCTTCGAAGTCGGCTTCGCGGACGTTGTGCGCGAGAAACGGGAAAGGAAGCGCCGCCGTGAGGGCAGAGACACGCGCGGCCCCAAGGGTGAATTCCCAATGACCCGTCATCGCATCGGGCTTCAGCAGCCGCATGGCGTCGACGACGTCCTGCCCGCGCGTTTGGAGGGCGACCCAGCCGTGGGTCCACGAATCCCCACCGTCGAGCAGGAGCACCTTGTGGCCCCGCTCCGCGCGGACGGCTCTCACGATCGTCGCGATCCGGTCGAGCCCGCCCATCCGGCCGTATGTCCGGGCGAGTGCTTCGAAATCCTGATCCGTCAAGGCGTGGGCGAGCGGCGTACCCGGCCCGATCCCGAACCTGGTGAGGAAGTCCTTGCCCGTCAAATGCGGGGCCTGACCCTTCGCCTCGCCGACGCCGAGGTTGACACTCGGCTCACGGAGGAACGTGGGAACGAGCTGCGCGTGCAGATCCGTCAGGTGCAACAGAGTGACATTGCCGGTTGCCGGAAAACGCAGCAGCTCATCCTGCGTGAGCCGGCCTTGGGCCGCCAGCCGGCCGAAACGTCCGGTCCCGACGATCGCCGCGGTGGCGAGAGTGGCCGTGACAAAGTCCCGGCGCGAAACCATGGGTGCTCCTCGTCCGGCCAGTGGGGAGCGCGTCGCCCGAAGTCCATCGGGCCGCAGACCTTCAGCCGACCGTCACCTTCTGTTCCGCCTTATACACAGTGCCGTCATCATCGAGCCATTCGAAGCGGAACGTCCCCGTTTCGGTCGCCTTCACGTAGAACGACTGAAAGGGATTGGCGGAGATGGCCGGATGGAGATCGACGCGCATGATCTCCCTGTTGTTGAAATAAGCCGTGAACTGCTTGATGATCTTGCGCGGGATCGTTTTGCCGTCCTTGTCCTTGCGCTGTCCGCTTTCCATCTCGTGGGTGACGAGCGTCTTGACCTCGAGAATCTCGCCGGCCTTCGCAGTCGCGGGCATGCGGATACGCGGAGTGGGATTGGCCGACATGACGTGCGCCTCCTCTGGTCTCTGGCTCAGCCGCCGCAGCCGCCGATGGTGACCTTGACTTCCCGCTTGACCATGAAAACGTCGCCGTTCGACATCTCGGCATAGGCGACGACGTTCTGGGTCTGGGCGAGCCGCATGCGGATCTGCGCCGCCGCTTTCGGGATCATGGGCGTGAAGTGAAAGGCGGCGACCAGTGGGCTCGGATTGCCCTCGGCGAAGATGTGGACCGCCTTCACGTGATCGGCCTCTGTCATCGGGCTTTCGACCTCGAAACCGAGCGGCACAGTCAGGCCGTTCTCGGCGATCGTCGGCAGGTCGAGCTTGATCCGCCCGTCCTTGGCCGGCCTGTCACCGAGCGCCTTCTTCACCTCGGCCTGAAGCTGTTCGGGCGTGGCGAACGCCAAGCCCGGCACCACGGTGATGGCCAAGCCTGCACCGATCGCCTCCACGACCGAGCGGCGGGTCATCGCTCCCCCGATCTTCATGATAACCCCCTGCTTGCCATCCTGGCTTCCGCAGCGTTTTAAGGTTGCAAAGACCAAAAGTTCAAACTCATTCTCGCGCGCGACACTTGTTGGGTCTCAACGAACAGCAGTCGATACGCGATTTGCCCCATCACCGGACCATGACGCCCCACGCGGAGGCACGGCTCGACCCGGTCGCGGCCTGCGATGCCAGGACGTCACGCGAGAAATGTGGCCTGGAGATGGGAACCAACCATATTGAGCACGCGCTGCGGGCTTTCCGACCGGTTCTGGCCGTGTTGTGCCTTCTGCTCTCCTCGGTCGCCGGCCAGGCGGCCGAGTTGCTGATGTTCGAGCAGCCCGGCTGCCCCTGGTGCCGGAAATGGCACGCCGAAGTCGGACCCGCCTACGGAAAATCGGCCGAAGGACAGATCGCACCTCTTCGTCGCCTCCAACTCGGCGATCGCCCCACCAGTGTCGTGCTGAAGCAGCCGGTCACCGTGACGCCGACGTTCGTCCTCGTCGAGCATGGGAGCGAGGTCGGCCGGATTACCGGTTACCCGGGCGCCGAGTTCTTCTACGGCCTGCTCGCACCGCTGCTAGAAGCGGCCGCCACCTCACGATGACGCGCGTCGGCGATGGGAGACGCGCTGGATGCCCGCTTTGAGCGCGCTGTAGACTTCCTCGTTGAGGAACCGACGACCGAGCCATTTCCCGCGCGCAACGAGCCGGCGAGGCAGCGCCTCCCGCACCTGAAGCGCGTAGTTGAGAGCCGGCGCAGAATGCTCGTTCGCCCCGCCGTTCACGAGCTGCGGGTTGATGTAAAGGCGAGTACCGGCTGTCCGCATCAAGCGGTGCAGGTGCACGTGCTCACAAACCTCGTGGTCATCCGCGATACCGACGTAGCGCCCGCGCAGCAGCGCATCACGCCGATAGATGCCGAGGCCACCGAAGGCCGAATCGACCTCAAGCCACGGGCTGGAGGTCGGGATAGCGATCATCTTGGCGAAAATCGCCGCATACTCGGCTTGCGCCGGACTGAGAGCGAACTGCATGAGAAAGCGCTGCTGCCTCCAGCAGTCGCCGGGGTTCCAATCCGGATGTCTGAGCGCCCAGACGTCGTAGTAAAGATCGGGCTGGTTCGCGAAAACTCCATCCCAATCGGTCCGCTCAGCCCAGCAGCTGTCGACCGCGGCACGCGACAATCGGTCGTTGACGCCGTCGAGATCGGCGACCGCGACATAGTCCACATCACTGAAGTCATCCGCCCCAAGAGCATCAAGGTAGATGTTTCGACAGACGGCGATCCGTTCGGTGCGCCGGGGATACTGTTCGCGAAGCTGGCCGGCCGAGAAATAAGAGAAGCCATCGATCTCCCGCTCGGCGTGAGCCAGACGCTCGAGCGTATCGTCGTCACTGTCGGACTCCACGACGAACCAGCGGATCCTATCGAAGGACGCGAAGGCCTCTCGAAGTCTTTGGATATTGCGCTCGATCACTGAGCCGCAATTCCGGACCAGCCCGACAATCGCGATCTCCTCGCGACGACCCCCTCGAGGGATTATCTCATCATCTGCCATCTCAGCCCGCCTTCTCGTTGGCCGCCGCCCTGCGTGCGATGGGTGAACCCAGCGCGCACGCTTGCGATCCCTGAGGCGGACTGACGCGACCGACCGCAGCGATTTAGGTTAATGCCGGGCTCGGACGAGTTTCACCAATCTTCGATCCTTCGATTCCCCGCGTGTCGAACGTCTGATAACCAAGCGATCCGCGCTGTGAGAGTCGTTCCTCGGGGCAGATCTCTTTTCATGACGTCGACGCGTCCACTCGTCTCAGTCATCATCCCGACGCGCAATCGTCTCGTGCTTCTCCAGCGCGCGATCGATAGCGTCGAAGCGCAGACTTACCCGAACGTCGAAATCGTGTTGGTCGACAACCACGCGGATGTCCCGCTGACACGCGACCAGATCAAAATCTCGCGTCCCATCACGATCGAGCGCACGCCGTCCAAGCTGCTGCTTCCGCTGTCGCGCAACTTCGGTGCCGACCGTGCGAACGGAGAGTTCATTTCCTTCCTCGATGACGACGACGAGATCATGCCCAGCAAGATCGAGGCTCACGTCGCGGCTTTTGCGAGCGACCCGACACTCGGCTACGTCTATGGCAACACCCGCCACATCGGGCCGGACGGTAGCACCATCGTCGTGGCGAGCGGGCCGCCGGAACTCGTCCCGTTCCTCCGCTGGCGGTATATTCACACGAATGCCCTGACGATACGGAAGATTGTATTCGACACGCTTCGCTACAATTCGGAGATGTCCACGTACGAAGACGTCGAGTTCACCGCCCGGCTGATGCGCGGGCACAAGGGCGCTCATATCCCCGACGTGCATGCCAAGTGGTATCGCGACAACCGGCCAGACCAGATCACGCGTCCCAACTACCGGCGCGCCTATGACAACTGGCGCCGCTTGTGCCGACTGTTCGACGACGTGATCGCGAGCGACCGCGACCTCCGCCGGTTCTATCATCGCAAGATGTTTATCTTGTCCGTCATGTACGCGGACGTCGCGCAGGCCGGGCGATCGCTTCTTCGCGCAATTTGATCGCGCGCTAAGCCTCTATGCCGCGCATCGTGAGGATGCGCTCCGCACTATCGTTCCAAACCTGCATATCGACGATCAGACCATTACGGACCACGAACCGATCGACGTACCGGTTGCCCTCGAAGGGCGTGCCGTCCGGCCAAGCGCCGTAGAGCGTCCCTGTATTATAGACGATCGTCTCGTCCGCACCCGGCACGACGTCCGACCGTTCCATTTTCTTTTTCACCCACGCGTAGCGTCTGGCGTTAAACGCGGCGCAATCACTCGGATGTCGGAACTGCCGCCCGCCGGTGAAGGTAATCCGGACATCCTTCGCAATGTATTTGGCGGCCGCGACCGGATCGGGGATCATCGAAGCCTCGAGATACTTCTCGACGATCTCGGCGGCCGACTTCGTGGCGATCTCATCGAGCGGCATTGAGAACTCCTGACACACCAGCGCGACTACCAACGGTTCAAACGGGACGGACGGACGTTTCCGTCCGCCCCGACAGATTACTTCAACGTGATGGCTAGCCCGCTCAAGTCCGCATTCGCCATCAGGCCGACCTGACGCCCCGTCAACTCCAGAATCGCACCCTTTTGATTGGTCAGAACGATCGCCCGCGCGCCCGTTCCGAGCGCGAGGCCGGCGCCTGCCGCCCCGTAGACGCCTTCGACGTCAGATGCCCGGTTGATGTTGCGCACGCGGCCGCGCAGCACCGTCTTCGAGCCGCCGAAGACAAGGCCATAATCGAGACCACCAGTTGCCAGCGAGTAGGTGCGGCCGCGGAAATGGAGCGTGCCGCTGCCGCCGGAACCGCCGATGATCCAGCCGGCTTTGTAGATGGTGAGCGTTACCGACCCGGAGTCGGCGACGGAGGCCGTCGCCGAGAGGAATAGCGCAGCGAGCGCAGCGAAAGCCGTCTTCAGGCGTGTCGTGAGACCCATGGGTGCTCCTCCTCGATCTGTCTGGCGAATCATATCAGCCGAGCGCACCATATCAATCGGACCACATCGTGGTCGCCGACCGGACGGATCGGACCGTGTGGCGGAAGGGTGACGTGGCACCACCGCGGCGGGGAACAGGGCAGAAGTCCGGGCCGTTGCTTACCTCACGATGAAGGGCATTCGAATTGGCTTTCGCTGGCTGGGCGGCGCGCTGCGCGCGGCGCTCATTGACCCGGAATCCCAGGCTATCGGCATTCTCCTCGCCATTATGCTCAGCTTAGCGACGATCTTCTACATCATGGTGGAAGGCTGGTCCTGGATCGACGCGCTCCACTACAGCACGATGATCCTGACGACCATCGGCGAGCAGCGCGTGTCGCCAACCACGACGGTCTCGAAACTGTTCACCGTCGTGTTCGCGGTCGTCGGAGTTGGCCTGCTTCTCGTTTTCGTTTCCCGCGTCGCCACGCTCATGCTCCGCCATCGCGACAAATGAGGGCGTGTCTCGATGAGGCCGGAAAAGCAGCTCGACGACAAGCAACCCCTTGGTCCGCCAACAGGAACGGACCTCCCCCGACCGTGTTCTCTCCGACCTGTCAGGAGGACATGATGCATAGATTCTTCGTACCGATTGCCGCAACGGCGTTGGCTCTCGCCAGTACGGCCGCCCTCGCCCAGCAGGGGCGAACCCAGCAACCCGAAACTGGAACAGGAACGGCAACAGAGCCACGCCAGCAAGGCCCGACGAGCGGCACACAGCCGGGCGCCAACCCGTTCCGCTCGGGAGAATCGAACAGCGGATCCGGCTCCGGCAATAACTCCGGCAGCAGCACCGGCGGCGCGAGCGGCGAAGGCTCCGGCAGCGGAGGAGCGGGAGGCGGCGCAGGCGCTGGCGGCTCCGCCGGCGGCGGCTCGGGTGGCTCCGGTGGCGGTTCTGGTGGCGGCGGCTCGGGTGGAGGCTCGGGCGGCGGAGGTTGAGGCTAACGCCTGCTGAGCGGCCCGGCGGGCAAGCGCCCCCCCCAATGGCTCGCTCGTCCGGATACGGAACTCAATCTACCGGAGGCCGTTGAGAGGACGCGACTGTACTTTCAAGCGGTCAGACGCCGGTGGCCCCCATTCGGTCCGAGCGACTCGAGTGGGGGCTGCTGTTTTCGGTGTGTCGCCGACTAGTCGCGCACCCTGCGACTGTCGCACCACGTCCCGAGCATTGCGAAGACGACACCGGCGACGCCTTGCACGAGCGTCGGAAAATCGAACCCGAAGCGCAGCAGTTCGATGGCGAAGACCGAGAACAACCCGATAGCCAGAACATAGAAGAGCTGGCTCACCGCCTCGATGCCGTCGCCCATTTCGCAGTTCCCCCATCTGTCGCGTGGGCCGACAGGGACAGCGGTTCGATGCGGCAACAATACGGCGCGGAGGGCCGCCGGCGCGGTCCTACCCGCGCCAGCGAAATTGTCAGAACGTCTTGTGGGTCGCCGGGCGATGCTTGTTCTTCGGCGTGAAGCCGGAGCGCGTCGCCTCCCTTTGCTCGCGGACCCAAACGGTGCGGTTCGGATGCAGACCACCGCCGCGCGTGGCCGGTACGGCCATATGCCGGGCACGATGGAGCAACCGGGTGTCCGCGATCCCGCAATTCGGATGGGTGCCACCGTTGGCTGCGACGGCCTTGTCCCACGCTGCCTTACGGGCAGCGAGCACCGCCGGGTCTTTGAGCGCCGTGCAATTGAGCTCGTTGGTGTTCAGATCAACGACGATTTCGTCGCCGTCCTGAATGAAGGCGATCGGACCGCCGATCGCCGCTTCCGGCCCCACGTGGCCGATGACGAGGCCGACCGATCCGCCCGAGAAGCGTGCATCCGTCATGAGCGCCACCACGATCCCGCGCTCGCGGCACAGCGTCGTGATGCGCGATGTCGGATCGAGCATCTCCGGCATGCCCGGCGCGCCGCTCGGACCCTCGTAGCGCACGATGATCATGTCGTTGTTCTGGAAGCTCTGCGGATCCTTGTCGAGCGCATCGAGCAGGCCCTGCTCGCCCTCGAACACGCGGGCGCGACCGCGGAAAATGTTGTTGTCGAGACCGCCCTCGACGCCCGCGAGCTTCAGGATCGCTGAGAAATCAGGTGACAAATTGCCACCAAGCACGCGCAGGCCGCCGGTCGGTTTATAGGGCTTTTCCACGGGATAGATGACGGTGCCATCTGCCCGCTTGGCACCGAGGCGAGCGACCTGCTGCGCGAGTGTCTCGCCGGTACAGGTCAGAACGTCGCCGTTGAGAAGCCCGGCTTCGAGCAGCTCGCGTACGATCACTTGAACGCCGCCGACGCGGTCGATGTCGACCATCGAGTATTTGCCGTAGGGTCGCGCATCGGTCAGCACCGGGACGACGTGCTGCGAGAGGTGATTGAATTCCTCCGGCGTCATTACGTCTTTCCAGAAGTCGGCGTACCCGGCCGCGCGCGCGATCTCAGGCACGTGAAGCGTGACGTTGGTCGACCCGCCGATCGCCATCGACACGATCATGGCGTTGCGCAGGCTGTCGCGGACGACGATGTCACGCGGCTTCAGGTCCTTCGCGATCAAGTTGGCGAGCAGATCGACGAGCTCGGCCGGGAACTCGTTCAGTCGGCGCGGATCGTCCGACGGCGGAGCGACCATGTGCAACGGCTGCATGCCGACGACGCCGATGAACGTTTGCATGGTGTTGTAGGTGAACATGCCGCCGCACGAACCGATGCCCGGGCAGGCGTGACAGGCGATATGATGGCGATGCGCCGGGTCCGGATGTCCAGCCACCTGATAGGCACTGACGATATCGAGCTTCTCGCCGGTCTTCGGGTCGGTGCCCGGATGGATCGGCCCGTCCGACATGATGATCGAAGGCTGATTGTGCTCGAGCAGCGCGGCGAGCGTGCCGACCGGCGGCTTGTCACAGGCGACGACCGCGATCGTTCCGGCGAGACCGGTCGCGCTCAGATGTTCGCAAAGGGCGTCGTGCGTCACCTCACGGCCGATCAGCGAGTAGCGCATCTCCCGGGTGCCGTTGCGGATGCCGTCCGACGTGGCGATCGTGTATTCCGGCTGCACGAGGCGAAGCTTGAGTTGGCCCGGTTCCTTGCCGATGCGGCTCTTCAGGCGGGCGTGGATGGCGTCGACCTTCGACATGACGCCGAGGTAGCACTGGCTGTCGCCCTTCGTGCCGACGACGCCGACCGACGGCTCGTGGATGAGATCCGGATCGGTACCGATTTCGCGGGCAAGCCCGATGGTCTGGGTCGAGCGGCCGGGATGGCGGTCGATCAGAACGATTTTGGATTTTTTCACGGATAGCCTCCCAAGCACGGCGACGCCCGGCGGACCGGGTTGAAGCCGGGTCCGCCACCAGAACGGCTTTATGGCCGCGAACGGCGAGGTGACGCAAGCGCGGGCCACGCGACCCTGCCGCGCCGGCCGCGAGCGGGCTGGGAGCCGCATCACCCCCGGCGTCCGAGGCCCGGTTACCCTTGGCAGATCTCGGTCCGCGACAACCCGAACCATTGCCGCGCCACCCGGCCGAACGAACTGCTTTCCGAGAACCCCATCCGTCCAGCGCTATCGGTCACCGTCCGGGTCGTCTCCGTCAGGTAGTCGAGAGCCGCAATCCGATGCGCCTGCTCGATAAGAGACCTGAGATCCGTTGCTTCGTCGCTGACGCGCCGTTGCCGGCGTTTTGGCGACATTCGGCTCGGCGGCTTAGAGAGCGCCCGTGCCCTCGATGCTCCAAAAGTTCAGGGCTCCCTGCCGAGCCGCCCGATGTCTGTCGACGCGATGGCGGCCTGCCTCAGGTACAGTCGTCGGACCGATTGGCATCTAACCCTAGGTTAACGGACCGCTAGGGCTTCGCTGAGCTGATACGTGCAAGTTTCCGCAAGTTGTGCGACTCGATTGTACGGACAAACGAGCAGACAACGACATGCGCATCGTGATCATCGACGATAGCCTGACCAACACGGCCGTTATGGCGGCCCTCGCCCGGTCGCTCGCCGCCGAGGTCACGACTTACCGGTGTCCGCTCGCCGCGCTCGACCGGATCGCAGGGGACGAGGCGGAAGTCATCATCGTCGACTTCAGCATGCCCGGCATGGACGGCGTCATGCTGACGGAACGCCTCCGCCAGCATGACCTCTACCCCGACACGCCCATTCTCATGGTGACGCACGAGGGAAGCACGGGCGTTCGGTTGCGGGCCCGGGAAGCCGGTGTCACCGGCTTCCTCCGGAAACCTTTCGATGCCATCGAGTTCAAGGCCACGCTGCGGCGCCTTTCGGACGGTAAACCGCGCCGGTTTTCGGAGGCCGATGCAGACCTCCTGCCGCAGCGGGCCTAGCCCTCCGATGGCTCACAGGCCGACTTGTGTTCCGATCTCCACCACCCGGTCGCGCGGGATACGGAAGTAGTCCGTAGCATCCGCCGCGTTGCTGGCGAGAGCGATGTAGATCGCAGTAGCGGGTGTCGGCAGCGCCGAAGTTCGCTCCGCCTTGATGAGCCTTCGGGCGAGCAGGAAAGACGTCGACATGATGTCGACGTCGATGCCTTTCGAACGGAGATGGACGAGCACTTCCGAGATGTTCGGCTGTTGCATGAACCCGGTCACCACGGTGACCCTCAGGAAGCGCTTCGAGAGCCGTTCCACGGACACCGATTCTTCGAGCGTCAGGTGCGGCCATTCCGAGGTGATGACCGATAGAATGATCACCTGCTCATGCACGACCTGGAAGTGCTTGAGCGTGTGCAAGAGCGCCGTCGGTGCGTTCTCGGGGTGCGCCGTCAGGTAAACACCGGTGCCACGAACCGAAGCGGCATTCGATCGCTCGATCATCTCGATCACGCTCGACAGCGACACCTCCGAGCGCCGTGTCTTCGTCGCGAGAACCCGCGTCCCCTTCCACCAGATCAGCATCAGGACGAACATCCCGGTGCCGACCACGATCGTCATCCATCCACCCTCCGCGATCTTGGTAAGGTTGGCACCTAGAAAGACGAGGTCGACCATCGCGAACGGCACGATCACGGCGGCGACTGTCGGCAGCGACCACTCCCACCGCTTGTACATCACCAGACTGGCGAGCAGCAGCGTGACGATCATGGTGCCCGTCACGGCAATTCCATAGGCGGACGCGAGCCGCTCCGACTGGCGGAATTCGAGCACGAGGATGAGCACCCCGACGAGCATGATCCAGTTGACGTGCGGCATGTAGATTTGGCCGGCATGCGCTCCCGAGGTGTGGCGGATCGTCAAGCGCGGCAGCAGGCCGAGTTGGATTGCCTGGCGGGTCAGCGAGAAAGCGCCCGTGATGGTCGCCTGGCTGGCGATGATGGTCGCGACTGTGGCGAGTACGATGAAGGGCAACAGAGCCGACGGCGGGACCATACGATAGAACGGGCTGTCGATCGCTGCCGGATCGGTCAGGACCAGTGCGCCCTGGCCGAAATAGTTCAGCACGAGCGACGGCAGAACCAGGCCGAACCAGGCAACCGTGATCGGCCGCCGCCCGAAATGACCGAGGTCGGCGTAGAGCGCTTCGGCGCCGGTCACGGCGAGGAAAACGGCCCCCAGCGTCATCAGGCCGATCATGCCATGGCTCGACAGGAACGAGACGGCATGCAGCGGACTGAGCGCGGCGAGCACGCCCGGGTTCTCCGATATGCTGGCGATACCAAGCCCGCCGATCGTCAAGAACCAGACGACCATGATGGGTCCGAAAAAGGCCGCCACGAGATGGGTCCCGTAGCTCTGGGCGGCGAACAGCAGGGCGACGATGATCACCGTCGCGATGAGCACCTGCCCCTGGGTCACGGGAAGCGCGAGCTTCACACCCTCGACCGCCGAGAGCACGGAGATGGCGGGCGTGATGATGGCATCGCCATAGAAGAGTGCAGCCCCTGCCGCACCGAGCGCCAGGACCGCAATCGATCGTCCCGCCGCAGATTTTTGCGCGAGCGCCATCAGGGCTAGTGTCCCGCCCTCGCCGTTGTTGTCGGCGCGCAGCAGCAGCAGGACGTATTTCAGGCTGACGATGAAGACGAGCGCCCAAACGATCAGCGACAGGATACCGAGCACAGCTGCCGGTGACGCGGGTCCACCGTGACCGGACGCCGTCGCCACCGCTTCCTTGAAGGCATAGAGCGGGCTCGTTCCGATGTCGCCGTAGACGACGCCGATGCTACCGAGCGTCAGCACTGCCAACCGCCGGGCTTCTGAACCCGGCGCGGCTCGTTCGGGCGACAGGGAAGCAGGCGGAGCTATCTCAACCAAGGCACGTGAACCTTCGCGCGGACGGCCGGAAACGCGACGCAGCCAATCCTGGACACGGACCGGATCCGGAAAATGCATGGCCGCCCGCACGGGAGTTCTACACCCTGCCGTCCTGGCTCCCCAGTCCCGACGAAGGTCGTCTTGCGATGGAACAAATAGGAAACAATGCCATCATCTGTTGAGGGACGGTCGCGGCGCAACCGACAACTGGCCATCCCACTCGAGGTAGGCACGCTCGACCCGTGACGGATCGTCGATGCCCAGTTCCCGAAGCTTACTGAGGATCTCGTCGCGGGTCACGAGTTCCTGCCGCATGTTCTTAGCGAGCAGCTTGCCCCTGTCGATCAAAAGCAGCGGGGGTGGACTGATCAGACGTTCGAACCAGCGAAACCGGTAGGAGAGCCAGTCCAGCACCACGTTCCAGAACAGGATCGTCACGACGAGGGCGAGCCCTTCCGTGATCGATCGATATTCTCCAGCCATGCCATTCTGCGCCGCGTCGGAGATGAGAACGACGAGCAGCACGTCCGGCGCGCTCACGCCTTCCTGCCGGCGCTTCAGCAGAACCCGCATCAGGGCGAACACGGACAGATACATGATGCTGCCGCGGATCACGATCTCGATGACCGATTGGCTCGGCCGGAACATGTGCTCGATCAGGTCCCACATGGTCTCTCCTGTCAGGCCACTGCAAAGGAAGGCACTCGATCAAGGCAGCTGTCGGCTACCCGCTCGGCCCGGTGCCAGCAGAGCCGGCCACAGAGAGCACAGCAGTTCCGCCGGGAGTGTCCCCGCCTTCTCGCGCAGTGCCGCCGCTACCGCGACGCACAAGTCGTCGGACGTGCGCTTGTCATCGGCCATGGCGAGCCTGGGCAACGGCGGAGGCGAATAGGGCGCCTCCGACCCGTCACCATGCGGGTGGCTCGACGGTCAACGTGAAGCGGTGCGAGCGAGTTTCTTGCTCGGTTGGCATTATTCGGAACCGCAGATTCGTTGTGCGCTCGCGCGGAACGCAGCCGACCCTTGCGAATGGCGCAGTCGCGAAATGCTTTGCGGACATCGCCAACTCGGCTAGATTTTTTCTATGCTTCGAGGTCTTTTTTGAGATGGATGATATCAGTCTGGCCGGACCAGACGCCTGCTATTGGGTCGAGGCAGCGCCGATCGCGATCGCGCTTTTCGATGCGGACATGCGGTATCTCGCGGCGAGCCAGAAGTGGTGCCGGCAACGCGACACGAGCTCGGACCGCATCCGCGGGACGTCGCACTATGAAGTTTTCCCCGACCTGCCGGCGCACTGGATCCGTGATCACCAGCGCGCGCTCGCCGGCGAGACGGTCCTATCCGAGAAGGAAGCGATCCGCCGGCGCGACGGATCGTATGTCTGGGTCCGCTGGGACGTGCGTCCCTGGTGGAGCGAGCCGGGGATCGTCGGCGGGATTGTGATCCGCGCCATCGAACTCGGCCCGATCGTCGGGTCTCAACCGGCAGACGGGACAGAGAGCTCGGCCAGTGCGGCAACCGAACCAAGCCAGCCCACCTCTTTGCTGGCCGGGCGAAGCATCCTGATCGTCGCCGAAGATCCATCCGTAGGCGACGTTTTGCGCGAGCTTCTTGCAGAAACGTCGGCACTCGTGCTGGGCCCCTTCCAGGAGATCAATGCGGCACTGGATGCCCTCGAACGCGGCAGCGTGGACGCCGCCCTCCTCGACGTCGATCTCGTCGGGGCGTCCATTTTCCCGATTGCCGACGCATTGCTGGCGCGCGGGGCACCCTTCATCTTCCTGACGAGCCGGCATCCGACCGTCATTCCGCGCCGCTTCGCCAAGGCGCCCGTGGTCGCCAAGCCTTTCCGTTCGCTTGCAATGATCGAGGCTTTGTTCGACTGACCCCCTAGTGCGGTTGCCGGCCGAGGGCAGCGAGCCCGTCGAGTGCGGCAGCATTTTCCGCGTCGAGCGCGGTCGCCCGCTCGAAGTCGTCGCGCGCTTCCGCCATATGGCCCCGTCTCCGCCGCGCTTCCCCGCGGGTCGCGTAGGCATCCGCGTAATCGGGCCAGATGGCGGCGGCAGAGCCGGCATCCGCCTCCGCCGCCTCCGTGCGGCCGAGTAGCAGCAGGGTCTTCGCCCGGTTATTGAACGCCCTCGCATCGTTCGGCGAGGCCGCGATCGCGGCCGAGAAATCACTGAGCGCGTCGGCGTACCGGCCGAGCCGCCGCAGCACGACGCCGCGATTGTTGAAGGCTGGCGTCAGCGCCGGGTCTTGCCGGAGAACCTCGTCGAAGTCCGCGAGGGCGAGATCGAGCCGGCCGATCTGTTCCAGCGCGACACCCCGGTTGTGCCGTGCTGCCGCCATGTGGGCATCGAGACCGAGCGCGAGCGTGAAGTCCTGGATGGCTTCGCGCTGCCGCTTCTGGCGTAGCCTCAGCGTGCCACGATTGAAATAGGCCTTTGCATAGTGCGGGTCGATCTCGATGGCGCGAGAGTAGTCGTCCTCGGCGGCTGCAACATCGGCCTGGAGGACCCGGGCGCTGCCGCGATTGTTGAGCGCCATGGCCCGTTGCCAGGACTTCACGTCCGGATCTTCGATCAAGGCCGTGCATCCGTCGACGAGATCGACGAGCAAATGCGAGTCGAGACAGTCATCCCAGTCGCTGGCAGTGCCCGGCTGGACGAACAAAAGGCAAATCCCAGTCGAAACCGCCGCTGCACACCCTGTCCAGACGTTCATCTGGCCCTCCGTATGCTGCTTGTTTCTGTCGATCGCCGATCTGTAAGACCAACACATCGAGTTGCAACTTGCAACGCAACGCAATGATGACAGTCGCGTCAGCGCATCAAATTCTTGGATCTGCCGAGACGCGCCCGCCGCCCAGGCCATCCCGGCACCCGGTCATAAGCCTCGATTTCGTAAGGGTTGCCATCATAGCCATGACGGACGAGCCACCAGACGTAGCGAAGCGAGAAAGTAAGACTACCGTCTCGATCGATCTGCTCGATATGAACGAGTTCGTGCGCTCGGAGGTTCGCATCCTCGAAACGCGACGGCCTGAGATAGACGACCCGCCACGGCAGTGTCAGTCCGTCGGCGCGTAAGAAATCGAGAAGGCGAAGCCGCAGTCCTTCGGCCCGCACCCATGTGACCCCGCCAACCTGCTGCCGCATCCACGTCACCCGTGGGCCCGGATCATCCCGCATGGGCAGGATCTCACAGCCGGGAGTGTGGTGCACGCGTGATGAAGCGAGAGAATAGGGAGAATGGATCGATTGTTGTCGCCAAACGGCGAGCAGCCACCATGTCAGAGTGAATCAGCCCGCGAGCGCGAGACCCGCCAAACCACGGATCGCGTGCCCGCCGATCCGTGAGCGAAGCGCGCATTAGATCTCATCCGCGTGTGCACGAAGCGAGCCATTCAGTCCGCCGATGAAAACAAGCCGTCGCCTGACGGCCGTCGCGCGGAGGCGTACGGGCGTGCAATTTGTAAGGTCTGGCGGAGACGGGGGGATTCGAACCCCCGGTACGGCTTTACAACCGTACAACGGTTTAGCAAACCGCCGCCTTCAGCCTCTCGGCCACGTCTCCGTCGCGTGCCGCTATAGCAAGGGTCCGTCGATTTGCCTAGCGGCGAGGCAGGGCCGCCGCGCCGCCGTGGACGATGCGTCAAGTCGCCCGGCCGCGGCCCTGTCGCTCACTCCCCCTTCTTCTGCCAGAGTGCCCGCCCGGGTGGCTGCGAGGTTGAAAATGCTACGCATTCTGGGCCGCGCGAACGCCAGCAAAGTGCGCATGGTTCTCTGGTTGGCCGACGAGATCGGCCTGCCGTTCGAGCAGGAGGACTGGGGCCGGGGTTACCGCTCAACCAGCGAACCGGAGTTCCAACGCCTCTCGCCGTTCGCTCGCGTACCGATCGTCATCGACGACGGTCGCGTGATCCGCGAGGCCGGCACGATCCTGCGTTACCTCGCCCGCAAAACCGGTCGCGATGATCTCCTGCCGACCGATCTCGCCGCAGCAGCCGACGTCGAGGCGTGGATGGACTGGGGAGGCGGCGATCTCTTCCTCGGGGCGCGGCCCGTTTACTTCGCGCTCGTCGCCAAATCACCCTCGTTCCGCGATCCGGCGGTGATCGAGACGGGTATCGCCGACTGGAGCCAGGAGATGCGCACGCTCGACCGTCATCTCGCCACGAACGGTCCCTATCTCACGGGGGAACGGCTGACGCTCGCGGACTTCGTGGTGGGCGTGCTGGTCCATCGCTGGTTCGCTATCGACTTCGCGAAACCGCACTTTCCCGCCGCGATGGCCTATTATGAGCGGCTCTCGGAGCGCGCGCGCTACCGCCGCCACGTTCGGAACGGCAGCCCGTGAGCCAGGACCAAGCCTGAGGAAATCCGTATGGCCAGGAGGACGACCCATACCGCAGCTGCCGTCGTGCTCACGACGGTCGGTCTTGCTGCGACCCTATCTCACGCACGCGCAGCGGAAGTCTGCGTCGAGTGCGCCGAACCGGCCGCCACGTACCGCTGCGTTGTCGGCGACGACGAACTTACCGCTCTGCGCGGCTCCGGAAAGGCCCTGCAGGTCATTTGCATGACCGAACTGTCGAAAGCCGGCGGCCATCGGTTCTGCCGCGTTCGGCAGGGCAATCTCGGCGGCGTTTGCGGCGGTGACGAGCGGCGCCTCTCGCTGTCCGGGCGTGACGGGACCGTCGACGTCGAGGTGACATCCGACCCCCAGGGCGACCGCAAAGGTCCTCCGCAGACGCTCGCCGACATGGCGAAAGAAGGCGTGAAATCGTCCGGCAACACGTTGAAGAACGCCGGCAGCGCGATCAAAGACGGAGCCGAGCAGATCGGGAGCACCGTCGGAACCGCGGTCGACTGCGTCGTCTCGCTCTTCAAGCGCTGCTGATCAGTGCCGCGACAGCCACTCGCGCGCCAGACGCTGCGCCTTCGACACCTCGACCCGCGTCATCTCGCGTGAGAGTTCGAGGCGATACGTCTTGGCCACCTCGTTGCCGCGCATGGCGGAGAGGTTGAACCACTTGTGAGCCTCGACGAGGTCGATGGCGACCCCGCGCCCAGCGCTGTAGCGCATACCGAGTTCGAAGAACGCATCGGCGCCACCGCCAGCGGCAGCGTGGCCCACGTCCTCAACGGGCATTTCGAACCGTGCCATGTGTCGTACTCCTTACGCGACCGACGACCGGAACGGGGCCGCCATTGCACAGGGCTGAGCCTGCGCAGTTAGGGTTACCGGACCGGAAACGATGAACGCTTTCGCGGCCGACCCATTGAATTTATGGTTAGATTCGGGTTGCGCGCTGTTCCGTACTGAACAGGTGGGCACCGTGGCCCCGCATCGACTGTACGCGAGGGGATGCGCCCGCTAAGATTGAACTGCGTCCGTTCAGGGTGGGGGACAGGGGAATGTGGCGGCCTGCACTGGCATGTCTGGCGGCAACCGTATTGGCCGGTTGCAGCGGCGACCAGCGCGTGGGTTCCGGCCTCGGGCTCCCGGGTCTGGCGCCGGCTGCCGTGGCTTCGGCCGCCCAGACGGACGATGCCGCTGCCCTCGAAGCCGCCGCCGAACAGCGCTTGGCCGGTCGCCGTTCACTGGCCTCTAAAGTCCTGGCCGCCATCGCGCTGGAGCGCGTGACAGGGCGCAAGCCGGATCCAGCTCGCTTCGCCGAGCTACGCTGACGAATAGCCGAGAGTTGCATTTCAAACAAAAGCGCCGCGCGAGCGACTCGCGCGGCGCCCGATAGGTGCCGATAGATGGCGCTCAGCCTTGCGCGACTGCCTTCTTGGCGCGGGCGATGCCGGCAGCCTTCTTGAGGCGCTTGCGCACGCCGGCCGTATTGCCCTGGATCCGCGTTACCTTCGCTCGCGGAATAGCCCGGCGAGCCTTCTTCTTGCGGGTCTCGATGTTGCGATCGGAACGGGCACCTTTGGCGGACATGGCGGACTTCCTCGTGATGGCGCGGCCGGACAGCCCGGCGAAATCGAAGCCGCTCTCGTAAGCGAAGCTCGCGCCCGGCGCAAGCCTGCGGACGTCAGTTCCAGAACATCGTGAGCCCGTAGCCGGGAGCCAGGAAAGCTCCGGCCCAGATCAGCGACGACACCGCGCTCGCCACGATGAAGATGGCGAACGGCATGTTCATGACCCCGGCGACGACGGGAATGAACGGCCTCAACCCGCCGATGAACTTGCCGCCTACGATCGACAGCGCGCCCCACCGCTCGAACACGGCACGCCCCTTCGGTACGAGCCCTGGCATCTTGGTAAACGGCCAGATCCGGTCGACATCGTCCTTGAAGTAGCGGCCGACGAAATAGGAAACGCAGTCGCCGATACAGGCGCCGGCCGCCCCGGCGAGCCAAATCTGGAAGAAGCTGCCGCCCATGGCGCTGTAAGCGCCGCCGATGCCGAGAAACAGCACTGTCGACGGCACGAACAGTGAGACGAGCGCAATGCTCTCCCCGAACCCCAGGACGAAACAGATGAGCGCCGCGAGCTCACTGTGCTGCTTGAAGAACTCCAGCACGTCAGCCACCCAGCTCGGGTCAGTCGCGCCGGTCATCCGGTTTCCTCCGATCGCATCGAGCGCCGTCCTGCCAGATCGCCATTCAATTGAACAGCGCCAAGGCGTACGGCTCACCGGAAGAGCACGATCCCATCGCTGTGGCAGAATTACACACAGCGCGTCATCGTCCTGTCACAGGACGTCCCCATCGCATCTGCGTGTCGAAGCCCCGGCTTCGCCGAATACGTCGCCCGGGTGTGGCGTCTCGGCTCACCTATGGGTAAAGAGAGCGCGGGTACGCCGGACACCCGGCACGATTGGGGAAACGTATGTCCTACGAGCACGTGACGTCAGCCGGCCGGTCCGGGTCGGCAGCTTCCAAGCATGCGCGTCTGAAGCAGGCGGTGCACCGTCACAAGCCGATCTCCAAGCAGGGCATTCAGGAACGTCTGTTCACCCTCGCGTTCTCCGGCCTCGTCTACCCGCAGATCTGGGAAGACCCCCTCATCGACCTCGAAGCCCTTACGCTGAAGGACGGCGAGCACCTCGTCGCCATCGCTTCCGGCGGCTGCAATATCCTCAGCTATCTGACAGCAGCGGACGTCGAGATCACGGCGATCGATCTCAACCCGGCGCACGTCGCGTTGAACCGCCTCAAGGTGGCCGCTGTCCGCCATCTGCCTGACTACGCTGCGTTCCATCGCTTCTTCGCCGAAGCGGACTCGCGCGCCAACGTGCAGAGCTACTTCGATCACATCCGCCCGAACCTCGACGCCGACACCCAGAAATACTGGGAAAGCCGCAACAGCATCGGCCGTCGCCGCATCGCATACTTCCGCTCGAACCTTTATCGGCACGGCCTGCTCGGCACGTTCATCGGCGCCGGCCACCTGCTCGCCCGCGTCCATGGCCGCGATCCGCGCAAGCTGCTCGCCGCCCGCACACGCGCCGAACAGCGCGAGATCTTCGACCGCGAACTCGCGCCGCTGTTCGACAAGAAGCACATCCGCTGGCTGCTCGAGAAGCCGTCCGCTCTGTTCGGCCTCGGCATTCCGCCGTCCCAGTTCGAAGCCCTGAAGGGCAACGAGAGCCACATGGCGACCGTACTCCGCCAACGGCTCGAACGGCTCGCCTGCGGCTTCGATCTTCAGGACAATTACTTCGCCTGGCAGGCCTTCGGGCGCCGCTATGCGAGCGGCGGCGCCGGCCCGCTGCCGCCCTACTTGCAGCGCGAGAACTTCGACACGCTGCGCACGCGCGTTGGCAACATCGACGTGCAGCATCGCTCGTTCACGGAGTACCTCGCGGCATCACCAGCCCAGAGTGTCGACGCCTATGTTCTGCTCGACGCCCAGGATTGGATGACGGATGAACAGCTGACGGCGCTTTGGACCGAGATCGACCGCACCGCCAAGCCGGGCGCCCGCGTGATTTTCCGCACCGCCGGCGAGGAAACGATCTTGCCGGGCCGTATTCCGGACACCGTGCTCGCTCACTTCGATTACGACGTCGCGCGCTGCCGTACCATGACGGACCGTGACCGCTCGTCGATCTACGGTGGCTTCCACCTGTATGTCCGGCGGGGCACGGAGAACCGCGCGTGACCACGGTGCCGCCCGAAGACGGTCGACAGACCGCCGGACACCCCGCGGTAGCCGACGCCACCCATGCCGCCCACATGGACGGCATTTACCGCTATCAGCGCTTCATCTACGACGCGACCCGTAAGTACTACCTGCTCGGACGCGACTTGCTGCTCGATGAACTCCGTCCGCCGCTCGGTGGCACCGTCCTCGAAATTGGCTGCGGGACAGGGCGCAATCTCATTCTCGCCGCGCGGCGCTATCCGAACGCGCACTTTTACGGCTTCGACATCTCGAAGGTGATGCTCGACACCGCCGCAGCGAACGTGCGGCGCGCCGGCTTCGACAAGCGCATTACTCTCGCCGTCGGCGACGCAGCCTCGTTCGACCCGCGCGAATTGTTCGGTCTCGAGCGCTTCGACCGCGTCTTCGTCTCCTACGCGCTGTCGATGATCCCGCCCTGGCGCGCTACCCTGCCACTCGCCGTCGACGCGGTCGCGCCGACGGGCCGGCTCCACATCGTCGATTTCGGTCAGCAGGAAGGCTTGCCGTCGTGGTTCCGGCGGGGTCTGCATGCGTGGCTGGCGAAGTTCACGGTCGAGCCTCGCGCCGATCTGGAAAAGGAACTGCAGGCGGTCACCACCGCGCGCGGCGCCAATCTCCGGTTTGACCGTCTCATGCGCGGGTATGCGGAGTATGCCGTCGTCGAAAAGCCGGCCGGCTAACCGTCAGCCCTTGCCCATCATCATCTGGAAACCGACGGCCCCCGGGCCCAGGACGCCCGCGGACCAGAGGAATGCGGACGACACGTTGGCGATCTGGAAGGGGATCTGCCGCATCGCGCACATGCCGGCGACCACCGGGATCACGGCTCTGATCGGGCCGAAGAAGTGGCCAATGAAGACACCGAACGCGCCGTAGCGATCGAAAAACTGCTGGCCGCGTGGCAGGAGTTCGGGCCGCGTCCGGAACGGCCACCATTTATGGACGTCGTCCTTGAAGTAGAGCCCGACCCAGTAGGAGAGCGCGTACCCGAGAGTTCCGCCGATGCCGCCGGCCAGCCAAACCGGCCAGAACGCGATGCCGCTGGCCCCGAGCAGGCCGCCGATGCCAAACAGCATCACCGAAGACGGAAGCACGAGAGAGAAGAACGCCAAGCTCTCCCCGAACGCCAGCAGGAAGACGATCGGGACCGCCCAATGCTGGTTCGCCTGAACGAAGGCAATGACGGACTGGCTGAAATCGTTGAATTCCATGGCGGTGCGTCTCTCCGGGCCGCCTGCATCTAAGCGGGCGAGGGCACCGCTTCAAGGAGCCCCCACGTAATCGTGCCTCAAACGCGGCAGCGCCGCCGCCGTTCGTTGGCAAGTTCCCGGCCGACTTCCTCGCCGAACATGACCCCGCGCGAAATCTGGGCCGGGGTCAGACCTGCACCGCCGGGACCGCGCAGAGTGCCGGCTGCCGCCTCGGCTTCCCGCTGGCCGACCGCGAGCTCGTCGCAGGTGAGTTCACGCTTCTTCTGCTTGAAAGCGAACAGGCGCACGCCCGAGGCGTAAGCCGACGGGGACGCTGGCTCCCGAACCCAACGACGCTGCGGATCGGCGAGCATGGCTCGCAGCGCATTGCTGCGCTGAGAGATACAGTGGGCGCTGTCGTCGACGCAGCCGAGGCCAGCAGCCGGTACGGGTGTTTCATCGCCACCAAGCCCCGCACAGCCTGCAACCAGCAAAGTGGCGAGCGCTGCCGAGCAGACGCGGGTGACCCGTGTTCGAACACCCATTGGGTCGCTGCTCCCCGGAATCCCGCTTGTGACCACTGCCCATCGCAAGTAGAAGCGCCGCGTGGCGGAGGTATGGCACGCTGTGCCTCACCCCCCGCGCGGCATGCAGCGAACCGGCCATCGGCCTAGCAGGAAACCGCCGTCGGCTCCAGCACCGCACATCTTAGTCCGGAGGAAAAACAACCGTGGCACATGCAATCCGCGTACATGCCTATGGCGGCCCCGAGGTCCTGACCTACGAGGAAGTGAGCGTGCCCGCGCCGGGTCCCGGCCAGCTCAAGCTCAAGCAGCATGCCGTCGGCATCAATTACATCGATACCTATCACCGGACAGGCCTCTATCCGCAGCCGAGCCTGCCCTTCACGCTCGGCATGGAAGGCGCCGGCGAAGTGATCGAGGTCGGGCCGAACGTCACGGAGTTCAAGGTCGGCGATCGCGTCGCCTACGCCCAGCCGATCGGCTCGTACGCGTCCGAGCGCATCGTGCCGGCCGACCGCATGGTCAAGGTCCCGGAAGGCATCGGCTACGAACAGGCCGCCGCCATGATGCTCCAGGGCATGACCGTCCGCTACCTGATCAAGCGCACCTATAAGGTCGGTCCCGACACGACGCTCCTGTGGCATGCTGCGGCCGGCGGCGTCGGCCTCATCGCCTGCCAGTGGGCGAAGCACCTCGGCGCAACCATCATCGGCACCGCCGGCTCCGACGAAAAGTGCGCGCTCGCCAAGGCCGCCGGCGCGACCCACGTCATCAACTACAAGACCGAGAAATTCGTCGACCGGGTCAAGGAGATCACCGGTGGCAAGGGCTGCGACGTCGTTTACGATTCGATCGGCAAGGACACGTTCCCGTCTTCGCTCGACTGCTTGAAGCCGCTCGGCTTGTTCGTGACGTTCGGCAACGCTTCGGGCCCGATCGCCGGTCTCGACGTCGGCATCCTGGCCGCTAAGGGCTCGCTCTATATGACGCGCCCGACGCTGATGACCTACACCGCCAAGCGCGAAGATCTCGTCGAAACGGCCAACGACCTGTTCGACGTGGTGAAGCGGGGCATCGTCAAGATCGCCGTGAACCATCGCTACGCCCTGAAGGACGCCCGCCAGGCGCACACCGAGCTCGAAGGCCGCAAGACGACGGGCTCGGCGATCCTTCTGCCGTAATTGATAAGGCCACGGGGCCGCAGTGGCGGCCCCGTGATCGATCATCAGCGAGCGCACGAAAGGCCAACGCGTGTCGACCGCCGCTCTGCCCGCGGATGCGCTCTACCCTCCGACGGTGCCGGCCGCCCCCGGAGCGCTGCCGCTGCTCAAGTTCCTCCGGACCTTCGTCGCCAACCCGCTCAGGACCATTCCGGCCGACGCTTATCGCGACGGCATCGTCCAGATTGCCGGCCCGGTACCGTCGACCTTCGTCACCGATCCGGCACTCGTCGAGGACGTTCTCGTGCGTCGCACGGACGTGTTCGCGAAAAGCGATCTCGAACGCCGCGTCTTCGGCCCGTCCCTCGGCAACGGCGTGCTCATCGCAGAGGGCGCCGCGTGGAAGTGGCAGCGCCGCGTTCTTGCGCCACTCTTCCGGCATTCCGAGATTCTCACCTACGTTCCGCAGATGGCGGCAGCCGCCGACGGCATGATCGACCGCTGGCGGAGCGAAGGGACCCGCCGGCCGGTCCGCCGCATCGACGACGACATGACGGCTCTGACATTCGACGTCATCGCGCGCACGATGCTATCGGGCGGCATCGGCGCCGAAACGGAAGGCCTCCTCAAGGCAAGTTCCGATTATCTCGATCGCATCAGCTGGGAGGTCGCCTACGCGTTGGTCCGCCTGCCGGTCTGGGTTTGGCATCCGGCCAAAGCCCAGATGCGACACGCGACGCGCGTTCTACGGCAGACCGCTCAAGTGCTGGTCGATCGCCGACGCGCGGCCGCCACCCCGGCAGACGATCTGCTGACCCGCCTTCTCGCCGCCCGCGACCCGGAAACCGGCGCTCCGATGTCGGACGACCAGCTGATCGACAATCTTTTGACGCTGCTCGAAGCCGGCCACGAGACGACGGCGAAAACGCTGACCTGGACCCTCTACCTCCTGGCGCGATCACCGGCATGGCAAGAAGAGGTCCGCCGCGAGGTCACGGAGATTGCGGGTGACCGCCCGATCGGCCCCGAACACGTCGACAGGCTTGCCGTCACCACCCGCGTCGTCAAGGAGGCGATGCGCCTTTATCCGGCCGCTCCCGTCCTCGCGCGACGCGCCCGGCAAGAAACGACACTCGGCGGTCGTCCGATCGAGTTGGGCGCTCGCGTGATCGTTCCGATCTATGCCGTCCATCGCCACGAGAAGCTGTGGCACGATCCCGGCCGCTTTGACCCTGACCGCTTCCTTCCCGATCGCGAAGCGAAAATCTGGCGCACGCAGTTCATGCCGTTCGGCGCCGGCCCGCGCATATGCCTCGGCCAGTCCTTCGCGATGGTCGAGGCCGTCGTGCTGCTCGCCTCACTCGTGCGCGCAGCACGCTTCGGCTGGGACGGCCACCACCTTCCCGAGCCGGTGAGCCGCGTCACCCTCCGGCCGAAAGGCGGGATGCCGCTGGCAGTCACGCCCGTCGCGTGACGGGTCCGTCAGATCCCGAGCTTCGACTTCAGGATATCGTTGACGGCCTGCGGGTTGGCTTTCCCGCCGGTCTGCTTCATCACCTGACCGACGAACCATCCGAGCATCGAGGGCTTTGCCTTCACCTGCTCGACCTTGTCGGGGTTGGCGGCGATGATCGCATCCACGGCCTTCTCGATGGCGCCGGTGTCGGTCACCTGCTTCATGCCGCGCTTCTCGACGATGTCGGCCGGATCGCCGCCTTCAGTCCAGACGATCTCGAAGAGGTCCTTGGCGATCTTGCCCGAGATCGTGCCGGCAGCAATCAGATCGACGATCCCGCCGAGTTGCGCAGCCGTGACCGGCGAGGTCGTGATGTCCTTGCCCTCTTTGTTCAGACGGCCGAACAATTCGTTAATCACCCAGTTTGCAGCCGTTTTGCCGTCGCGGCCCTTGGCGACCGTCTCGAAGAAGTCGGCGTTTTCCCGTTCGGCGACCAGCACGCTCGCGTCATAGGCGGAGAGCCCGTAGTCCGTGATGAAGCGCTGACGCTTCTCGTCCGGTAGTTCCGGCAGGCTTTTAGCGAGCTTGTCGACGTAGGCCTGCGACAGCTCGAGCGGCAGAAGATCAGGATCGGGGAAATAGCGATAGTCGTGCGCCTCCTCCTTTGAGCGCATCGACCGCGTCTCGCCCTTGCCCGGATCGAAGAGCCGCGTTTCCTGGTCGATTTTCCCGCCGTCCTCGATGATGTCGATCTGCCGGCGCGCTTCGACCTCGATCGCCTGACCGATGAAGCGGATGGAGTTGACGTTCTTGATTTCGCAGCGCGTGCCGAACGGCTGGCCGGGCTTGCGCACCGAGACGTTGACGTCCGCGCGCAGGTTGCCCTTCTCCATGTCGCCATCGCAGGTCCCGAGATAGCGCAGGATCGTGCGCAGCTTGGTGACGTAAGCCTGCGCCTCCTTAGCCGACCGGAGATCCGGCCGCGACACGATCTCCATCAATGCGACGCCCGAACGGTTCAGGTCGACGTACGAGTGCTCTGGAGACAGATCGTGGATCGATTTCCCCGCGTCCTGCTCGAGATGCAGCCGCTCGATGCCGACGCGGATCGTCTCGCCGTCGACCTCGATCTCGACTTCACCCTCGCCGACGATCGGAAACTTGTACTGGCTAATCTGGTAGCCCTGCGGAAGGTCCGGATAGAAGTAGTTCTTGCGGTCGAAGACGCTCTTCAGATTGATCTGCGCCTTGAGCCCGAGCCCAGTCCGCACGGCCTGCGCGATGCACGCCTCGTTGATGACCGGCAGCATGCCCGGCATGGCTGCATCAACCAGAGAGACGTGTTGGTTGGGCGGCGCTCCGAAGGCCGTCGCCGCTCCCGAGAAGAGCTTGGCGTTCGACGTCACCTGGGCGTGGACTTCCATGCCGATGACGACTTCCCAATCGCCGCTGTCGCCGCGCAGAAGGTTTTTCGACGTCGCCCGCTCGACCCTGTCCTGCATCTTTGGTTCCGCGTTCGTTTTGTGCATTGCAATCGGGCTTCGTTAGCCCACCCCCGGCTGGCCGGCAATGGCGCCACCGGGCCTCAGGTCCGTTGCCGGGTGAGATAGCCGGCCGTTGCCCAGACCAGCCCCAGCGCGAAGCTTGCCATGAAGACACCCGCCTCCCCGCCGAGACCCTTCGCCGAGATCAGCCGGAAGTACGTGCCGATCCACACGACCACCGCCCCGGCGATGGCTCCCGCAAAGCCGGCAACCAGGATTTTCTGCCACTGGTCGGCCGCCCGCCCCATCAGGAACGCGACGATCACGACCGCAGGGTTGAACGCGGCCACCAGGACGAGCGACAAAGGGTCGAAGGGCTGCAGCATGTGTTGCCTTACCCCCGCTTCTCGAGGTCGGCCCTCAGCTTCTCTTCCTCGTACTGGATGAACCAGCCGATCATTTGCCGCCACAGCGCCTCGCACAGATCCGGCGGCAACCCGTGCCGCTCCGCTTCTGCGCGCACGCGGTCGATGACCTGCTGATTGCGCCACGGAACGTTCGCCTCCTGGCGCGCCTGCAGCTTGATCTGCCAAGCCCGCTCGACATAACCGAAGCGTTCGGCGATCAGCGCGACGAGCGCTTTATCCAGGCGGTCGATCTCCGTACGAACATCCGAGAGGTCTGCACACTCTGCCGGAGTCTTGATCTTGCTCATCGCCTGTGGCCCCGATTTCTCCCTGCCGGACGGGGTCTTAGCAAGTGGCCGACCGGAGCGCTACCGCCCTCACGCCTTGCGCGCTGTACGCGCGCAGGACGCCGGCAGCGTCTGGACCTTGCCGGCGGCAACAAGGCGCGCCAATTCTTCGCAATTCTCCTGCCGCTCTTCCTCCGACGGCCCGTTCGGCACCGTCATGAGACGCACCTTCATCTGGTCGAACAGCTGCGGCCGCTGCTTGCGGAACCGCTCGATTTCGTCGAGCGGCCAGTCCGAGACGCTGAGACGCATTGGAACGCTGTGAGACAGCAGGTTGCGCCGCACCCGGCCGGCATGCATCTGAAGATACCCGACGTTCAGAATTTCGCCCGCGCCGATCTGGAAGTGCGCGAGGCTGGAGCGATAGACGCCATTGACCTGGCTCGTCACCGCGACCTTCTTCCCGCTCGGCGCGGCGCAGGAATAGCCGATGACGTGATACTCGCCTGGGTCGAGTTCGACTTCGGAGACGAGCGGCGCGACCGGCGCCTTGAGGCCCGCAACATCGATTTGCCGGGCCGGCTGAAAAACGGCGCCGTCACGCCGCCCGAGCAGCACCGACGCCGTGACACAGGACGGGTCGACGGACCCGACCTTCATCAACGCCACGGACTTGTTCTTCTGGCTGAGTTGGCCCGTCGTGACATTGTCCGCAACGCGGCTCGTGCTGGCACACCCCAGAACCGATCCGACGGCCACCACCAAGCCGGCGACATAACCCCACCCATACCACCGCACGATACGCCCTCCACATACGTGGAGAGATTATCCGTGCAAACCGCGAAGGCAAGTCGGAACGTCAAGCCCACCAGCGTTCGGGCGGCGCAAACCGACCGGCAGCATCCTCGATCACCTGAGCCGTGCGGAACAGCGTCTCTTCATCGAACGGCTTCCCGATCAGCTGCAGGCCGAGCGGCGTGCCCTGGCTCGACAGTCCGGCCGGCACGGAGAGACCCGGCAGACCGGCCATGTTCACCGTCACCGTGAAGATGTCTTCGAGGTACATCGCGATCGGATCGCCGGACTTCTCGCCGAACGCGAACGCCGGCGACGGCGTGGTCGGCGTCAGCACGACGTCGACCGAATTCCACGCCTCGTCGAAGTCGCGCTTGATCAAGGTGCGGACCTTCTGCGCCTTGAGATAGTAGGCGTCGTAGTAGCCGGCCGAGAGCACGTAAGTGCCGATCATGACGCGGCGGCGCGTTTCTTTGCCGAAGCCCTGGGCGCGGGTCTGCTCATACGTGTCGACCAGATCCTTGCCCGGCACGCGCAGGCCATAGCGAACACCATCGTAGCGCGCGAGATTCGAAGAGGCCTCGGCCGGCGCGACGATGTAGTAGGCCGGCAGCGCATACTTCGTGTGCGGAAGGCTGATCTCGTGGATCGTCGCCCCCGCGGCCTTCAGCCAGCGGATGCCCTCCGCCCAGAGATCCTCGATCTCCTTCGCCATACCGTCGACGCGATATTCCCTCGGCACGCCGACGCGCAGGCCCTTCACGCTCCGTCCGATCGCCGCCTCGTAGTCGGGCACCGGCGCATCGACAGACGTCGAGTCCTTGGGATCGTGGCTCGCCATCGCCTTGAGCATGATCGCGGCGTCGCGCACCGTGCGGGCGATCGGCCCCGCCTGGTCGAGTGAGGACGCGAAGGCAACGATGCCCCAGCGCGAACAGCGGCCATACGTCGGTTTGATGCCGACGGTACCGGTCAAGGCAGCCGGCTGGCGGATCGAACCGCCCGTATCCGTCGCCGTTGCTGCGAGACAGAGGTTTGCCGCCACGGCCGCCGACGAGCCGCCGGAAGACCCGCCAGGCACGAGGGGAGCCGTAGATCCCCGGCGACGCCAAGGGCTCGTGACGGGACCGAAGGCGCTCGTCTCGTTCGACGAGCCCATGGCGAACTCGTCGTTGTTCAGCTTGCCGAGCATTACCGCGCCGGCCGACCACAGGTTGGCCGTGACGGTCGACTCGTAGGTCGGCTTGAAGTCATCGAGGATGCGCGAACACGCGGTCGTGCGCACACCCGTCGTGCAGAAAAGATCCTTGATACCGAGCGGCAAGCCTTCGAGGGCGCCGACCGTACCCTTCGCCCGACGCTCGTCGCTGGCTTTCGCCTGCGCGCGCGCCACGTCCGGCGTCGCCAGCACATAGGCATTGAGTTTGGTGTTCGCGGCCTCGATGGCGCGGATGAAGGCTTCGGTCAGCTCGGCCGAAGACACGTCCTTTTTCGCGAGGCGGTCGCGGGCCTCGGCGAGCGTCAGGTTGGTGAGATCGGTCATGGGTTACTCGACCACCTTCGGCACGACGAAGAAGTGGTCCTCCGTAAGGGGGGCGTTGCGGACGACATCGTCGGCGATCTGGCCGTCCGTCACCTCGTCCTTGCGCTGCTTGAGGGTGACGTCGACGACGCGGGTCATCGGCTCGACGCCTGCGACGTCGACTTCGTTCAATTGCTCGACCCACGTCAGGATGCCGCTGAGCTCCTTCTCGAGCCCCGCCACTTCGCTGTCCGCGATCTTGATTCGCGCCAGCCGCGCGATACGCCGGACGGTCGCCTCGTCGACGTGCATGACCCCTCGCTTGATTGTTGGCCGCCCTCACTTAGCCAGTTTGACGTCCCCTGGCTAGGATCGCGCCGGCGGCCGGCTCGACCGGCCTCCTCTACGGTTTTCCCGTCGCCGGATCAACCGCCGCGCCGGGCCGCGACGAGGCGGCGGAGGCCTTCGCGGTGATCGATTTTCGCGCGAAAGCCGAAGTCGTGGGCGGGGGCCTCGACATCGGCCGGCCCGCGCGCCATCGGCGTGCCGGTGACCTCTAGGGCGACCGGGCCACGCCCGAGTGCGGCGCCAGCCGCCTGCGCGATGTCGTCGGCGCTGACCATTTCCGGGTGGGTCACGTAATAGGTGAGCTGCCGCCGGCCGGTTGCAAACAGCGCGGCAATCGTCGCATCCGCGGCATCGTCAATGAAAACGTAGGGCCAAGCGGTCGTCGGCGCGATCCGGGCCGTTCGTCCGGCAAGGCCCGCTTCTACGATGTCGTGAATGAGAATCTCGGTGCGCCGGCCTGGTCCATAGATCGTGCTGAACCTCAGCACCGCGACGTCGAGCGACGCGCGCCCATGCAGGGCCTGGAACAGAAACTCACTCGCCGCTTTCGAACAGCCGTAGGGCGAATCGGGCCGCATGGGCTGCTCGGCCCCGATCGGCTCGCGCTCGAAATAGTTGCCGACCGCCGAAATGGATGAGCAATGGATGAACGTCTTCACCTGCGCGGCGATCGCCGCAGACAGCAGATTGAGCGTCCCACCGACGTTGATCTGCAGCGTTGCCAGGGGATCGTCGGCCAGGACCATCGGCCCCGACACGCCGCCAGCGTGGACGATGCGTGTCGGCCGGCACCGCGCAACCAGCCCGGCGAGACGGCCCGCATCCGACAGATCGTCGACGATGTGTTCGATCGCTCCCGGCTCGGCCGCGGGCAGCACGTCGACCCCGACGACCTCGTGACCCGCCGCGACGAGCCGGCGCTGCACGGCCGTCCCGAGGAAGCCGCTCGCCCCCGTCACAAGTATCCGATCGCGTTGCATGGCTGGTCCTCCGCTGTTCGGCGATGATGCCCGCGAGACAGCACATGGCCAATTGCGATTTGGGACTGGCGGCGGTGCAGTGTTGGCGCTAGCTGACGACATCGCAGCCTGGGGATCGACCATGTCGGAACTGAAGGAGGCCACCCGTCGCGTGGCATCGGCGGCCAACGCACTCGGCCTCGACGTCGAGATCGTCGTCCACGCGCAGTCGACCCGCACGGCCGAGGAAGCAGCCGCCGCCTGCGGCTGCGCCGTTGGCCAGATCGTGAAGTCGCTGGTGTTTCGCGGCGCGACCAGCGGAAAACCGGTGCTGCTACTCGTCTCGGGCGTCAACCGGGTGGATGAAACAGCGGCCGCGGCGGCCCTCGGCGAGGGACTGACCCGGCCCGACGCCCGCTTCGTTCGCGAGGTCACGGGCTTTGCGATCGGCGGTATTCCACCGTTCGGTCACGCGAGCCCGCTCGCGACCTTCATCGACGAGGACCTGCTCGGCTACGATACGGTCTGGGCCGCGGCCGGCACACCGGACAGCGTTTTCCGCGTTTCTCCGGGCGCACTCGCCGACAAAACCGGCGCCAAGCGGCTCAAAGTGACCGGCGGCTGACCTTAGGGCGCGAGGCCACCCGACGGCGGCGGCGGCGCTTCCGGATCCTTGTCGCCCGCCATCAGTTCCCGCAGCCCGTCGCGACCGTAGACGTCAGGCATGAAGAACGTCCGGCCATCCTGCTCCGCCCAAGCCGTGATGTAGGTGAAGTAGACCGGGATGGGCCGCGTCAGGTTGACGTCGAGCGGCGAACCGTTGTCGACCACCTGTTGAGCCCGGCCCGGTTGATCCCAGCCGTTCTCCAACCGCGCGATCCACTCGACCAACTGGAACACATCCTGCACGCGCACGCAGCCGGCGGAGAAGGCCCGCTGGCGCTGCGTGAAAAGCTGCTTCAGCGGCGTGTCGTGCATGTAGACGATGTGCTCGTTGGGCATGTCGATCCGCACGAGCCCGAGCGCATTGCGCGGCCCCGGATCCTGTCGGAACTTCAGCACACGCCCATCGGCCGTATTCCAGTCGATGTTGCGCGGATCGAGTTCAGGCCCGCCGTGTCCATTGAACACGCGGATGATTTCATTCTGCAGGTACTCCGGTTCCTTGCGGAGCCGCGGAATGAGGTCGAGCGTCGCGACGCTGTCTGGCACGCGCCAGAACGGGAAGAAGTTGAGCGCGCGCACGGTCGCCCGCACGGACGGCGTCTGCCGGTCCGGCTTGCCGACGATCACGCGGTGACGGCGCTTCACTTCGCCCTGCTCCACCGCCTCGAGCTGATAGGCCGCGGCATTGACGAGGATGTAACGGTCTTCGCTGCGACCCGGCACGAGATCCGTCAGGCGACGGCGATTGAGTTTCAACTGCTCGGCGCGGGCCGAGACAGGAACGTTCATCGCGTCGACCGTCGGCCGGTCGATGCGTCCGTTGACGCGAAGACCGTGCCGCTCCTGAAAGCGCCGGACGGCGGCTTCGAGGTTACCGTCATAGGTCAGGTCGCTGGCCCAGAAAGAGCCAAGGCCACTCTCGGGCAGGTCCGTGCTGACGTACAGACGCCGGCGAACGGCGGGTACGCGCTCGTCGCTATCACCGGGCCTTACCGTACGGCCCGTTGGAACGGACGGCCAGCCGCCCTGCTTGGCGAGGCGCTCGTGGCGCTCGATAGAGTCCGTCAGGTAGTCGAGCATGGCGTCGCTGCGCCACGGCACGTTCGAGGTTCGAAGATCATTGAGCTGGTCGACGTCGGGCGTGCGCGGCCCGTCCGGTGGCGGCGGACCGGCCCCCGGCCGGCCGAACCCCGGAATGCTCTCCCACCACGACGTGGCCGAAGCCTGCGCCAGAGCGGGCGCCGCGCCAAGAATCAATCCGCCGGCACCTGCGACGAACCCCCGCCGCGATACGCCGCCCCGACCACGGCGGTCTGAGCGGACACCGACGCGATCGCGTTTATCGAGCCCCATATCCCCGTCTCTGCCCCGTCGTAGCGGCCCCCACATGGGCCGTCTTCGTGTTTGCGCTGCGTCGCATATAGATCTTTCAACCCGATTTGACCAAACAAAGACGATCATACGTGCGTGAAGTCAGGGACAACGGGCCCTCGGGCGACACTCCAGCCACTCGGACCGTCCCTTGCCAACGGTGTGGAGCGACCGTAACGTCGCACCAAACGAGAATACGGGCCCATCGAAGGCCCGGTGGTGAGGAAACCGAGGAGACACCCATGACAAAGATTTCGCGCCGGCAAGTGCTGGCGACGGCGGCGGCTGTCGGAGGCACAGCCGCCCTCGGGCTGAAGCCCGCAATGGCGCAGGGCGCGGCGTGGCCGAACCGCCCGGTGACCGTTGTGGTGCCGTGGGGCGCTGGCGGCGGTACGGACGCCACCGCCCGCATCGTTGCCGCGATCCTCGAGAAAGATCTCGGCCAGCCCTTCAACGTCGTGAACCGCACCGGCGGCTCGGGCGTCGTCGGCCATTCGGCGATCGCGACGGCCGCGCCCGACGGCTACACGATCGGCATGATCACGGTCGAGATCACTATGATGCACTGGCAGGGTCTGACCGACCTCAAGCCGGACAGCTACACCCCCCTCGCCCTGATGAACGAAGATCCTCCGGGCGTGCAGGTGAGGGCCGACAGCCCCTACAAGACCGCGAAGGACCTCGCCGACGCCATCAAGGCAGCCCCTCCCGGCAAGTTCAAGGCATCCGGCACCGGCCAGGGTGGGATCTGGCATCTCGCGCTGATCGGCATGCTGCAGGCGATGGGCCTCAAGGCCGATCATGTGCCGTGGGTGCCGTCGAACGGCGCCGCACCGGCCATGCAGGACCTCGCCGCCGGCGGCATTGATATCGTGACCTGCTCGGTGCCGGAAGCCAAGGCCATGATCGATGCTGGCAAGGCGCGCAGCCTCGCCGTCATGGCGCAGAACCGCAACCCGGCCTTCCCGGACGTGCCGACCCTCAAGGAGGCCGCCGGCATCGACTACTCCGTCGGCGCTTGGCGCGGCATTGCGGCCCCGAAAGGCCTGCCGGCCGACATCCAGCAGAAACTCGTCGCCGCACTGAAGAAAGCGAACGAGTCGAAGGAGTTCACGGACTTCATGGCATCGCGCGGTTTCGGCGTGAAGTGGTCCGACCCAGCCGGCTTCGCCAAGTTCATGGCCGACGGCAATGCAGCCATGGGCAAAGCCATGGAAGCCGCCGGGCTCAAGAAAGCCTGATCGATCGAAGGGCGGCCTCGGCCGCCCTTCTTCGTCTTCGTGCGAGGCAGACGATGCGCGTCAACGACATTATCTCCGGCGTCATCCTGATCCTCGCTGCCAGTGCGATGATCGCGTACACGCTGACCTTCCCTGCATTCCCAGGCCAGAAGTACGGCCCATCGCTGTTCCCGAGGTTGTTGGGGGCCGGCATCATCCTGTGCGGCGTTCTACTGGTCGCGCGCGGCCTAGCGGCCCGGCGAAACGGCGAAGCTCTGCTCGCATTGGCGTCCTGGACACGTGAGCCCTGGCGCGTCGTGTCTTTCTTTCTCGTGCTCGGCCTGATCCTCGCCTACATATTCGTCAGCGAACAGATCGGCTTCCTGCCGGTCGCATTCGTAATGATCCTGACGCTGTTCGTATGGTTCCGCGTTCGCATCGTCGTAGCCGTGCCGACGGCGGCAATCACCGTCTGGGTCGTCCACTGGTTCTTTGCGAGCCTGATGCGGGTGCCGCTGCCGCGCGGTCTCCTCACCAATATCCTCTGAGGGAGACCGGCACGCATGTTCGATGCGATCGTCCTCGCATTCGGTTTGGTTTTCGAACCGTACACGCTCTTCGTTATTCTTGCCGCGGCTACTTTCGGGATCTTCGTAGGCGCCATGCCTGGCCTGACGGCGACGATGGCGACGGCTCTTCTCGTCCCCGTGACGTTCTTCATGCCGCCGGTCCCCGCGCTCGGCGCGATTGTGGCCGCGACCACGATGGCTATCTTCGCGGGCGACATTCCCGCTGCTTTGCTTCGGATCCCCGGAACTCCCGCTTCCGCTGCCTATGCCGACGAGAGCTACGAGATGGCAAAGAAGGGCCAGCTCGATCTCAATCTCGGCGTCAATCTCGTCTACTCGGTCGTCGGCGGACTATTTGGCGTCGCCATCCTCATCCTGGCGGCTCCCCTGCTTGCGGAATTCGCCATCAACTTTTCGTCTTTCGAGTACTTCTGGCTCGCAGCGCTCGGTCTGACGTGTGCCATCTTCATCGCCACCGAAGACCCGGTGAAGGGCTTTGCATCGCTCCTCCTCGGACTTTCTTTCGGCTGCATCGGCATCGACCCAGCCGCCGGATATCCGCGCTTTACCTTCGGTTCCGTGGAACTCCTGCAGGGCATCAGTTTCATACCGGCGATGATCGGACTGTTCGCGATCTCGGAGCTTCTCCGGGGCGCCATCTCGATCGATCAGAGCGGGCACATCATTGCCGACAAGGTCGGCAACGTGTTCAAGGGCGTACTGGCCGTCGGTCGCCAGTATTGGAAGAACATCATCCGCGGCTCGGTCATTGGCACCGCGATCGGCGCGCTTCCAGGCGCCGGCGCCGACATCGCGGCCTGGATCTCTTACGCGGTGTCGAAACGCTTCTCCAAGGAACCCGAAAAGTTCGGCAAAGGACACATTGAAGGCATCGTCGATGCGACGTCGGCCAACAATTCGGCCCTGGGCGGCGCATGGATCCCGGCGCTCGTCTTCGGAATCCCCGGTGACAGCATCACCGCCATCGTCATCGGCGTGCTCTACATGAAGAACATGAACCCCGGCCCAATGGTGTTCCTGCAGAACCCGCAGTTCATCTACGCGGTCTTCATCATCTTCATTCTCGCCAACCTGCTGATGCTGCCGCTCGGCTGGGCCGCCATCAAGAGTGCCAAACAGATCCTCCGCACCCCGCGCAACGTGCTGCTGCCGATCATCCTGCTGTTCTGCATCGTCGGCGCCTACGCCATGACGAATTCCATCTACGGCATCATCATCATGCTCGTGATGGGCGTCGTCGGATGGATCCTCGAGGAGAATGGATTTCCCGTCGCCCCCGTCATCTTAGGGCTCGTGCTCGGCGAAATGTTCGAGCAGAACTTCATGACCTCGATGATCAAGTCCGACGGCAGCCTGCTTGGCTTCTTCAACCGGCCGATCGCAGCGACGCTCGGCGCAATGACGCTCTTGCTGTGGGCTTTCATGCTCTGGAAGGCGTGGAGTAAACCAAAGCCGGCGCTTCAGAACGGCGCCTCCTGACGAGTGGCGCCTACGGCCATCTCCGCTGCGGGAGCCCCCTCGATCCTGCTCTTCACTCCGCCGGCTGGGCGATCGCTCCGGCGGGTGACGCCGGTGCAGCCGGCGCATTCGTTCCGCGACCGCGCCGGTCGGTGAGCTTGCGGATCACGACGTAGAAGATCGGCGTGAAGATCAGGCCGAACAGCGTCACGCCGATCATGCCCCAGAACACGGCCGTACCGAGCGCGATACGCATTTCGGCACCTGCGCCCGTGGCGATGTAGAGCGGCACGACGCCGAGCGTGAAGGCGAGCGACGTCATGATGATCGGACGCAGCCGCAACCGGCACGCCTCGACGGCTGCCGTCACGCGATCCTTGCCTTGCTCTTCGATCTGACGCGCGAACTCGACGATCAGGATCGCGTTCTTCGCCGCGAGACCTATCAGCACCACGAACGCGATCTGCGTCAGGATGTTGATGTCCTGTCCATGCAGCCACACGCCGAACAGCGCCGACAGCAAGCACATCGGCACGATCAGCATGATCGAAAGCGGGAGAGACCAGCTCTCGTATTGAGCGGCGAGCGCGAGGAACACGAAGATGACGCTGAGGACGAAGATGTAGTAACCGGCGCGACCCGCCTTGAGCTCCTGATAGGAAAGATCCGTCCAGGCGTAGCCGACGCCGTCCGGCAGCGTCCGGTCGGCGACCGCGCGCATGAGCTGCAGCGCCTGACCGGAAGAAACGCCCGGCACACTGCCACCTTGGATCTCTACCGTCGGGAAAAGATTGTAGCGCGGCACTCGATCGGGGCCCGCGATGACCCGATAGGTCACGAGACTGCCGAGCGGCACCATCTGACCGTCGACGTTGCGCACCTTGATGCGGGCGATGTTGTCGGGATCGATGCGGAACGGGCCGTCGGCCTGCGCCGTGACGCGGTACGTTCGACCGAACATGTTGAAGTCGTTGACGTAGGCCGAGCCCATGTAAACGCGCATCGCCTCGAAAATGTTGGCGAGCGGCACACGGAGCATCTGCGCCTTCACGCGGTCGACGTCGACGAAGACTTGTGGCGTGTTGGTCTGAAACGTCGTGAAGACGTTCTGCAGCCCCGGCGTCGCGTTTGCGGCTCGGATGAGTTCCTGCGCCGCTTCGGAGAGCGCCTGCGAGCCGATGCCTGCCGTATCCTGCAGACGAAGCGAGAAGCCACCCGTCGAGCCGACGCCGCGCACGGGCGGTGGAACGAAGACGAGCGATTGAGCTTCCTCGATCTCGCGACCCAGCTGCTGGCGAAGCTGCTGGGCGACCGTCTGCGACGTAATCTTCCGTGGCACGCGCAAAGGGAAATCTTCGAGCACGACGAAGATACCACCCGCATTCGACGCGTTGGTGAAGGTCGCGCCTGACCGCCCGACGTTGACGTTGGTGTAGGCGACGCCCGGCGTCTTCAGGATGATCGCGTTCGCCTTCTTCATGACTTCGTTCGTGCGCTCGAGTGCCGAGCCCGGAGGCAACTGGATCGACACGATCACGATCCCGCGGTCGAGCTGCGGAATGAAGCCCGTCGGCGTGTGCTGGATCAGCCAGATCGCGATACCGATCAGCACCGCGTAGACGCCAAGCAGAACGACAGACACCGCCGTCATGCCGCGCACGAGCCGCGCATAGCCGTCGGCGATCTTGTCGAATAACCAGTTGAAGCCGCCGAAGAACGCACGCACCGGCGCCATCAGCAGGCTGCCTTTCTGGTGCGCGTGATCCTCATGCCCGCGGAACAGGATCGCCGCGAGCGCCGGGCTGAGCGTCAGCGAAACGAACGCCGAAATGACCGTTGCGGTGGCTACCGTCACGGCGAACTGGCGGTAGAACTGGCCGGTGATACCGCCGACGAACGCGGTCGGAATGAACACGGCCGACAGCACGATCGCGATGGCGATCAGCGCCGTTCCGACCTCGTTCATCGTCTCGCGGGCCGCATCGTAGGAGGACAGGCCTTCCTTCAGCTTGCGCTCGACGTTCTCGACCACGACGATCGCGTCGTCGACCACGATGCCGACCGCCAGCACGAGGCCGAACAGCGTCAGCATGTTGATCGAGTAGCCGAGCATCGCCATCACGGCGAACGTGCCGACGAGCGAGATCGGGATGGCGATGATCGGGATGAGCGTCGCGCGCCACGTCTGCAGGAACAAGAGCACGACGAGCACGACGAGCAGAACCGCCTCAGCGATCGTCTTGTAGAGTTCCTTGATCGAAACTTCGATGAACTCGGTAGGATTGAAGATGATGCGGTACTCGAGCCCCTTTGGGAACGAGCGCGAGAGGTCCGCCATCGTCTGCTTGATGGCGTTGGCAGCCTTCAGCGCGTCGGAGCCGGGCGCCTGCGTCATGAACAGGACGGTCGCAGGATAGGTGTTCTGATAGCCGAACGAGTTGTAGCTCAGCGCTCCAAGCTCGACACGGGCGACGTCGCGCAGCAGCACGACACGGCCTTCCGCGCCGCTTTTGACGATGATGTTCTCGAACTCATCGGCCTGCCGCAGCCGACCCTTGAGCTGGATAGGCATCTGGAAGGCGCCCGTTCGCTCGATGGGCGGCTCGCCGATGGCGCCACCCGCCACCTGAACGTTCTGCTGACGGAGCGCAAGCATGACTTCTTCGGCGGTCATGCCGAGGCCGGCAATGCGCTCCGGATCGAGCCAGACGCGCATCGCATACTCGCGCGCGCCAAACAGCTGCACCGAGCCGACGCCCTCGATGCGCGCGATCACGTCTCGGACGTTCAGGAAGGCGTAGTTCGAGATGTAGACCTGATCGTACGTGTTGTCCGGAGAGACAAGATGGACGGCGAGCAGCTGGTCAGGGTTGTTCTTGCGCGTCGTGACGCCCGAGCGGCGCACCTCCTCCGGCAGGCGCGGCTCGGCCGAAGCGACGCGGTTCTGGACGAGGACCTGCGCCTTGTCGATGTCGGTGCCGATGTCGAACGTGACGGTGAGGCTCATTGAGCCGTCGCTCGTCGAGTTCGAGTACATGTAGATCATGCCGTCGACGCCGTTCACCTCCTGCTCGATGACGGCAGCGACCGTATCGGACACGGTCTGCGCGCTCGCACCAGGGTAGGAGGCGTTGACCGTGATGGTCGGCGGGACGATTTCGGGAAACTGCGTGACCGGAAGGCTGTTGTAGGCGATCGCGCCTACGATCGTCACGAACACGGAGATGACGATCGCGAAGATTGGCCGGGCGATGAAAAAGTGGCTGATCCCCATGGCCGGACCTCAGCGCTGCACGGGTTCAGACGGTGCCGCAGAGAGTTGGATCGCCTCACGCTTCGGAGTAACCTTCTGGCCGGGCCGCGCCCGCTGGAGGCCGCGCACGACGACCCAGTCGTCTGCCTTGAGCCCGCTCCGGATGATTCTGAGACCATCGGACAGACGACCCACCTCGACGTTGCGCCGCTGTGCCGTGCCGTCCTCGGATACCACCATCACGAAACGGTTCGTCTGATCCGTTCCAATCGCTTCGTCGGGAAGGAGCAACGCTTGACCCGGCGCGGAGCCCGCCACCCGAACGCGCGCGAACATGCCGGGTGAAAAGAGTTGCTTTCCGTTCTCGACCGTAGCGCGCGTCCGGAGCGTACCCGTCGCCGTGTCGAGGCGGTTGTCGAGGAAGTCGAGCAAGCCGCGATGGGGGAAGCCGCGATCGTCCTGCAGCGCGATCTCGACGCTCGCCCCGAGCTGCGAGGCCCCGGCGGCGATGCCCTGCTGCTGCAGGCGCTTGTACTTGATGTAGTTGTTCTCGTTCACATCGAAGTAGATGTGGATCGGGTCCTGGCTGACGACGTTCGTCAGCTGTGTGCCGCTCGAGTTGTTGCCGACGATGTAGGCCCCGACGCTGACTGCAGCGCGACTGACCCGACCGTCGATCGGCGAGAGCACCTTGGTGAACGAGAGATCGAGTTCGGCCGTGCGCACCTTGGCTTCCGCCACCTTGGCAGCGGCGTTTGCATCCTCATACGCGTTCTCGCGATCGTCGTAAGCCTTCTCGGACACCACACCCTGCTTCACGAGCGGCAGCGCCCGATTGACGTCCTTCGAGGCGTTCTTGACGCGGGCCTGCCACTGCTCGAGTTCCGCGCGCGCCTGATCGACTGCCCGCTCGAACGGCCGCGGATCGATGGTAAAGAGCAGGTCGCCCTTCTTCACCATCTGGCCGTCCTTGAAGTGCACTTCGACGAGATAGCCAGAGACACGAGCGCGCACGTCCACCGCGTCGACGGCATCGAAGCGGCCCGTGTACTCGTCCCACTCGACCACTTCGCGTGCGATCGGCCGGCTGACCGTCACGGCCGGCGGTGGCCCGGCAGGCGCTTTCGGCGCGGTCGCCGACGTGCCGCTTTGCTGGGGCCCTTGGAACAATGACGAAACGGTCGACCAAGCCCGTTCCCAGATGGAGGGCGCGGGTGCCGCCGGAGCCGCCGCCGATGGCGTAGAAGCAGGCGTGGCAGGCTGGCTCGGCGCGGCAACTGGTGCCGGCTGGACGGGCGCTGCCGAGGCAGGCGCCCCTTGTGCAGCTGTCTGAGCAATACCGTTCGACGGCAGACCTGCCAGGGCGAGAACACCAACGCAGCACGTGGCACGAACGAGAGAGCGAAGCGGACCGACGGTCTTCACGATGCTACCCCACCTCGATGGCCAGCCACGGCGCCATGGAACCCGAGAGGATTATCAGGCGGGCCGGCCGTTGTAACGAACCAAAATCACACGCCGAAAGTCCAATCCATGGGCACATCGTGCCCTTTCATTCGCCCCCGGAACGCATCGCCTCGTAGGCCGCGAGAGCCCGCGCTCTCGCTTGCCCATGGTCGACGATCGGGAACGGATACTGACGCCCGAGTGTGATGCCGGCCGCTGCTAGTTCGGCAGGACCCGCTTCCCACGGGGCATGCAAAGCAGGTGCCGGAAGCTTCGCGAGTTCCGGGACCCAGCGCCGCACATATGTACCATCAGGGTCGAACGTTTGGCCCTGCTTGACCGGCGCGAAGATGCGGAAATAGGGCGCCGCGTCGGCCCCCGACCCGGCCACCCACTGCCAACTGGCCGCGTTCGACGCCGGGTCGGCATCAACCAGCGTGTCCCAGAACCAGGCCTCCCCCTCCTGCCAGGGGATCAGCAGGTGCTTGACCAGGAACGACCCGACGATCATCCGCACACGGTTATGCATCCAGCCGGTCGTCCAGAGTTCCCGCATCCCGGCATCGACGATCGGATAACCGGTTCGCCCGCGCTGCCACGCGGTCAGTTGGTCAGCCTGGGGCGCCCAGGGAAAGTTGCCGAACTCCGGCCGGAACGGGGCGTCCGCGAGGTCCGGGAAATGGAACAACAGGTGGTAGGAAAACTCCCGCCACGCGAGCTCCTTCAGGAACGTTTCGAGCCCCGAACCGTCAGCAGCCGCCGCTCGTGCCGCATGCCAGCAGGCCGCCGGGCTGATCTCGCCGTGCCGCAGATGCGGCGACAGCCGCGACGTCGCCGGCAAGTCCGGCCGGTTTCGAAGGTCGGCGTAGTCGCGGATGGAGCCTACCAGGAACGTCTCGAGCCGCTTGCGCGCGCCCCGTTCACCCGGCGACCAGCTCTCGCGCAGGCCGCCGGCCCAGTCCGGCTTCGTCGGTAACAGTCCGAGCTTTTCGATCGGCACGCCGTCGATCGCCCCCGCGAACGGCACGATCTTCTTCGGCGCCGGCACCGGACGGCGCGGCTCGCCGCGCGCCACGAGCGCCCGCCAGAACGGCGTGTAGACCTTGAAGGGTCCGCCGGTCTTCGTCGTAATCGCATCCGGCTCGATGAGCAGCGTGCCCGGATACCGCTTGAAGCCGACACCGCGCTTGGCGAGCGCTGTGTGCAGGCGGTCCTCGAGGCCGCGCGACCAGAGTTCGTAAGCGCGGCTGCAGAAAACGGCCGTGGCCCCACTGCGCGTGACGACGTCGTCGAGCACGGTCTCGGAACGTCCGACCCGAAGCACGAGACGCCCGCCCAGCCGCTCGATGTCCCGCGCGAGCGATTTCAGACTCCCGTCGAGCCACCAGCGCGCCGCACCAGTGAACTTGCGCGGCCCCGGTGTGACGTCGTCGAGCACGTAGAGCGCGATGACGGGCGCCCCGGTCGCCACAGCCGCCGAAAGCGCCGGGTTGTCGTCGAGCCGCAGGTCGTGGCGGAACCACATGATGACGGGCGCCGACGCCATGCTGCCTCGTTGAAAAAGTGGATGGTCGGCGAACGTAGCGAGAGCTGCTCTGGATCAGGTCTGCGGCACGTTGTCGGGATCAATTCCCGAACAGCATGTCGAACAGCGTCTTCGGCTTGCGCTGACCGGACCCGCTTGACGGACGACCGGGCGCATAACCCGGCTGCTGGGCCCATGGTGCCCACTCGGGCGTACCCCACTTCGGCTGCGAATCTCCGGCGACGCGCCGATCGCCCGCGGGCTGGCGCGGCGGCTGGCGCAGGATGAAATCGTCCGTCACGCCGTCGACGCTGGCCACGCTGACCCGTCCATCGCCCCAATTCCAAGTTGCGACCCGCTCGCCTTGGCGGTGCGGCTGGATAGCGACGATCGTGTTCGCCGGCAGATCGAGGATCGCGACCTGCTCCGCCGGCTCGCTGCCGTTGAGCCGACCGGCTTCGAAGCGCAACAGCGCAATGCCGGCGAACGGCGCCGGCCGAACGTCCCATTCGAGCAGTCGCGGCTGCCCGGCCCCCATCATTTCGAGCGGAACCCGCAAACGCTGGTACTGCTTGCTGACGGCGTAGTAGCGACCCGAGCGCCTTATGATGCGCCACGGTTCGAGACCACCCGCGACTTCGACCTCGTTCTGGTCGTCGCGCACGCCGAGCCGGTCGAGGGCATCGATCGCTTCCTTGAAGTTCGGGTCGGCCGCGAAGGCCTTGCCGTAATGGGCAATGGCGTCCTGGCGCCGACCCAGCGCCTCCGCGATCTCACCGCGAACCCACAGCACTTCGGCGCGATTGGCATCGAGCCGCACGGCCTTCTCGATTTCGCGCTCGGCGACTTCCGGCTGCCCGGCCTGCTTGTAGGCCCAGGCCCGCCATGCGTAGGCCGTCGGCGAGCGCGGATCGAGTTCGAGCGCGCGGACGAGGTCGGCATCGGCGAGATCGAACGCGGCCGCACGAGCATGCGCGTAGCCGCGAAGTTCATAGGCGACCGCGCGGCCCGGCTCCAATTCGATCGCCCGAGAAAAATCTTTGATCGCCGCCGCTGTGTTGCCGGCAAGGAGATAGGCACGGCCGCGCAGCGCCAGGATTTCCGGATTGACGGCATCGAAGGCGGCAGCGCGGCTCAGGTCCTCCGCCGCATCCTCGAATCGGTGAATGGCGAGCTTCGCTTCCGCCCGCGCCCGGTAACCGGGGGCGAAGCGGTTATCCGCATTGACCGCGCGATTGAAGTCGCGCAGCGCTGCGTGAGGGCGCTGGTCAGCGAGGTGTGCGCGCCCGCGCCCGCCGAGCGGAGCTGGATTTTGCGGCGCGAGTTCGATGGCTTTCGTGTAGTCGCGGATCGCTTCCGCCGTCATGCCGAGGCGAATATGAGCAGCGGCGCGATTGTTGTAGGCCGCGGCATAGCCCGGTGCGAGGGCGATAGCTCGATCGAAGTCGCGCACGGCCTCCCGTGGGATACCGAGCGCGAGCAGCGTCGAACCGCGATTGTTGTAGACGGCCGGGTTCTCGGGAAAGAGCTGGATCGCCCGATTGAAATCCTCGATCGCGAGCTTCGGCTGATTGAGCCGCCCGTACACGACACCGCGATCTGTCAGAATTGCCGCGCGACGATCGTTGGTGAGCGCGCTGTCCGCCAGGGCTTCGCCGTAAAGCTGCAGCGCCGTCTGCGCGTCGCCTCGGGCGAGCGCTGCCGCGGCCTCCTGCGCTTTCAAAGGCCCCGTCTGTGCGCGCAGAGGGCTGCCCGTCCCACAAACGAGGACGAGCAGGGCGACGGCCAGCACCGCGGACATCGGGAGTCGTCTTGCGCGCAGCATCTCAACCGGAGAACACATCGCCCGGCTGCGCGCAAGAGGTCGCGGGAACTCAGCCCGCGACGAGCGAGGCGAGCGCCTTGCCGAGATCCTTGGTCGACGCTTTGCCGCCCATGTCCGGCGTGCGCAGGTCGTGCTCGGCGATCAGCGTCTCGATGGCACCGACGATGGCATCGGCGGCATCCTTGTGGCCGAGGTGCTCGAGCATCATCGCCCCCGACCAGATCTGCCCGATGGGATTGGCGATGCCCTTGCCGGCGATGTCCGGCGCCGAGCCGTGCACCGGCTCGAACATCGAAGGGTACTTCTTCTCGGGATTGATGTTGCCGCCAGGCGCGATGGCGATCGTCCCCGTCGTCGCGGGTCCGAGATCGGAAAGGATGTCACCGAAAAGGTTGGAGGCGACGATCACGTCGAACCACTGCGGATTGCGCACCAGATGCGCGCAGAGGATGTCGATGTGGAACTGGTGCGTCTTGACCTTCGGGTACTCCTTCGCGATCGCGGCGAAGCGCTCGTCCCAGTAGGGCATCGAGATCGAAATGCCGTTCGACTTGGTCGCCGACGTGACCTCCTTGCGCTTGCGCTTCGAGGCGAGATCGAAGGCGTAGCGCATCACACGGTCGCAGCCGCGCCGCGTGAAGACCGCCTGCTGGATCGCGGCCTCCTGCTCCGTCCCCTCAAACATGCGTCCGCCGATCGAGGAGTATTCGCCCTCGTTGTTCTCGCGCACGATCCAGTAGTCGATGTCACCCGGTTTGCGGCCGGCGAGCGGTGACGTCAGCCCTTCGAACAGCCGCACAGGCCGCAAGTTGATGTACTGCTCGAAGCCGCGCCGGATCGGGATCAGCAGGCCCCACAGCGAGACGTGGTCCGGCACCCCCGGGTAGCCGACCGCGCCGAGGTAAATGGCGTCGAAGTCGCGCAGCTGATCGAGCCCGTCGGCCGGCATCATCGCGCCCTTCTTCTTGAAGCGTTCGCAGCTCCAGTCGAAGTGTTCCCACTTGTAGGCGATGTCGAAGCGCTTACCGGCGGCCTCCAGCACCCGAATGCCTTCCGGCACCACCTCGTTGCCGATGCCGTCCCCCGGAATCACGGCGATACGGAGCTTGTTGTCGGACTTCTGCCCGCGCGATTTGGCCATCCTCGAGGTCCTCAGGTTTTTCGTTTCTTCTTTGCCGCTGCACCGTCGTCGGGCTGGGCCTGCGCTCTTTGGCCGTAACGGGAGAATTTCGCAACGACCCGGTGCATCTCCTCGTCGGGCAGGATGCGCGGCGTGCCGATCGACAGCGCCTTCACGTACTGCTCCGCCAGCGTCTCCACATCGGCCGCGAGTTCGAGCGCGGCCTGCAGATCGGCGCCGATCGCCACTTGGCCGTGGTGGGCCATCAGACAGGCATCCCGGTCCCTGACGCCGTCGGCCACGATACGGGCGAGGTCGTCCGTCCCGAACGTCGCATAGCCGACGCAGGGGATGTCGACGCCGCCTGCCATGGCGACCATGTAGTGAAAGGCCGGGATCGGACGGCCATGGGCCGCGAGCACGATGGCGTGCAGCGAATGCGTGTGCACGATGGCGTGGCGATCCGGCCGGGCCCGATAGATCGCCCGATGCATTTGCCATTCGCTCGACGGCTTCAGGCGTCCAGCGACGCTGCCGTCGTCGGCGACGAAGACGACGGCGTCCGGTGCGAGGTCCCCGTAGGCGACGCCGGAGGGCGTGATCAGGAACCCAGTGGCCCAGCGGCGGGAAACGTTTCCACTGCGACCGGGGGAGAGACCGAGGCGGCTCATCGCTTGCGCGGTGGCGACAACGGCCGTCCGCGCTGCGGCTTCTTCATGTGTCGCCGCTGCCGCCATTGTCAGCCAGCCGACCGATGGTCGGGGTAGAGCCGTTCCAACCCTTCGCGCGTCGCCGGCCCGATCCCGCGTTCGGTGATGAAACCCGTGACGAGCCGCGCCGGCGTCACGTCGAAGGCCGGGTTGGCAGCCGGTGATCCGGGCGCCGTGATCTCGACGGTGATCACCTCGTCGGACGGCGTTCGTCCCGTCATGCGGGTGACTTCGTCGGCACTGCGCTCCTCGATCGGGATCGCTCGTCCATCATCGAGCGTCCAGTCGACGGTCGACCCCGGCAGAGCGACGTAGAACGGCACGCCCGTATCGTGCGCCGCGAGGGCTTTGAGGTACGTCCCGATCTTGTTCGCGACGTCACCGTTGGCCGTGACGCGATCGGTGCCGACGATGCAGAGGTCGACCTGTCCGTGCTGCATGTAATGCCCACCGGCATTGTCGACGATGATGGTGTGCGGGACGCCATGGGCACCAAGTTCATAAGCCGTCAGCGACCCGCCCTGATTGCGTGGCCGCGTCTCGTCGACCCAGACATGGAGCGGAATGCCGCGATCATGGGCCTGGTAGATGGGCGACGTCGCGGTCCCCCAGTCGACGCAGGCGAGCCAGCCCGCATTGCAGTGCGTGAGGATGTTGACCGGTTGCCCGGCAGGCTTGCGGGCGGCGATCGCCGCGATCAACTCGACGCCATGGACGCCGATCATGCGGCACGTCTCGACATCGGCATCGGCGAGTTCGCCAGCGCGCCGGTAAGCCGCCGCGCCCCGTGTCGACGGCGGTAAAGGCGCCAGTGCACAGCGCATTTCTTCGAGAGCCCAGCGCAGGTTGACGGCTGTCGGACGCTGAGCGCCGAGATACGCGATCGCTTTTTCGAGAGCCGCATCGGACGGGTCACCCCTGAGCGCAAGGGCCACGCCATAAGCGGCCGTGACGCCGATCAGCGGCGCACCACGCACGTGCATCGCCTTGATGGCAACGGCGGCATCTTCAGCACTGGCGAGCGTCATGGTGACGAACCGATGCGGCAGCGCCGTCTGGTCGATCACCGAGACCGACCAAGCGTCCGCGTTGAGCCAGATCGTCCGATAGGGACGCCCGCCGATCTTCATCCGCCGTCTCCCCCGGCGCGCGAGACCGGAACATGGAACGTATGGTCGAGCCCGCACGCCGCGCAGGTCAGTTGATACCACTCCGCGAAAGGTCGCGCCGACCGGTCGACGATGGCGAGACCCGCGGCACCGCAGCGCGGGCAGGTGATCTCGTCACCCGGAGCCCTCCGCCACTGGGCGAGGCGCTCATAGCCCGCCCGCTGGATGGCGGCCGGCAGGGAAGACCCGGGTTCGGGCATGGTCGTCCTTTCGAGCGGCTCAATGGCCTTCGAATGCCATAACCGCGTGACAGGGGATCGAATGGCTCTCCAGCTTCTTGAAGCCGCCGAGTTCCGGCAGATCGATCACGAAGGTTGCGCCGACCACCACACCTCCTGACCGCCGGATCAGCTTGGACGCGGCCTCCGCCGTCCCCCCCGTGGCGATCAGATCGTCGACGAGCAGGATGCGCTCCCCCGGCTTGATGGCGTCTTCGTGGATTTCGATCGAATCGACCCCGTATTCGAGCGTGTATTCCTGGCCGATCGTCTTCCAGGGCAGCTTGCCCTTCTTGCGGATGGGTACGAAGCCGCAGCCGAGCCGGTCGGCGATCGCCCCACCGAGGATGAAGCCGCGCGCCTCGATCCCCGCCACCGCATCGATGTGCTGGGTTCGAAACGGCCGGGCCATGGCGATGATCGCGCGTTCGAAGCCTTCCGGGTCTCTCAGCAGCGTGGTCACATCGCGGAACATGATTCCCGGCTTGGGATAGTCGGGAATAGTGCGGATGAGCTGCTTAAGGCTGTCCACGGGGCTGGCCTCCCTGCCGTAATCAGCTCGCAAAATAGCAGTAATGCCGAGGTGGGGAAGACCGTGGATGGACCGTACGGCGCCCATGGTGGGTGGTCGGTGGTCGGGATAGAAACGAACGGTGAGGTTCGACGTGGCGACGGCGGCAAGGCGCTCCTCGGGAGAGATCGACGGCATGGCAGAGCGCAATCTCCCGCTCGGCGGCGAGAACACGGACGACCTGCCGCGCACGCTGCGCCGTGAGCGCGAGGCCCGCGAGCGCGAAGCCCGCGACCGCGAGATGCGTGCGCAGAACTCGTTCGGCGCGCCCGAGCCTGCGCCTTACCAGCCCCCGGCCGCGACGACGTTCCTCGACGATCCCCAGCCTGCCACAGTGCGGCGCTTCGACGTTCCCTTCCTACACCTCGTAACCTTCTTTCTGAAGGCAACAGTGGCGGCGATCCCGGCGCTGATCTTGCTCGCCGCCATCGTGATCGGCGGCACGCACGCGGCCAAACTCGTCTGGCCGAACATCGAGGTCCTGCAGGTCCGCCTGATCCTCTCCGATCCGCCACCGGCGCGGCCGGCGGCACAACCTGCTCCTCAGAAGAAATAACGCGGTAAGAACGCCCGCCGACCTCAGCGCTTCTGCACCGGACGCCCGGCATCCGTCACCTGAGGTGCAACCGGAAGAGCCTCGATGAAGACGTCGACCTGCTGGCCGGCGTACGGATCGAGGACGCCGCTCGGCAGCGCGTAGATGACACGGAGCACCCGCGTATCGACGCGCTCGACCGTCGACCCCGTCAGCGCCCGCTTCGGCACCACGTAAGGCTCGATACGGACGAACGTCATCTCCGCACGCCGCGTCGCCTGACCGCGCAGACTCGCGTAAGCACGCGCCCCCGGCGAAAAACGGCCGATGTCGGCTTCGTCGATATCGACACGAACGTGCAGCGGATCGAGTTGGCCGACGACCATCAGCGGGCTCGCCAGCGTACCGGCCTGGGCAAACTCGCCGGGCCGCAAGTTCACCTGGAGAACGGTTCCGGTGATCGGCGACCGCACCGTGAGTTGCGCCACGTCGGCCTCGGCCCGCTCGACCGCACGGCGCGCCTGCAGCACGTTCGCCCGTTCGACATCGAGCGTCACCGCCGGTCCCGGCCCGGCGACGAGCGCGAGCTCGGCCTCTGCCTGCGCGATGCGCGCTTCGGCCTCGGAAAGACGTGCCGCTGCCGCCCGCTCAGCATTCTGCCGCCGCGTCAATTCACGCACGTTCAGCGCCGCACTCTCCCGCTGCTTCAGTTCGAGCGAATTGGCGAGCTGGTCGCGCTGCTCCGCGAGATCGGCGCGGGCGGCATCGGCCGTCGCACGCGCGGCCGCGAGCGAGGCCCGCAGCGCCGGTATTCTCGCCTCCGCCTGCGCGAGCTTGCGTTCGGCGACCTCGAGTTCGGCTTTCCGTAGCGCCAGTTGCGCTTCCGCCGTCCGGGCATCGAGGTTGAAGAGCACGGCGCCGGCATCGACCCGCTGCCCGGCCACGGCGGCCACGTTTGCGACCACGCCGGAGACCGGCGTACCGATGTCGATTTCCTGCCCTGCCGCCTCGACGAGCCCGGCCGAACCGATGAAACCGGCCGTATTGAGTGCGGCCGTCCCGGCGCCCGGCTGCAGCGGCGGCTGGATCGCCGGCTCCACGATGGCCGGCGACGGCTGGGTGCGGAGGATCGACGCCCCGGCATAGCCGCCGGCTATGAGCGCGGCGAGAGGCAGGCCGATCGTCAAAAAGCGCGAACGCTCGGCCATCAGTGAACCCTTTCCTGGTCGGTGGCAGCTGAGCGTGGGGGACGCTCGTCACCGATGATGCGGCCGTCCGACATGCGCAGAATGCGGTCTGCGAACGAGAAGATCCGGTTGTCGTGCGTGACGACGATCACGGCGCGATCCGGCTTAAGGGCGTGATCGCGCAGCAGCGTCATGATGCTCTGCCCGGCCTGGGCATCGAGGGAGGCCGTCGGCTCGTCCGAGATGATGAGCCGCGGCGCATGCACGAGGGCGCGCGCGATGGCGACACGCTGCTGCTGACCGCCCGATAGCTGCGCCGGGAATTTATCGAGGTGGCGCTCGAGCCCGACGGCGGCAAGCAGGTCGCGGGCGCGGCGATGGGCGACTGTCTCGCCCGCGCCGTTGACGAGCAACGGCACGGCCGCGTTCTCGGTCGCAGTCAGCGCCGGAAGAAGATTGAACTGCTGGAAGATGAATCCGATCGTATCGCCGCGGAACTTCGGCAGCCGGCCGCCCTTGAGCGTCGCGAGCGGCGTGCCGAACACGGCGATATCACCCGCCTCAACCGACAAGATGCCGGCGATAGCTGAAATCAGCGTCGTCTTTCCGCATCCGGATGGACCGACCAGGAACGTCATCTCTCCGGTAGCGAAGTCGGCGTCAATGGCGTGGAGAACCCGCACGCGCGTCTCGCCCGCACCGAACTCTTTGACGACGCCGCGACAGCGCACCGCCGGCTCTGCCAACTTCTTCGTCTCGGTCTCGTGGGCAGCCGGCATCATCATGTCAGCCCCTGAACACGATCGCGGGATCGATCACCAGCACGCGCCGCAAACTGACGAGCGAACTGATCACCATGATCAGCGTGGCAACCACCGCAACACCGAGCGCCACCTGCCACGGCAAATAGAAGCCGCGGAAGAACGACGTCGGGCTCGCCGTCGCCCGCTCGAAGAAGAATGCCGTGCAGGCGAGCCCCACCGCGAAGCCGATGACGCCGACCGTCGCCGCCTGCAGGAACACCATGCCGATGAGGCGCCCGTTGGTCACGCCCATCGCCTTGAGGGCCGCGTACTGGCGGAGGTTCTCCGTCACGAACATGTTGAACGTGAGCCCCACCACCGCGATGCCGACGATCACGCCGAGGATCACCACAGTCCCGAAGTTGATCGGAATGCCCGTGTTCTTCAGGAAATACATCATGGTCAGCCAGCGGAAATCTGTGCTCGCCAGCGCCTTGAGGCCTGTGCGCTCAGCCACTGCCGCGGCGACGGCCCGCGGATCCTCGCCCGGCGCTGCCTTCGCGAGCACATAGGACATCTGGTTGCGGCCATTGTTGGTGTAGGCGAGCGCCTGGCTGTAGCGCGTGTAAAGCAGAGGCTGCGTATTGAACGGCGGCTGCACCCTGAGGATCGCCGCGATCACCGCCCGTCTGTCGTTGAGTTCGATGGTCTTGCCGAGCGACAGCGGCTCGTCAGGCCACAGCCGGCGGAAGCCCGGCTCGTCCATAGCGATGGCATCGGGACCCTTGAGCGAGTCGCGGTCGCCGAGCACGAATTCCGACGGCAGACCGATCAGCGTCGTATCGTCGAGGCCGTATACGGTGGACTGCTGAAGCGCACCCTTCTCGGTGCGGATCAGCGCCTGGCCACGGAAGAACGGCACAGCCCAGGCAATGCCCGCGACGCCGCGCACACGGGCGAGTTCGGTATCACGGAGCGGGCGCACGATGTCGACGCTAACGACGCCCGGATCCATGACCCAGATGTCGGGCTCGCGCGTCTCGGAAACGAGATTGGCCGTCCGCTGCATGATGCCGACGAACATGCTCGCCTGCTGCGTGATCAACAGCGTCGCGAACGCCATCCCGAACACGAGACCCATCAGCTTGGCGCGATCGCCGAACAGCATTTTGAGCGCGACGCGGTTCACGGGGTGCCCCCCGGGCCGGCCCGCTCCGGCGCGAGGCCGGCGAGTAGCATCTCTATGTGCGTTTCGAGCATGGCGTCCGTGTCGAGCGGTTCGTGACGCTCGAAGAGACTTTTCCAGATGAGCGCCATCAGCATCGGCGCGATGAAGAGGTGCGGAAAGTCGGAAAGTGCCGACGACCGGAATTCGCCGCGCATCACGCCACGCTCGACGACGAGGCGCAGGAGGCGCTTGCCGCGGCCGATCACTTCGTCGTGGTAGAACGCGGTGAGATCCGGATGCTTCGGTCCCTCGGCGACGAGCAGGCGCAGCACGAGATGCATCCGCGACCGGGCCATGCCCTTCATGAAACCGAGCATCGGTCCGCGCAGAATTTCCGTTGCCGACAGTGAGGAGCCTTCGATCTCGTGCGCGAGATGCTCAAGGCGCGGCACGAGCACGGTGCGGATCACCGCCTTGAGCAGTTCTTCCTTCGTCTTGAAGTAGACGTAGACTAGCCCCTTCGAAATTCCCGCCCGCGCGGCGACGTCGTCGATCCGGGTTTCGGCATACCCGCGCTCGGCGAATGCCTCGAACGCGGCGGCGACGATGTCCTCCTGACGTTGCTCGGCTGGCCGTCGACTAGGCTTACTCATGCGTGGAACACTAGTTTTGACTGACCGGCCAGTCAATAAGCCGAAGGACGCAGATCGCAGAGCGGCCCATCCAGCCGCTCGATCAGGTCAGGGCATCCAGTTGGCGCAGCGCGTCGTCCGCCGCCTCGGCGATCGGGCGAGCAGTATCGATGGTGATGTGAGGAAACCGCGGCCGCCCCCAGTCCGGCTGACCGGCCATGAAAGCATCCCACGCCGCGAGCTTTGCCCGATCCCGGAGAGCACCGCGCACCGTGACGCGGCTCCGCATCACTGCCGGATCGCAGTGGCAGCGCACGAAGGCGACCTGCGCCCCCGTCCGGCCGGCCATCTCTTCGATCGAAGCGAGCCACGCCGCGTCGTCCAGCACCGCCCCATGGGGCGCATCGACGAGTACGGACACTCCGGCCCCGAGGTTTGTCTCCGCTATGGTGTAAAGCGCGGCATAGAGCTTTGGCCGCGCCGCGACATACTCCGGCGAGTCCCGGTCGTCGCCGAACAGCGGCTGGGTCACGTCGTCGGAATTGAGGATCACCCCGCCGAGCCGTGGCGCGAGTGCGGCCGCGAGGGTCGATTTTCCGGCGCCGGGCGGGCCGAACAGAATGATGAGACGCGGCGGCGTTCGATCCAATGGAGACCCTCTGAACGACGCCGGGAAGCTGTCACAGCCGTCCCGACGTGGCAACGGCCGGCCAGTTCGGCTAGCCTTGCGCCATGTCCGAAACCACTGCCACTTCCGGCGACTCCGCTCCCCTCTCGGGGCTCGAACGACTGGCGCCGAACCTGGTCGCCGCGACCGCCGACGGCGGTCGCATCGCCGAAAACGTCCTGCAATTCGCTCGTCTGCTCCGGGCGGCCGGTTTCCCCGTCGGACCACAGCAGACGGTCCTAGCCACGCGCGCCGTTCTGGCGACCGGAGTCGCGAGCCCGACCGTCCTCTACTGGGCGCTCCATGCCGTCTTCGTCACGCGTCCCGAGCAGCATCCGATTTTCGATCAGGCCTTCTATCTGTTCTGGAAGGACCCGCAGTTCCTCGACAACATGCTGTCGCTGATGCTGCCGAGCCTTCGGAACGTCCCGCAGGCTGACGACCAGCCGCTCGCCCGTCGCCTGCGCGAACCCCTGCTGCCAGCCTCGACACAGCCTCCGCAGGCCCCCCGCGACGACCTCGAGATCGACGCGACACAATCCTTCAGCGCCGAAGAGGTCCTGCGCCGCAAGGACTTCGAGCAGATGAGTGCCGACGAACAGCGCCGCGCCCGAGAGGCCATCCGGCGCATGGCCCTGGTTCTGGCCGAGATCCCGACGCGCCGGATGGCACCGTCCGCTCACGGGCGGCAACTCGATCTTCGCCGCATGCTGCGCGACATGGCCCGCCACGGCCCGGACCATCTGATGCCGTCGTGGAAGACGCGACGCTGGCGCCGCCCGCCCCTCGTCGTGCTGTGCGACATCTCCGGCAGCATGGATTCCTATGCCCGCCCCCTCCTGCACTTCGTCCACGCGCTGACCAACGCGCGCGACCGCGTCTCGACATTCCTGTTCGGTACGCGCCTGACCCACGTGACCCGCGCGCTGCGGGGGCGCGATCCCGATGTCGCGATCGCCAAAGTCGCAGGCGACGTCCAGGATTGGAGCGGCGGCACGCGCATCGGCGAAAGCCTGGCCACCTTCAATCGGCTGTGGGCGCGCCGCGTCCTAGGCCAGAACGCCACCGTTCTTCTGTTTACAGACGGCCTCGACCGGGAAGGCGGCACCGGCCTCGGGGAAGCCGCCCGTCGCCTCCGCGCCTCCTGCCGCCGGCTCGTCTGGCTCAATCCGCTCCTGCGCTACGACGGATATCAGCCGCTGGCAGCCGGCGCCCGCGCTCTCGCGGCGCACGTCGGTGAAATGCGCGCCTGCCACAACCTCGCGAGCCTCGAAGGACTGGGCGCAGCCCTCGGCGAGCGGCGCGCCGCCCCCACAGCCGCGAAGGCCGTCTGATGCGCTTCGGACCGACCAGAACGAGCGAAGCCGCCGGCGCCATTCTCGCCCATTCGCTGTCCGTTGACGGTGGCCGCATAAAAAAAGGCCGCATCTTGAACGACGAGGACGTCCGCCGTCTGATCGCAGCCGGCCACGCCGAGGTGATGACGGCGCGCCTCGACGCCGACGATGTGGGCGAGGACGCAGCCGCCGACCGCGTCGCTGCCGCCGCCGCCGGCACAGGAACGAAACGCGCGGCGCCCTTCACCGGACGAGCCAACATCTTTGCGCAGGAAGCCGGGCTCGCCATCCTGGATGCCGACCGGATTGCTGCCCTCAACACCATCGACGAGGGCCTGACGCTGGCGACGGTCGCGCCGTTCGAGCGCGTCTCGGCCGGTCAGATGGTCGCAACGGTGAAGGTCATCACCTTCGCCGTCGCCGCCGACGTCGTTGAACGCGCCGAGGCCGCCGCCTCCGCTGCCGTGCGTGTAGCGCCGTTCCGATCGATGCGGGCAGGCCTCATCCTGACCGCGTTCGAGGACACCAAGCCGAGCATCCTCGACAAGCGCGCCGGCGTGATGGGCGACCGGCTCGCGAGCCTCGGGGGGAGCATCACGGCGACGGTGAAGGTCGCGCACGCCATCCCCCCACTCGCCGCGGCGCTGAGAGATTTTTCCCGCAGCGGGGTGGATTCTATTCTCGTGTTTTCCGCCTCGGCGATCGTCGACCGCGGGGACGTGCTCCCGGCCGCCGTTGTGGCCGCCGGCGGCGTGGTCGATCGCGTCGGCATGCCCGTCGATCCGGGCAACCTCGCCATGATCGGCCGGATCGGTGACGTCCGAGTCGTCGGCGTACCGAGTTGTGCAGCCTCCCCGAAACTCAACGGCTTCGATTGGATTCTCGAACGGCTCGCTGCGGGCCTCCACGTGACACCGGGCGCTATCGCGGCCATGGGATTGGGCGGACTGCTGAAGGAGATCTCGACCCGCCCGCAGCCGCGCGATCGAGAACCGGAGTCCGAGCCGCGCCGAGCACCGCGTGTCGCAGCGTTGGTGCTCGCCGCCGGCCGGTCGAGCCGCATGGGCGGCGACCGCCACAAACTGCTCGAACGGCTCGGCGATCAGCCGCTCGTCCGCCACGCGGTCAGCACGGCCCTCGCCGCGACATCCGGCCCGGTCGTGGTCGTGACCGGGCACCGCACCGGAGAAGTCCGTGCCGCGCTCGATGGGTTGCCGGTGCAGTTCGTTGACAACCCCCGTTTCGCGGACGGCCTCGCGACGTCGATCGTCTCGGGCATCTCCGCCTTGCCGCCGGACATCGACGCCGCCTTCGTCATCCTGGGCGATATGCCCCTCGTCCGCGCCGATGACCTCGCCCGCATGGTGGCCGCCTTTTCCCCCTCGGACGGCCGGACGATCGTTGTACCCGTCTACGCCGGAAAGCGCGGCAACCCGATCCTCTGGGGACGGACTCATTTCGCCGCGCTCGCCGCCCTTTCAGGCGACAGCGGAGCCCGCCATCTACTTGGAGAACATCGAGAAACCGTCGCCGAGATCGAGATCGACAGCGACCGGATCTTCGTCGATGTCGACACACCGGAAGCGCTCGACGCCCTCACACTGCGCCCGTCCTGAACGTCTACGTCCTTTTACTGAAAGTTTACGGCGCTCTGCGACCCTCAGGGTCGTGGGTCCTGTCTGTGCCAGCTTCTGGGCCGTGAAGTCGTCGCCACCCCGCACGGACGCCTCGGCCCGCCGATCAGCGCATCTCCGTTTCCGCCGGGTGGCCCATGTCGAGTTCGGTCTCGACCGCGGGGAACGTTATGGAAGATGGCCAAGCCCTCCGGCGCCACGATCAGGCACGGAAATCTGCAGATCGCCCGGATGTGATGGCTCTGCTCGAGCAGATCGCCGACCAGTTGACCTCCGCCGAGCGCTCCCAGGGCCCGTCGACCGTCGCTGAGCGGGACATGGTCGTCGATTCCGACAGTCCGTGGGACCGGGCCTCCGCCGAGGCTCTCGCCGACGTCTATTGGGGTCACCGACAGTCGCCGGCCCCAGCCGTGCTGACCCGATCGCCCGTCGCGGAAACCCCCGCCGTGGCGCCACGTGAATTCTCCGATCTGCGCCACCAGCTGTCTCGGCTGGAGCAGCGCCTCGAGCGTGGTCTCTTTTCGGTCGACCCGGCCTCCACGTTGCGCGATCTCCAGCAGCGCATGCAGACGATCGAAGCCTCGCTCGCCGATAAGCGCGATGCGGGTCCGGCCCTCGCCGAGGGTCTGAAAGCGATTGATCAGGACATTGCCGCTCTCTCGCAGGCCATTGAAGCGGTCGCCGGCAAGGCCGATCGCGTCCAGGCCGTCGAGCGCGGTGTGCAGGCACTGGCCAAGGGCCTCGACACGCGCCTCGCCCAGCCGTCCAAGGCCGCGCTCATCGACGCCGACATCGAGAAGATGTCGAAAGCGGTGGTCGCGCTGCTCGATGCGAAACCCCAGGTGCGCGCTGCCGTCGATCTCACGCCGGCTGCCGTCGAACTGGTGACGAAGCAGATCAGCGAAGTTGTCGCCAAGGCAATACCGGCTCCCACCGAGCCTGTCCGCCACAGCGACGAGGATCTGAAACGCGTCGCGGAATCGATCGGCCGCGTTCTCGTGCAGCGCGTCGGCAAGGCGCTTGAGACGGCCCCCAAAACCGACGATGTCGCCACGACGGAACTCCGCAAGCTGATCGAAGAGCACATTCAGGAGCGCCGCGAGTCCGACGAGCACCTCGCCGGCGTCCTCGATACGATGCAGCAGGCCCTCCTCGGCCTGCTCGACCGGATGGACGCTCTCGACAAGGCCGGAGTTGGCGCCGGCAGCGAAGCTCCCGCCGCTCCGCCCGCTATGACACATGAGTTCGTCGGTCCGTCCCTCTCGCCCGCGTCTCCACTCGCCAAGGGCGGTGCAGCTGCCCCCAGTGACACGGCGGAGCCCGAACTGCCGCGGATGCCAACCGAACCACCGTCGGCGCCCCCGGCGCTGCCGGCAAGCGCGGCGCCGGCCATGACGCTACCTGGCAACGCACCCGCGACCCCCAGCAAGGAAGATCTCATCGCTTCGGCCCGTCGCGCCGCCGCCCAGGCCCAGGCTCAAGCGGCTCAGTCCGCGCCGCCGACCGGCAAGGATGCCAAGGCTGCCGCGAAGTCGTCCAAGGCAAAGACGAAATCCAGCTCCGGTGGATCACTCCTTCTCAATCGGAAGGTGCTTCTGGCGCTGCTGACCGTCGTGACGGCCGCCTCCGCCTATATGGCGCTCACGCGCAAACCCGCCCGTGCGCCCGCGCCGCCTGCAACCTCCGAGCAGCCGGCTCAGCCGAAAGTCCAGAGCACGAACCCTGCCGCGCCCGCCCAGAAGATCGCCATGAACGGCAATGGCGCCGAGATCGTCGAGAGTGTCGAGGAACCGGAAGATACGGCAGCGCCGGGTTCGCACGGCACCGTCGCCCAACAGAGCCGGCCGATGTCGCCGCTCGACATGCTGCGCCAGCAGGAACAGGAAGGCATCGCCCGCATCTCGGCTCGCATGGGCTACACCCCGGTCGAGAAGGCGTCGGCGCCGGCCCCTGCGGCTGCCGAAAGCCCGGCCACCGCTTCCCGCGAAATGCCGCCAGCCCTCATTGGCCCGAATTCTCTCCGGCTCGCCGCTCAGGCCGGCGACCCCTCAGCGGAATTCACCGTCGCATCCCGCCTCGGCGAAGGCCGGGGCGTCCCGCAGGACGTCGAAGAAGCCGCACGTTGGTATCAGCGCTCGGCACAGCAGGGCTTCGCGCTCTCCCAATATCGCCTCGGCACGTATTTCGAACGCGGCCTCGGTGTGCCGCGCGATGTCGGCCGCGCGCAGGCCTGGTATCAGCGCGCCGCTGAGCAGGGCAACGTGAAGGCGATGCACAATCTCGCCGTCATCCTCGCCGGCCGCGACAACGGCGGACCTGACTACACGCGCGCCGCACAGTGGTTCCAGAAAGCCGCCGAGCACGGCCTGCGCGACAGTCTCTTCAACCTCGCCATCCTCCATGAGAGCGGCCTCGGCGTGGAGCAGGACTTCCACAAGGCCTACAAATATCTCGCGCTCGCGGCACAGTCGGGCGACCAGCAGGCCGTGAAGCGCCTCCAGCAGGTCCGCAGCCGCCTGTCCGCTCCGGACGCCCAGCGCGTCGACGACGAAGTCGCCCGCTGGCGCTCGCGACCGATGGACCGCATGGCCAACGATCCCCTGGCTGCCGGCGAGGCCTGGAAGACGCGCGGTGAGCAGCAGTCGGGCTGAGGCCGCTGCCAACTGAGGCATCGACAGACGAGCGCCGATCCTGTTCAAGACAAGATGGGTCGGCGGCACGTCGCCGGCCGCATCGGCGGAGGAGACGGGTGTTCGGCGGACGTTGGCGCAGTGGAGCATGGCGCGCAGGTCTCGCCGGGCTGACGACCGCGTTCGTCGCCATGGTCTCGGCCTCCACCCTCGACGCCCAGCAACGCCGCGCCCGCCCGCAGCAACCGCCGCCGCAACAACAGCAGCCAGCACAGCCGCAGCAGGCGCAGCCGGCCCCCGCCCAGCCCCCAGCGCTGCCGCCGGGCGAGGTTCCAAAGGAAACGGTCCAGGCCGACGTCTCGACGCGCAGCGTCGCCGTGACGTCGAGCTTCACCGGCACCGAAATCGTCGTCTTCGGCGCGGTCGACAACAGCCGCCAGACGAGTGCCGAGGCCGGCCTCTACGACGTCGTCGTCATCCTCGAAGGCACGGCGTCCGAACTCGTCGTGCGGCGCAAGTCGAACGTCGCCGGCATCTGGGTCAACACACAGTCGCTGACGTTCGTCAGCGTGCCGAGCTATTACGCGATCGCCTCGACCCGCCCACTCGACGAGGTCGCCCCGCCGAACGTGCTCAACGAGAACGACATCGGCTTCCAGCACGTGCGGATGACGCCGGTGCAGGGCTGGGAAACGGGCCTCACAACGGCCGATCTCCAGGCCTTCCGCGATGCCGTCATCCGTATCAAGACGCGCGAAGGGCTCTATATCCGGAACGACTACGACGTCGTCTTCATCGGACGCAGTCTGTTCCGCGCGACCATCGGGCTGCCAGCAAACGTGCCGGTCGGCCCGCTGAGCGCCAAGGTCTTCCTGTTCCGTGACGGCCAGCTGCTCTCGACGTATAACTCCCGTGTCATGCTCGAACGCGAGGGCGTCGAACGCGTGCTCCACGATTTCGCATTCAAGCTGCCGTTCTGGTACGGCGTCTTCGTCGTGGCGGTCGCCGTATCGGCCGGTCTCGCCGCATCGACTCTGCTGCAGCGCGCCCGCTGAGACGGCCCGCGGTTTGCCATGCGCGCCAAATCGGCTAGACACCTAAGAACGAACGAGCAACGAGAGGCACCCTCGGATGACCGACCGGCTGGTCTCCTCGACCAAGCGCGAGCAGGATGCGCTCGAGGCGTCGATCCGGCCCCAGTCGCTCGACGACTTCATCGGGCAGGAACAGGCCCGATCCAACCTCAAGGTCTTTATCCAGGCCGCACGGTCGCGCGGTGACGCTCTCGACCACGTGCTGTTCGCCGGCCCTCCCGGTCTCGGCAAGACGACGCTCGCCCAGATCATGGCCCGCGAACTCGGCGTCGGCTTCCGCGCGACCTCGGGCCCCGTCATCTCGAAAGCGGGCGATCTCGCGGCGCTCCTGACCAATCTCGAGGAACGCGACGTCCTCTTCATCGACGAGATCCACCGCCTCAATCCGGCGGTCGAAGAAATCCTCTATCCGGCGATGGAGGATTTTCAGCTCGATCTCATCATCGGCGAAGGCCCCGCCGCACGCTCGGTGCGCATCGACCTCGCCAAGTTCACGCTCGTCGGCGCGACGACGCGAGCGGGCCTGCTGACGACGCCGCTGCGCGATCGTTTCGGGATTCCGGTCCGCCTCAATTTTTATACCGTCGAGGAACTGGAGCGCGTGGTGCAACGCGGCGCCGGCGTCCTGAAGCTCGCGATGAGCCCGGACGGCGCCCGCGAAGTCGCGCGGCGGGCTCGCGGTACACCGCGCATCGCCGGCCGGCTGCTCCGCCGGGTCCGCGACTTCGCTCTCGTGGCCGGCGCCGTCGTCGTCAACCGCGAGATCGCCGACGCGGCCTTGCGCCAACTCGAAGTCGACGACGAGGGCCTCGACGCGCTCGACCACCGCTACCTGCGTTGCATCGCGGTCAACTATGATGGCGGCCCCGTCGGCATCGAGACCATTTCGGCCGCGCTCTCCGAACCGCGCGACGCGCTCGAAGAGATCGTCGAGCCCTATCTGCTGCAGCAAGGCTTCATTGGCCGTACGCCACGCGGCCGCGTCGTCACGCCGAAAGCCTGGCGCCACCTCGGTCTCTCGGGCCCGCCGCGCAACGCAAGCCAACTCGGCCTTTTCGCATCCGGCGCGACGGACGACGACACGGCCGACTGAACAGCCATCGTTCAATGCAATTCGGCCCTGCGTCTCACATTTTCGTGACTCGCCAGGCCGCAATTCCGTGACGGACGATCGGATATTGACTACCTCCCGCCCCGACCGATCATCCACCGAGGTTCGATAATGCCCACCCTGACTATCAACGGCAAAGCCGTGGACGTGACGGCCGATCCTTCAACGCCACTGCTCTGGGTCCTGCGCGAGCAACTCGGACTGACCGGCACGAAATACGGCTGCGGGATTGCCCAGTGCGGCTCCTGCACCATTCATATCGACGGCGCCGCCGTGCGCTCCTGTGCCATTACCCTAGGCAGTGTCACGGCGAACCAGAAGATCACTACCATCGAAGGCCTGTCGCCCGACGGCAGCCACCCGGTCCAGAAGGCATGGCTGGCCGGCGACGTGCCACAGTGCGGCTATTGCCAGAGCGGCATGATCATGGCCGCCGCAGCGCTTCTCGCCCAGAAGCCGAAGCCGACCGACGCCGATATCGATGCGGAGATGACCAACATCTGCCGCTGCGGCACCTATCAGCGCGTGCGAGAAGCGATCCACGCGGCGGCCGGCAACGGCACGCGGACGGCGGGCTGAGGGAGCGCACGACCATGACCAACGCCACCATCGCAGTCTCGCGCCGCTCGTTCGTCGTCGGCACCGCGGCCGCCGCCACCGGCTTCAGTCTCGGCTGGCACGTGCCCTTCGAGACCGGAAAGGCCGCCGCACAGGGCGCCACCCCCGAACTCAATGCCTGGGTCGTCATCCGGCCCGACGACACCGTCGTCATCCGCATCGCCCGCTCCGAGATGGGCCAGGGCACACTCACCGGCCTTGCGCAGCTCGTCGCCGAAGAACTCGAATGCGACTGGTCGAAGGTAACGACCGAGTATCCAACACCCGGCCAGAACCTCGCACGCAACCGCATCTGGCGTGATTTCTCGACCGGCGGCTCGCGCGGCATCCGCCAGTCACATGACTACGTCCGCCAGGGCGGCGCTGCCGCCCGCGAGATGCTGATCGCTGCCGCCGCCAAGGAGTGGAACGTCCCGGCCGGCGAGATCACCGCTGAAAAGAGCGTGCTGACCCACAAGGCCTCGGGCCGCACCACCACCTACGGCAAGCTCGCAACTGCAGCGGCAGCGATCGAGCCGCCGAAGGAGGTCAAGCTCAAGGACCCGAAAGACTGGAAGCTGATCGGCAAATCCATCCCGCGGCTCGACACCAAGCCGAAGACCGACGGCAGCCAGATCTACGGCGTCGATCTCAAGTTGCCCGGCATGCTGAATGCCGCCATCAAGGCTTGCCCCGTGTTCGGCGGCAAAGTCGCCGCTGTCGACGACGCGAAAGCGAAGGCGATGCCAGGCGTCAAGCATGTCGTCCGCGTCGCTGACAATGCCGTCGCCGTCGTCGCCGATACCTGGTGGCAGGCGAAGACCGCGCTCGACGCCGTCTCGATCACCTGGGACGAAGGTCCGCACAAGGACGCTTCTAGCGAAGCTTTCGCCGCCGTTCTCCGCGAAGGACTGAACTCCAAGGAGAACGTCTTCGTCGGCAATCAGAACGGCGACGCCCCCGCCGCCCTCGCCACCGCGACGCGCAAGATCGAGGCCGTCTACGCCTACCCGCACCAGAACCACGCGACCATGGAGCCGATGAACGCGACGGCACTGTGGACCGCCGACAAGTGCGAGGTGTGGTGCCCGACACAGAACGGAGAGGCCGCCCTAGCCGCCACGGCAACGGCCGCCGGACTGCCGCAGAACAAGTGTGAGGTCTACAAGATCCACCTCGGCGGCGGCTTCGGCCGGCGCGGCGCCTTCCACGACTACGTCACCCAGGCCGTCCAGATCGCCAAGCAGATCCCCGGCACCCCGATAAAGCTGATCTGGAGCCGCGAGGAGGACATGACGCAGGGTCGCTATCACCCCGTGACCATGGCCAAGATGACCGGCGCGCTCGACGACAAGGGCAACCTCGTCGCCCTGCACATGCGCATCTCCGGCCAGTCGATCCTGTCGGCCGTGTTCCCGGGCGCACTCCAGAATGGTCGCGACATGGCGACCTTCCAGGGCGTCGGACCGGACAACCCGGCTCAGCCGACCGCCTCCGAGCATGGCGCGATCTACACAGTGCCGAACCTGCTCATCGACCATGCGATGCGCAATCCGCACGTGCCGCCGGGCTTCTGGCGCGGCGTCAACGTGAACCAGAACGCGGTTTATATGGAGTGCTTCATCGACGAACTCGCCAAGGCGGCGAACGTCGATGCACTGGAGTTCCGTCGCCGCCTGCTTGGCGCTCAGCCGAAAGCGATGGCCGTGCTCCAAGCCGTCGCCGACCGCACCGGCTGGGGCAAGCCGATGGCCGACGGGGTACAGGGCCGCGGTCTCGCGATCCTGCGCTCGTTCGGCAGCTACACGGCCGCTTGCGCGGAAGTGTCCGTGAACCCGCAAGGCAAGCTCAAGATCCACCGCATCGTCGCGGCGACGGATCCGGGCCACGCCGTCAACCCACGCCAGATCGAGATGCAGGTCGAAGGCTCGTTCGTCTACGGCCTCGGCGCCATGCTGCATCAGGCGTGCACGGTGAAGAATGGGCGCGTCGTCGAGGAGAACTTCGACACCTACCAGCCGCTCCGCATCGACGAGATGCCGAAAGTCGAAACCATCGTCATGCCGTCGGGCGGATGGTGGGGCGGCGTCGGCGAACCGACGATTGCGGTCGCGGCGCCCGCGGTGCTCAACGCCATCGCTAACGCCACCGGCAAACGCATCCGCGAACTGCCGGTCAAGTCGCAGAGCCTCAGGGCCTGAGCGACATGACGCGCTCGCCGGAGCTGCGAGCGGCTCTCGCGGGAGCCCTCGCAGCCGCTTTCCTGCCCGGTGGTCCGGTCTCGGCCGGACCGCTGGCGCGTTATCAGATCACCGGCGATGCCATCGCCGAGCCGCTCGGCGGGCTCGTCGGTGAAGCCGCGCGGGGTCGCGCGATCGTACTCGACCGTGCCCGCGGCAATTGCCTGATCTGCCATGCGGTGCCGGTGCCGGCGGAGCCGTTCCAGGGCGATCTCGGCCCCGACCTCACGGGCGTCGGTGCGCGCCTCACCGCTGGACAGATCCGTTTACGGATGGTCGATACGACGCGCGCGAACCCGGACAGCATCATGCCGCCGTTCTATCGCGTTGATGGGCTCGTCCGGGTCGCCGCCCGCTTCGCCGGCACGCCCGTGCTGACCGCCCAGGAGATCGAAGACGTCGTCAGCTGGCTGGAGACCTTGAAGTGAGCGCCGGGATCGATCGCCGCACCGTCATCGCTGGGCTCGGGGCCGCGGTCGTCGCCTTGCCGCGCGGTGCAAAAGCCGAAGGACCGTCCGACCTCTTCCGGGCGGCGGAACGCGAACTCGCGAACGGCCGCACCATCCGCGATGGCCGGGTCATGCTGGATATCCCCCGTCTCGCCGAGAACGGCAACTCCGTTGCCGTCGCCGTATCGGTCGACAGCCCGATGACCGCAGCTAATCACGTCCGCACGATCCATCTCCTGTCGGAGCGCAATCCCATTGCCGTCATCAGCCGCTTTCATCTCGGCCCTCGCGCCGGACGCGCAGAGGTGAAGACCTACGTGCGCCTCGCGACGACCCAGAACGTGCACGCCATCGCCGAGATGAGCGATGGCAGCCTCTGGCGCGCCCAGGGCGAGTCCGTCGTGCTGCTCGCAGCCTGTCTCGACGGCGGCTGAAGGAGAAAGTCCATGCGTCCGCGCCGCATCGTCATGCCCGAGAAAGCCAAGGCCAGCGACGTCGTCGAGATTCGCGCCGCGATCCTCCATCCCATGGTCACCGGTCACGGCAGCGGCGGGCCGAACAGCGTCCCGCGCGATATCGTGCACACCTTGATCGTGACTTACGACGGCGCCGAAATCTTCCGCGCTGAGATGTTTCCCGGCATTGCCGCCAACCCGCAGCTTACCTTTACGACCGTCGCGACGAAGACTGGCGACGTCGTGTTTCGCTGGGTCGAGGACTCGGGTGCCTTCACGACCGAAACGCGCCGTCTGACGGTCGAAGGATGACGCAGCGGCGTCGCAGACGATGGGCGGGCATCCCGATCGTCGCCGTACTCACCGTCATGGGCGTTGCTACGACGTCCGCGAACGAACCGACCCCGCTCGTCTCTGCGACCCGCTTTCTCTCGGACGAACTCCGCTCCGAACAGGAAGACGAGACGCGAAACCGCGGCATGCTGTGGGTCGATCAGGGAGCGGAACTCTGGCGTCGCGAACCGGCACCGTCACAATCCTCGTGCGCGGCCTGCCATGGCGATGCCAAGGCGTCGATGGCCGGCGTCACCGCGCGCTATCCTGCTGTCGATGGGACGACCGGCAGGCTCCAGAACGTGGAAGGTCGGATCAATGCCTGTCGGGAGCGCCACCAGAAGATGGCGCCGCTCGCCTACGACAGCGACGAACTCCTGGCCCTCACGGCGTTCCTTGCCATGCAGTCGCGCGGCCGTCCCATCTCGGTGACAACCGAAAGCCCTGAGGCTGCCGCGGCCCTCGAAACCGGTCGCCGCTTCTGGTCGGAACGTCAGGGTCAGTTGAACCTCGCCTGCACCCACTGCCACGACGACAACGTCGGCCGGCGCCTGCGCGGTGATACGCTCTCGAGCGGGCTGCCGACCGGCTATCCCGCCTATCGCCTCGAATGGCAGGGCCTCGGCTCTCTCTATCGCCGGCTGCGCGCCTGCCAGATCGGCGTCCGTGCCGAGCCCTTCCATGCGAGCAGCGATGTCCACCTCGCGCTCGAACTGTTTCTCGCCGACAGGGCTCGCGGCGCCCCCATCGAGGCCCCTGCCATCCGTCGCTGACGCAAATGTGCCCTTGAACGACGGCCCGCTGCATCGGAGACTGAGCTGTCACCGCCATAAGGGAGTTCGACATGGCACCACGCAAGGTCACGCTCGCGCTGCTCGACGAGATCCAGGACGGCTTCAATCGTCACGACGTCGCCGCCATCCTGTCCCACTTCGTCGAGGACTGCGAATGGCTGATGGCGCGCGGTCCGAACGCTCCCGAAGGCCGCCGCTGCCTTGGCAAGGCGGAGATCGGCGAAGTCCTCGCCGCCCGCTATGCGCAGATCCCAGACATGCGGTGGGAGGAGATGCGCCACTGGATCGTCGACGACACCAAGGCGATTTCCGAATGGGTCGTGCGCGGCACGCCGAAGGGCGGCCAGCCGATCGAACTGCTCGGCTGTGATCTTTGGGAGTTCCGCGACGGCTACGTGACCAAGAAGGACACGTACTGGAAGACGATCACGCCCTGATCGTCACGATCCTGCAACCCTTGTTGCGGCACACTGGCGCAGGCAGCCTCGTTCGCGATAAGCTGCCTACGCCGGACTGCACACACGGGTGATCGTTATGCGGAACATTGTTCGGGCGATCGTCGCGACGGCCGCACTCGGCGCCGTCGTGCTGCCGGCGTTCGCACAGCAAACAGCCCGCATCGGCGAAGCGATCCACGTCGTCAACGAAGTGCGCGCCGAGTACGAGCGCGACCGTCGCGATCTCCAGCAGGGCGACGAGGTCCACCAGAACGAACTCATCGAAGTCGGCGCTGAGTCGATCGGAGAACTGGTTCTGGCCGACCAGACGAAGCTGGCGCTTGGTCCGGGATCACGGCTGCTGCTCGACAAGTTTGTCTACAATGGCGAGCGCACCAACGGCGACATCGTGCTCGATCTCGTCCGTGGCACGTTCCGCTTCATCACCGGTGTGGCATCCCGCAATTCCTATCGCATTCGCACGCCGGGCGTCGCCATCACCGTTCGCGGCACCGTCTTTGACGTCTTCATCGCCGACGACCGCGCCATCTGGCTCCTGCTTATGCAAGGCGCGATCCGCGCCTGTAACGACCGCGGCGACTGCCGCAATCTCGATCGCCCCGGCCAGATCCTCCGGATCACGCCGCGCGGCGACATCGAACGGCCCGCAACCTGGGCCGCCATCCCGCAGCGCGCCCGCTCGGTGCCGTTCGACACGGCTTTTCCGTTCGTCGTTGCGGCTCCCGTCATCGATCCGACGCCGGCGCTGAGCCGCGATGTCATCATAACGGGCCGCCTGCCGAAGCCGCCCGCACAGCCCCCGTCGAAGACGCCACCACGGCAGCGTGACACCGGCACTTCGAAGCCGCCACGCACTCGGGAAGCGAGCACACCTCCGCCAGGACCGAGCCCTGGTCTCGGTGTCGCGATCGGCATCGGCGTTGGGATCGGCATCGGGAGCGCCATCGGCGGCGGCGGAAATCGAGGCCCCAACCGCCCACCGAGCCCGCCGCCGCGACAAGGGCCCACGCGCAAGTACTGACGTCCCGAGCCGCTGACTCGTGCGGCATTTGGGGAACGCAGAAGCTAATCGACCACACTTTCCACGGCAAAGTGGGGCCTTCGGGGCACGCATACACAGCCGCCCCAACTCGGCCACGCACATCGGCTTGATGGGGCCAGTCCGGCCCCGGTATCTCTCCGGCACCGCGAGGGCGCGGCTGCACCCGGAGGGAACCCAGCATGACGAGCAAGCGCGTGCGCCAATTCCTCATGGTCGTGTTCGGCGGCCTGATCGCAATCTTCGCGGCAGGCTGGCTCGCCATCATGGTGATCAACCCCGGGCCGCCCGGCCATATCGTGATGGCGACCGGCGGCGCAGGCGGCGCCTACACCGCACTCGCGGAGACCTGGAAGAAGGAACTCGCCAAGTACGGCGTGAAGCTCGAACTCCGCAGCGACGTCGAGGGCCCCGACACGCTGCGCTCCGTTCTCGTCGAAGGCGGCGAGGTCCATGCGGGCATCATCAAAGGCGGCCTCTCCGGCAGCATGCGCGGTCGCCTCGCCTCCGCAGCCGACCAGATCATGCACGAATTGCAGAACGATCGCGTGCAGTCGGTCGGTCGCCTGTTCTACGAACCGCTCTGGGTCTTCTACCGCGGCCCCAATCTTGTCCGCAGCCTGGGTGAATTCAAAGGCCGCCGCATCATGGTCGGCTCGTCGACCAGCGGCACCCGCCGCGTCGTCGAACTGCTGCTACGCGCCAACGGTGTGACGCCGCAGAACAGCAAGTTCATCGAGCAGGACTTCCCCTCCGACGGCAAGCCGCTGACCGGTGACGGCGCCGACGTCGCGTTCGTGTCGCTCGCCCCCGACATGAAGAAGGTGCAGGACCTGCTGCGCACGCCCAACATCCTGCTGATGGACTTCGCCGCCGAGGCCGATGCCTACACGGCGCGCTTCCCCTTCCTGTCGAAGGTCGTGATGAACCGCGGCGCGGTCGAGTTCGACCCCGACATCCCATCGGCCGACATCACGCTGCTGGCGACCGCTCCGGCACTCGTCGTCCGCCGCGACCTGCATCCCGCCCTTGTCAGCCTGCTGACGCACGCCGCGAGCGTGTCGCCGAAGCCGGGCTTCGATGCGCTCGGCGAGCCGATCCTGTTCTTCAAGGCCGGCCAGTTCCCGCACCCGCAGGATTCCGAGTACGAAGTCGATCCTGACGCGCGTGCGTACTACAAGTCCGGCGAGCTTCCGCTGATGCTGCGCGTCGTCGGCCCGTTCGCGGCGGCGTGGGGGCTGCCATTCTGGTTCACCGCCTTCTCGTTCTTGCACGCGACCAAGATTATCCTGCTCGCCATTCCGGTCCTCTCCGTCGCGATCCCGTTGGCGCGCTTCCTGCCGATGCTCTACACTTACATGATCCGTCGACGGCTGCTGACTTGGTACGATCGCCTGAAGAAGATCGAGTTCACGCTCGACCACAATCCGACGCCGGAGCAGCTATCAGAAGCAGGCGAGGAGCTGAGGCGCATCGATCGCGCCGTCAGTCGCCTCCGTCTGCCGCTCCACTTCTCCGACCAGCTCTACGATTTGCGCGGCCACATCGACCTCGTCGAACAGCGGCTGACGCCGAAGAAAGTACTACGCGCCGTCGCCGAAGCCGCGGAGTAGTTTTCGCGCCATGGCGATCGTCGAAACGGACCCGCGCCTCCGGCGCACGGTTCTCATCGTCGTAGCCTTGAACCTCGCCTACTTCGGCGTCGAGTTCACGGTGGCGATGCTGATCGGTTCCGTGTCGCTGTTCGCCGATAGCATCGACTTCCTGGAGGATGCCGCGGTCAACTTGCTGATCGCCGTCGGCCTCGGCTGGAGCGCGGCGGAGCGCGGCCGCCTCGGCGCGGTGCTCGCACTGCTCATTCTCGTACCCGGTATCGCGACCCTCTGGACCGCCTGGTCCAAGTTTCTGGCACCCGTTCCGCCGGAGCCGGTTCTACTCACGGTTGCGGGCGTCGGAGCGATGGTCGTCAACGGAACCTGCGCGCTGCTGCTAGCCCGGATCCGGAGCGACGGCGGCAGCCTCACCCGGGCCGCCTTCCTGTCGGCGCGAAACGACGTCATCGCCAACGCCGCGATCGTGCTCGCCGGCTTCGCGACGGCTGCGACGCTCAGCGCCTGGCCCGACCTCGTGGTCGGCCTCGCCATCGCCCTGCTCAACGCGGGCGCGGCTTGGGAAGTTTGGGAAGCGGCGAGCGAGGAACGTCGCGACGCCGCGCCTTAGGTCACGCAGCGCGACGCCAAGCGCAGCCGACGCTGTCGTACACCGTCAGCGTCCGGAGCACTCGGGCCAGTGCCGCGGAAATCTCGTAGACCCACGCCGACAGCGTGCGCGGATCGGCAGCTGCGATCGGCGCGATGCGGCGCAGAACATCTTCCAGCGCCGGTTGCCCGTCGAGTGCCGTCGCTTCGAGATGCGGAAAGCTCCACGTGTCGTCATCGAATTCGGTCTGCGTCGCGACCCAGGCCGTGATCTGCCAGCCCTGCGGATCGGCCGGCGTGAACGTGAAGCGGATCGGCTGGTCGAAACCCGCGTGATGCGCGACGAGGCAATAGCCGCCGTCCTTCAAGCGGCGAGCCCGCTCGAAACGGATCGCACCGGTCGAACGGACGAGATCGTGGCTTTCCCTCTGGTCCATCGCTTGCCCCCGCGCCCGACTGCCTTGCCGCGCAATGAACCCGTCCCCGGCCTTGGGCACTAGTGACGGCCGGCAACACCCGAAGTTGTCCACAGTACCCCCAGGCGCCACCGACGTGCATTCCGCGGACCGCTGATTCACGATGTTTCCATGTTTCCGACGCCGACCGGCCGCGGACCGACCCTCAGCCCGCCCACCTTCGAGCGAACTGTCGCACCCGCCCATCGGTCGAGGACACCGCTCATGCTGACCCGGATCGCGCTGCTCGCCACATTCGTGACCACCTGCGCTTTTGCAACGATGTCTGACGGATCGCCCGCTGCGGCGGCCCCCGACGACTCAGGCATCGCCATCGACGCCCGCCTCGATCGCGCGCTCCTGCGCGCCGGCGAGACCCAGAAGGTGCACATCCGTATCGGCATTCAAAGTCGCCGCCCGGCCGGTAAGGCGAGACCGCCGATGAACCTGGCTCTCGTGATCGACCGCTCGGGCTCGATGGCCGGCCCGCGCATCGAAGCGGCCCGCCGCGCCGCGCTCGACACCATCGATCGCCTCGGCCGCAACGACATCCTCTCGGTGGTGAGCTACGACGATCGCGTCGAGGTCGAAGTGCCGGCGACCAAACTCACCAATCCCGGCCAGGCCCGCGATGCCGTGCGCCGCCTCACCCCGCGCGGGTCGACCGCCATCTATGCCGGCCTGCAAGCCGGCGCCGAAGAAGTCCGCAAGTTCAAGGCCAAGGATCGCGTCAACAAGATCATTCTGCTGTCGGATGGACTTGCGAACGTCGGCCCCTCGCAGCCGGCGGACTTCGCAGGCCTCGGCCGCGAACTCGCGAGCGAAGGCTTCACGGTGTCGACCGTCGGTCTCGGCCTTGGTTATAACGAGGATCTCATGCAGAAGCTCGCGGCTGCCGCCGACGGCACCCATGCCTTCGTGCAGGAGCCCGCCGACCTCGCCCAGTTTCTCGCCCGCGAACTCGACGATACGCTCGGCATCGTCGCCCAGGATGTCGAGATCATTCTGACCTGCGCGCCGGGTGTCCGGGCGATCCGCTCGCTCGGCCGCGACGGCAACGTCAAGGACGACCGCATCACGTTCAAGGTCGCCCAGCTGATCGGTGGCGTCGAACAGGTCATCGTCGCCGAGCTCGAAGTCCCAGCCGGCATGGCGAAGGACGCCGCCGAACTCGCCCGAATCGAGATGACCTTCGCTGCCGCCGGGTCCGGCACGCGCGAAAGCCGGAGTGCTCGCATCTCCGGCAAGTTCGGCGAGGTGGCCGCCTCCGACAAAAGCGTCGACCCGGAAGTCGCGAAGGACGTCACCGCCCTCGTCGTCCGCGCCGAGCGCCAGGAAGCGATCCGCCTGCGAGACGCCGGCAAGGTCGAGGAGGCCCGTCGCAAATTCGAGTCCAACGCCGCTTACGTCCGCCAGCAGCAGCAGCTGATGCCGAGCCTCAAAGCCTACGAGCCGCTCGAAAGCGAGCTCGGCGCCAACGAGGCCGCCGCTGCGCCCGCTGCGGCCTCGGCGGAGGGCTGGGCCAAGGCCCGCAAGATCCAGCGCGAAGCCGACGGCAACAAGGCCGGCAGCTCCGTCCGCTATTGATCGCAGGCTACCTTCCCCCGGTTCCGGCCGGGGGAGGACTGCGAGCCCTGCATGCGGGCAGCGCGGCCCGCGCGATGGCGGGAGGGCCATGTCAGAGCTACGCTCCGCCATCAACGGCAGGAGGACAACGCCATGGCTCTCTATGAACTGCGCACCTACACGCTCTACGTCGGCAAGATGCAGGAAGCCGAGAAGCTCTACACCGAGCTCGGCTATCCGGCGTTCGAGAAGGGCGGCCAGTCGAAGAAGCTCGTCGGCTACTTCAAGAGCGACGTCGGCACGATCAATCAGCTCGTGCACCTCTGGAAGTTCGACGACGACAACGACCGCCGCCGCCACTGGGCGTCGATCTACTCCAACGAAGAATTCATGAACTTCGCGCGCCAGTTCCGGCCGCTCTGCATGACGCAGGAAGTGAAGCTCCTGCTGCCGGCCCCGTGGGGACCCCACCCCTGAAGGAAAACCTCAGCCGCCGCGGAACGGGAAAAAGCAGCGCGGGCAGTCTCGCTCGGAGTCGAACGGAGGCTCCGGGTGGAACTGGTTGCCCGGCGGCTTGAAGTCGTGGAACAGCAGGCACTCCTTGGCGAACGCCTGATCCGCCGTCGGCATCTCCATGTACTTGAAGTGCGAGGCGGTCCCGATGCACTCCTGCAGCGCGCGGCGAAGGTCGTAATCGCCCCGCCCGACCCGCTCGACGTAGAAGCACTCCGTTGCATCGATATGACCGATCGCGAACACTCCGGGGGTGAGTGGGCGGACGGCGCGAACGATCGAGTCGTAGGTGAGCGCCAGCGGTCCGATGAGGCCCGTCTGTGCCCCCTTCACCAGCTGGAGCATGGCTTTTTCCGCACAGAGTCGACTGAGGCTGACGCGCGAGCCTTGCACGGGGCTGGTGACGCGCCTCGCGAATGGTCAATCAGCGCAGAAATTCAGCGATCGCCGGGTCGGAGGTCAGCTCTTTCATCTCTTCCGCCGTCGGCAACTGCGGGCGGTCGCGCTCGGCATTCACCATGCAGAGGAAGCCGAGCGGCTCCTTAGTGCCGGCACGAAACTGGTGCCACGTCATCGGCGGAATGTAGACGAGGTCGCCTTCCGCGACGTCACGCACTTCGCGACCGACGAGACAGCGACCGCGCCCCCGGTGAATCATCACTGCATGGACGTGCTCGTGCCGCTCGAACGTCGAGTGTCCACCCGGGCCGACTTCGAAGTAGCGGAGTTCGCAACCGAGATCGGGCGAGGCGAACAGCACCTGCCGCGTCACCGATTTGAACGGAGCTGATCCGTCCTCCTTGTAGGCAAGAACGCTGACGCCTTGCCAAGCCCCCGCGCCTTCGGCATCCCGGAAGGCGGGTGGAACGGGCTGTCCGCGGCGATCCTGCTCAGCCATGTTGTTCAACCCTGCGCTGGAAATCCGCCGCTGCGGCGGTGATCCCGTCGCCAGCCGACAGCAGGCTCCCGCCGATCAGGAAAATGGCGTCGCGCCCATAGAAGTCCAGAAGCTCCGGCACGCGGGCGAGCGTCATGCCACCGGCCGGCGAAGGCGCCGTCGGCCGGATATCCTGCGTACCGTCGCGCCACGGACTGAGGGCCGCGCCTGCAATCGCCCGGCACCGCTCGGCGGAGTACGAGAACCGTCCCCCGTAGTTCGGGAAAATGGTGACGTCGGCTCCGAGCAGCCGAAACAACCGGCCGAGCAGGAACTCAGGTGAGACGCGCGCCGCCCCCGCCATTGACGGATGGGCGAGGAATATGATGCCGGCAAATTCGCGGGCGATCGTCTGGAACGCCGGGAGACCCATGATCATCGGCGCGACGAGCACCGCTTCGAGACCTTCTTCGCGCACGAGCCGCAGCTGGGAACGGAGCTGGTCGAGCGAGCCCGACAAGCTCGGAGCGTAAAGGCAGCGCCGCCCCGTTGCAGCGTTCGCGCTTCGAACCGCCCGGCCGCAGGCGACGACCCGCTCAGCGAAAGGACTGAACGCCTGATCGGCAAGACCGTGGTCGTCCTTGACGATGTCGAGCCCACCGAGCGCCAATGCCCCCGCGAGCCGCGCGAGTTCATTCGCCGGCAGCCCTTGCGGCTTCAAGGCGGAGGCCGTCAGGGCCCGAGCCCCGGCTCCGACTTTCCGACGAACCCCGTCGATCCCCAGCGCCGGCCCACCGAATGCCGCAGCATATCCCGGCGGAAACACGACATCCGCGAGGGTCACGTCCTCCTGCAGCGACGTGTTGCCGAACAGCATGTTCATCAGCTGCCCGGCCTCCGGCGGTGCCGTCGCAACGGCGAGCCCGATCGTCACGGCAAATACGCCACCACCCCGGTCGACAATGCCCTCCACCCGGCCGACGATTTCCGCGGCAACCCGCGCATCCGTCACCGCAGCGCGCGGCAGCTCGACGCTCTGCTCGAGCGCGATCGCCTCCGCACGCGCCGCAATCGAGGCCGGATCGCTCCGCACGTCATACGTCACTTCGATCCGCTGGTCCGTCGCTGTCATCGGTCCGTCACAATCCAAAACCTGCGCTTCATAACCGATCGCGGCGGGAAAGCCAGCCTGCCGGCCTGGCGGAACCCGCCGGCGCCCGCCCGCCTTCTCTGCCATGACCCGGACCACCGAGCGACCCACCGACGCCCGCCGCATCACCGCGCCGTCGCGCCGCACCGTCGAGCCATGGACTGTATTCGTCGTCGTGCTGACGGCCGCCATCGTCGTTGCACTGCTGCTCGCCGTCTGGCAGGCGCGCGAAGCCGTGCTCCTCGCCTTTGCCGCCGCCGTTTTCGCCGTCGTGCTCTTGTCGATCGCGCGCCCGCTCGAACGCTGGACCGGCTTCGGCCGCAGCGTCACCCTTCCGCTCGCAGCACTCCTGATTATCGGCATCGTCGCGTTGTTCGCCTGGATCATCGGGGCCGAACTCGCCAAGCAGTTCACCGTGCTGAGCGCAGCGCTTCCGGATGCCTTGGACAATCTTCAGCGTCGCCTCGGCATCGACCTCGAAGAATTCGCCCGAGCGAGTGGCGGCCAGCGGGGCGACAGCACCGCAGGTGGCCATCTGCGCAGTCTCCCCGACCTCGTGGGCATCGCCCGCACGACCATGGGCAATATCGTCTCGATGGGAACGCTATTGCTCGACGCGGTCGCCGGCATCGTCGTCGTGATCGTTGGAGGCTACTACCTCGCGGTCGATCCCAAGACCTATCGGCGTGGCTTGGTGCTTCTCTTTCCCGAGGACCGGCACGAGCAGGCCGACGCGGCGATCCGCGACTGCGGCCACGCGCTCCACCTCTGGCTCGTCGCACAGCTCATGGCCATGGCGATCGTCGGCACGCTGATGGGTCTCGGTGCTTGGATGATCGGTCTGCCCGCACCATTAGCGATCGGCTTCTTCGCCAGTCTGAGCGAGTTCGTTCCGATCGTCGGACCGCTGATCGGCGCGCTGCCGCCCTTGCTGCTCGCCTTGGGCATGGGCACAGAGCAGGTCGCCTGGACGCTGGCGCTCGTACTGGCCATTCAACAAATCGAGTCGAACGTGATCAGTCCGCTCATTCAGCAGCGCATGGCCGACATCCCGCCGTTTCTAGTCCTCTTCGGCGTGATTGCGCTCGGCCTCCTGTTCGGCCCCGCCGGAGTCATCGTCGCCGCGCCGCTCACGATCGTGGCCTACGTCCTGATCACGAAGCTCTACGTCCGCGACACCCTCGGCCAGGACGTCCCAGTCCCCGGCCGACACGAGAACAAACCGTCCTCAGACTGACGCGCGCCGTGCCACCACCCCATCGAACACCCGGCCGATACCGATCAGTACAGGGCCGTCGCTCGGCGGCGCATCAGCCCTCACGAGGTCACCGAGCGACGTCGGATGAACCTCGAACTCCGGTCGCGACACCGAGGCCACGATGACGGCCGGCGTTGTCGCCGGCAGACCCTCCGACATCAGCCGTTCCGCGATGGCGCCGGCCGTGCGCCCCGCCATGTAGAACACGAGTGTCGTCTCGCCATCGGCAAGGCCGCGCCAGTCGAGATCTTCGGGCAGCCGTCCGGTACGCGCATGCCCCGTCACGAACCGCACGGAATGCGCATGATCGCGATGCGTCAGCGAGACGCCGAGAGCGGCGGCCATCGCCGCTGCGCTCGTCACGCCCGGCACGATCTCGACGGCGATCCCCTCCGCCGCGAGCCGCGCGACTTCTTCTCCCGCTCGACCGAAGATCGTAGGATCGCCCGACTTCAGCCGCACCACGTGTTTGCCTTGCCGAGCGAGCTCGACCATCAGCTCGTTGATGTCGTCCTGCGCGCAGCTCTCCCTCCCGCCCCGCTTGCCGACCATCACGCGCTTGGCTTCGCGCCGGGCGAGTTCGAGCGCATCGGTCGAGACGAGATCGTCGAACAGGACGACATCGGCCGATTGCAGAGCGCGCACCGCCTTGAGCGTCAGGAGTTCGCCGTCGCCCGGCCCGCCGCCGACAAGCGTCACGCGACCGACATCGGGCGCCGTGCCCCGCGCGATCTCGCCGACGAGGCGGCGCAGCTCCGTCTCGTCGTCGGCAGCGGGCGCCGGCCCGAAGGCACGCGCCGCGAACCGTTCCCAGAACGTGCGCCGCTGCGGCCCGGGCGACAGGGCATCGGAGACGGCGCCACGCACCGCCTTGGCGAGCCGACCCCACTCGGCGAGAGCCGCCGGCAGAAGCACTTCGATCCGCTGACGGATCGCTTGACCGAGGATCGGCGCCGCGCCGTCCGTCGAGATCGCGACGACGACCGGCGAGCGGTTGACGATCGAACCGAACTGGAATTGGCAGAAGTCCGGCTTGTCGATCACGTTGACCGGCACGCCGGCTGCACGCGCCGCGCAGTAGAAGGCCTGCGCCTCGGCTTCATCCTCGGCGTCGGCAAGCGCGATGGCCGCTCCGGCGAAGACGTCGACCGCCCAAGGTCGCGCGTGATGTGTGATCGTCCCGGCGGCGGCGCCGCGCGCGATCAGCGCCGCCATCTCGGCCCCGGCCTCCGCGGCATAGACGTGCACGTTCGCGCCTGCTGCCGCCAGCAACTCCGCTTTCCAGGCCGCCGGCGCGGTCGCGCCTGCCAGAACCGCCCGCTTCCCCTCGAGATCGAGGAAGATCGGCAGCTTGGCGAGCGCCCCCATCCGGGGCGGCGCGGCTTCGGTAGGTTTACGGGACGGGGCTGGCATCGAAACCGGGGTTGGAAGTGGTCCATCGGCCGGGGAAAAACCCCGCCCGCACGACATAGCCGGCTCTGGTCCGGCCGTCACCCCGGGTCGGCAGGACCACCCCCCACTCACCCCCCTTAAATGAAGGAGAAGTCCCCGAACGTGATGTTGGGCGCCGTGATGTTCTTGATGAGGATCGACTCCCCATTGCTCGTGAGCGGCCCGCCGGATTTGATGGTGACCAGCGTATCCGATCCGACCGTGACGATCTCGAAGTAGTCGCCGAAGGTCAGCCCCGTGATGTCGCCCACCACCGGCACGTCCACCCGGATCATGTCGAAGCCGTCGTCGAACGAAGAGATCGTATCGGCGCCCCAACTCTGGCCCGCGGCGAAGACGAAATGGAACGTATCGCTCCCCGTGCCGCCGAACAGGAAGTCGTCACCGAGCCCGCCCGCGAGGGTATCGTTGCCGGCGCCACCGGTGAGTGTATCGTTGCCGGCGCCGCCCGTGAGGCTATTGTTCGACCCGTTGCCCGTGATGGAGTCGTTGCCCGACCCGGCGATAACGTGCTCGAACCCCGATATCGTATCGACGTCAGAACCGAGGACGACCGTGACCGTCGCGGCACCCGACCCATTCAGTGTAAAGTTCAGGTTCTGCGACGTATAACTGTAGTCCACATAGTCATTACCCGCACCACCTGTCAGGCTGTCGTTGCCGCTGCCTCCGGACATTGACGTGTTGTTCTGGGTTGTCGAGATCGTGTCGTTACCCGAGCCTCCGAGTATGCCCTGGACCTGGGTGATGATGTCGACGTCCGATCCGGCTGTGACTGTGATGTTCGCGTCACCGACCGAGTTCAAAGAAACCGACAAACTCTGCGAGGTGTAACTGTAGTCGACCCAATCGCGATCAAAGCCGCCGACGAGGACATCGTTGCCAAGTCCTCCGCTCAAGGTGTCGTCGCCCGCATCGCCGTAAAGAGTATCTCGACCCTGGGCACCTTCAAGACGATCGTTACCCGCCCCACCATAAAGCACGTCATCGGTGAGGCCACCATCCAGCGTATCGTTGCCGTCGCCGCCGTCGAGCCGATCATTGCCGTCACCACCGGATAGACTGTTGGCGTCGGAGTTTCCGGTGATCGAGTCGTTGCCCAGGCCGCCGATGACGGCTTCGATTCCCGAAAGCGTGTCGATGTCAGACACCGAAAGCGAAGCCGCCCCGGCGGCGAGATCGACGGTCACGTTGCCGGATGCATAGCCGTAGTCGGCCGCATCCGTTCCAGCGCCACCGACGAGCTGATCGTTTCCAGCCCCGCCGCGAAGCGTGTCGTCCCCGCTTCCGCCGTCGAGAGTATTCGCGAGCGCGTTACCGGTCAGCGAGTCGTTACCCGCTCCGCCGATCAGCCCCTCGATCTCGGACAGGACGTCGACGTCCGATCCAGCAGTGACCGTGACAGTGGCATTACCCAAAGCATCGAGCGTCAGCGTCAGATTGGTCGCGACGCCGCTGTAATCGACCGTATCGCCACCGGCTCCGCCGACGAGTGTGTCGTTGCCCGCGCCGCCATTGAGCCGATCGTCGCCGTCACCGCCCGAAAGACGGTTGGCAGCGGAGTTTCCGGTGATCGTATCGTTCCCACTTCCACCGACGACGTGCTCGAATCCTGCGAGGGTATCCACGTCGCTGCCAACCACCACGGTCACCGTCGCCGAGCCGAGCGAATCAAGCGCGAGGGTGAAGCCCTGCGTGGCGTAGGCGTAGTCCGCAGTATCGCTTCCACTGCCACCGAACAGTTGATCGTTGCCCGAGCCGCCGCTCAACGTGTCGTTGCCGCTGCCGCCACTCAAAACGTTGTCGAACTGATTTCCAGCAAGGGAATCATTGCCACTGCCGCCGGTAATGTTCTCGAACCCCGAGATCGTGTCGATGTCACTTGCGGCGACCGTGACTGTCGCGGCACCGAGGGAGTCAAGCGCGATCGTGAGCGCCTGGCCAGATGTGGCGTAGGCATAGTCCGCAGTGTCCGAACCTCCGCCTCCAATCAAACGATCGTTCCCGCCGCCGCCGCGGATCGTATCGTTTCCGCTGTATCCATCAAGTGTGTTGGCGGACGAATTGCCGGTGAGCGAGTCGTTGCCTGCGCCACCGATCATGTTCTCGATCGCGGATAGTGTATCGATATCGTCGAGCGCCACCGTGACCGTGGTACTACTGGTGAGCGTGACAGTCAGAGATATGCTAGTATACGAATAATCGACGGTGTCGGTGCCGTGGCTGCCGACAATGATATCGTTACCCTCACCGCCCGACAGCGTATCGTCCCCATTTCCGCCCTCCAGGGTATCGTTGCCGCCACCGCCAACCAGGGAGTCGTTGCCGCTCGAGCCATTCAGCACATTGTTCAAACCGTTGCCGACTAGGACGTCGTCCCCGGTGCCACTTCCATTGACGTTTTCAATGCTCACCAACGCATCTACCGCGCCAGTACTCGCGAACGTGGCGGAGCCGTTGCCACTGTCTGACAGGACAGCCGTAACGCCCTCGGACTCGTACCAATACGAGGCGATGTCGATTCCATCGCCACCGTCCAGGGTGTCTGCACCGGCAGCGTACCCTCGGATAACATCATTGCCGTCGCCGCCGACGACCGAGTCGTCGCCTAATCCTCCATCCAGAGTGTTGGCCGATGCATTGCCGATGAGCGTATCGTTGCCGGAGCCCCCCTCGATGGCTTCGAAACCGGCAATCGTGTCGATATCCGTGACATCAACATAGATCGTCGAACCTCCGAATGCATCGAGCACAATGCTCAAGGCAGCGGACGAATACGAATAACTGACGAGGTCGTTCCCGGCGCCGCCATACAGGATGTCGTTACCGTGTCCGCCCGAGAGGTCATCATTCCCGTCTTGGCCATCGATCGTATCGTTACCCAGCCCACCGACAATAGAATCGAAGCCTGACACACCTGCGATGCTGTCTTCTTCGCTGGAGCCGGTAAAGACTGCACTCCCGCTAAGCGTGATGGTCTGCCCGAAGTTTGCCACGGCAATCGTGACGGCGATCTGCGTCGACGCCCCCGCCGCATCCGTCACCGCGACGGTCACGACATGGCTCGTCGCCATCTCATAGTCGAGAGGCGCGCCGGCTTTGACGACGAGCGTATTGCCGATGATCTCGAAAAACGTGCTCGGATCGCTGACGATCGAATAGGTCAGCGTATCGCCGGCGTCCGGATCCGACGCGGAAAGCGTAGCAACGACGGTGCCACCCGGATCGAATCCGACCCCAGAGGTTCCGCCATCCACCACCTGCTCCTGCACCGACAGGGGACCGCTTGCAACGAGATTGGAAGGCGCGTCGTTGGCGTTTGCGACCGGCGCAGTCGGCGCACTCGTCAGCATTTCGTGCGTGCCGTTGCCGTCCGTATAGGTCACGCGCACCTTGATCGCGGTGCCGACGTCCGCATCACCTAGCGTATAGGTGGGCCCCGTCGCCCCGATGATGACGACGTCGTTGCGAAGCCACTGATAGCTGAAGGCACCGAGACCATCACCATCGGCCAACCCCGACGTATCGGCTGTCAGCGTTGCATCTTCGGTGGCACTGCCGGTGATGACCGCGTTTCCGGTCGGCGGATCGTTGACGTTCGTCACGGGAGCTGTCACGGCGCTCGTTACGGTCTCCACCGTGCCATGGCCGTCCGTATAACTGACCCGCACACTGATGACTGCGCCCACGTCGGCATTGCCGAGGCTATGGGTCGGTCCGGTCGCTCCCGCTATGACGGCGCCGTCGCGCAGCCACTGGTAGGACGGTGCCCCGAGCCCGTCGGCATCCGATAGGCTCGATGTGTCGGCCGTCAACGTGGCATTCTTGGTCACGCTGCCGACGATGTAGACGCCGCCCGTCGGCGCATCGTTAGCGTTGGCGACAGGCGGCGTGGCGGGGCTCGTCACCGCTTCTGCGGTGCCATGAGCATCCGTATAGTTGATACGAACACTGATTGCCGTGCCGACATCCGCATCGCCGAGCGTGTAGGTCGCCCCGTTGGCGCCAGATATCGCGACGCCATCGCGGAACCACTGGTAGGACAGCGTCCCGAGACCGTCGGCATCCGAAAGGCTCGACGTATTCGCCGTCAACACCGCGTTTTCGGTCGCGGTCCCGGATATGGAAACACCACCCGTGGGCGCATCGTTGACGTTGCTTACGGCCGTCGTGGCGGAGCTCGCCACCATTTCAGACGTGCCATGACCATCGGTGTAGGAGACCCTTACACTGATCGCAGCGCCGACATCTGCGTCGCCGAGCGTGTAGGTCGCCCCGTTGGCGCCAGATATCGCGACGCCGTCACGGAGCCACTGGTAGGACAGAGCGCCGAGCCCGTCGGGATCCGAGAGGCTTGATATGTCGGCCGTCAGGACGCCGTTTTCGGTCGCGGTGCCCGTGATCGACACGCCACCGGTCGGTCCATCGTTGACATTGACCACCGGCGCTGACGGAGCACTCGTCACCGTCTCGGGCGTGCCGCGACCGTCCGTGTAGGTGACACGGACACTGATCGAGGCGCCGGCATCCGCGTCGCCGAGCGTATAGGTCGCGCCATTGGCGCCCGATATCGCGACGCCGTTCCGTAACCACTGGTATGACAGCACCCCAAGGCCGTCTGCGTCTGCGAGGCTCGACGTATCCGCGATCAGCGTCCCGTCTTCGACCGGCGTCCCGACGATCGTAACGGCGCCGGTGAGCGGCTCGTTCGCGTTGACGACGGTTATCCTGACCGCCTTGAAGCTCGCGAGCTGCCCATCCGACGCGACGACAACGAGATCGTAGACGTTGTCGCCATTCGAATCGCCGGGGGCGTCGAAGTCCGGCGGCGAACGAAACGTTACGACGCCCGTGGACTTATCGATCGCGAAGAAGCCCGCATCGGCCCCCTGCAGGCTGTAGGTCAGGTTGGTTCGCGGGTCAGGATCCGTCGCCACGACGGTGTAGACGGGGCCGGTGCTGTTCTCCACGACCGAAGCCGTGGCACCGGACGTGATCGTCGGCGCCCTGTTGATGGCATCGAGCGTGCTGTCACCAGGGCGCCAAGCGGTCCGGTTCGGGACCGGCGGCGTACCGGCATCGTCACCAGTGTGGAACCCGCGATGCTCGAGCGCGCCGATACCTTGAGGAGCGGTCGGTGGCCGCCCATCGAGATCGCCACGGGAAGAGTGGAAATTCGAGCCGATGTCGGAGAATTGAGCTGCCGCCTCGGGTGCCGAAGCGAAGACCAGTGCTGCCGTCCCGCCCGACACCGACAGCACGAGCAGTTGGGTGACTTCGGCACCAGTGGAGTCGCGTGCCGTGACCTTGACCCGGAACGTCCCGTTGTCGTTTGGACCAGGCGCCACCTGCAGAACGCCGCTCGCGGCATCGATGCGCAGCCATCCCGGTAGTGGCGACCCGTTCAGCAGCGTCGCACTGAAACTCAGGCCATGGCTCTGATCGCTTTCGCCGAAGGCGGCCCTGATGTCCGTCGACCAGGCCGGCGCGCCAGTCGCCACCGGCATCACTGGACCGCTGGAATCTTCCAACTTGCCGTCGGGCAGACGGAACCCCTGGATCAGCGTCAGCCCGCCATCGGCTGGACTGTCGGGATTGCGCTCGGGCAGGAGCCCGTCGGCAGCACGCGGAAACTCCAGCGCCAGAGAAGGTACCGCCGCCGAGATCAGACCGGCTGCGATGAGAAGTGCGGATGTCCCGGCCGAGCGCCGCCGCGCGAGCACGGCAGCGAGCGGATGCCGAGCCGTGAGCGTTCCGGCCCGCGCCTCCAAGATCGCGAGTGCGAAATCGTGATCGCCGCCCCGCCACGCGTGCTCGCGACGAAAACTCTCGATCGCGCGGCGAAACAAAGCGTCGGCGATTGCGGGGCTCAACGGGTTCTGCGGAAGCGGCAGATTGCGGCCGGCGGCGAACCCCTCAGAACGCGCACCTTCCCCAGCTGCGACCCCGAACAATCCGCTGCTGGATCGAACGACGAGACGCAGATGCGGGGGCCATCAAGGGCCAGAGGTGGGTTCCGACGATGCGGCGAGCCATTGCCCATTCCAGATAATCCGCTATACGAATTTCCGTTTACATCATATCTGGTAAACCAACTATTAATTTCCACGGATTTCGACTAGTGCGGCACGGATAGGTGAAACGGAGGAATTGATCGGAATTGTAGAGATCGGCGGCAATACTTAGGAACTGAGCGAGGCATTATCGGGGAGATAATGAGCGTGCCAAAAAGACTAATTCACCGCGAAAAACGGCGTTATCACCCTTGGCGGACGAATTGTTTTCCCGTTCACGACAGAAAAAACACCGTTTCCAGAAAAGATCGGTCGACGGAGTGTAGGAGGGTAAATTATTGAACGGTGACCGACAAAAAGAATTAGCTGTGATGACCGAAAGAGCCCATCAGCCCTTTCCGAATCGCGCGGCGAGACCGAACAGAGGCGCCGAAGCGAAGCCCGCAACCACGCCGACGATGGCAGCCAAGGTTGCATCGACGAGCCATGTGATGAACCCTTGGGCCACGGGCATCGCACCGCCAACAGCAGCGGCCACACCATGCAGCGCCTTCGCCGGTGCGGGGTAGCCGATGAGTTCGAGCCCGTGCACGAGGATGCCGCCGCCGACCCACAACATGGCGGCTGTACCGACGACACTGAGCAGGGTGAAGACACGCGGCATGGCGGCGACGAGACCGCGGCCGATCGGACGGACTGCAGGCGCGCCCTCGGATGCCAGCCAAAGCCCGATGTCGTCGAGTTTCACGAGCACTGCCACCGCTCCGTACACGATCGCGGTGATCGCGACGGCGACGACGGCCAGGATCGTGGCCTGCTGCCAGAACGACAGAGCGGCGACCACCGACAGCGTGATCGCCATGATCTCGGCCGATAGGATGAGATCGGTCTTGATCGCGCTCTGCACGCGCTGCGCCTCGAAGGCGCGCGCCTCTTCCGGACTGGCATCGACGAGCGCTTTCGCGCCCTCGTCCGTATGGCCAGTGACGAGATCGTGGACCTTCTCGTAGCCCTCGAAGCACAGGAAGAGACCGCCGACCATCAACAGCGGTGGAATGGCCCAGGGCGCGAACAGGCTGAGCAGGAGCGCAACCGGCAGAAGCACGACAATTTTGTTGCGCAGCGAGCCCCAGGCAATCTGCCGGATGATCGGCAGCTCCCGGCTCGCTGCGAAACCAACGACGTAGCGCGGCGTCACGGCGGCATCGTCGATGACGATCCCGGCAGCCTTGGCACCCGCCTTGGCACTCTGCGCGGCCACGTCATCCAACGATGCGGCCGCCATCTTTGCGATGGTCGCGACGTCGTCGAGAAGCGCAATCAGCCCGCTGCTCATGGCCTGCTCCGCAAGTGAAAGCGCCCGGACCCCAGCTCGATCAGCTGCAGGGGACTTCGACCGTCTGTCCGGTGCTTGCCAGATAGCGGCGGCAGAGGGGTTTGGTTCCGACCTTCGTGGCCGGCTCCGCCGACTTGGCCGCCTGCTCGGTCGGCTTGCTGGGCTCGGCAGTCACTGCGCCTGGGGCGGCGGCCTCCTTCTTGACAACGGGCTCAGCAGCCGTGGCTGGCGCCTGTTTGGCGCGCGCCTGCGTCGCCGCGGGACGCGCCTTCTGCGCCGCGGCGGGCGCCGCGGCTGCAGGATCGCACCGGTAGGCCGCGCTGCCCCGCCGCCCGGCGAAGGCATCGTTCGCCCACTCGGGTAGGCCGTTCGCACACTTCGGCGACGCCTTGACCGTCTGTGCGGACGTGGGAGTGACGAGCGGCGCCAAAATGACCACCGACGCCAGAAGGAATATCGAAACCCTGACCATGAAGGCTCCTTGTCACCCGCCCGGTGACTCTCAAGCTCGGACCCGTTTAATTTGGAAGTCTACATGATTTGCAGGCAGCTCGTCAGTCGGGCTGAGACACTTATGGTTGCATATTGAACGTTGTTCTCGACTGAAGATCCCAGCCGCCAGGCGGTAGGCGAACGGAAAGCTCGGCAAAAGCAGGCAAGTCCGAAGAAGAGCCGGCATCAAGTCGCCGGCTGCCACTGTTCCGTCACCGCACCTTGCAGCATGCTGGCTCCTGGACCGCCGTGCCGGTCCATCGACCCTGAGGGTGCCCATGATCGCGTATTCGCCGTTCGGCTTCATCGCGCGCCTTGCCGCGCTCTTCGCCTTTGCTGTCCTGGGCCTCGGCGCTGCATCGGCGGCTGAGCCGAAGACTTTCGCGCACGCCGGCCTCAGTCGCGACGCGGATCGCTACGAGGCATGGCTGTTGGCCAACTATCGAGGTGCGCCCCAGAAAGGCCAACAGCAGCCTCAGCCAAAGGCCGCCAAGGCCGCCGCCTCCCGCCAGATCACCACCGACGCCCGCGCCGCCACCCGCGCATACGCACAAGTGGCCGCCACCGATCCGCGCGACGCCGAAGCGTGGCTCGGCCTCGCTCGCGCCCTCCTCGCAATTCCCGCGAACACCCTCGTCAGCGCAGAGCGTTACGAGACCCCCGTGAATGCCAGTGCCGCCGCTTACCTCGCCTATCAGCGCGCCACCGGACCAGCAGCCCAAGCCGCCGCACTTGCCGTCGTCTCCGAGACGCTGCAGCGACGCGCCATGTGGCGTCCTGCCATCGACGCCTATCGCGTCAGCCTAGCCCTCGCCGACAACGCCGACGTTCGTGCCGCCCTCGAAGCACTGCGCGCCGAGCACGGGTTCCGCATCGTCGACTACAAGGTCGAGAATGAGCTCGAGTCCCCGCGCCTCTGCATTCAGTTCTCGGAGCGGATTTCCAGCCGCCAAACCGATACCGCGAAGTTCATCGCCGTCGACGGCAAGGACCCGCAGTCGCTGACCGTCGAAGGTCAGCAGGCCTGCATCGACGGCCTCACCCACGGCGGCCGCTATGAAGTCCTCGTGCGCGCCGGCCTCGCCGCCGAGACCGACGAGCAGCTGAGCAAGAACACGGAAATCGCCGTATACGTCCGCGATCGCTCGCCATTCGTGCGGTTCTCGGGCCGGAACTACGTGCTACCGAGCCGCGGCCAGCAGGGCATTCCCGTCGTCACCGTCAATACCGACAAGATCGACGTCGAGGTCTTCCGCATCGGCGACCGATCACTCGCCGCGACCGTGGCGAACGGCGACACGCAGCGCCAGCTCTCGCACTACGAGCTCGAGGACATCGCCGGCCGCACCGGTGCCCGCGTGTACCGCGGCAGCATGGATCTGAAGTCGAAACTCAACGACGAAGTAACGACGGCGGTCCCGGTCGGCGATGCCGTCGGTGCGCTGAAGCCCGGCGTCTACGCGATGGTGGCGCGCCCAGCCGGCAAGACGGGCAGCCAGGATTATCAGCCGCTCGCGACCCAGTGGTTCGTCGTGTCGGATTACGGTCTGACGGCCATCAGCGGCGAGAAGGCGGTCCACGGGTTCGTCCGCTCGCTGACGACGGCGACAGCATTGGCGAATGTAAAAGTGCGCCTGATCGCCCGCAACAATGAGGTACTGGGCGAGGCCAGAACCGATGCAGCCGGCTACGTTCGCTTCGCCCATGGCGCCGCTGGCGGTGAAGGCGGTGCCGCACCCGCCCTCCTCGTTGCCGAGGGCGACGACGGCGCGGACTATGCCTTCCTCGACCTACAATCGGCCGCCTTCGACCTCTCCGACCGCGGCGTACGCGGACGCGACATCGCCGGCCCACTCGATGCGTTCCTCTACACCGACCGTGGCGTCTACCGGCCCGGAGAGACCGTCCATCTCTCGGGCCTCGTCCGCGATCGCGCGGGCATCGCCGCCGCCGTCCCAACGACCCTCATCGTCGTCCGCCCTGACGGCGTAGAGCATCGCCGTATCTCCATGCCAGATCAGGGTCTCGGCGGTCGTACGACGGCGCTCGCTCTCGCCGGCTCTGCAATGACCGGCACCTGGCGCGTCCGCCTCCACGCCGACCCGAAAGCCGATCCGCTCGCCAGCGCCGCCTTCCTCGTCGAAGACTTCGTACCAGAGCGTCTCGATCTCACCCTGACGGCGAAAACACCGTCGCTCGTCGTCGACCAGACAGCGGCCATCGAAGTCTCGGGCCGTTATCTCTACGGTCCGCCGGCTGCCGATCTCGCCATCGAAGGCGACATCGTCGTCAAGGCGACGAACCGCGACCTCCCGGGTCTCGCCGGCTATCGTTTCGGCAATGCCGATGAGAAGATCACGCCTGTCCGCCGCGCGCTCGAGGGGCTGCCGCGCGCCGGCAAGGACGGCACGGCGAACGTCGTCGTGGGACTTCCCCCGATCCCGCGCACATCCCGCTCCCTGGAAGCCGATGTCATGCTGCGCCTGCGCGAGCCCGGCGGCCGCACGATCGAGCGCACGGTGACGCTGCCCGTCGATACCCGCGAGCCGCGCATCGGCATTCGTCCGCTCTTCCAGGACGGGCGCGTCGGTGAGGGGCAGCCTGCCAGCTTCGAGGCCGTGCTACTGGACGCTAGCGGCAAGCCCGTCACCGGCAAGTCCTTGCGTTGGGAACTCGTCCGCCTTCAGACGAACTGGCAGTGGTACAGCCGCGACGGCCAGTGGACGTATGACGCAGTAACCCTCACGCGCAAAGTCGCAACGGGCACAGCCGACATTTCGGCAGAAGGCCGTGCCCGCATCGCCTCGCCGGTCGAATGGGGACGCTACCGCCTCGAAATCGCCACGGGCGAGCCGAACGGACCGGCAGCGAGCCTCGGCTTCTCGTCGGGCTGGTACGGGGAAGAGACGGCCGAGAGCCCCGAGCAGCTCGAAGTCGCGCTCGACAAACCTTCCTATAAGGCTGGCGAAACCGCGAAGTTGCGCATCGCCAGCCGCCAGCCGGGACGCGCCCTTGTCACCGTCCTCGGCAACGGCCTTGTCAGCCACAAGGAAGTCGACGTCCCGAGCGGCGGCGGCGAGATCCCTGTCGAGGTCACGGCAGACATCGCTCCGGGCGCCTACGTCGCTGCCATCCTCTACCGTCCGATGGATGAAGCCCAGAAGCGGATGCCGAGCCGCGCCGTGGGCATCCGTTGGCTAGGGCTCGACACGAGCGACCGTACGCTGAAGGTTGCCATGGCGACACCGGCCGTTATCAAGCCGGGCACACGCCTGACCGTGCCGGTGACCGTCGAGGGGCTTGCATACGGCGAGGAAGCGCGCATCACGGTCGCGGCGGTCGACCTCGGGATCCTCAACCTGACGCGCTTCGAGACCCCGAAGCCGGAAGGCTGGTTCTACGCTCAGCGAAAGCTCGCGATGGAGCTTCGCGATTTCTATGGCCGTCTCATCGACGGCATGCGCGCCGAGCGTGGTCGCCTGCGATCCGGCGGTGATGGTTCGGGCGGCATGGCAATGACCGGCAGCCCACCGGTGGAAGAAACAGTTGCATTGTTCTCGGGCCTCGTCGCGGTCGGCGCTGACGGCAAGGCGCAGGTCTCCTTCGATCTGCCCGATTTCAACGGATCGGTGCGACTCTCGGCCGTTGCCTGGAGCCGCGACAAGGTTGGTCATGGTGTAGCCGACGTGATCGTCCGCGAGGCGCTCGCGCTGACGGCATCGGGTCCGCGCTTCCTGACGTGGGGCGACACGGCCCGCCTGCAGTTCGACGTCCACAACATCGAGCTCCAGAAAGCCGACGTAAAGATCGTGGTCGAACAGGAAACGGGCTCGGGCGCTCGCACCACAGCCCTCGACCGCTCTCTGTCGCTCACCCGCAACGAGCGCCGGGCCGAAAACGTCAACGTCAAGCCGACGGAGCTCGGACAGGTGACTTACTTCGTACGGGCAACGGCCCCGGGCGTGGAGGTCCGCCGCAAGCTGACGTTCGACGTCAAGCCGCCGGCCGCGGACATCAAGCGCACCACCGTTGCCGAACTCGCACCGAACGGCGGCAAGCTGACTGTTTCGAAGGATCTGCTCGCCGATCTCGTTCCGGGCCGCACGCGCATGTCGCTGAGCGTCGGCCCGATCGCACGGCTCGACGTGCCAGGGCTGCTGACACAGCTCGATCGCTACCCGTACGGCTGCGCCGAGCAAACGGTGTCGCGTGCGCTTCCGCTCCTCTACTCCAATGCCCTCGCCGCAAGTCTCGGACTGGCGCGCGACACGCAGTTGAAGGAGCGCGTGCAGAAGGCCGTGGAGCGCGTCTTCGAAATGCAGGACAGCTCGGGCGCCTTCGGCGTCTGGGGTCCGGTGCAGAGCGACCTGTGGCTCACCGCCTATGTGACGGACTTCCTGACGCGTGCCAAGGAAACGGGCTACGTCGTCGACGCAGCCCGCCTCAATCAGGCGCTCGACCGTCTGCAGAACTTCATTTCCTACGGCCAGGACTTCCAGAAGGGCGGCGAGCAACGGGCCTATGCGCTCTACGTACTCGCCCGTAACGGCCGCGCGCCGATCGGGGAGTTACGCTATTTCGCCGACACTCGCCTCGACCGCTTCTCGACACCGCTCGCCAAGGCACAGCTCGGCGCTGCCCTCGCCATGATGGGCGAAAAGGAGCGGGCCGAGCGCGCCTTCCGCGCCGCTCTCGATGGCATGGACGAGCCGGATACCGGCTGGCGGTCCGATTACGGATCGAAGCTGCGGGACGGCGCTGCCCTGGTGACACTCGCTGCCGAGACCCGCTCCATCCGCAACGAGGCACCGCGTCTGTCGAGCGTGCTCGCCAAGGCCTTCTCGGGCCGCACCTATACATCGACACAGGAGCAGGCCTGGATGCTACTCGCCGCCCGCGCCGTATCGGAGGAAGTCGCCGACACGCGCCTCCTTTTGAACGGCGAAGAAGTGCGCGGGGTCGTCAACCGGACGCTCGAGCCGGCACGCATCGAGAAAGACGGCCTGATCATCGAGAACCGCGGCGAAGCCAAGGTCGACGCGGTGTTGACCGTCATCGGAGCCGCGATGACGCCGGAACCCGCGGTGTCGAAAGGCCTCGAGGTCGAGCGCAGTTATTACACGCTCGACGGTCGTAAGGTGACGCTCGAAAGCGCGACCGGGGGCGCGGGCAAGCTCACCCAGAACGATCGCCTCGTCGCCGTCGTGAAAGTCTCCGTGCCACAAGACGGTGGCCGCCTGCTCGTCGTCGATCGTCTCCCGGCCGGCCTGCAGATCGAGAACCCGCGGCTCGTCGACAGCGGTGACGTCAAGTCGCTCGATTGGCTGAAAGCGGCGATCCGCCCGAGCCATACCGAGTTCCGAGACGACCGGTTCGTGGCCGCGTTCGACATCCGCCCCGGCGGCACGGCCGGGCGGCCGAACGGGAATGGCAACGTCGAGGACGAGGGCGACGAAGAGGACAACGGCAACGCACCCGCACCGGCGAACAGTGCCGCAGCCGGACCGCCGACGTCGACGACGGTCGCCTATATCGTCCGTGCCGTGACACCGGGGAGCTTCGTGCATCCCGCCGCGACCGTGGAAGACATGTATCGCCCCGAGCGGTTTGCCCGCACCGCGATGGGCCGCCTCGAGGTCACGGCCGGACGCTGACCATGCTGATGCGTCCGTCCCGCGACCGTCGAAAGGAACCGCGACCTGCCTCTGCCGCGAGGTCGCGGAGCCCGCTGCGCCGCGTGGCGATGTGGGCCCTCGCGCTCGTGATCGCTCTGCCGCTCGCGGGATGGCTCGGCTTGCTCGCAGCCAAGCGCTACATCGGCCCCCTCGATCTCAGCGGCAGCGACGATCTCTCCGTCACCGTGGTCGACAGACAGGAGCGTCTCCTCCGCGCCTTCACGACGCCGGACGGCCGCTGGCGGCTTCCGGTGGAACCGGACCAGGTGGACGCGCGCTACATCGCGATGCTGAAGGCGTTCGAGGATCGTCGTTTCGAGTCTCATCGTGGGGTGGACTGGAAAGCGGCGACGCGAGCCGGCTGGCAGATGATCCGCCATCAGCGGATCGTCTCAGGTGCGTCGACGCTGACCATGCAGGTGGCGCGCCTCGTCGACGGCCGCCATCACCGAACCGCCGGCGGCAAACTCCGCCAGATGATCCATGCGATCGAGCTTGAAGAAAAGCTCAGCAAGCGAGACATCCTCGCCCTTTACCTGAAGCTCGCGCCGTTCGGCGGCAATATCGAGGGCGTGCGCGCCGCATCCTACGCCTACTTCGGCAAGGAGCCGCGGCGCCTTTCGATCGGCGAAGCGGCTCTGCTCGTCGCGCTGCCGCAATCGCCGGAAACGCGCCGGCCGGATCGCTTCCCCGAGGCCGCTCGCCGCGCCCGCGCCCGTGTCCTCGACCGCGCGGTTGCGGCCGGCATCGTCACCCGCGCCGAGGCCGACCGCGCTGCGGCCGAGCGCATTCCGACGTCGCGGCGCGATTTCCCGAAGCTCGCCCCTCACCTCGCCGAAGATCTGGCAGCGAAGTCGGGCGGCAAGCCGATCCACCGCACCACCCTCGACCGCGATCTCCAGCAGGCGCTCGAAACGCTTGCGCGCGAGCAGGCCCGCGCCCAGGGTCCCGGCATTTCGACCGCCGTTCTCGTGGCCGACCATCGCACCGGCGAGATCCTCGCCTACGTCGGCTCGTCAGACTATCTCGACAAGGAGCGTCTCGGCCCGATCGACATGATCTCGGCCGTACGCTCTCCAGGCTCGACTCTGAAGCCCGTCATCTACGGTCTCGCCTTCGAGGCCGGCATCGCTCACCCCGAAACCCTGATCGAAGACCGTCCCGCACGCTTCGGAAGCTACGCACCGAAGAACTTCGACGATGATTTCCACGGCACGGTCACGATCCGCCATGCGCTCGCCCAGTCGCTCAATATTCCCGCGGTCAAGGTGCTGAACGCTGTCGGCCCCGGACGCATGATCGGCCGGTTCCGGCGCATCGGCCTCGAACCCGTGCTGCCCCAGCGCGGCGAGCCGACGCTGGCCATTGCGCTTGGGGGCCTCGGCCTGCGGCTCAACGATCTCGCCCAGCTCTACGCGGCCCTTGCGCGCGCCGGCGAGCCGATCCGGCTGACGCACGTGCGCGAGACGAAGTTCGCCGCCCACGCCCGCGAACGCGCGCAACCGAAGCGCCGCCTGATGAGCGACACCGCCGCCTGGTACGTCACCGATATTCTGCGCGAAGCCCCGCCACCCGCGCACGCGCGCGGTGGTCGCCTCGCCTATAAGACTGGGACATCCTACGGCTATCGCGACGCCTGGGCCGTCGGCTATGACGGCCGCCATGTCGTCGCCGTCTGGACTGGCCGTGCCGACGGGGCTTCCGTTCCGGGCCTGACAGGGCGGACCGCCGCGGCGCCCGTCCTCTTCGACGCCTTCCAGCGCCTCTCGCCGGAGCGCGAACCGTTCCGTCCGGCTCCCGCGAATGCGCTCCGCGTCTCGGGCGCCGATCTGCCGGCCCCGTTGAAGCGTTTCGCGGAGGCGGGCGGCGGAGATCCGACGGGTCCCTACCTCGACCCGGCGCCCCAAATCGCCTTCCCGCCCGATCGCGCCGAGGTCGAATGGGCCGGCGCAGGCGAAGCCCTCGTCCTGAAGGCCGAGCACGGCGCCCTGCCGCTGACCTGGCTCGTCGACGGTGCGCCGATCCCATCGGACGGCCATCGCCGTGACGTGTCGTGGGAGCCCTCCGGCGCCGGCTTCGCCAAGGTGACCGTCATCGACGCGATGGGGCGCGCCGACCGCGTGACCGTGCGGCTCCGCCCATGATCGGGCGGCGAACCCGCGCATCGATCGCAGCGTCGCTCACGATCCTCTTGATCGCGATCGTCGGCTCGACGTCGACGCGCGCCGCCGATCCGCTACCGGCGCTCGGAGCGAAGCTCGCGGAAACCTCCGTCTCCGGACTGTCGAGCGGCGCCTACATGGCCGGCCAATTCCATCTCGCTCATGCCGACATCGTCCTTGGCGCCGGCATCGTCGCGGGTGGTCCCTGGGGCTGTGCGTCCACGACATGGTCGTGGTTCCTGTTCGGAGCTTACGCCGCCGCCGCGAACGCCCGACAAGCGCTCGATGGATGCATGGATGACATCCTCGGTCCGCCGGATTCAGCCGCCCTGGTGCGTCGTGCGGAGCGGGCCGCCGGCCGCGGCGACATCGCACCCCTAGCCGCGATACGTCGCCAACGCGTTTATCTCTTCACCGGCGGAGCTGACGAGACCGTCCGCAGTTCCATCGTCCGCGCAGCCGCCGACTTCTACCGCGGCCTCGGTTTGCCTTCCGCAAACATCCGTTTCGACGAGCGAGCCGATGCAGGCCACGCGTTCCTGACGGAAGACGGCCCGCTCTCCTGCGGCGTGACGCGGCCGCCTTACGTCGAAGACTGTGATTACGATCAGGCCGGCGCGATCCTCGCCCATCTCCTGGGCACCTTGGAGCCGGCGAGTGCGCCAGCCGGACAGTGGCGCCGCTTTCGCCAGCATCCTGATGCGCCGGCCTCGGCGAGTTTCGCTCCCGAGGGCTCGCTCTACATTCCGCCCGATTGCGCGCCCCGGGGCGGTTGCCGCGTTCACGTCGTCTTCCACGGCTGCCGGCAGAATACAGAGGCGGTCGGGACTGCATTCACCCGAGGCAGCGGCTTCGACCGCTGGGCCGACGCCAACCGGCTGATCCTGCTCTTCCCGGAGGTGACCGTCTCGACGCTCAACCCACGTGGTTGCTGGGATTGGTGGGGCTATGCGTCGCGCGACTTCCTCTCGCGCGACGCCCCGCAGATCAAGGCCGTCCGCCGCATGCTCGATCGCCTCGCGTCAGCACCGTGACGGCGAGACCACGTGCCGCGTGATCATCCCCGGTCGCGACCGGCTGGTCGGATGCGACGCGCGCCCGGGGGCGTGCTAGGTGTCCACCAGCAGGGGAGCCAGGGGAGCCCGGCATGGCGACAGTGACAATCGCAAGGGTGCGGGCACGCGCCTTGCGGCCGACGGGCACCGCGATCGCGACCCTCGCGGCGATGGCGGGCTGGATCGCGCTCGCTTGGCCCCACGTCGCGCCGGAAGACGACAGGCAGGCCATGTCTCTGCCATCCGACAGTGCGGCTCCCGATTCATCGGCGTCCTCCTCTGAGCGCCACGCCTCCATTGCCGAGTATCGCATCGGCGGCTACGGCGGCGCCTCCTACACGCATCCGAGCGTCGTCACGATCCGCAACGGCGCCGGGACCGATATGACGGTGAGCGGCTTCGACTGGATCGGCCGCCCATTCAAGGCACCGATCTACTACGGCGCACGCATTCAGCGCTTGCCGACGGGCGCGGGCCTCGGAACCATGCTCGACTTCACACACGACAAGGCGATCGCCCGCGACGAGAGCGTCGCGCGGTTCACGGGCACTCGGAACGGCCAACCGGTCGCGCCATCGGCTCGCATCGAGGACGTGTTCCGCCACCTTGAGTTCAGCCATGGCCACAACATGCTGACGCTCAACGGCCTATGGCGCATGCCGAGGCTCGGTGCGGGCTTCCGGCCTTACGCGGGAGCCGGTGCCGGCGTCTCGCTTCCCCACACCGAAGTGGCCTTCAAAGGCGACAACGTCCGCACCTATGAGTACCAGTTCGCCGGTTTCGTCGGACAGGCGCTGGCAGGGATCGAAATCCCGTTGGGCCGCGTCTCGCTTTTCCTTGAGTACAAGTTCACCTATGCGCCGTACCGCGTACCGCTGTCCCACGAACCCTATGGATGGCTCCTGGTAACCGACGTCTGGCGGCAGTTTCGCGCGTGGGCCGCCGGCGAAGCTCCGCCCGGCGGCTGGCTCGACACCACACTCGCGGGCCATCACGGCATCGGTGGTATGATGATACGCGTCAGTCGCTGATGGTAAGGGCGGCGCCGCTCTCCAGGCTCGCGCCGCAACACCTCAGGTCAGCCGATCACCCCTGATGCGCGAACCGCATGCGCTTCAGCATCGAACCAGTCGGTCAGGAAGTCCAACAGGACTCGAAGCTTCGGCAGAATGAACTTGGTGGCCGGATAGACCGCCCAGACCGCTGAATTGCTTTTCACCTCGTAGGGCGCGAGCACGCGCTCGAGATGCCCGGCCGCGACATCGCTCGCCACGCAGAACGACATGGTACGGAGCAACCCCTCGCCCGCGAGCGCAGCATGATGCAGGAACTCGCTGTCGCTCGCCCGCAGTCGACCACCCACCCGCACACTGTCGATCGTGCCATCGCGCTGGAATGGCCACGTATACTGATCACAATGGACGAGACATTGGTGGTCGGCCAAATCTTCCGGCACGCGTGGACGCCCGATCCGATCGAGATAGGCCGGCGCTCCGACGACAACGTAATGGTCGGCTGCGAGCCGTTTCGCCACAAGTGAGGAGTCCGCGAGAATGCCGGTGCGGATAGCGACGTCAAAACCCTCTTCCTGCAATCCGACCAGACGGTCCGTTAGATCGACTTGCACTTCGATGTCGGGATAATCGGCAAGAAAACGCGTTACTGCCGGCGCGATGAAGCGCCGACCGAGCATCACGGGCGCCGAAATCTTGAGCCGCCCTTTCGGACTCTTGACCTTGTCGCCGACCGACGCGCGAGCCTGATCAAGCTGTTCGAGAATGCGCTCGACATGGGTAAAGAAGGTCGTGCCCTCGTCCGTGATGCGGATATGCCGGGTCGTACGCTCGAACAGTCGCACGGACAGTTCGTCTTCGAGCGCCTGAAGACGCTTAGAGATGGTACCGGGCGTCAGACCGAGTTCGGCTCCGACAGCTGAAAGGTTCTGCACCGTCGCCACGCGGGCGAAGATCTTTAGATCTTGAATGTCCATGTCACACAGGCCGGCTGCACGCGAGAGAGCGCCGAAGCGAGGCCGCGCCCCCATCTGAAACAGAACGGTTCAACCGGACCCCCAACCAAGTTCCCCCGCCGAGCGATGAACCATGATCACAACCCAAGCGTGCGTGCAATCATCATACAGCAACACTGTTGTCGACCGTCGACAGTTTTGCAACTCTGCCGCAGTCGCAAGGGTGATCAGAAGCGTTTGAGCAGGCGCTCCAGGTATTCGAGCTCCAGCATGGGCCGCGTCGGCTCGCCGAGACGACGCCGGAGTTCCTCGAGAATGTCACGCGCCCGCTGCGCATCGATTTCGCCACGACCTGGGACCTTGTAGCTCCCCTCAGGTGCGCCGCCGTCGTTCGAGCGATCATTCATCGCCCGGCCCAGCGGATCGCGCGGGGCATCTCCCGTCGGACCCTGCCCGAACTGCCCAGGCATCATCTGTTGCATCTGCTGCGCCATCGACTGCGCACCCTGGCGGAGCTGTTCGAGGGCCTGCGCCTGCTCGCGCGTCGCCGTGCCGTAATCGCCCTGACGCAACGCTTCCTCGGCGCGCTCCATCGACTCGCGCGCTCCGTCGAGCTGACCGGGCACCTGCATGCCGTTCTGCCTGAGCCCGCGCTGCAGCTGGCCGAGCATGTCGCCGAGCTGGCCCTGACGCTCTCCGAGCTCGCCACCGCGTCCCTGGCCGGGCTGCTGCCCCTGGCCCTGCTGGCCCTGGCCCTGGCCTTGCTGGCCTTGCTGCCCTTGCTGGCCGCGCTGACCCTGTTGGCCACGCTGACCCTGCTGTCCCCTCTGACCCTGCTGACCATCCTGCTGGCGTTGCTCGCCGAAGGTTTCGTCCATCAGCCGCTGCTGACGGCCGATGATGTCGCCGAACTGGTTCAGCATCTGGTTCATCTGCTGACCCTGCTGCATCTGGCCCTGCATGTTCGCCATGCGGCCGGACTGCAGCTGGTCGAGCAAATCACGCAGTTGGCTGAGCATATCCTGGGCGGCATCGCGGCTGCCCTGCCGTGCCATCTGCTCGATGTTCCGCATCATGCGGTCGAGGTCTTCGGGCCGAACGATCTGGTTGGGGTTGAGACCCTGCGGCATCTCCATCGGCGGCATGTTCTGAGCCTGCCGCGCCATCTGCTCGAGGAATTCACTGAGCGCCTGACGCAACTCCTGCATCAGCCTGCGAAGCTCTTCCTCGGACGCACCGTCCTCGATCGCCTTCGACAACTGATCCTGGAGCTCGCGCAGTCGACGTTCGGCCTCCGTCAGACCGCGCCCATCTTCTAGACGCAGCGCCGCGTGCCAGAGCTGGTCGATAACGCTTCGCCGGTCTGCCCGCGTGTTCGCACGGATCAGCCGATGATAGGCATTGCGGAGCTGCAGATAGGCCGTCCGATCGTCGATGAAGCCCTCGGGCTCAGTCGTCAGCGCATCGAGCGCACTGACGATGATCGGACGGTATCGCGGATCGGCGATCAGCAGGCGGCGCTGTTCGATCACGGCGCGTGCCACGGGATGGCGGAACTGCCGACCCGGCAAGACCATTTCGACGGTTTCGCTCTTTCCGACGTTGCCCGCATGGTCGCGCGCGACCAGGGTCATCCGAACACGGAAGCCCGCCCATGGATGGTTGGCGAGTTCGTGCCGGCTGACGAGATCCGGCTGCTCGCCTTTCGCATTCGGCCGCGGCAAGCGAAGCGCGAGCACGGGCGGGCGCTCATGCGGCGGCCGCGGTCCCGTCAGAAGATCCTCACGTGCCCATCGCGTGGCCGGATCCGCGCCGTCGTCCTCGACGCGCTCGAAGCGTGCCTCGGCGCCGGCGAGCCCGTAGTCGTCGGACATCTTGTAGGTGAGCTTTAGGGATCCGCGCGGCGAAGGCTCCGGCGGCTTCGTCAGCGCGATCGTCGGGGCGAGGTCGGGGATCACATCGAAGTCCCAGCGCGCGATCTCGCGGCTGCCCGCGATAACCGCTAAGCGTCCCGGCTTGGTGATCTCGAGCCGGGCCTCGGAAACGTCACCGCCCCCCTCCTGGCTTTTGCCATCGATGCGAACGGCCGCTTCGCCTGTCGGCCGGAACTCCAGGGCGAACGCGCCAGCGCCCGCACCGATCGTCCGCGCGATCAGGAGGCTCTTGGTCGGAACCTGCAAAGGCTTTCCGTCACCGGCAGCGTTCTGCTGAATGAGGCCAGCGCCATCGGCGAGCATCAGCGGCGGCTTGGCAGTATAGGCCGGCGGCGTAACCCACGCATCGAGCCGGGCTGCGACGGCCTCGGCCTGACCCGGGCCGAAGCGGAAGGCCGCTGCGAGGCGATCGCGGCCGCTATCACCGGCGAGAAACACCGCCACGACCGCGAGCAGAATCAGGAGCGCGCGCACAGCGAACGGATCGTGCCGGTCGGTCCGCGGCACGGGCTGACCGATTCGCAGCTTGGCGATCTGGCGCGCGAGCCGGGCCCGATGCGCCCGCCAAAGCGCAGCGGTCGCCGGGTCGTCGTGACTTACCGTCAATGTGTCTTCGTAGGAACTGGCCGGGCGATGCGGCAGCGCCGACTTGCTTTCCATGCGGCGCAGTGCGTCTTCGCGCGTCGGCCATGGAGTGCGAATCGCGAAGACCAGCGCAACGAGCATCGCAACGCAGAAGCCGCCGAGCACCAGCTTGTGAGCGATATCGCCGAGGTGCGCCCAGAGGCCCGCCAGCGAGACGAGCACGAACAGCACCGCAAGCCCGATCAGCAGCCAGAGCCGCGGCCACAACCGTTCGAAGACCAGCGCCCAGGTCGCGAGCCGAACCTTGCGCTCCAGAACGGCCTGGGCGTCGCCCATGGCCGGAGGTGTCTTGTTCGCCATATCTCAGCCTAGCACGCCCGTTCGCGCTGTCAGCACCCTCCGAGCGGCCCAAGGGTCGCGGGTTGCAACAGCCGGTTCAACGCATCTTGGCTAGGTTCGTGCCAACCATGGCGGAAGACGGTCGGCGCCGATCAATTCTTCGTAGCTCGGTCGCGGACGCACAACGGCGTAGTCTCCGCCCCGGACGAGCACCTCGGGCACCAATGGGCGCGAATTGTAGGTCGAGGACATCACCGCCCCGTAGGCCCCGGCGGTCATGATCGCTGCGAGATCGCCGGCCACGAACGGGGGCAGCTGGCGGTCGAGTGCCAGGTAGTCGCCGCTTTCGCAGACCGGCCCGACGATGTCCTGGCGGCGCGGCGGCTCTCCGGCCCGGCGTTCGTCGACGGCCCAGATGTCATGATAGGCTTCGTAAAGCGTCGGCCGGATCAGGTCGTTCATCGCCCCGTCGACGATAGTGAACGTGCGTTCCGCACCGGCCTTCGCGTAGATTACCCGGCAGACCAGGATCCCAGCATTGCCGACGATCATCCGCCCCGGTTCGAGAACATACGGCAAGCCCAGCGAACCGAGTTCTGCCTTCACGACGGCCGCGTATTCGTCCGGATGCGGCGGCACGTCGTTCGACCCGCGATAGGGGACGCCGAGCCCCCCGCCGATGTCGAGATGTTCGAGGGCATGGCCCCGCGCCCGCAGATCGACGGCGAGTTCCCGCATGAGCTGGAAGGCGCTGCGGAACGGCGCGAGATCGGTGATCTGGCTGCCGATATGCATGTGGATGCCGGCGGCCTTGATGCCCGGCAGCCGCGCCGCATGGGCGTAGAGTTCCGGTGCCCGGAGAAACGGCACGCCGAACTTGTTCTCGCTCTTACCGGTCGAGATCTTGGCGTGCGTCTTGGCGTCGACGTCCGGGTTGACGCGGATCGAGATGCGCGCGGTACGATCGAGACCGGCGGCCACTTCGCTCAGGGCATCGAGTTCCGGCTCGGATTCGACGTTGAACCCCTTGATGCCCGCATCGAGCGCGAACGCCATCTCGGCGCGCGTCTTGCCAACCCCGGCGAAGATGATCTTGCTCGCCGGCACGCCGGCGGCGAGCGCGCGGCGCAACTCGCCCTCGGACACGACGTCCATACCGGCGCCCAGCCGCGCCAGAGTCGCGAGAACGCCCTGATTGGAATTGGCCTTGAGCGCAAAGCAGATGAGGTGATCGGTACCGGCGAAGGCGGTGTCCAGAACTCGGTAATGTCGTTCGAGGGTCGCCGTCGAATAGATGTAGACCGGCGTTCCGACTTCCGCGGCGATCCGCGGCACCGGCACGTCCTCGGCGTGGAGGACACCGTCGCGATAGGCGAAATGGTGCATAGAATGGAGCCTATCGGATCAGGCGGTCCAGGATAAAGGGCTCGTGCGGTTTCGGCGCTGCACCAGCCGGTTTGCCCTGGCCGGACTCCGAAGACGCGGTCGGCGTGACCTTTTCCTCCGGCGGCCGCTCGAGCCCGCCCTTCACGCCGCAGCCTGCAAGGACAACGGCCACGAGCACCAGCGCACCGAGGCGGGTCGCCCCTCGCACTGTCTCTGTCACGGCCTTGCTCACCCGCAGCTCCCTGTCAGCAACACGCCTCAACGGTCCGGCTCGAAGGCCGCCGCCTCGCTGTCTTAGCCCCGCCGATCCGGGCTTTCCAGTCTCGTCAACCACTCAGCCGCCATTTTGCGGACGTTCTGTGGCGCCGTTCCTCCAAAGCTCACACGGGCCGCGACCGAGGCCTCGACCGTCAGGACCCCGAAGATGGCCGGTGTGATGCGGGCATCGATCGCTTGAAGGTCGCCGAGCGGGAGCTCTTCGAGACCGACGCCGCGGCTTTCGGCGAGCGATACGACCCGTCCAGTCACGTGATGGGCGTCCCGGAAGGGCAGGCCGAGGCTGCGCACAAGCCAGTCGGCGAGGTCGGTGGCGGTGATGTAGCCGAGGTTGCAGGCCCGCCGCATCGCCTCGCGGTTCGGCTCCATGTCCTCGACCATGCCGGTCATCGCCGCGATCGCGAGGCGCAGGCTGTCGAGCGCGTCGAAGGTGACCTCTTTATCCTCCTGCATGTCCTTCGAGTAGGTGAGCGGCAGCCCCTTCATCACCACCGTCAGGCTCTGGAACGCCGCCGCGATACGCCCGACCTTGGCACGTACGAGCTCGGCCGCATCCGGGTTGCGCTTCTGCGGCATGATGGAGGAACCGGTCGTGAACTTGTCCGAAAGCTTCAGGAACCGGAACTGCGGCGTCATCCAGATCACGATTTCCTCGGCGAACCGGGACAGGTGCACGGCCGTGATCGTCGCAGCGGCTAGGGTTTCGAGTGCGAAGTCGCGATCCGAAACGCTGTCCAGCGAGTTCGCGGTCGGCCGGTCGAAGCCGAGCGCCGCCGCAGTGGCGTGGCGATCGATCGGATAGGGCGTGCCGGCGAGCGCCGCAGCACCGAGCGGGCTTTCATTGAGCCGCTTGCGGGCGTCCGCGAAGCGGCCGCGGTCCCGCGCGAGCATTTCCACGTAGGCGAGCAGATGGTGGCCGAATGTCACCGGCTGAGCGGGCTGGAGGTGCGTGAAACCCGGCATCACGACGTCGGCATGGGCGGCGGCCTGCCGCGCGAGGGCGAGTTGCAGCGACGCCAATGCAGCATCGAAGGCATCGATACGCTCGCGAACATAAAGCCGGAAATCGGTCGCCACCTGGTCGTTCCGCGAGCGGGCGGTGTGCAGCCGCCCAGCCGGGGCGCCGATGATCTCCTTCAATCGGCTCTCGACGTTCATGTGGACGTCTTCGAGCGCTCGCGAGAATTTGAAGGTCCCGTTTTCGATCTCGCCGAGGACAATGTCGAGGCCGGACCGTATGGCTTCTGAATCGTCGGCCGAGATGATCCCCTGGGCCGCCAGCATGGCCGCGTGGGCCTTAGAACCCGCGATGTCCTGGCGGGCCATCCGCTGATCGAACCCGATGGAGGCATTGATCTCCTCCATGATCTCGGCGGGCGACATCTGGAAGCGGCCGCCCCACATCTTGTTGGCGCTGTCGTCCGACATGACTATCTCCGGCGTGCGGGGGCGCCCCTGCGTCGAACGACGGCTGAGGAGAACCGAGGAGCGATGAGCTGGACGGCGCGCAACATGGGTCTTTCTGCCGGTGTGGCCATTGTGGCGGCGCTGGCCGGCTTCGGCGCGATATACGCCACGCTCGGGGGCGGTGACAACGCCCGGGCGCAGGCCCAGGCGCCGAGCACCGCAGCGACGGCGGCACCGGCCGAGTTGCCCCGCGGCGCTGGCTCCAATTTGCTGAGCCAGGGCCACATGGCCGCGTTCGTCTGGAAAAAGGAGCCCGAGGCTCTACCCGAAGTCACATTTGTCGACGGCAGCGGGGCGGCTCGCACGCTCGCCGAGTGGAAGGGCCGGGTCGTCCTCCTGAACCTCTGGGCCACCTGGTGCGCACCCTGCCGCAAGGAGATGCCGGCCCTCGAACGTCTGCAGAAGGAACTGGGGTCCAACACTTTCGAAGTCGTCGCCCTCAGCATCGATCGCGGCGGAGCCGACGCCGCCAAGAAATTTCTCGATCAGATCAAGGTCGAAAAGCTCGCCCTCTATGTCGACCAGACGGCACGGGCCGGATCGGCTCTGAAGGCCGTCGGCATGCCGACCACCCTCCTGATCGACCGCCAGGGCCGTGAACTGGGCCGCCTCGTTGGCCCCGCGGAATGGGACAGCGCCGACGCGGTCCGGCTAATCAAGGCGGCTTTGAGCGCACCATGACCCTCACCATCGCCCGTCGACGGCTGCTCCTCGCCTCGCTCGCGGCGCCGGCGACGCTCCTGACCACCGCGGCCGGGGCGACCGAATTGCCGACGACGCCGGAGTGCCGGAGCCCCGGCGAAGCGACACCGCCTCAGACAGCGGGGCCGTTCTATACGCCGCGTACTCCGGAGAAGCGCAATTTCCGGGCCGACGGCCGGCCGGGCAAGCCGATGGTACTGGTGGGCTTCGTGCTGACGCGCGACTGCCGCCCAGCCGCTGATGCCGTTGTCGATCTCTGGCACTGCGATGGCGCCGGCGTTTACGACAATACGGGCTACGCGCTCCGCGGCTGGCAGAAGACCGACGCGCAGGGCCGCTTCCTCTTCGAAACCGTCGTCCCGGGCCGCTACCCCGGTCGGACACCGCATTTTCACGTCAAGGTTCAACGCCCCGGCGGGCCACTGCTGACCACCCAGCTCTACTTCCCCGACGAACCGCAGAACCGCCGCGACGGCCTCTTCGATGCCCGGCTGCTGATGAAGATGCGGACCGACGCCGGCTTGCCCGTCGGTCGCTTCGACTTCGTCGTCGGCTGACCGTTGACAAGGCCCGGCCATCGACCCCACAAGGCCGCCGGTCACGAAGCGAAGGGGTCCCACCGATGTCAAACGCCGATCTGAAGTCGACGATCGAGGCCGCCTGGGAAACCCGCGACAAGATCGGCTTCGACACCCGCGGCCCCGTGCGGGAGGCCGTGGAGAGCGCGCTCGAACTCCTCGACAGCGGCAAGGCTCGCGTCGCCGAGAAGTCCGGCGGCGAGTGGGTCGTCCACCAGTGGCTGAAGAAGGCGGTACTGCTGTCCTTCCGCCTCAACGATATGACGACGATCCCCGGTGGCCCCGGCGCGTCGTCGTGGTGGGATAAGGTCCCGTCCAAGTTCGACGGCTGGGGCGTCGACAAGTTCCGTGCCGCCGGCTTCCGCGCCGTGCCGAACTGCATCGTTCGGCGCTCCGCCTACATTGCTCCGGGCGTCGTGCTGATGCCGTCGTTCGTCAACCTCGGCGCCTACGTCGATTCAGGCACCATGGTCGACACCTGGGCGACCGTCGGCTCATGCGCCCAGATCGGCAAGAACGTCCATCTCTCGGGCGGCGTCGGCATCGGCGGCGTGCTCGAACCGATGCAGGCGAACCCGACGATCATCGAAGACAACTGCTTCATCGGCGCCCGCTCCGAAGTCGTCGAAGGCGTCATCGTCGGCGAAGGCTCCGTCCTGTCGATGGGCGTTTTCATCTCCGCCTCGACCAAGATTGTCGACCGGCAGAGCGGTAAGGTCCACGTCGGCCGCGTGCCGCCCTACTCCGTCGTCGTGCCGGGCAGTCTTCCGGGCAAACCTCTACCTGACGGATCTCCGGGGCCGTCGCTCTATTGCGCCGTCATCGTCAAGACGGTCGACGCGCAGACACGCGCAAAAACCGGCATCAACGAACTCCTGCGGGATTGACGGATTTCAGCACCCTTAAGTTGTTCACAAAACCATTGAATAGAGCCTGTACGGACATTCCGACCGCAACATGCGCGGCCGAGAACCGAACGGGAGCAGACAATGGTGCGCAAGGCAGGCACACTTCGTAACGATACGCTGGTCGGCGGACTAGGTCACGATTGGCTGGAGGGACTGGCAGGCAACGACCAACTCTTCGGCGGTTATGGCAATGATACCCTCGTCGGCGGTAGCGGCGACGACAGGCTCTACGGCGGTGCCGGCGCGGACAGAATTGAGGGTGGCCTCGGCGAGGACCTGATTTTTTTGTATGACGGCGTTAGGGCGGCCGACACCATCGTCTATGATTTCGTGAAGGAGTGGAACGGTACGCCGAGGGACGTGTTCCTCGGTGACGATACGGTCGCGAATTTCGGAGTTGGAGATCGCTTCGACGTCGAAGACGTCAGCCAGCGTGACATCAGCCATATCAAAATTCTCGACGGAGCCGACGGAACTCAGGTGCTCTTTTTGTCTGGAGTGCTGAGGGTCGGGTCGGTCCTGTTGGCAGGTTTCGACGCGAAAGACGTGGCAGAGGGGCGGCAGACATCTCTAGTCGTCAAGGATCTCGCCGACGCACAGGTCAATAAGCTCCTGAATGACGTGCTCTTCTAAGGGGCTCTGACCTCCGGCGCTAGCAAGCGCATCGATCGCTACCTCGGACTTGCGGTGGCGACCGACCCATGCCATGCGCAGTTCGAGTGGGGCTCCCCCTCGAACTGTAGCAGGTCATGTACCGCACGCTCGACCCGGATAAGATCGTCGCGACGCTCTCCCAGCTGGAGGGGCGTATCGCGGCGCGCTTTCCGGGCGCCGGGCTCGCGCGCGTCTGCGCCGAACTCACGGAGGTGGCGCGCGAGAGCAAGTCGCGGGCGGAGCGGCTGGCCCGCCCCAACTGGCGCCTGCGGATCGGCGTCGGGCTGGTCGTCGCAGCGGGCATCGCCGTCGCCGCCTGGGTCGCGTCCGCGCTTCTGCAGAACCGGGCCGACAGCGACATCTACGGGCAGCTCCAGGGCATCGACGCGTTCTTCAACATCGCCCTCCTCGCTGGCGCCGCCATCTTGTTCCTCGTGACGATGGAAGCCCGGCTGAAGCGCCAGTCGGCTCTGAAAGATCTCCACGTCCTGCGCTCGATCGTGCACGTCGTCGACATGCATCAATTGACGAAGGACCCGAGCGCGATGATGGCTGGCGCGACAGAGACCGAGATGTCTCCGAAACGCACGCTGACCCCGTTCGAACTAACGCGCTATCTCGACTACTGCTCGGAGATGCTGTCCTTGACCGCAAAGGTCGCGGCCCTCTACGCACAGACCTCGACGGACGGACAGGTCATCGAAGCCGTCAACGATCTCGAGCGCCTGACCACCAACCTGTCGCAGAAGATCTGGCAGAAGATCACCATCGTCGAGCGGTTGGCGCCGACCGCAACACCGACCGCCGCCAAGGCGTGAGGCACCACCATGAATACCCCCACGCCCGTCGATCCGACCGATCCCATCGCGCTCGCCGCCGCGCTGATCCGCTGCCCCTCCGTCACACCCGACGAAGGTGGCGCGCTGGCGCTCTTGGAATCGGTGCTGAAGCCAGCCGGCTACGACTGCCACCGTATCGTTTTCTCCGAACCCGGAACGCCCGACGTCGACAATCTCTATGCCCGCATCGGCAGCGGCCCCAACCTCTGCTTCGCCGGCCATACCGATGTGGTGCCGCCGGGTGACCTCGCGGCGTGGACGCACGGCCCCTTTGCCGCCGATATCGTCGATGGCGTCCTCTACGGCCGTGGCGCCGTCGACATGAAGGGCGCGATCGCGTGCTTCGTTGCTGCCGCGCTGCGAGTGGAGAAAGCCGGCGGCCGGCGCGGCGCCATCTCCTTCCTCATCACGGGCGACGAGGAAGGCCCCTCAATCAACGGCACGATGAAGCTCCTCCCCTGGCTGACCGAGCGCGGCGAACGCCTGGATGCCTGCGTCGTCGGCGAGCCGTCGAACCCGAAAGCGCTCGGCGACGAGATCAAGATCGGCCGCCGCGGCTCGCTGAATGGAGAGCTGGTCGTCCACGGTAAACAGGGCCACGCGGCCTATCCGCACCTTGCCGAAAACCCCGTCCCGAAGCTCGCCCGCCTGATCGACCGGCTGTCATCGGTGCCACTCGATCACGGAACGGAGCATTTCGAACGGTCGAGCCTGCAGGTCACCGTGATATCGGCGCCCAACACGGCAACGAACGTCATCCCGGCCGAAGCGCGCGCCAAGTTCAATATCCGCTACAACGACCTCTGGAACCGGCCCAAGGTCGAAGAGTGGGTGCGCAAGCAGTGCGAGGAAGCCGCTGCCGACATCGGCGCGCGCTATACCGTCACCTTCAGCGGCACGGGCGACGTGTTCCGCACGCGGCCGGGCCCTCTCGTCGACACCATGACAGCGGCCGTTTCCGCCGAAACCGGCCGCACGCCTGCGCTCACCACCGGCGGCGGCACGTCGGATGCGCGGTTCATCCAAGCCTATTGCCCGGTGATCGAGTTCGGCCTCGTCAACGAGACGATCCATCAGGTCGACGAGCGCGTGGCCGTCGCCGACCTCCACGCGCTCACCCGCATCTACGAGCACTTCATCGCCGGCTATTTCGCAAGCGCATGACCTCGACCGTCGGTCAACGCGACGGCTTCTTCTTCGCCTGCCGCGTGATCTCCGACATCGTCTGACGCACGGTGATGGCTTCCGGATCGATCTTCAGCTCGATGAGCGCCGGCTTGCCCGACGCAAGTGCACGCTCGAAGGCCGCCGCGAAGTCTTCCGTCTTCTCCACCCGCTCGCCGAATGCTCCGAAGCTGCGCGCGAACGCCGCGAAGTCCGGATTGACCAGCGTCGTGCCCACCACGCGCTCCGGATAGTGCTTCTCCTGGTGCATGCGGATGGTACCGTACATGCCGTTGTTGGCGATCAGGATGACGATCGGCAGATCGTACTGAACCGCCGTCGCGAGCTCCTGGCACGTCATCATGAAGCAGCCGTCGCCAGCGACGGCGACCACCGGCCGTGACCGGTCGACGAGCTTTGCCGCGATCGCCGCCGGCAGCCCGTAGCCCATCGACCCCGACGTCGGCGCCAGCTGGCTCTTCCAGCCCCGATACTGCGTATATCGGTGGACGAATGTCGCGTAGTTGCCGGCGCCATTGGTAATCACCGCCTCGTCGGGCAGCATCTCCGACATGGTCGCGATCACCCGCTCCATCTTGACGGTACCCGGCGTCTCGAGCGGCCGAAGCGTGCCAAGATAGGCCTCCCTCAGCATTTCCCGATGAGCAGACCAGGCCGGCCGCGCAGGGGCCTGCAGCTGTCCGAGTGCCTCGGTGAAACGCCGGGCGGTTGCTGCGATGGCCACATCTGCCCTGTAGACGGTGCCCAATTCATCCGGATCCGGATGAACATGGATGAGCTTCTGGCGCGGATTGGGAATGTCGACCAGCGTGTAGCCGCCCGTCGTCATCTCGCCGAGCCTTGCGCCGACGACCAGCAGGACATCGGCCGAGCGAACCGCCTCGGCGAGCTCCGGGTTGATCCCGATACCGACGTGCCCGACGTAGTTCGGATGCCGGTTGTCGATGTAATCCTGGTACCGGAACGCCGCGCCGACGGGCAGGTCGAAGCGCTTGGCGAAGGCGGCGATGTCACGGCGCACGTCCGCATTCCAGCCCGGACCACCGACGATCATCAGCGGGCGCTTCGCCGCGGCGAGTTGAGCCGCCAAAGCGTCCATCGCGGCCGGCGGTGGACTCGGCTCGGCGACGACCGCGGGCTTCGCATCCGGCGTGTCCGCAAGCGCCGACAGCATGTCTTCGGGCAGACCGAGCACGACGGGCCCCGGTCGGCCGGACATCGCGACATGGAAGGCGCGGCTCACGTACTCGGGAATCCGCGCGGTCGACCGGATCACTGCGGCCCACTTCACGAACGACGAGAAGAGCTGCTTCGTCTCGATCTCCTGGAACGCCTCGCGGTCCTCGTGGCGCTCGCCGGGAAGTCCGAGGAACAAGATCATCGGCGTCGAATCCTGTTGCGCGACGTGCAGCCCGGACATGGCGTTGGCAGCCCCGGGTCCGCGCGTCACGAAGCAGATGCCCGGCCGGCCCGTCGCCTTGCCGTAGGCTTCCGCCATCATCGCGGCTCCGCCCTCTTGCCTGCAGATGATCGTCTTGATCTCCGCGTGGTCGTAGAGGCCGTCGAGGGCCGCGAGGAAACTCTCGCCCGGCACCGTGAAGGCCGTGTCCACGCCTTGAATGGCGAGCTGGTCGACGAGTATCCGGCCGCCGTGTCGCATGGTCGTCCTCCGCAGGTGGGTCGATCTTTCGTTCCTCTTATCAACGGCAGCGGCCGGCGAGCCACAGCAAAAACGCGGTCGCGGCCCGCAGACATCGGAGGTGCTCTCTTGCAGGTTCGGCGGGCCGCCCGTTTCGCCCTGGCCCTGATCGGGCTAGCGCTCACGGCGCCGGCGGGCCAAGCCGCCGAGCCGGTGGCCGTCCTCGCACCTCTGGAGCGCGCCTGCGCCGGATGCCACAAAGCAGACGCGAGCCCCGCCGACGGCCTAGCCTTGGCGACGCACCTGGCAGAGGCCAGGCGCCATCGGCCGGCAGAAGCGAGCCGCCTCTTCGCCGTTCTCGTGAACCGTCACGGCGGCGCTGCAGCAATGAAGGCAAAATGGCCGGAGTGGCCATCGGCAGCCGAAATCGCTGCGCTCATGGCTTGGCTCGACAGCGCGCCGCGGCCGGCCCCGACCGCAACATCTTCAGGCGGCACCGCCTCGCCGCCGCGACTGGCTTTGGCGACGGACCGCCTCTCTTATGGCGCGGGCGGCGAAGTCAGGTTGCATGTCGCGGCCTCGCAGCCTTGCCACCTGACGCTGCTCTCGATCGATCCCGCCGGCCGTACGCTCCTGCTGTTCCCGAACGAGCGCGAGCGCAGCAACGCGCTGCGTCCCCGGGAAACCCGGACGATCCCGGGCGCGGATGCGGGCTATCGCATACGGGCCCGTGAGCAGGGCCGCGAGCACATCCTCGCGTGGTGCACCACCGACCCCACCCCGCTTGCCGGACTGCGGTTCGCATTCGACACCCAGCGCTTCGCGACGCTCGGCCGTTGGCCCGATGCGCTCGCCCGGATGGTCGCAGCCAGTGAAAACCTGGAGGCGGGCACCCTCACCAAAACGCGCAGGAGCCGGACCGAGCCGGAATCCATATCGCTGTTCGCAGACCATGCGACGGCAGCGGTCGCCTTCGACGTGACGCCCTGACGACGCCTCAGGCGGCCGCCTCGATCCGGCGCTCGAGCGCGCCGAGACCGTACCAGGCTCCCACCGCGATGGACGGCACCGCGAGGAAGGACCCGAGCGCCAGCGTCGACAGGCCCGTCACGCCCTGCCCGATGGAGCAGCCCATGGCGAGGACACCTCCCACGCCCATCATCGCCGCGCCCATCAGGTGGCGGACCGTATCGTCCGTATCGGTGAAACCGGCGACGCGGAACCGACCTTGCAGCAAGGCGCTGAGTGCAGCCCCGGCGACAGCACCCGCGAGCGTCGCCACCCCGAAGCCCGGAAGACCGAGCGCGGTGTAGCGGGCCAGCCATTCGAGCGCGTCGCCGGAGGGTCGCACGAACGTGAGCGAAATCGGCGCGACCGGCCTGCCGGCCAATTCATCGAAGGCGAGGCCCGTCAGCGCCCAGCCGGCCACGACGGCGAGACCTACCAGCACGCCACCCGCAACGTGCTTGGGCGACGTCAGGAACGCCCGATGCGCCACAATGAGCGCGATCAGTCCGGCAATGAAGGCCCCGAGCAGGAGCGCGATGCGGTCCGCTGGCCACCCGACCGCCCCAGCCAGCAGACTTGGCAGGGTCTGCGCGGACGGAAGCCGAATCGCCGTCGCCGTTTCGAGTGCGTTGCGCGCCGGTCCGAGGATGCCCCCGATCGCCATGTAGGCGACGAGGCCAACGACGACGATGACGACAAGAGACCTCAGATCACCGCTGCCAAGCCGGGCCACATTGCGAGACGGGCATCCGCCGGCGAACACCATGCCGTAACCGAAGATCAGGCCACCAAGGATGGCACCGGCCCAGTTAAGCGATGCGGTCGCGTACATCGACTTGGCGAGATCGACCAGACCGAATGCCGAGAGCGCCTGCGTGCCCGCGACCGCGACGGCGATCGCGAGAAGCCAGGAATCGAGCCGGCGGCGGTCGCCGAAAGTCCTGAGGTCAGACAGCGCCCCCATCGTGCAGAAATTGGTTCGATGCACAGCGGCTCCGAATACGAGGCCGATCAGAAGGCCACCGGCCGCCAACGCGGCCGGCCCGTTGTCGATGAGGAAGTCGCGGATCATCAGCTTGCCCGATCGGCTCTCAGAAATACGGCCGTCATGTGCGCCAGACCGGCGGCGACGGCAAGGCCGGTCGAGGTGCCGCACACCACCGCCGTTACGAAAAAGAGCACCCCATGGATGCCACGGGATGCTCTTTCCTCGACTGCCTGACGGCTGGTCTCAGTCCTCGTCGCCCTCGTCCTCGAACGCCAGTGTGAAGCCGTGCTGGTCGGCGAGTTGCCGGATCGCCTTTTCAGCCTCGGCCTGCGGCATCGGCACGAACGGCGGTCGAACGTCGGCCCAGCCGGCATCCTCGCGGTAGTGCGCAATAACGGACTTCAAGAGCGGAATGACCGGGTAGGTCTGCACCGTCTTGCGCATTGCCGAGATCTTCTCCTGCAACGCGTCGGCGCCGGAGCTCTGCCAATTGTCGTAGAGGTCGCGCATAGCCCGGGCCGAGATGTTGGCCGTCGCCGAGATGGTCCCGACCGAACCCGCACGCAGGCCCTGCAGCAGGTAGAGTTCAGAACCCGGGAACAGCTCGAAGTCAGGAAAGGCTTCGAGTATCGCCTTCATGTTGTTCCAGTCGCCCGAACTGTCCTTCAGACCGACGATGATCTCCGGGAATTCCTTCTTCAGCCGGCCGATCAGCGACAGCGGGAAGCCGACCTGGGCGACCGGCGGAATGTGGTAGAGGTAGATCCGGAGGCGGTCGTCGCCGACCTCGTCGATCACGTCGGCGAAGTAGCGGAAGAGGCCTTCCTCACTCGGGTTCTTGTAATAGAACGGCGGCAGCATCAGCACGCCGCCGCAGCCGAGATCGACGGCATGCTGCGTCAGGATCGCCGTATCGGCCGTCGAGCAGGTGCCGGTGCCGGGCATCAGCTTCGACGGATCGATACCGGCGTCGATCAACTCCTCGAGCAGTTCCATGCGCTCGTCGAGACCAAGCGAGTTCGCCTCGCTCGTGGTGCCGAACGGCGCCAGACCGGTGCAGCCGTCCTCGAGCAGCCATTCGCAATGGTCGACGAAACGATCGGGATCCGGCGAACCGTCTTCGCCGAACGGCGTCAACGCCGGGGCAATGACGCCCGAAAAGATGGGATTGGACTTCATGGGTGCTTTCCTCTCGAACGCTTCGGTCAGGGCATCGGAATGGCAGGCTGGGGAACGGGGACGTGGTAGCCGCGCTGCACGGCCGGCCGGGCGCCGATCGCGCGATACCAGCGGAGCACGTTGGGGAATTCGTTGAGATCGATCTGCTGCCACTCGTAGCGTGACGTCCAAGGCCAGATCGCCATATCGGCGATGGAGTACTCGCCCGCCACGTATTCGGAGATCGCGAGGCGCCGGTCGAGGACGCCGTAGAGCCGGCGCGCCTCGGTCGAGTAGCGCTCCTCGGCGTAGGGCGCCTTGCCCTTGTTGTACTTCACGAAATGGTGGACCTGGCCGAGCATCGGCCCGTAGCCGCCCATCTGCCACATCAGCCACTCGACGGTCCGCCAGCGGGCCTCCCCACTCGTCGGCCAGAACTTGCCGGACTTCTCGGCGAGGTACATCAGGATGGCGCCCGACTCGAACAACGATAGCCCCGTTTCCGGGTCGAAGATCGCCGGGATGCGGTTGTTCGGGCTGACCTTCAGGAAGTGCGGCTGGAACTGCTCGTTCTTCGTGATGTCGATGGAATGCACCTTGTACGGCGCCCCGATCTCCTCGAGCATGATGGAGACCTTTCGCCCGTTCGGCGTCGACCAGGTGTAGAAATCGATCATGCGGACGGGTCTCCTACGGGTGTGCTTGTACTACGAGCCGACAACTTGGCAGGGATTCGGGCGGGCACTCTACTCGCTGACGGCGCCCCGGTCACGACACACGTTCAATAGAGACGGGTGGCAATGATCCAGGCCGTGACGAACAGCGGCGATAGGGCCGTCGACACCACGACGGCCGTCGAGATGAACTCGGGCTCCGTCTTGTACTCGGCCGCGAAAATGGTGATGAGCACGCCAACCGGGGTCGCCGCCGCCACCACGATGACGTCGGTCACGTCGTCGGGGAGACCCATGACGGTGCAGATCCACCAGGACAACAGCGGCGCGACCAGGAACTTGAGAAGCAGGATTACGGACTGCGGGAAGACCTCGAATTTGACCGTCTTGGCGGCGGCGATTTGCGCGCCGAGCGTGTAGAGCGCGAGCGGCGTGAAGATCGAGCCGAGGAACTGCAGCGGCTGGCTCACAACCACAGGGAGCTCCACTTGGAAGCCCCGGAGCGCGAGCCCCAGGACGACCGAGGGAATGAGCGGAGTCTCGAACGCGATCCTCAGCTTCGCCAGCTTGCTGCCACCGCTCGGCGCCAGCAAAGCGACGCCGACGGTACATACGAGGACTGCCATAAGCGCCGTCAGCACCGACTGGTAGATGAGATACTCCGGTCCAAACGCGAGCTGCGTGACCGGGATGCCGAAGAATCCGACGTTGGCGTAGGCGGTGCCGAGCCCCATCATCGGCCCGAGCGTTGGCCGCATCCGGAACAGGATGACCACCAGCCAGCCGATCGGGATGAGAAACAGGAACTGTACGATCCCGAAGTAGGCGACCGGCAGAACGACCGAGATCGGCTGGCTCCCCGATGACAGGAAGTGCACCAGGAAGGCCGGCATCACGACCTGGACTTGCACGCGATTGAGAGTCCCCACGTCGAGCTTCAGCCGCGGCTGCAGCATCCAGCCGAGCGCGACGAGCGCGATGATCGGCAGCGTCACCTTGGTCAGAATGTCGAGGAAGAGGCTCATGTTATCCGAGGCGGGGCCGCGCACGGAGTTGCCCGGCCGGGCGAAATGTCTCTATCTCTCACGAGGGCGGCGGCTTCAAGACCGGCGAGCCGCGGAGCAGCCCGTCATGCAGCGCGAGGCGGCCCGCGACTCTCAGCCCCGCGTCGCCATAATTGCCGTCTGCAGCGCGGCCAAAGACCGGCCGAGGTCAAGCCCTACCGCCACTTCGGCTGCCGGCAACTCGCCCGCCCCGACGCGGCGCAGCCGGTCCCGCACCTTGCCGGCCGCCAGCCGACTGAGGCACGCCCGCGGACAGAGCGGCTGTCGAACACGGTCGAGTTCCGCCCGCACCGCGACGACGTCGACCCGTGCAGCAAACGGCCGGAGATCGATGGCGAGCGACGGCGGACCCGATACGATCAGCGTCGCGCCCGACGCCAACGCGTCGAGCGCAGAACGCGGCAGACCGGTGAGAACACCGTGATCGGACCACACCGCCGCAAACACCCCGTCCGCCTCGAAGGCCGAGAATTGCCGCCGCGACAGGGAGAGAGCCCCGTGCGCGGCCGCCGCCGTGTGGCTCGCCGCCGCGACCGCGACAATCGGAAAACGGATGAACGGTTCGCCGGCGAGGCGACGCTTCAGAGCCTGTAGAACGAGATCGCGACAAGCCGGCCTCGATGCCGCGAGAACGACGAACTGGCCGCCGGCCGCCTCATCCGAGGCCTGTGGCCTCCGGCCTCTCCGCCTGGTCGATTCGGCGTGTGCGATCTTCGACATCGCCGTCCCCCTTCGCCGAGCCCAAAGCCCGACACCCTCTAGGAACTGCGATGATTCGTTTGCCCGCTGAACACTGGCCGATCAAGCGAGCACCGTTCGACAAATAATGTTGCTGAAAAGCACCCAATGACCCGCTGCCGCGCTTGCGCGCCGCAGCGGGTGCGAGTCGCGTCAGGTCAGGTCCGCTGATTGTTGTAGCGGATCATGTAGCTGTCCATCGTGTAGTCGGCGACCTGATGCCAAAGGTAACCGTCCGCACGGAACGCGACATAGCTGTCGTAGATCTTCTTGAAGGGCGCGTTCTTCGCCGCGATCTCCTGATAGAGTTCGTTGGACGCTTTCCAGCAGGCATCCATCACTTCCGTCGAGAACGGCGTCAGCACGGCCCCTTGGGCCGCGAGCCGCTTCAGCGCGATCGTGTTCTGCGCATCGTATTTGGCGCCGACCCACAGCGTCGTCTCGTAGCAGGCTGCCGCCAAAGCTTCCTTGTAGGTCTTGGGAAGCGCGTTCCAGGCATTCGTGTTGGCGATGAAGCCGGTCGTCGAGTTCGACTCCCACCAACCGGGGTAGTGGTAGAACTTCGCGACCTTGTAGAAGCCGAGTTTCTCGTCGTCATGCGGACCGACCCACTCCGCACCGTCGATCGTGCCCTTCTCCAGCGCCGGATAGATGTCACCGCCCGCAATCTGCTGCGGGACGACACCGAGCCGCTGCATGATGCGCCCCGCGAACCCGCCGAGCCGGAACTTCAGCCCCTTGAGGTCGTCGATCGTCTTGATCTGTTTGCGGAACCATCCACCCATCTGGCAATTCGTGTTGCCACCTGAGATGAAGTGGCAATTGTACTTGGCGAGGAACTCGTTCAGCAGATCCTGACCGCCGCCGTGCATCAGCCAGGCATTCTGCATACGGCTGTTCATGCCGAATGGCAGGGCCGAGCCGAACACGAACGTGTCGTCCTTGCCAAAATAGTAGTAGAGCGCCGTGTGGCCGCATTCGACCGTGTTGTTCTGCACGGCGTCGAGCACCTGCAGGCCGGGAACGATTTCACCCGCCGCAAACGTCTGAATTTGGAAGTTACCATCGGTCATTTCGGCGACGCGCTTAGCGATATGCTCGGCACCGCCATAAAGTGTGTCGAGCGACTTCGGCCAGCTCGTTGTCTGGCGCCACTTCACGACGGGGTTCGATTGCGCGATCGCCGGTGCCGCGATCGTCGTCGCAGCTGCCGCACCGAGTCCGCCGACTGCGGATGATTTCAGAAATTTTCGCCTGTTGATGGTCATGGCCGTTTCCCTTGGGTTGTCCGGGTTGCTCTCTGGCATCCTCGGCCGTTGTGCAGGGCAGACATGCGCCCACATCGAGCCTACTCCCGAACCCGCACCGGGCGCCAGTCGCTTCGACAGATGACTGATCGAAAAGAAAAACCCCGCCGGACATGCCGGCGGGGTTCCGCACTTCGCTAGGTTTAGAAGCCTTCAGCTCCGCATGTTGTTGTAGCGGATCATGTAGCTGTCCATCGTGTAGTCCGCGACCTGCCACCAGAGATACTGGTCGGCACGGAACGCGGTAAAGCTGTCGAGCAGCTTCTTGAACCAAGCGTTCGTCGCCGCGATCTCCGTATAAGTCTCGTTCGAGGCCTTCCAGCACGCGTCCATCACTTCCGTCGGGAATGGCTTCAGAACCGCGCCCGCCGCGACGAGGCGCTTCAGCGCGAGCGGATTGAGCGCGTCGTACTTCGACGTCATCCACACGCCCGATTCCTGGCCGGCGACGAAAACGGCGTCCTTGTATCCCTTGGGCAGCGTCTCCCACTTGGCGACGTTGGTGAGGAAGTGCGGCGTGGAACCCGGCTCCCACCAGCCCGGATAGTGATAGAACTTCGCGACCTTCACGAAGCCCAGCCGCTCGTCGTCATGCGGACCGACCCACTCAGCGGCGTCGATCGTGCCCTTCTCGAGCGCCGGATAGATATCGCCGCCCGCGATCTGCTGCGGCACGGCGCCGAGCCTCGACAGGATGCGTCCGGCGAAACCACCGACACGGAACTTCAGGCCCTTCAGATCGTCGACCTTGGTGATCTCCTTACGGAACCAGCCGCCCATCTGACAGTTCGTGGCGCCCGCCGGGAAGCCGGTGACGTTGTAGGTCCGCAGATACTCGTCGAACAGCTGCTGCCCACCGCCGTGATAGAACCACGCGTTCTTCATGCGGCTGTTCATGCCGAACGGCAGGTCGGTGCCGAACGTCATCGCCGGGTCTTTGCCGAAGTAGTAGTAAGTTGGCGTGTGACCCATTTCGACGGTACCGGCCTGGACCGCATCGAGCACCTGAAGACCGGGAACGATTTCACCTGCCGCGAAAACCTGGATCTTGAACTTGTTGTCCGTCAGTTCGGCGACGCGCTTCGCAAAGTACTCAGAAATTCCGTAAAGGGTATCGAGCGACTTGGGGAAGCTCGACTGCAGGCGCCAGGTCAGCTCCGGCATCGATTGCGCAATCGCCGGCGCAGCAACCGTGGTCGCCGCCGCGGCGCCGATACCGCCCGCAGCTGCTCCCTTCAGGAATTTCCGTCTATCGATCGTCATTCCGGTTTCCTCTCCGAAGCCGGCTCTGCCGTCAGCATTCCGGCCGTTTCGTTGTGCGGGCCCACGCACCGCTGCGCGGACACTACTCCTTGCCGCACGCCGAAACAGCCCGTCGCTTTGCACGTGCAAAAAGATGCTGCAGCGCACTCAGGCGAACGCGGCATCGACCAACGCGGCCACGTGAATTGTCGCAGTATCGTAAGCAGGAAGCGGGGAATTCTGCGAATTGATCAGTAAGCCGACTTCCGTACAGCCGAGGATAACGCTGTCCGCACCGGCCTCTGCCGACCGATGGATAAGACTTAAGTATGAGGCCCGCGATTTGTCCGAGATCACACCACGGCACAGCTCCTCGAAGATGATGCGATGGACCTCGGCGCGCGCGGCCTCGCTGGGGACGAGCGGGTCGAGCCCAGCCTCCCTCAGACGGCCGAGGTAGAAGTCCTGCTCCATCGTGAAGCGGGTCGCGAGCAACAGCGGGCGCTTCCGACCATCGGCATTGAGTGCTGCTGCTGTAGGCGCCGCAATGTGCACGAACGGCACCGATATCTCCGCGACGATGTAGTCCGCCACTTTGTGCATGGTGTTGGTGGCAAGACCGATCACTTGCGCTCCAGCCCGTTCGAGCCCGCGCGCAACGCCAGCGAGTTGCCGCCCCGCTTCATCCCATCGGCCTTCCGACTGCAAAGCGGCGATTGGTGCAAAGTCGAGCGAGTGGAGCAGGAGATCGGCCGAATGCAGACCTCCGAGACGGTCGCGAACGGCTTCATTGAGCCCCGCGTAGTAAAGCCGCGAGCTCTCCCAACTCATGCCGCCGATCAGGCCGATGCGTTTCACGCGTGCGATCCTCCCGGATTGTCCGGTGCGTCGACCGCGAATCCTGCCGCTTGCAGCCGCCCGATCGTCTCGGTGAGGTGAACACGGTCCCGCGTCTCGATGACGACCTCAAGCAGCGTGCCTTTTGCCGGGAGATCCGAGAACGTCCTTTGATGGGAGACCTCGACGATGTTGGCCCCGGCCTCCCCGAGCACGGTCGCCACTTTGGCGAGCTGCCCGGGCCGATCGACGAGGTCGATGGTCAACTGCGACAGTCGGCCTTCGCGCGCGAGTTCTCGCGTCAGCACGCTGGCGAGCAGGCGAATGTCGATATTGCCGCCGCAGAGCACGAGCCCGGTCTTCCGGCCACGGCAGAGTTCCGGGTGCGCGAGCAGCGCCGCGAGACCCGCGGCACCCGCGCCTTCGACGACCGTCTTCTCGATCGAGATGAGAAGCGCCACCGCCCGCTCGATGGTATTCTCCGGCACGAGCACGATCTCGTCGACCGCGCGGGCGACGATCCGCGAAGTGATCTCGCCCGGCTTCTTGACGGCGATGCCTTCCGCCAGCGTGTCGCCGCGCATCGGCAGGCTCGTGCCCTTGATGCGGTTGTACATCGAGGGATAGAGTTCCGCCTGTACGCCGATCACGCGTATATCGGGCTTCACGGCTTTCGCCGCCACGGCCATTCCCGAAATCAAGCCGCCGCCGCCAATCGGGACGACGAGCACGTCGAGGTCGGGCACCGCCGCCAGCATTTCGAGCGCGATCGTCCCCTGACCCGCCATCACCAGCGGATCGTCGTAGGGGTGGATGAACGTCAGACCGCGCTCGGCACCGTGACGGACGGCGAACTGGGCCGAGTCTTCGAGAGTAGCTCCCTCAATCAGCACCTCGGCGCCATGGCCACGCGTATTCTCGATTTTGACGAGCGGCGTCCCCTGCGGCATCACGATTGTCGCCGGAATGCCGAGCCGCTTGGCGTGATAGGCGACACCCTGCGCATGGTTGCCGGCCGACATCGCGATCACGCCGCGCCGGCGCTCATCCGCCGTCAGCGCTGTCAGCCTGTTGAGCGCGCCACGCTCCTTGAAGGATGCGGTGAACTGCAAATTCTCGAACTTCAGCCAAACGTCCGCTCCGGTGATCTCGGAGAGCGTGCGGGATGGATCGAAGTCCGTGTTGATGACAGCGCCGCGGATGACGTCGGCCGCACGCTGGATGTCGGCGAGACCGATTTCCTGTTGAATTGTCATGCGTGCGCTCTGGCTGGGGATGTCTTTGCCAGACTTCTAGCGACGATCGCGCGGGTGGTCGACAGGCCGGGACGTGTGGCGTCTAGCTCGCTTCGCCGTCGGCGACACGTGCCTGTCGGATGCGTGCATCGGTCGGCTCACGGCAGTCGTCGATGAGGGCTAAGATATCGCAGGCCGACGCGTAAACAGCTGAGAGATCGTCGGCTTCGAGCGATTTCCGCATCGCATCGGCCAGCCGTGCAAGCTCACGCCGCACGCTTTTCTCCAGAAGTCCGCATTGCCCATCGTTTAATCGCATGAGCCACCGGAACCGATCCCAAGGCCGAGATTGCTTCCCGCCACCTGTGATGTCTACCGCGCCTGACATTGAAATTGGTCCAAGTCAGGCGGCTGATCGATTTTCCGATCCCCCGACCTAGTTCGACGGGTCCTGGCACTCCCGGCACTGCTGGGCTAAAAGGCCCGCCGAGACACAAACACAAGAGGAGCGTCGGCAATGGCGAAGGTCGCGTGGATCGGGCTCGGCGTCATGGGCTACCCCATGGCAGGGCACATCTTGAAGAAGGGTGGTCACGATCTCGTCGTGTACAACCGCAACGTGGCCAAGGCCGAAGCCTGGGTGAAGGAGTATGGCGCCGGTCGCACCGCCAAGACGCCGGCCGAAGCCGCCCAGGGCGCCGAGTTCGTGTTCTGCTGCGTTGGGAATGACAACGACCTGCGATCCGTGACCACCGCCAAGGACGGCGCTTTTCACGACATGGCCAAGGGCGCCGTCTTCATCGACAACACCACCGCCTCAGCCGACGTCGCCCGCGAACTCCATGCGGCCGCCAAGGAGAAAGGCTTCAGCTTCCTGGACGCCCCGGTGTCTGGCGGCCAGGCAGGCGCCCAGAACGGTGTGCTGACCGTCATGGTCGGCGGCGACAAGGAAACCTTCGAGCGCGCCCAGCCGGTCATCGCCCACTACGCCCGCATGGTCACGCTCATCGGCGGACCGGGCGCCGGGCAATTGACCAAGATGGTCAACCAGATCTGCATAGCCGGCCTCGTCCAGGGCCTCTCGGAAGGCATCCACATGGCGCAGAAGGCGGGCCTCGACATCCCCGCCGTCATGGAGACGATTTCGAAAGGCGCAGCCGGCTCCTGGCAGATGGAGAACCGCTGGAAGACCATGAAGGACGGCAAGTTCGACTTCGGCTTCGCCGTCGACTGGATGCGCAAGGACCTCGCCATCTGCCTCGACGAGGCCCGCCGCAACGGCGCGAGCCTCCCGGTAACGGCCCTCGTCGACCAGTTCTATTCCGAGGTCCAGAAGATGGGTGGCGGTCGCTGGGATACCTCGAGCCTCGTCGCTCGGCTCAACAACGCCGACAAGAAGTGAACCGACAGAACGCTTGAAATAGAGAGGCCGCGCGGATCGCATGCGCGGCCTTTTCTTTAACGCCGGCCGAACAGCCGCTCGACGTCCGCGAGTTTCAGCTCGACGTAGGTCGGGCGACCGTGATTGCACTGGCCCGAGTGCGGCGTCGCCTCCATCTGGCGCAGCAGGGCGTTCATCTCATCGGCAGCGAGACGACGCCCGGCCCGCACGCTGCCGTGACAGGCCATAGTCGCGGCGACGGTTTCGAGACGCTCCGTCAGCAGACGACCCCCGCCCTCCTCCCCGGCGATCTTGGCCGCAAGGTCTTTGACGAGGCCGGCGACGTCGGTCGCCCCGAGCAACGCCGGCACGGCGCGCACGGCAACGGCGCCGAACCCGAACGCCTCGACGACGAGACCGAGGCGCGAGAGCTCATCGCGCTCGGCGAGCAGCGCCTCGGCCTCGTCCCCGAGTTCGACGATCTCTGGAATGAGCAGCCCCTGCGACGCCACGCCGCCGTCGGCGAGCTGCGCCTTGAGACGCTCGTAGACGATCCGCTCGTGGGCTGCATGCTGATCGACGATGACGATGCCGTCGCGCGTCTGCGCCACGATGTAGGTCTCGTGGATCTGCGCGCGTGCGGCGCCGAGTGGTCGCTCGATGACGTCGGGCGGCGGTGGCGCAACCGCGGCCGAGCTGTCGGCGGTGGGCGCTCGGGCAAACGTGAATGGCGCTTGCATAGTCTCGGCCAAAGCGGCGAGCACCGAAGGCGATGGCGTGTAGCGTCCATGCCCGTTTCCATCGCCTCGGCTGCCGCCGTACGACCCGGACACCGGATCCCGTGTCGGCGCGGCGGGTTCCGCACTCCGCGCCAAAGCCGCCAGCGTGTCGAACCCTCCCGTCGCCGTCGCGCGATGACCGGCGCGCTCCAACACCTCGCGCAGGCCGCCGAGGATCAGCGACCGCACGCGGCCCGGATCGCGGAACCGTACTTCCGTCTTGGCCGGATGCACGTTGACGTCGACCTCGCGCGGATCGAGCGTCAGGAACAAGGCCGCGAGCGGATGCCGGCCCTTCGGCACGAGATCGCCATAACCGACCCGTAAGGCCGACATCAGCAGCTTGTCGCGCACCGGTCGTCCGTTGACGAACAGGAATTGCAGCCCCGTATCGGGCCGGTGGAGTGTCGGCAGGCCGACGAACCCCTCGAGGTGAACGCCATCGCGCTCGCCGGCGAGTTCGAGCGCGTCGGCCATGAACTCGCGCCCCATGATCCGGCCGAGCCGCTCGAGACGCCCGGCCGCCGACCGGTCCGCCCGCGGCAGCCGGAGCCCCGTGCGCTCCCCCGTCGTCAGTGAGAAGCCGACCTCCGGGTGCGCCATCGCGAGGCGCTTCACAATCTCGGAGACGGCAAGATTTTCGGCTCGCTCCGTCTTCATGAATTTGAGACGCGCCGGCGTTGCCGAAAAAAGCTCCCGCACCTCGACACGCGTGCCACCCGCGAGCGCGGCCGGTCTCAACACCGACTTCACGCCGCGATCGACGACGATCTCGTGCGCCTCGTGCTGCCCCGCGGGACACGAGGCGAGCGTCAGGTGGGCGATCGACCCGATCGACGGCAATGCCTCGCCCCGAAAGCCCAACGTCCGAATGTCGAGGAGGTCGTCGTCGGCGAGCTTCGATGTTGCGTGCCGCTCGACCGCCAGCATGAGATCAGCGCGATCCATACCGTGGCCATCGTCGGTGACTCGGATGAGGCTGAGCCCGCCGCCGACCGTGACGACCTCGATCTCGGTCGCTTCCGCGTCGATGGCGTTCTCGACGAGTTCCTTGACGGCACTCGCCGGCCGCTCGACGACTTCGCCGGCAGCGATGCGGTTGACCGTTTGCGGCGGCAGTTGACGGATCGGCATGGTGCAGTCCCGCGAGATCGAGGTACGCACGCAAACGACTGTGAACTGACGAACGGCGACTCAACCGGCGATGAGCCGTTCCCGGGCAAGCTTCTTGCCGAGTTCCACCGCCGGCTGGTCGAACGGATCGATGCCAAGAAGCCGACCCGCCAGGATCGTCTCTAGCATGAAGTGCATCAGCAGCGCGCCGACCGTTCGCTCGGCGACGTCTGCGACATCGAACATGCGCACCGGCCGCCCGGCCGACGCGAGCGCCGCCGGCACGCCGTCGGCCTGGGCGGCAACGAGATCACCGACCGTGCGGCCGGCCATTTCCGAGAAGCCCGCTTTTGCGGCAAGCGCGGCATCGATCCGCGGACCCGCATTCTTTGTCGGCAGCCGGAGCACCGTGATGAGGTGATCGCGTGGACCATCCATGAAAAGCTGCAGCTGGCTGTGCTGGTCGAGCGGGCCGAGGCAGCCGATCGGTGAAGTGCCCTCGCCATTCTTGCCGAGGCTCTCCGCCCACAGCTGCACGAACCAGTGAGAAAAGCGCTGCAGTCGGTCCGCATAGGGCATCATGACGTGCGTGCCGACACCACGATCCTTGGCAAACCCGATCGAGACCGCGGCGCCGACGGCCGGCGCGAACGTCGCCGGATCGTCGGCCGCAAGCAGCGCGTCGACGACGGCGGCAGCACCCGCCCGGATGGCGTGCGCATCGAGGCCGCGCGCCATTGCGGGCAAAAGACCAACGTTCGACAGCACCGAATAGCGGCCGCCGATGCCCGTATGGTGCGGAAGGACCGGCACACCGAAGCCTTCGAGTAGCTGCCGGAGCCCGTTCGTGCGGCCCGCGACCGCCGGCTCCGTCAGCCCGAGAAAGAGTTCGGGAATGCGGCCGGCGAGCCCCGCCTTCGTCACCGCGTCGAGCGCGACCAGCGCCTGGGTCAGCGTCTCAGGCGTGTTCCCGGACTTCGACGTGACGATGAAGCGGGTCGTCGCGAAATCGAGCGACGCGATTGCGCGGCCGAGGATGTCGGGATCAAGGTTGTCGTAGAAGCGCGTGCGCGGACGTTTCTTCTGATCGTCGTCAGCGCCGCCAGGGAGGTCCCAGCCGGCGACTTGAGCGAGGGTCTGGCCACCGAGGCTCGACCCGCCCGTGCCGAAGAAAACGATCGTCCGCGCGCCGGTCGAGAGCTTGGCGAGGGCTGCGGCCGCGGCATCGATATCCGCGGTCTCGCGCACGATCGACAGAAGACCGAGCCGGCCGTTCCGCGCTTCGTCCTTCAATTGATCGAAACCGGCCTTGGCCTGAGCCGTCCAGCGCGCGAGATCACCCGCCGTCAGGCCATGGCGGCCGATGGCGCTATCCAGGCAGCCGGAGACGGACATCCGGTAGGCGCCGGCAATGCCCGTCACTGAACCGGACTGAGTGCTGGCGGCCACGGCGCTCCTCCTCGGCAAAAGCGCCCCGAGTGCCGGGGCGTCAGGTCATGCAAAGTCCTTATCGGAGTCTCGACGAGTTGGCCAACCATCCCGCAGGTCAAGACCGTGGCTGGAGCCCCTTCGGCTTGCCGACCACCGTGATGATCAGGTTCTCGGGGTCCAGCAGTTTCCGGGCAACACGCTTCACGTCGTCGATGGTGACGGCCTCGATTTCCTTGTTCCGACGGTCGACGTAGTCGATGCCGAGGTCTTCCTGCAGGATGCCGAGCAATTGGTTGCCAATCTTCGCATTGGTATCGAAGCGCAGCGCGTAGGAACCGGTCAGATAGCTTTTCGCGTTCGCCAGCTCTTCCGGCGTTGGCCCGTCCGCCGCCATCCGGCGCAGTTCACCCTTGATGACGTCGAGCGACTGAGCGATCTCCTCGTTCTTGGTGGCGACGCCGCCGGCGAAGATCGACGTATGCTTGAACGGCGCGACGTAGCTGTACACGGAGTATGCGAGGCCGCGCTTCTCGCGAACTTCCTCCATGAGCCGCGACGCAAACCCGCCGCCGCCCAGGATCTGGTTCATGACGAACGCCGGCATGAAGTCGGCGTCCTTCCGCTTCATCGCGCCGAGCCCGAAGAAGGCCACCGACTGCGGAACGTTCATCTCGACGATGTCGAGCCGGCCGCCGGCCTTCGGCGCGACCTGCGCGACAGGCTGTAACGATGCTTTGGCCGGCAGCGCGCCGAATAGGCGATCAAGCAGCGTACCGAGCGTTTTCGCGTCGATGTCGCCCACCGCGACGACCTTCAAGGTGTCACGGGCAAACACGCGCTTCGTGTAGCTGATGAGATCGTCGCGGGTCACGGTGGCGATCGATTCCGGCGTACCGGAGGGCGACCTTCCGTAAGGATGATCCGGGAAGGCGGCCCGATACCAGGCCTTGTCCGCGACCCGATCGGGGTCTTTCGCCGCAAACGCGAGATTTGCGAGGATCTGTCCGCGCACGCGCTCGATCGCATCGGCGTCGAAGCGTGGAGAACTCAGCGCGAGACGCGTCAGTTCGACAGCCGCGTCCCGATTGGCCGTCAGCGTTTCGAAGCTGCCGTAGAAGGCGTCGCGGGCGTCGTTGAAAGAGAGCCGCATGGCGATCTCTTCCATCCGCTTCTGGAAGGCGAGCGAGTCGAGATCGCCCGCCCCTTCGTCGAGCATTCCCGAAAGGAAGTTGGCGAGACCCTCCTTGCCGTTCGGGTCTTGCGACGAGCCGCCCTCGAACATGAAGCGCAGCGCGAGCAGCGGCACCTTCCGTTCTTCCACCAGCCAGGCCTCGATACCACCGGGACTGCGGACGTGCTGTATCTTCATGGCCTCGGCCGGGCTGGAGCGAACGGTCAGGATACCGACGAACGCGATGAGCAGCGCGAGCCACATGGTCCGCAGTGCCGGCGCACGCAGGCGCGATTGAGAAGAACTGAAGCTGTCGAGGAGGGTCACGGCGGGCTACTCCTGCGCGCGGACGTCAACTGCGGTTCGGGCGGGCGGTCGAAGGATCGGCCCGCGCGGTGTCTGCCGGCGCCGGAATGAGCCGTCCGGTCACCGAACGGCGCAGGTCGAAGTGCGCCTTGGCGGCCTCATGGAGATCGGCGGTCGTGACCGAGGCAATGCGCTCCGGCCAGGCTTCGACGTCCGCCACGGTGCGGCCGACGACCAGCGCCCAGCCATAGCGCCGCGCCAGAGTCGACTGATTGTCGCTCTCGTAGATGTATTCGGCGAGATAGGTCGTCTTGGCGCGCGCCAGTTCTTCTTCCGTCACGCCCTTGGCGACGACGTCGGCGATGACGGCATCGATAGCCGCCTCGACCTGATCGAGTGAGACGCCCTCGGCCGGCACGGCATAGAAGCCGATCTTGCCGTAGTCGCGGCCCATGCCCGAGTACCAGCCACCGGCACTCGCCGCGACCTTCTGCTCGGCGACGAGCGCCTGGTAGAGCCGGCTCGTGGCACCGGATCCGACGATCTTGAGGAGCAGGTCGAGCGCTTCCGCTTCGCGCGGCTTTGCGGTGCCGTAGCTTGGTGCGAGATAGTGCCGCTGCAGGGAGGGCTTGCCGGCCCGTGCATCCTTCAGTTCGACGCGGCGCGGGGAGCGGTGCTCCGGTTCCATGGGCCGCGGCTGCGCGCCGACATCCGGATTGGCAGGGATCTTCCCGTAAGTCGCGTTGGCGAGCGTCTTCACTTCGTCCGGAGTTACGTCGCCCGAGACGACGAGGATGGCGTTGTTCGGCGCGTAGAACCGCTTGTACATGCCGAGCGCGTCCTGACGGGAGAGCTTCGCCATCTCATGCTCCCAGCCGATCACCGGGATGCGATAGGGATGGTTGAGGTAAAGCGCAGCACCCATCTGCTCGTCGAGCAGAGCGGACGGGTTGTTGTCGACGCGCGAGCGGCGCTCCTCGAGGATGACGTTGCGCTCGGTCAGCACTTCGGCCTCGTCGAGCCGCAGGTTGACCATGCGGTCCGCCTCCATCTCCATCACCTGGGCGAGACGATCCTTGGCGACGCGCTGGAAGTACGCCGTCGCATCCTGGCCGGTGAAGGCGTTGTCCTGCCCCCCAAGCCGCGACACGATCTTCGAGAACTGGCCGGAGGCAATCTTCTCGGTCGCCTTGAACATCAGGTGCTCGAGAAAGTGTGCGATCCCCGAGTGACCGGGCGGCTCATCCGCAGCGCCGACGCGATACCAGACCATGTGCGTGACGACCGGCGCGCGATTGTCCGGGATCACCACGACGTGCATCCCGTTGGCGAGCTTGAACTCGGTCGCCCGCACTCCCTGGGAGGCGAGCGCCATCGGCGCGGTAAAGGCGAGCATCATGGGCAGCACCAAAAAGAGGTGGGCAAACCGTCGAAAGAGGGTCATTCCGGCGATCCCGCGTTGAGGCAGACGGCACGTAGGCCGTGCGCCTGGAGCGGCCGAACCGCTCGTCATGGCGCACCGGCGAGTTCAACCAGGGGCCGGTCGCCTGTCAAATGACAACGCCTTCATGTTCCAGGCGGCAACATGGCAGCGAAGAGATAGAGCGAACGGAAAGCAAACCGGGTCAGCGGCCGGGCTCGCGCATTTCCTTGACTTCGCCGGTGCTGCCGAACATCCGCAGGATCGACGGGTCGCAGCGCCCCAGCGGGCCTTCGATCGAGCTGTTGTCGCCCATCGCGCGGCGACGCTGAATTTCCCTGGCGCAATAGGCATCGTGTTGCTTGCGCACCTCGGCCGACTGCTGGCGCTTCCGCTCTTCCGGATCGACCGGCCACTGGGCGTTAGGGACCGCCGCCGTCTCAATGCCCGAACCGGGCTGCGGCAAAACTTCCCGCTGCGGAGGCAGCACCAGCCCGGCGCGCTGCGGCACGACCGGCTCGGCTGACCGGGCGGAATTGGTGCCGACACCCATCATGTCGAAGATGCCGCCGTTCAGTTCGACGCCGTCGATGCCGCCGCAGCCACCCAATGCCGCCGTCGAAAGGACGACGGCCAGCAGCTTTCCTGACAATCTCGATGAAGTCTTGCCCATGGACGGCCACCTCGTGCCTGCGCGCATCGCGTACAGCCGCCTCAGGTGTACTACCTATTGAGGCGATTGTTCGTCGCGACTCGGGAACACGGAGTCGTATAGCAGGCAGGCAACACCGGCGACAATCGCCACGTCCGCTATGTTGAAGACATACCAATAGAATCCGTAGGCGTGCATCGAGAAGAAGTCGGCCACGCCGCCGAGGTGCAGCCGGTCGAGGGCGTTGGCCAGCGCGCCGCCGATGATGAACCCGATTCCGACGGCCATGATTCCGTTGGTCGCTCCGCGCGCCAGCCAGACGGTGAGCGCGGTCGACGCCACTGCCGCGAACCCGGCGAGCGCCCACTGCCCGCCGTGGCCGTCCTGGTTGAGCAGGCCGTAGCTGATGCCGGTGTTGATCACGTACACGAGGTCGAGGAACGGGGTCACCGTCACGCGCCCCCGCTCGCCGATCCGGTAGATCTCAATCATCCAGTACTTGTGGACCTGGTCGACGATGAAGGTGGCCAGAGCGACCACCAACCCGAGCCGCGACCAGCGCCCCCAAAACCAGTCCTTAACCCGGGTTCCCAACGGTTCGCCTCGCTTGCCCGATCAGCCGGAGATACGGCCGGCCGCGATCAGTTCGCGCACCGCTTTGGCATCACGCGGGGTGAGATCCGGATACTCGGCATCGGAGCCGACCTCCGGGCTGATACGCCAAGACCGCGCGCACTTCTTCCCCTCGGCCCGCCGCGGAACGACGCCGACACCCGGGACGTCGTCGAGCGTGAAAGCACCGGCCGGCGGGGCGCCGGCGATGAGCGTCGCCGCGCTGGTGATCGAGACCTCCGCGAGATCGATACCGACAAGCACATCGCGGATCGCCGGATCGGCCACGTGGATCTCGGGCGCCGCTTCGAGGCTCGAGCCGAGCCGCTTCGCCGCGCGCTCGAGTTCCAGGGCCCCGGTCACGACCCGACGGACCCGGCGGATGGTCTCCCACTTGGCCGCGAGCGCATCGTCACGCCACCCATCGGGGATCGCCGGAAACACCTCGATGTGGACCGAACCCATGGTGCCGGGGTAGCGCGCCACCCACGCTTCGTCGGCTGTGAAGGAGAGGATCGGGGCGAGCCAGATGCAGGTGTGCCGGAAGAGCGCGTCGATGACCGTCAGCGCGGCCTTGCGCGTCGGGCTCGACAGCGGATCGCAGTAGAGCGAGTCCTTGCGAACGTCGAAGTAGAACGCCGAGAGGTCGGCGTTCATGAATTGCGTCAGCGCCGCCACCACCTTGCGGTAATCGTAGGCCGCATAAGCGGCGCGGATATCCGCATCGAGTTCGGCGAGCCGGTGCAGCATCAGGCGTTCGAGTTCCGGCATCGCCGAAACGGGCACACGGTCCGCCTCGCTGTGATGCGCCAGCGCGCCGAGCATCCACCTCAGCGTATTCCTCAGCTTGCGGTACGTCTCGACGAAGGTTTTCAGGATCTCCGGACCAATCCTGAGGTCGTCCGAATAGTCCGAAGCGCCGACCCAGAGTCGCAGGATATCCGCCCCCGACGACTTGATAACGTCCTGCGGCGCCACCGTATTGCCGAGCGACTTCGACATCTTCTGCCCCTTCTCGTCGAGCACGAAGCCGTGCGTCAGCACGACGTCGTAGGGCGCGCGGCCACGCGTTCCGCAGCTCTCGATGAGCGAGGACTGGAACCAGCCGCGATGCTGGTCCGACCCCTCCAGGTACATGACCCGATCCGGTCCACCGTCGACCTGACGATGGATGCCGGCAAGCCCCGGGAAATGGACGGCATCCTCCAGCACGAATGCATGCGTCGATCCGGAATCGAACCAGACCTCGATGGTGTCCTTGACCTGCTCCCAGGCGCCGATATCTGCGACCAGGCCGCCGAGGAAACGCTCTTTGGCGCCCGCCTCGAACCAGGCGTCGGCTCCCTTCTCCGCGAAGGCTGCAACCACTCTGGCGATATACTCGGCCGAGCGGGCGAACCCGACGCTCGGGATAATCTCATCCGTCTCCGGATTGCGGAAGATGGTCATTGGCACGCCCCAGGCGCGCTGACGCGAGATCACCCAGTCGGGCTTCGCATCGATCATGCCGCGGATGCGATTGCGCCCCGTCTCGGGCACGAATTCCGTCTCGGCGATCGCCTTGAGCGCGAGGTCACGGATCGTGCGCTTGTCCCCGCCGCCGGTCGCCACCGGCCGGTCCATGGCGATGAACCATTGCGGCGTGTTGCGGAAGATCACCGGCTTCTTGGAGCGCCAGGAATGCGGATACTGGTGCTTGAGACGCCCGCGCGCGATCAGCCCACCGGCGGCGGCGAGCGCCTTGATCACGGCCTCGTTGGCATCGCCCTTGTCGCCCTTGTCCGTGATGACCTGCCGGCCCTCGAAGCCCGGTGCATCCTTCGTGAACCTGCCGTCGGCATCGACGGTGAAGGGGATGGCCGTATCGATGCCGCGCGCCGCAAGCGGGCGGACATTGTCCATCCAGATCTCGAAGTCCTCGCGACCGTGCCCCGGTGCAGTGTGCACGAACCCCGTGCCAGCATCGTCCGTAACATGATCACCGTCGAGCAAGGGGACGAGGAAGTCGTAACCCCGGCCACGCAGCGGATGCGCACACGTCGCCGCCGCCAGATCGGCCGCTGACACTGCAGACCGCTTTTCGAACGCCTCGACTTTCGCTGACTTTAAGACATCGCTCGCAAGCGAGTCCGCGAGCACCAGCTTGTCACCGACCTTCGCCCAATTGCCGTCCGGCGCGCGGGTCACCTCATACAGCCCATAGGCGACCTTCGACGAGTAGCTGATGGCGCGATTGCCCGGCATCGTCCATGGCGTGGTCGTCCATATCACGACCGCCGCGCCGACCAGGGCCGCTGGCCCGTCGATGACCGGAAACTTCGCCCAGATCGTGTCGCTCTGATAGTCGTGGTACTCGACCTCGGCTTCTGCGAGGGCGGTCTTCTCGACCACCGACCACATCACCGGCTTTGAGCCGCGATAAAGCGCGCCGTTCATGGCGAACTTCATGAGCTCGTTCGCGATCGCGGCCTCCGCCGGGAAGCTCATCGTCGTGTAGGGCCGCTCCCAATCGCCGACCACGCCGAGCCGCTTGAACTCGGACCGCTGCACACCGAGCCAATGCGTCGCGAAGTCCCGACATTCCTTGCGGAACTCGTTGACTGGCACCTCGTCCTTGTTCTTGCCCTTGGCACGGTACTGCTCCTCGATCTTCCATTCGATCGGCAGGCCGTGGCAGTCCCAGCCCGGCACGTAGTTCGAATCCTTGCCGAGCATCTGCTGCGAACGAACGACGACGTCCTTCAGGATCTTGTTGAGCGCCGTGCCGATGTGGATGTTGCCGTTCGCATAGGGCGGCCCGTCGTGCAGAACGAACTTCGGCCTGCCCTTGGCCGTCGACCTCAGCTGGCCGTAGAGGTCGATTTCGGCCCAGCGCGCGAGGATCTTCGGCTCCATCTCCGGCAGACCGGCCCGCATCGGGAAGTCGGTTTTCGGCAGGAACAGCGTCTCGCTCCAGTCGCGCCCCCCCTCGGTCGAGCCGGCCGAGCCCGGTTGCTCGCCAGTCTTACCGGCCTTTCCCTTGGGTCCGGCGTCCTTGGCCCCGTTGTCCTTGGCCATCGTGATCTTTCCACTTTTCGGTCTCTGGTTCGCGCGCCTTGTAGCAACCGGAGGGCGCCTGATCCAGCGACCCCGCTTTCGACGCCTCGACGCGCGGAGACTCACCCGGCGCGCCGGTGGAACCTGAGCGCCTCCTTTTGCTAACGCGTGTTCACCGCAGAGCCTACAACCCTGGGCTTTTTGACCGCTGAGAACATCGAGCTTAACGTTTGCAACGTCGACGGAGGTTCCGCCGACGTTGGAAACTGGGGAGCGCTCAGATGGCTCGAAGAACGAAATTCGGGACGAACCGAAGCGATTGGCTCGCCGGCACGAGCGGCGACGACGACATCTACGGCTACCTCGGCAACGACACCCTGTACGGGTACGCCGGCGACGACCAGCTCAACGGTCACGACGGACAGGATCGTTTGTTCGGTGGCGTCGGGAGCGATACTCTTTACGGAGGCGCCAACAGCGACATCGTTCGCGGAGACGCTGGCGAGGACCTCGTTTTCGGCGATAGCGGCGACGACCTCGTCATCGGTGGTGATGGCCAAGACGTCGTCACGGGTGGGCGCGGGAATGATCTTCTGATCGGCGGCCGCGAAAGCCCAACCGAGAGGAACAAAGTCCTGCTCGACAACGCCGCGGATACCTTCCTCTTCGATTTCTCCGCAGCCATCGGTAACGATCGCATCCGGGGCTTCGAAGCCGGTAAAGATTCCTTTGACCTCGATAATTTGAGAACGGCGATGATCAGTCGGATCGTCGTCAAGGAAGACATCGCTTCCGTTGCCGGCAAAACAATGCCTGTGATTACGTTCGACTTCAAAGCTGGGGCCAATTCGGTCGGCAGTGTGAAAATCGAAGGCTTCGACATCAAGGAGCTGGCTACCGGCCAATCGAAAGACATCACAGTGAATTTCCTGATGAGCAGCGCAGATACCGTTGCAACCGCTGCCTTGAACGAGGTGCTCGCGAAAGGCACGACCACGGACCTCGCTTTTTAAAATTCCGCAACCGTCACAGGAGCAAGCACTCGTGACGCTTCTTAGGAGGAAAATATGACAAAACGGAAGCGCACCGGCACGAATGGCGCCGACTCTTTTTTCGCAACCCGGGAAGCAGAGCTTTTTCAAGGGCTCGACGGTATCGATACCGTCTCCTACGCAAATTCGACTGCCGGCGTCATCGTCGATATCCGTGGCAACACGCCTGGGAAAGGAGGCGCAGCTGAGGGGGATCTCTACGAGAGCATTGAGAACCTCTCCGGCAGTATCTATCGCGACACGCTATTTGGATCGACCGGCGACAACGTGCTTTGGGGCCGTGGCGGCCATGATCGGCTTCAGGGCTTCGCAGGCAAGGACACCCTGTTTGGCGGCGACGGCAACGATCAGCTCCGCGGCGGAACCGAGGATGACACGCTCCACGGCGAGCAAGGTGACGACGTGGCGATCGGAAACACTGGAAACGATGTCCTGCACGGCGGACCGGGCTTCGACATCCTGATCGGCGGAGCCGGAAACGATACGCTTTACGGCGGCACCGGGGACGACCAGTTCGATGGAGATGGCATCGAGGGCACCGAAGCAGATCCACTCTTGCCTGGTGCGGATGTCTATTTCTTCAATCTCGCAACGCAATTCGGGGCGGATTCAATCCTCGGAATGGGAGCGGAAGACAGAATTGAATTCAACAATGTCGATGATGGCATTGCAACTCAGTTCCGGTTCGTCGCGAACCACTTGCTCGCTCCTTCGAGGATAGAATTTTTCGACTCTTCGGATCGCATTGTGGAAACCGTGGCAGTTTACGACGTAGAACTGGCCAACCTATCAAAACGGAGCCTGTCGGGATTCACCGACGAAACGTTTTCCGCATTTGTCGCAAATAAGTTGATTTTTGGCGATTTCTAGCGACCAGCAAGGAGCAAGCGAAATGTCACGGAAACGCATCATCGGCAACGGAAAGAACAACGCGCTGAACGGAAGCGCCACAGGAGATGATATCTACGGTCTTGGAGGCAACGATACTCTGAATGGCGGCGACGGACACGATCGGCTGTACGGCGGCATCGGCAACGACGTCCTCAACGGCGGTCGTCAAGACGACCAGCTCTATGGCGAAGCCGGGAATGACAGACTGAACGGCGGCGAGGGAGAAGACTCACTCTACGGCGGCGCCGGGCGCGATACGATCACGGGTGGCGCGGGACACGATCTCCTTAGCGGAGGCCTCGATAGAGATTCCTTCGTCTTCGATTTCGCAACGAACGTTGGAACGGACACCATTCGTGGTTTCGAAGCTAAGGTAGACACGATCGATTTCACGAACGTGCGTGCCCAAAACATCAATCTGATCGAAGCCACCCAGAAGATCGAATTCGTCGAGGGCAGCCTGCAGCCGGTGGTGACGCTCGCGTTCAAGCAAGGTTTCGTCACACAGACCGAAATCAAACTGGAAGGCTTCAATCTCGGCTACGACGGAACTGTACCGATCTTCTATCTCTCGCCGGGCATGCCCGTGACGGACCGCGAAATCTGGGCAGCCGTGAACTCGGCGCTCAGCTTTGGCAAGACCACGACCAACTTCGACGTCTAATCATGCAAGGGGCGAGCCGAGCGGCTCGCCCCTTGCCGCTCGATCAAACTTGGTGTCACCGCACGGCACACCTCCATCGCCTCGTGCGGATTTTCCCAAACTCGACGAATAGTGGCCATCCCGTGTCCTGCCGACATGCAGGAACAACGTGACTGTCCCGCAAATTATACACCGTTCACTCGGGAAACGAGGGCGGTGCCTCGGCTTCAATTCTAGATTAGTAGCCATCGTTCAGTGACTGACCGACGTTCAGAGTTGGATTTCCGACGATAGGAAACCGCCAACAAGGACGAGGTCTATGGTGAAAATCAGATACGGCACCAATGGAAACGATCGCTTCAAAGCAGATCCAGTCGCGGAAATATTCATGGGCTTCGGCGGCGTCGACACGGTCGACTACAGCTCCGCAAGCCTGGGGATCGTCGTTTCACTCGACAACAAGTACGGTGACAACAAGCCATTCGGTCGGGGCGGCGCTGCAGGCGATAAGTTTTCAAGCATCGAAAACGTCATTGGATCTTGGTTCGACGACTGGATCGTAGGCACAGCAGACGCTAACTCGCTCCATGGACTTGGCGGCGACGACACCATAGCCGCGGGAGCCGGAAACGATTACGTCAATGGATCAAACGGCAATGATCTTCTCTCGGGCCAAGATGGCAACGACATCATTTACGGTGGTGGGCTGAACGACGTTATCAGCGGCGGCAATGGCGGCGACTGGATTGCCGGGGGCCAGCGCGAAGACGTTCTCTACGGTGGCCTTGGGTCGGATACCTTCCTCTACAGTTTTCTGTATACGAAAGAAATAGACGAGGTCACCAAGCCGACTGTTCTGGATCTTGGCCACGACACGATCCACGATTTCTCGGCTACGGACCGCATCAATCTTTACAACCTGAAGGCCGCGGATATCGACCGGCTGGTCATCAAGGAAGAGACTTTCCAAGCGCCGGGCAAGGGGACACAGGTCAAAACCGTGCTTCAGGTTTGGGACGGGCCGAACAATCTCGCCGAAATCGACTTGTACGGGGTGAACAGCGGTCTCCCCTCGGGCGGCCAGACCCAAATCAATCTCATCGGACGCGACTCCTACGTCCTCACTCTCGCCGACGTCCAAAATCTCTAGGCCGAGTAGGAGATAATCGCCGCCTCTCGCGGAGAGGGGCGGCGCTTCTTTCGCTGTTACTCCGCCGCCTCCATCCGGTGCTCCGGCGCTTTCCAGACGAGCTTCGGCTCCCGCGCAGCCCGCGTTTCGTCGAGGCGACGGCGCGGAGCGAGCCGGGGCGCATCGCGAAAGCGGGCCACGTCGCCCGCTTTCGCCGAGGCGGCGAGGTCGCGCAGCGTCGCAATGAAGAGGTCGAGCGACTGCTTCGATTCCGATTCCGTCGGCTCGATCAGCATCGCCCCGTGCACGACGAGCGGGAAATACATCGTCATCGGATGATATCCCTCGTCGATCATCGCCTTCGCGAAGTCGAGCGTCGTGACGCCGGTATCCTTGAGGAAGGCGTCGTCGAACAGCACCTCGTGCATGCACGGCTTGTCGCCAAACGGCTGGGTGAACACGTCACGAAGCCGTGCCCGCACGTAGTTGGCCGCAAGCACGGCATCTTCCGACGCCTGCCGCATACCGTCGGCACCGTGGCTCAGCATATAGGTGAGCGCGCGCACGTACATGCCCATTTGGCCATGGAACGCGGTCAGGCGCCCGAACGGCTTCAAACCGCGCGCCTCTGCTACGGGCCTGTCCTCGACCAGCCGCGGCCGTGCGCCCTCGCGGACGACGAACGGCACAGGCGCATAGGGGGCGAGCGCTTCCGACAGCACGACGGGGCCCGACCCCGGGCCGCCGCCGCCATGCGGCGTCGAAAACGTCTTGTGGAGATTGATGTGCATGGCGTCGACGCCGAGGTCGCCCGGGCGCACCTTACCGACGATCGCATTGAAGTTGGCGCCGTCGCAGTAGAAGTAGGCACCGGCCGCGTGCACGGCGTCGGCGATCGCCGCCACCTCCGGCTCGAAAAGGCCGCAGGTGTTGGGATTGGTCAGCATGATGGCCGCGACCCGCTCGTCGAGTGCGGCCTTCACCGCCTCCACCGAGACCGTCCCATCGGCCCGTGCCGGGATCGGCTTCACCTGGTAACCCATGAACGCAGCCGTCGCCGGATTGGTGCCATGCGCGCTCTCCGGCACCAGCACGACGGACCGATCCGCACCCTTCGCCTCGTGCGCCGCCTTGATGGCGAGCATGCCGCAGAGTTCACCGTGCGCGCCCGCTTTCGGCGACAACGCAACCGACGCCATGCCCGTGAGTTCGAGCAGGTAGCCGGCGAGCACTTCCATGAGCGCGAGCGCGCCCTCGACCGTCTTCTGCGGCTGCAAGGGATGGATGTCGCCGAAGCCTGGAAGCCGCGCCATTTTCTCATTGAGGCGCGGGTTATGCTTCATGGTGCACGACCCGAGCGGATAAAGCCCCGAGTCGATCGCGTAGTTCTTTCGCGACAGCCTGACGTAATGGCGAACCGCCTCGGGCTCCGAGAGCCCCGGCAGACCGATCGGCGCCGTGCGCGCGAGATTGCCGATCCGCAGCGTACCGGACTTCGGTGCCGGCAGATCGACGCCGGACTTGTCGAACGAGCCGACTTCGAACAGCAGCGGTTCCTCGTGATCGAGTCCGCGATTGCCCGTGAAGGTCTGGATGTCGCCGCCGGCAGATGCCATCGGACGCGTCGGGCGTCCTTGCGTGTTCATGCTCATGCCAGCACCTCCGCCAGTGCAGCGGCATAGGCCGCGCGGTCTTCGTCCGTATTGATCTCGGTCGACGCCACGACAATCAGGTCTGAAAGCTCGGGTCGTCCCGGTTCGAGCCTCGACACCCTCACGCCGCCCATGATGCCGCGATCCGCCAGCCGGTCGACGACGTCCGCAGCAGCCCCCGGCACGCGGATGGTGAACTCGTTGAAGAACGCGCTGTTGAGCATGGTGACGCCCGGCACCGCTGACAGCCGATCGGCGAGATCACACGCGTTCGCATGATTTATCTCGGCGAGGCGACGCAAGCCTTTCTCGCCGAGCAGTGTCAGGTGGATGGTGAAGGCGAGCGCACAGAGCCCCGAGTTCGTGCAGATGTTGCTGGTCGCCTTCTCACGCCGGATGTGCTGTTCGCGGGTCGAGAGCGTCAGGACGAACCCCCGCCGACCCTCCGCATCCACCGTTTCACCGGCGAGCCGCCCCGGCATCTGCCGCACATGCTTTTCGCGCGCCGCGAACAGGCCGACGTAGGGGCCACCGAAGTTGAGGCCGTTGCCGATCGACTGACCTTCCGCTGCAACGACGTCCGCGCCCATCTCTCCGGGCGACTTCAGAAGGCCGAGCGCGACGACCTCCGTCACCGCGACGATCAGCAGAGCGCCCTTCGCATGGGCGGCGTCCGCGATCGGCTTCAGGTCGCGGATATGCCCGTAGAAGCTCGGATACTGGACGACGACGCACGATGTCGCGCCGTCGATTGCTGCGATGATATCCTCCGTCCCGATCGGATCGGGCGGCAGTTCGACGAGCTCGCTGCCGCCGTGGCGCGCCACGGTCTCAACCACCTGAGTATAGTGAGGATGAAGACCACCCGAGACGATCGCCTTCTTCCGCCGCGTGACGCGATGCGCCATCAGCACAGCTTCGGCCGTCGCCGTCGAGCCATCGTACATGGAGGCATTGGCGACCTCCATGCCGGTGAGCCGTGCTACCTGGGTCTGGAACTCGAACAAGTACTGCAGCGTGCCCTGGGTGATCTCGGGCTGATACGGCGTGTAGGACGTCAAGAACTCCGAACGCTGAATGAGGTGGTCGACGCTCGCCGGAACGTGATGGCGATAGGCGCCGCAGCCGACAAAAAACGGCACCGAGGCCGCCGGCGTATTGCGGCCGGCGAGCAGCGACATCTCACGCTCGACGTCGAGTTCGCCCTTGGCGCGCGGCAATTCGGGCAGCTTGTCGAGCAGCTTGCCGGCGGGCACGGCCGCAAAGAGATCATCGACCGCGCCGACGCCGATCGCCGCCAGCATCTCCCGCCGGTCGGCCGCCTCGAGAGGCAGATAGCGCATCAGCCGTTCTCCTTGACGAACGCCTCGTAGGCGGCCCGGTCCATCAGCCCGTCGAGTTCGGACTTGGCGGTGAGGCGCACCTTGAAGAACCAGGCGCGCCCCTCGGCGTCTTCGTTGACCAGGGCCGGCTGGCCGGAGAGATCGCCGTTGCCCTCAATCACCTCCCCCGACACGGGAGAGTAGACGTCGCTCGCCGCCTTCACGCTTTCGACCACGGCACACGCCTCGCCTGCCTTCACCTGCCGACCGGCGTCCGGCACCTCGACGAACACGACGTCACCGAGTTTTTCTTGCGCGTGCATGGTGATGCCGACCGTCGCGACGTCTCCCTCGACGCGGACCCACTCGTGGTCCTTGCTGAAGCGCTCCATGCTCATGTCTCCCGATGATCCGCTGGTTCGTGAAAAGGGTGTCGGCACTCAACGCTTGTAGCGATGGGGGAAGAACGGCAGCGGCACGACCTTGGCCGGCAGCGGCTTTCCCCTGACGACGAGTTGAAGCGGCGTCCCAACCGCCGCCTGGCCGGGCGTCACGTAGCCCATGGCGATCGGCGCATCGACGCTCGGCCCGAAGCCGCCCGAGGTGACGATCCCGCAACGGTCGCCCGAGGCGGAAAGGATTTCCGCGCCTTCGCGCGCCGGCGCCCGGCCGTCGGGTTTCAGCCCGACGCGCACGCGGCGCGTCCCTCGCTGGAGTTCGGCCTGAATGCGGTCCGCACCCGGAAAACCGCCCTCCGTGCGGCGGCGCTTCTGGATCGACCACGTGAGACCCGCTTCGACCGGGCTCGTCGTCTCGTCGAGTTCGTGGCCGTAGAGGCAGAGGCCAGCCTCCAGCCTGAGCGAGTCACGTGCGCCGAGACCAATCGGCTGAACAAGATCATCTGCCAGAAGAGCATCCCAAAGGCGGACCGCATGAGTAGCGGCAACGGAGATTTCGAAGCCGTCTTCGCCGGTGTAGCCGGACCTTGAGACGTCGAGAGACGTGCCGAGCGCAGCAAAGCTGCCGACGGCCATGAAGGCGAGCGAACCGGGTCCTGCAACGATGCGGCTCAGAACCTCGGCAGCGGAAGGCCCTTGCAGCGCCAGGAGCGCCCGGTCTTCAAGCGGTTCGAGCCGAACACCCTGTGGCAGCCTCGCCCGCACATGGGCGTAGTCGACGTGCTTACGGCTGGCGTTGACGACGAGGTGGAGAACGCCGTCCGCCCCGCGATCCGCAGGCCAAGCGATCATCAAATCGTCGAGCGTCGAGCCAGAGTCCGTAAGCAATTGGCTGTAGCGTTGTTGCCCGGGCTTCAAGCCGAGAATGTCGGCCGGCACCAGGGCTTCGAGCGCGCGCGCCGTCGTCTCGTGGTCCGGCCCGACGAGCCGCGCCTGCCCCATGTGCGAGACGTCGAACAGCCCGGCGCTCTGCCGCGTCCAGAGGTGCTCTTTCAGGATACCGAGAGGATACTGGACCGGCATTTCGTAGCCGGCGAACGGCACGATGCGTGCGCCACGCGCAACATGAGCCTCGAACAGTGGGGTACGCGCGAGCGCGCCTGGGGTCTCTAAGCCCATAAGGTCCCGTCCACGGCTCCGCCTCGCGGCGCGAAATTGCGCCCGAGTGAAGCCCCCTCTGTCACGGGACCTGAGAGATTCGGCCGTTCCCCCGATCCTTGAGTGGACCGGATGCGCGCCTTAACCCCTTCGGTGGATCGGGTGCCAGCGCACCTCGACCGCTTTCCAGAGTGCCATCAACCTGCGGTCCGTTTGCCTGAGAGTTTCCGGGGCGGTTGCTCCTTCGGCGCCGTTGCGAGACGAACAACCCGAACGGGCTCTTCCGCAGGTCTCGTATGGCAGAACGCATCAGATAGGGGATGGAGCCACCGAGTCAAGACGGGCGGCAACAGAACGGTGCACGAGAGATTGCCGAGCGCGTCAGCCGGAGTTGGGGACGTTGCGCTCGAAGCCGACGAACACTTCGAATTCGCCGGGGCGGCTACCATCGGGGATCGGGAACGTCACGGAACGGACAACCGAGAAATAGCCGATCGGCTTGTCGACCGCGATAGCAGCGTCGACGGCCATCCGCTCGGCCGTGATTCGCTCCCGCTTCGAATCGGTGACGAACACACTGACGGGCAAGGTGACGTTGCCAGCGCGGCCCTTCGGACCCATCAGGATGCGGCCGGAAAATCCATACTTAACGGTGACGCGACCGGGCTCGACCTCGCACTCGCGCGCCGTTTTGGTGATCTCACCTCGATGCATGACGGCGAGCGCGTCGCCGACGCGGCCGGGCTCGAACACGGTCAGCGTATTGTCACGCGGCCAGACGATGAAGCGCGGGCAGCCGGGCGACACACCCGCCGGCAGGCTCGCGGTCTCACCCTTCGCGGCCGACAACAGCTGCTCCTGACTAACTCCCGAAGATTTGTCGGAGGACGCGGTCGATGTGCCGAACATGCCGCCGCCGATTCCCGACGTGACGCTCGACAACCCGCAAGCCGACAGCATGAAAGCCGACGCCATCGCGCCAAGGCATCCTGTCCAGCGACCAACGGTCAGCAATTGCACCACCCTCGTCCTGCCCGCATACTGTCGCCGATCTGGCGCCACGCCCCCACGCGTCTGCCGAAGATGGACATCAGGTCCATTCGAATCGCACGCAGAAACGTATGGCTCGCCGCCTAGCACCTTGGCAGAGAGGGTTCCAGGCAACACCTCTCGGCCACCCACAGGCTTTGAAGGACTGCGACCACTCATGCCCACTTCCACCGTGACGCCAGACTCCGACAACGGGCGTCCACCCCTGCGCATTCTACTCGCAGCTCCCCGTGGCTTCTGCGCCGGCGTCGATCGCGCCATCCAGATCGTGGAGCGCGCCCTGGCAAAGTACGGCCCCCCGGTCTACGTGCGGCACGAAATCGTCCACAATCGTTACGTCGTCGACTCGTTGAAGCAGAAAGGCGCCGTTTTTGTGAAGGAATTGGACGAGATACCGCAAACGGCCTCACCCGTCGTATTCTCGGCGCACGGCGTGCCGAAGTCCGTTCCTGAGGCGGCGAAAGCCCGCGATCTCTTCATCCTCGACGCTACTTGCCCCCTGGTAACCAAGGTTCACAAAGAGGCCGCCGTTCACCATGAACGCGGGCGCGAGGTTGTACTGATCGGCCATGCCGGGCACCCCGAGGTCGTCGGCACCATGGGCCAGTTGCCGGCCGGCGCCGTCACCCTGCTGGAGACCCTGGACGACGTCGCCGCCTTCACACCGCGCGACCCGGAAAACCTGGCTTTCATCACCCAGACCACCCTATCCGTCGACGACACGGCCGAGATGGTAGCCGCCCTGCAGAAGCGGTTTCCCACCATCTCGGGTCCTCACAAGGAGGACATCTGCTACGCGACGACCAACCGCCAGGCCGCCGTCAAGGCGATCGCCGAATCGCTCGATGCCCTGCTGGTGGTCGGGGCTCCCAACAGCTCGAACTCGAACCGCCTCGTGGAGGTCGCGGCGCGCGCCGGCTGCGAGCGCTCGTTCCTGGTCCAGCGCGCCTCCAACATCCCGTGGGACAAGCTCGGCGGAATCCGGACGATCGGCATCACCGCCGGTGCATCGGCCCCCGAAGTCCTCGTCAACGAGGTCGTCGCCGCCTTCGAAGCACGCTATGAGGTGACCGTCGAGCAGGTCACGACGGCAGAAGAGCATATCGCGTTCAACATCCCGCGCGAGTTGCGCGACGGTGCCGCCGCCTGACGGCCGACGATGTGAAGGCTCGGCCGGTCAGTGACCGGCCGCAAACGCGAAGAGACGATGGCGGTCTACACGGTAGTCCCAGATGACGAGCTGCAGAGCTTCGTCGCGAGCTATGGGCTCGGCACCTTGCATTCGTGCAAGGGAATCGCCGAGGGCGTCGAAAACACCAATTACCTGATCGATACCGACCACGGTCGCTTCATACTCACGCTCTATGAAAAGCGCGTGCGCGAGGAAGATCTGCCGTTCTTCCTCGGCCTGATGGAACATCTGGCCGCCAAGGGCATCAACTGCCCCCTCCCGCGCCGCGACCTCGAAGGTCGCTCGCTGCGCCGTCTGGCCGGCCGCCCTGCCGCCGTCGTCAGCTATCTCGACGGCATGAGCGTGCGCCGACCAGAAGCCCGTCACTGCCAGGCCGTGGGCGCCCGCCTCGCCGAGTTGCATGCGGCCGGCACCGGGTTCGCCTTGAAGCGCGACAACGCGCTCGGACCGCCGGGCTGGCGCCCGCTGTTCGATCGCTTTTCCGCCAGCGCCGACGAAATCGCCGACGGCCTCCGCGACCTCATCGCGACCGAACTCGACGCCCTGGCCGCCCGCTGGCCCGCGGGCCTGCCGGGCGGCGTCATCCACGCCGACCTCTTCCCGGACAACGTCTTCTTCCTCGCCGACCAGCCGTCCGGCATCATCGACTTCTACTTCGCCTGCAACGATGCCTTCGCTTACGATCTGGCGATCTGTCTCAACGCCTGGTGCTTCGAGCAGGACGCCTCGTTCAACCTGACGAAGGCGCGTGCGCTGGTGCGCGGCTACGCGTCGGTTCGCAAGCTCTCCCGAGAGGAAGCTGAGGCTCTTCCCCTGCTCGCCCGCGGCTCCGCGCTCCGCTTCCTGTTGACGCGCGCCTACGATTGGCTGAACACACCGGCCGGCGCACTCGTCCGACCACACGACCCTAAGGAATACCTGCGCAAGCTGCGCTTCCATCAGACCGTTGCATCCGCGGCCGATTACGGCGTTGACCTCGCATGAGCGAGCAGTCCTCCGACCGGCCCGCCGTCGTTATCTATACGGACGGCGCCTGCTCCGGAAATCCGGGACCCGGCGGCTGGGGCGCCATCTTGATGTCGGGCGTGCACCGCAAGGAATTGTCCGGCGGCGAAGCTCAGACGACCAACAACCGTATGGAGCTGATGGCAGCCATTCAGGCGCTCGAAGCCCTGAAGCGTCCATCGCGCGTCGAACTGCACACCGACAGCGCCTACGTGAAGAACGGGATCACCGGCTGGATCCACGGCTGGCGGAAGAACGGTTGGAAGACGGCCGACAAAAAACCCGTCAAGAACGCCGAACTTTGGCAGCAGCTCGACGCCGCCCGTCAACGCCACGACATCACGTGGTTCTGGGTGAAGGGGCACGACGGCCACCCCGAGAACGAGCGCGCGGATGAACTCGCGCGCGAGGGGATGGCTCCGTTCAAGGCCGCGGCTCGCGGCTCGTAAGCGAGCGGCGGAAGGTGCCCTCCCCCGACCGGGAGAGGGCAAATCCCATCAGAGGCTGCGATCGACCATCGAGCAGAGCGTGGCTGCGCTCGACTTGTCGTGCTGCGGCGGCGCATCCTCGACGTTGAGGATCTTGACGACGCCGTTGTCGACCGCCATCGCGTAACGCTTTGAGCGGACGCCGAGCCCGCGCGCCGTCAGGTCGATTTCGAGGCCGACTTTCTTGGCGAAATCGGCGCTTCCGTCGGCGAGCATGAGGATCTTGCCGTCGGCAGCGCTGTCCTTCGCCCAGGCCGTCAGCACGAAGATGTCGTTCACGGAGGTGCAGGCGATGGTATCGAAGCCCTTGGCCTTGAGCTCGGAGACACGCTCAACGAAGCCCGGCATATGCTGCTTGCTGCAGGTCGGCGTGTAGGCGCCCGGCACCGCGAAAAGGGCGACTTTCTTGCCCCCAAACACTTCGGCCGTCGTCATCGGCTTCGGACCGTCGGTCGTCATCACCGTGAAGGTCGTCTCCGGCAGCGAGCTGCCCGTCGTGATCGTCATGGTCGCTTCCTCTCCTGCAAAGCGCTGAAAGCCGGAGGTCCGGTTCGCCACGGATAGGCGTCAGGATGGTGGGCGCCGTCAAGGCCCCGCTGCTATAGGTCACTTCGGCGGTATGTCAGGCGCCGTCCAGGTCGCTTCGGCCTGCCCGGTTGAGGCAACGAGCGTGAGCGTCAGGCGCTTGCCCGAAATCTCCGCGATTTCCACCCCGTCCGACAGGTCGAGCTCAAACGTCGCCCGTCCGCGCCCCTCGTCCGCGATCTTCTTCGGCAGTGGCAGATAAATCCCATCGGGGGCTTCGACGAACAGGTCGATCCCTTGCGCGCCAGCCGGATAGGCGACCTCGAAAATGAGGCGATCGCGCGCCCGGTCGACACGCCCCGCCGACAGCGTCGGATCACGCGGCCGCTGCGCACCGGCGGGCACTGGAACTCTGAGGAGGGCCTTCTGAAGACCGTCGGGCGCCGGTGGGGCAGCATCCGCCGGCAGCGTCAGCGCCAGCGCCGCCTCGGCCGGCACGCAGATGTCCCGGCAGATGCCATATTCGATCTTCACCGCGAGTTCGACCGGCTGCGTACGATCCCGCGCGGTGACAGCGATCGGGAACACCACGCTGCCCTTGTAGCCGATGGAGGTGCCGGCCGGATCGGGGATCCGCTGCGGCACGGGATAAAACACCGTCGCGTCGGCGAGGTTGCGCGACCCTTCGAAGGTAAACATGGGCGCGAGACCACCCGAGTCACCTGGCATCCGCCAATAGGTCTTCCAATCGGGCTGGAGAGCGAGTTCGACGCCCGCGAACGTCTTCAGGCTGCCGCCGGTCGGCGACGTCGCCAGCCCACCGACGAGCCGAACTTTAGAGTTGTAGGCAGCATGCCATTGGGAAACGAGCCCGTCCGCGGCCCCAGCGGACGGCGCCACAACGCCTTCGAGGGCGATGAGGGAAAGGATTGCCACCGTTAGGCGTTTTGCCAATCCGTGGCGCCAATTTCGGCCTGACCAAGCCGTGGCATCTGATGAGAAGAAAGGTGTGTCTGCCATATGTGCGATCCCGGCTTCACAGCCTCGACGACCGAAGAGTAAACTTGCGTCCATGAATGCAGCGCGAAAGTCACGCCGGCAAGCGAAGGGCAGCTACCTCGACGGTCAGCTTCTCATCGCCATGCCGACCATGCGTGATCCGCGGTTCGCCCGCTCGGTGATCTACATGTGTGCCCACACGAAGGACGGCGCCATGGGTCTGATCATCAATCAGCGCGCCGACCACATCACATTTCCGCAATTGCTGGAGCAGCTCGAGCTCCTGCCCGACGGTGATGTCGACCGCCTGCCCCATGACGTCGCCGGCAAGGCCGTCCATGTCGGCGGGCCGGTCGATGCCGTCCGCGGTTTCGTCCTCCACACCGCCGACTACTTCGCCGAAGAATCGACGTTGCCGATCGACGACAAGGTCTGCCTCACCGCGACCATCGACATCCTGCGCGCCATCGCGGCGGGCGAAGGTCCGCGCCGGGCCATGCTGGCGCTCGGCTATGCCGGCTGGGCACCGGGTCAGCTTGAAAGCGAGATTCAAGCGAACGGCTGGCTGAATTGCCCGGCCGACGCTGACATCATCTTCGATCCGGACCTCGAGTCGAAATACGAGCGAGCCATTTCGAAGATCGGCATCGACCTCTCTCACCTGGTAAGCGAAGCCGGCCACGCCTGAGGCCTCCGGCCGTCAGGTTTTCCCGCCGTCCTCCCCTGCAAGTCGCGACAGGCTGCGAGCGAGCGCAGCGGGCAGATGCGACTTGCGCGCGGCACCGGTTCCGGCCGTCGGCTGGGTCGGTCGCGTCGCCGGTGCCTCCGGCAGAGGCGGCAAGGTCAGCGGCGGCAAGGCAGATAGCGAGGCCGGCGGCCTTGGCCCGAGCGGCGACGCGAACGGCGGCGGAGCGCTTTGAGCGCCAGCCGGAGTGCCGGGCGGCAGCGGCGGAATGTAAGGCGTCGATGCGAGCCCAGGTGGCAATGTCGGCGGGCCGCTGGCAGAGACAGCTGCCGGCGCTCGCTCGCCCTCGGGCGGCATCGAGGCCGTCACGGCATCCGCGAGTGCCGTCGTAAGAGCGGCGACATTCGGCTCGGCCGCTGCGGATGGCAAGGGCGGCAGACCCGATCCATTGGCGCGCGGACCCAGCGGCGGCGGTTGGGTCGGAGGTCCACCCGGCCGCGGACCCGATTGAACACCATCGAGACGTGCCGCAAGTGGCGGCGGTGACGGTGCCGTGCGCGTTGCGCCGTTGCTGGGGGCCACAGGCGGCGGTCCGGCCGGCGCCGGTCGCCGCGCGCGGATTTTGCTGGCCGGCAACTGACTCAACGTCTTCGCCGCCGGAGCTGGTGCACGGCTTTGGTCGGCTCCAGCAATTGCCGGTTCTCCATTTGCGGGCAGCGGCGGCGGCGGCGCATCCGCCGACGCAGCAGCGGCAGCCGCCGCAGCGGCGGAAGCCTTGCGCTCCGCTCGACGGGCCACCGTCTTGGCGGCATCGGGTGCAGACTTGGTGCGGAAGAACCCGCGCCGCCTCAACTTGCTTTCGGTCTTGCGGAGCGATCGGAGCAGCGTGACGACATCCCGCTCCGGCATCGCCTCGCCGAAGTAGAAACCCTGGCCGTATTCGCACCCGATGGAGCGCAGGAACGCAGCGTCCTCACCCTCTTCGATGCCCTCGGCGACGACCTTCTTGCCGAGTTCCGCCGCGAGAGCCACCACCGAGCGGACGATTGCAGCGCCGGCGGTGTCGACGACACCCTGCTCTACAAGTGAGCGATCGATCTTGATCGTGTCGACCGGGAAGCGTTGCAGATAGGCGAGCGAGGAGTATCCTGTCCCGAAATCGTCGAGGGCCAGGTCGACGCCCGTCGCCTTCAGCCAGCTGAGCGCTTCGGTCGCCTGCTCGGGGTTCTCCATCACGACGGACTCGGTGACTTCGAGCCGTACCGTCCCCCTCTGGATCGTCGCCGAATTGAGCGCCTGGCGGAGTTCCTGGACGAGTTCGGTGCGGAAGATCTGGCGCGCCGAGACATTGATCGAAACGAACAGCGGGCGCTCCGGACGCGGCAGCTCTTTCAGCCATACGGCGTGATCGGCCAGCGCTCGGTTGAGTGCGTAGAGGCCGAGTTCGCCGATCAAGTTTGATTGCTCTGCGAGCTTCACAAACTCGCCCGGATCGACGCGTCCACGCTTCGGATGCTCCCAGCGCAGCAACGCCTCGAAGCCGACGAGTTCCTCTGTCGGCAGATAGACGATCGGCTGATAGAACACTTTGAGCTGCTTGCGCTCGATCGCCTGGCGCAGGTCGCTCTCGATCACGCCCAGATCGTCGGCGCCGACGCGCATGTCAGAGCGGAAAATCTCGATCCGGTCGTTGCCATCGCGCTTGGCGCGGAACATTGCGATCTCGGCTTCCTTCAGAAGATCGTGGTCCGGGCCGGACGAGCCGTCATCGATGGCGATGCCGATCGAGCCCGTCAGCACGACGTCCTGACCAACGATCTTGATCGGCGCCCTGAGGCTCCGGCGGATCCGCTCCGCGAGCATAGCCAGTTCACGCGGCTCATGCTGGCCGAGCATCAGAATGGCGAATTGGTCCCCACCGACGCGCGCGAGCGTATCATCGGGCCCGAGATGCTTGTCGATACGCCGGGCGACTGTCAGCAGAAGGCTGTCACCGACGACGAGCCCAAAGGACGTGTTCACGCTCTTGAAGCGGTCGATGTCGATGAACAGCACCGTCGGCCGCACCATCGGATCGGTCTTCCCCCGCTTCACCGCGTTGGCCAGCCGGTCGAGGAAGAGCTGCCGGTTCGGCAGTTTCGTTAGACCGTCGTGCACCGCATCGTGCATCAGCCGCTCTTGCGAGCGCTTGGTGTCGGTGATGTCGCGCATCAGGCCCACGCAGCGCACGGCGCGCTGTTCGGAAGCGCCGACGGTCGCCGCATCGAGATCGAACCAGCGATAAGAGTTGTCTGAATGGCGCAGGCGGAAATCCGTCCGGATGGTGCCGCTGCCCTTGTCCGCCAGTGCAAATAGCGAGAGCCGGAATTTCTCGCGGTCGGCGGGGTGCATGAACCGCATGAACTCGTCGGTCTTCCGCGACAGTTCACCGGCGGCGAGACCGAGCATCGCTTCGACCGCCGGGCCGACCGAAATCTCGTCGCGGCGCGCGCTCCATTCCCAGACCGCCGCGCCCGCACCATCGATCGCGAGCGCGCTTTGCGCCCCATCGCTCTGCTGGCCGACGTAGCCGGTCTCTTGCGATCGGAAGGCAAACTGGGTGACCGTGAACCCGAGCAGAACGACGATGAGGCCAAGGCCCGCGAGGAGACCCGAGACGACGAGGTCGCCGGAGAGACGCCCGTTGAGCGCGACGCCGACGCCGAAGATCCAAACAAGGAAAAGGATCCATGTCGGCACCAGCATCAGCGCCCGGTCCTGCCCTCGAAGCGCCAGGAACAGCGTGATCAGCGCGCCGATGCCGGCGATCACCACGAACGAGACGCGGGCGAACGTCGCCGCGAGGCGCGGGTCGATCACGGCGAGGCCGACGAGCGCCAACTGAGCGACGATCCACACGCCCGTGAGCATACGGATGAACCCGTGCCACGAGCCTAGGCGCAGGAAGGTATGCAGGAAGATGACGATGCTTGCCGCCATCGCCGCTTCGGTCGCGGCCCGATAAACGGCGTTATCCTCCGCTCTGAGGTTGAACAGCTTGTGGAACGATCCGAAATCGACCGTCAGATAGCCCAGCACGCACCATGCGACGAGGGCCGCGGCCGGAAAGATGGCTTTGTGGTTCGCCGCGAACACAGCCGTGAGGAACACGCCGAGCACGCCCGTGATGCCGAGCAGCGTGCCATTGAAGAGCAGCCGATCGCGCGCCTTCACCTCGTATTCGAGCGGCTTCCAGAGCTGCAGACCGGCAAAGCGGGTGGGTGCCAGTTCGACTGCGTAGGTCACGGTCTGCCCGGGATCGATGGTGATCCGGAAGATATCGGCGCGCTCGCTGCGCACGCGCTCCGGCAGGTACCCGATCGACGGCGTCACACCCTCGATGCGCCGCGAATCGAGATCCGGCCAGATCACTCCCGATCCGATCAGCGAGTAGCGCTCCGCCGTCAGCCAGCGCTCGACGGTGCGATCGGTCGGATTGGTAAGCGCGAAAACGAACCAGTTGGGGTTGGATCCCGGAATGCTGGTGCGAACGGCCATGCGTCCGGCGACCCCGTCGGGCCCCGCGGCAATCTCGATTTGGAAGCTGTCGCCGCGGCCCTCGCTGACCTGTCCGAGCGGCGCAAGGTCAATTCGATCCTGATCCCCGACCTCGATCGCAGTCAGCGCTCGGACCGGATCGGCCGCGAGCAGCGTCGACATGGCGGTGACGAGCGCGAGCAACGCCACAACCAACGATCGGATCGGCGACGGAGAACGGCTCACGCGCCGCCCCCCCGGACGCCAGCGCGATCCTCGTCGAGCAGCGCATAGAGGACGTGATCGCGCCAAGCACCGTCGATTTTGAGATAACGGCGCGCCAGCCCCTCACGCTGAAATCCGTTCCGCTCGAGCACGCGCATGGACGCCGAGTTGTGCGGCAAGCAGGACGCTTCGAGCCGGTGCAGTCGAAGATCATCGAAGACGAATGGGACGACCACCCGCACCGCCTCGGTCATGCGTCCCTGGCTGGCAAACCGCGCGCCGATCCAATAGCCGAGCGTCACCGCCTGGGTCACACCGCGCCGGACGTTGCTGAGCGTGAGCCCGCCGAGCAGTGCATCATCGGCCTCTCGGAAGATGAAAAAGGCGTAGCCTAGGTCTTCCGCCATGTCGCGCTGATAGATCCTTAACCGGCGGCGGAACGACGTTCGGGACAGCTCGTCCCGCGACCACGTCGGTTCCCATGGCACCAGGTGCTGCCGGCTGGCCTCCCGAAGTTCGGCCCATAGCGCGTAATCGTTCGGATGAGGCGGGCGCAGGTAGAGGCCGCGACCGTAAAGGACGGGCGACGTCTCCGGCGCTGTGGACCTCAAGAAGACCATCGGGTCGGACCCTAACTCCATGAAGTGAGAGTGTGATTGACGACTTTGATTGGATCGCGGCGCGACACAATCGAACTCGATACCGCTCTAGGCGGCGAGGCTGCGCGCGGCAGCTGCGGCGTACCCCTCTGATTTGCGTCCGGCACCGACGACGGCGATCGACGGAGGCGCCGAGGTCAGAATGCGCTCTGCGACGGCTCGCACGTCCTCCCCAGAGACGTCGTCGACGCGCCCGATCAGCTCCTCGGTCGGAAGCAGACAACCTGCGAGCATCAGCTGACGCGCCATTTGCTCCGCCCGTGCGCCCGTGCTTTCGAGGCTCATCAACAATCCTGCCTTCATCTGCGCTTTCGAACGCTGCACTTCGGCGGGCCCTGGCAGTTCCGACGCTGCACGCCGCAATTCCTCACCCACCACGTCGATGAGTTCCCGCATTTGCCCTTCGCCGGTCGCCGCATGGACAGCCATCAGACCGGCATCGGCGAATCCCCAGGCCGAGGAATAGATCGCGTAGCAAAGGCCTCGGTTCTCCCGCACTTCCTGAAACAGGCGGGACGACATGCCCCCGCCCAGCAGCCCTGAGAACACCTGTGCCGCGAAGAAGTCGGGATCGCGGTACGACGGACTGGGGAATCCGAGCAGCAGATGGCTCTGCTCGAACGATCTCGATAGCGAGCGGACCCCGCCGGCATAGTGGGCCGGTTGAGCTGCTTCGCCGGTGGCGTCAGTCATGCCCCCGAATAGGGCTTCAGCGTGGCGAACCAGAGCGCCGTGCTGGATGGCCCCGGCGGCTGAGACAATCATCCGGGACGGCAAGTAGCGAGTCGCCAGAAAGCGCGAGAGGTCGGCTTCCGTGATGGCCGTGACGCTCGCCGGCGTCCCGATAATCGGCCGACCGAGCGGCTGGTCGGGGAAGGCGGCGTCATGGAGCAGGTCGTAACCGAGCTCGTCCGGGCTGTCGTTGATGCCGGCTATCTCCTGCAGGATCACGTCCCGCTCGCGGGCGAGATCGTCGGCCGCAAAGCGCGGGTTGCGCAGGATATCGGCCAGCAGATCGAGCGCGAGGCCGAAGTCCTCCTTGAGCACGCGCGCATAGTACGCCGTGCTCTCGAGACTGGTCGCGGCGTTGAGTTCGCCACCGACCTGCTCGATCTCCTCTGCGATCTGCCGCGCCGTCCGACGCGCCGTACCCTTGAAGGCCATGTGTTCGAGAAGATGCGAGATACCGTGCTCGGCGAGGGTCTCGTGCCGGGCGCCCGTCGCGACGAAGACGCCGAGCGACACCGTCTCGACGTGCGGCATCAAATGGGACACGACCCGAAGACCGTTGGGGAGCGTGGTCAGCTCGACGGTCATGCGCTGGCCCGCGCGTGACGCTCGACGAACGCCTCGACGGCAGTGAGATCGTTCGGCAGCACGGTAATCCGCTCCGGGTCCGTCATGAGCCGTGCAAGACGCGGCGGAAGACCCGGGCGTGAGCCCGTGATCGAGGCCATCGCATCGGGGAACTTGGCCGGGTGCGCCGTCGCCAGCACGACTTGCGGGACGCCGTCGGGCCGCGCCGTTTTTTCGGCCGCAACGATACCGCACGCCGTATGTGGATCGGCGAGATAACCCGCGGTGCTCAGTGTGCCGCGGATCGCATCGGCCACGACGGTTTCGGTCGCCGCGATGCCATCGAAGTCGACAGTAAGACGTGCCGCCCCACCCGGAACCTCGAACCGCCCCGATTGCCCGAGGCTCGCCATCTGCCGGCGGACGGCGCCGGCATCGCGACCGGAAGCCTCGAACAGCCAGCGTTCGAAGTTCGACGAAACTTCGATGTCCATCGAGGGCGACGTGGTCGCAACGACGCCGCGCTTCTCGTAGACGCCGGTCGCGACCGTCCGCGGCAGGATGTCATTGTCGTTCGAGGCCACCGCGAGGCGCCCGATCGGCAACCCCATCTGCTTGGCAGTCCAGCCTGCGAAGATGTCGCCGAAGTTCCCGGTCGGCACGGCGAACGAGACCCGGCGGTGCGGGGCCCCGAGCGCGACGGCGGCAGCAAAGTAGTACGTGATCTGCGGAACGATGCGCGCCCAGTTGATCGAGTTGACCCCGGTGAGGCGCACCCGGTCCCGGAAGGCGTGATGATTGAACATCGCCTTCACCAGCGCCTGGCAATCGTCGAAGGTGCCCTCGATGGCGACGGCCTGCACGTTCGCTTCCGTCGGCGTCGTCATCATCCGGCGCTGGACGTCCGACACGCGACCGTTCGGGAACAGCACCACGAGGTCGACGCGCCGCGACGACCGGAAGGCTTCGACGGCCGCCCCGCCAGTATCCCCCGATGTGGCGGCGACGATGGTCGCCCGCTCGCCCCGCTTTTCGAGCACGTGATCCATCAGCCGGGCGAGGAGTTGCATCGCCACGTCTTTAAAGGCGAGCGTAGGCCCGTGAAAGAGTTCGAGCACGAACCTCCCCGGCGCGATCTGGACGAGCGGGGTCACGGCCGCGTGCCCGAAGCCGGCATAAGCATCGGCGGCCATGCGGGCGAGCACGTCGCGAGCGATCTCACCGCCGGTGAACGGCGTTATGACCTCGACGGCGATCTCGTGAAACGGCCGGCCGGCCAGCCGCGCGATCTGGTCCCGGTCGAGCCGCGGCCAGGCCTCCGGGACGTAAAGCCCGCCGTCACGGGCAAGACCAGCGAGAACGACGTCCTCGAAGCCGACGGTCGGCGCCTCGCCGCGGGTGGAAACATAGCGCACGGTTTACCGCTTCGCATGGAGTTCGGAAGACCGAGCTAGTGCCCCTTCGACGCCCGCCGGTCAACTCGTTTGCACGGATTTGCCTACCGACGAACGGTTCACATCCTCAGCCGTTCGATCCGGCCGACGTCGAGGCGGAAACCATGCCCAGGCCGCTCGGAAACGCGCGCAGTGCCGTCCGAGATCTCGATGCGGTCGAGATAGATGTCCTCGAACCAGGGCATGACTTCGAGGAAAGTCGCATTGGGGATGGCGGCGAGCAGTCCGAGGCTCATCTCCGAGAAAAGATGCGACGAGATGGTGATACCGCGCGGCCGGGCGATGTGGGCCGTCGCCAGGAACTCCCCGATCCCGCCGACGCGCTGCAGGTCCGGCATCAGCGTGTGGGCGGCGCGGAGGTCGACCATCTCGGCGAGGCCGCGGCTCAAATACTCCGACTCGCCGCTGGCGATCGGTATGGGGCTCTCCGCGACAATGGCCGCTTCGGCGTGGTGGTCGTAGTAGGGCACCGGCTCCTCGAACCAAGTGAGATCGTACGGGGCCAGGCGCCGGGCGAGCGACAAGGCGCTGGCGACATCCAGCGTCTGATTGGCGTCGACCATCAGCTTGATATCGGGCCCGACGGCTGCCCGGACGGCCGCGACGCGCTCGGCAGTGACGCGATCGTCGCCCCGCGCGATGCGGATCTTCATGGCCCGATATCCGGCGGCGATGCGATCCGCAGCCTCCCGCTGTAGCTCGTCGATCGATTGCGTGAGCCAGAGGCCGCCGCTCCAGTAGACGGGGACGCGATCGCGAACCGCGCCGATCAGCCGATGCATCGGCAGGCCGGCGGCCTTGGCGCGGATATCCCACATCGCCGTCTCGATGGCGGCGAGCGACATCACGAGGGGGCTCTTGTGGCCGAAGAACAGGATATCGGCGAGCGCCCGCTCGACGAACGCAGCCGTCTCGGTGGGCGACCGGCCAACAGCAAGATCGGCAAGGCTTTCGACCCCGTCGACCAGCATGCCCATCCGCCGGCCGTTCAGCGTGAAGGCGAGACCCTCCCCGACGAGACCGGCGTCCGTCTCGACGAACACGGCGAGCGCACCGATCGCCGTGATGTCCCAGCCGCCGGCCCGGATCGGTTGAGCCAGCGGGATTTTCGCCGGGATGGTTCGGACGCGCGTGATCTTCATGGCGAGCAGCCCTCGTCTCAGACCTGATGAGCGAACGAGGCGACGTTAGCCTAAAACGGTCGGAGGCGCTCGGCCGGGGGAGCACGGCGACAACGATCGATCGCCGACCCCTCTCCGTCGTCGGTCGAATAGGCGCCGTGCCACGCTCATGCCATGCAGGTTCGGTCAGGCTGACGCCTGGCGGGGGCAGATAGGTCGACCACGATGCAACAGGGCTGGGTGCAGGTGGCGGGGCTGGTTGCGGACATCTCTGGCTTCGGACTGATCGTCTCGGAGTGGTGGAACGCCGTCATCCGGGAACGCGCCGTCGATCTGGTCCACCGGGCCCACCACTTCGAAACGATCGCCGAACAGCTGAAGTCGCGACCGAAGTCCGACCGTTGGACGAACCGGGCACTCGATCGCATCGTCATCAGCCTGCTGGAGGGCAAAGAGGCGGCCCTCGAAAAGGCACGCGCCCTGAGCGATCACGACCCGGTGCTGCTGTTTCGAATGCGGTTGCGGAACTTCCTGCTCGGCGCCGCGCTCGTCGTGCTCGGCTTCATCCTGCAGGTTTTGAGCGCCATCCCCGGCGGCATTCCGCTCATCGGCCTGACGCCCTGAGCGACGAGCACGGCGATATGGCGACCCCGGCGTGACTCGAACACGCAACCCCCTGCTTAGAAGGCAGGTGCTCTATCCGGTTGAGCTACGGGGCCGTGAAGACGGTTTCTAGCCGAGTTCGGGTGGCGCCGCACCTGCGGCGACGATCAATGCGTCCACGATCCGATGCGACCGAACTTGAAGTTGTCGGCGTAGGACTTCCGCACGGGCTTGCGCGACTGCGGCTCGCTGACGGCGTAGGCGAGGCCGAGCTTCTCGGCGTAGGCGATCGCCTCTTCCTTGGTGTCGAAGTAGAGGCGAACCTGGGTGCGCGTATCGCCCGACGCCGTCCAGCCCATCAGCGGCTCGACTTCCCGGCGTTCCGACGGTTCGTGCTCCAGAACCCAGTCTTTGGTGCGGGCGTAGCCCGACTGCATTGCGGACTTCGCCGGCTTGTAGATGCGTGCCACCATTCTGCCCGTACCGCTGCCGCGGCTTCCCTGGATCGAGGATCGCCCGAACGTGTACGCGATTGGCGGAGCCCGGTGCAATGCCGCCGAGCGCCGCGCTTGCCTGCTTACTTCACTCGCTCGAGGATCGAAACGTAGTTGGCGACCGAGGCACCGCCCATGTTGAAGACGCCGGCCACCTTGGCGCCCGGAAGCTGCATGTCACCCGGGGCCTCACCCGTGAGTTGCATCGCCGCCATGACGTGCATCGAGACGCCCGTCGCGCCGATCGGATGCCCCTTGGACTTCAAGCCGCCCGAGACGTTGATCGGCAGCTTTCCGCCCTTTTCGGCGATGCCCTCGCGGACCACCCGGTAGCCCTGCCCAGGCTCGGCGAGCCCCATCGCCTCGTACTCGATGAGTTCGGCGATGGTGAAGCAGTCGTGCGTCTCGACCAGCGAGAGGTCGTTGAGCGTCATGCCCGATTGAGCGAGCGCGCCCTGCCAGGCGCGCCGGGCGCCGTTGAAGGCGATCGGGTCGCGGCGGCTGAGCGGCAGAAGGTCGTTGACGTGGCTGCGCGCCCGGAAGCCGACGGCGCGCGCGAGCGTCCGTGCCGTTTCCTCGTCGGCGAGCACGATCGCTGCCGCACCATCGGAGACGAGCGAGCAGTCCGTACGCTTCAGCGGCCCGGCGACGAAGGGATTCTTCTCGGACGGGTTGCGGCAGAACTCGTAGCTGAAGTCTTTGCGCATGTGCGCAAACGGATTGACGAGGCCGTTCTTGTGGTTCTTCGCGGCGATGCGCGCGAGCTCGTCCGAGCGGTCACCGTAGCGCTGGAAATAGTGGTGCGCGATCCGACCGAAGATGCCGGCAAACCCGCCTTCGACGTCGGCCTCTTCCTTGCGATAGGAAGCGCCTAGCAACACGTCGCCGACGTCCGCAGTCGGCAGCGCGGTCATCTTTTCAGCGCCGACGACGAGCGCGATGCGACCCCGCCCCGCCGCGATGAAATCCGCCGCCGCGTAGATCGCCGCCGAGCCGGTGGCGCAGGCATTCTCGAGCCTCGTCGCAGGCGTATGCGCGAGACGCTCATCCGCAAGCGCGACGAGCGCGCCCTGGAAATCCTGCTTCGAAAAGCCGTTGTTCATGACGCCGACGTAGATGCCGTCGACGGCTTCGGGCTCGACGCCGGCATGGGCAAGCGCCTGACCGGAGACCCGCGCCATAAGGCTCTCGGTATCGGGATCCTCGGACTTGCCAAACTGCGTGTGCGCCCATCCAACGATGCACGCCCGCCGCTGCTCCGCCATGACCCGCCTCCTGTGATGCAAATCCGACCGAAGCCGCCTGCCGCAGCCCGATCCATTCGCTAAACTCTTTGGAGCAACTCGGGCGATCCAACAAGGGGAAGGCGTATGCCGGACGACCTGCTCGCCATAGACCAAGGGACGACGTCGTCCCGCGCGATCGTGTTTGAAGCCGACCACATGGCGGTGCGGGCCATGGCCCAGCGCGAGATTGGTCAACACTACCCGCATCCGGGCTGGGTCGAGCACGATCCCGAGGACATCTGGTCCACGGTGATAGAGACGTGCCGCGCGGCTATCGCCAAAGCCGGCGTCGCACCGGCACGGCTTGCGGCCATCGGCATCACCAATCAGCGCGAGACGACCGTCGTCTGGGAACGGGCCACGGGCAGACCGATCCACCGTGCCATCGTCTGGCAGGACCGCCGCACGGGAGACGTCTGCGAACGCTTGCGCACCGAAGGGCATCAGGATGCCGTGCGCGCCGCAACCGGCCTCGAACTCGACCCGTACTTTTCGGCGACAAAGATCGCCTGGCTGCTCGACCACGTACCGGGGGCCCGCGCCGCAGCCGAGCGCGGCGACCTCGCCATGGGCACGATCGACTCTTTTCTCCTCTGGCGGCTGACCGGCGGCCGCGTGCATGCCACCGATGCCACCAACGCCGCCCGGACGGCCCTGTTCGACATCCACCGGCAGGCGTGGAGCGAAGAGTTGTGCCGGCTGTTCCAGGTCCCGTCTCGACTACTTCCCGAGGTACGCGACTGCGCCGGCGATTTCGGAACGACCGAGCCCGCTCTCTTCGGCGCACCGATCCCCATTCGGGGCATCGCCGGCGATCAGCAGGCCGCCCTCGTCGGTCAGGCGTGTTTCGCGCCGGGCATGGTGAAGTCGACCTACGGAACGGGATGCTTCGCGGTCTTGAATACCGGCTCCACCGCGGTGACGTCGACCAACCGGCTTCTCACCACTGTCGCCTATCGCCTCGGCGGCCGAACGACTTACGCGCTCGAAGGCTCGATCTTCATTGCTGGCGCCGCGGTCCAGTGGCTCCGCGACGGCCTGAAGATCGTTAAGTCCGCAGCCGAGGCGACGGCGATTGCGGCCTCTGCCGACCCCGACCAGGAGGTGATCCTCGTGCCCGCTTTCGTCGGCCTCGGCGCGCCCTACTGGGACCCGGATGCCCGCGGTGCGCTGTTCGGCCTGACGCGCGCCACGGGACCAGCCGAACTCGCCCGTGCCGCGCTCGAAAGCGTGTGCTTCCAGAGTGCCGACCTGATGGACGCCATGCGTCGCGACTGGCCGGACATGGGCAATACCGTCCTGCGTGTCGACGGCGGCATGGTCGCCTCGGACTTCACCATGCAGCGGCTCGCGGATCTCCTCGGCGCCCCGGTCGACCGGCCGACGGTGCTCGAAACGACCGCCCTCGGCGCCGCCTATCTCGCGGGCCTCGGCGCCGGCGTCTGCCCCTCCCCCGAAGTGTTCGCCGTGCAATGGCGCCGCGACCGCCGCTTCGAGCCGGCCATGGCGCCCGAAATGCGTCAGCGCCGCCTTGCCGTCTGGCGGAACGCCGTGGCCAGAACGCTGGTCGGCGGCAAAAGTCTCGGAAACTGAGACGAAATGGTCAGTTTATTGACGCTTGCGCGGAACGCACCCTAGGGTGGCCCAAGCCCCCGCAAAACCGCCGGCACCGAGCCAGGACGCGGAACCGGACGAAACGCCGAGGAGACGACGCCCATGAAAATGACGACGGAGGAGGCCTTCGTGAAGGTCCTCCAGATGCACGGCATCGAACATGCCTTCGGCATCATCGGGTCCGCCTTCATGCCGATCTCGGACCTTTTCCCGACGGCCGGCATCACCTTCTGGGACGTCGCCCACGAGACCAACGGCGGCCTGATGTGCGACGGCTACACGCGGGCGACCGGCAAGATCGCGATGGCGATCGCGCAGAATGGCCCCGGCGTCACCGGCTTCGTCACGGCCGTGAAGACCGCCTACTGGAACCACACGCCGATGCTGGTCGTGACTCCGCAGGCCGCCAACAAGACGATCGGCCAGGGCGGCTTCCAGGAAGTCGAGCAGATGGCCATGTTCCGCGACATGGTCTGCTACCAGGAAGAAGTGCGCGACGCATCGCGCATCGCCGAAGTACTCAATCGCGTCATCCTGAAAGCGCTCCGCTTGTCCGCACCCGCACAAATCAACGTGCCGCGGGACATGTGGACCCAAGTGATCGACGTCGACCTGCCGCGCATCGTCCGCTTCGAACCGCCGGCCGGCGGCACCGGCGCCATTGGTGAAGCGGCGAAACTGCTGTCGGACGCGAAGTTCCCCGTCATCCTGTCCGGCGCTGGCGTCGTGCTCGGCAACGCCATCGCCGACTGCGCCGCGCTCGCCGAGCGCCTCGATGCGCCCGTTTGCTCAAGCTATCAGCACAATGACAGCTTCCCGGGCAGCCACCCCCTCGCCGTCGGCCCCCTCGGCTACAATGGCTCGAAGGCGGCGATGGAGCTGATCGCGAAAGCCGACGTCGTGCTCGCGCTCGGCACCCGCCTCAATCCGTTTTCAACACTGCCGGGTTACGGCATCGACTACTGGCCGCGCGCAGCGAAGATCATCCAGGTCGACATCAACCCCGACCGCATCGGCCTTGCGAAACCGGTCCACGTCGGGATCGTCGGCGACGCCAAGCTCGTCGCACGCCAGATCCTCGCAGCCCTCGCGCCGACCGCCGGGAACGCCGGCCGCGACGAACGCAAGGCGCTCGTCCACCGCACCAAGTCGGCATGGCTGCAGACGTTGTCGAGCCTCGACCACGAGGACGATGATCCGGGCACCAGCTGGAACGATCGCGCCCGCAAGCGCGAGCCCGACCGCATGTCGCCGCGCATGGCCTGGCGTGCCATCCAGGCCGGGCTGCCGAAGGACGCCATCATCTCGAGCGACATCGGCAACAACTGCGCCATCGGCAACGCCTATCCGACCTTCGAGAAAGGGCGGAAGTATCTGGCACCCGGCCTGTTCGGACCGTGCGGGTACGGATTTCCCTCGATCATAGGCGCCAAGATCGGCTGTCCGGACGTACCCGTGGTCGGCTTCGCCGGCGACGGTGCCTTCGGAATCTCGATGAGTGAAATGGCATCGCTCGGCCGCGAAGGCTGGCCCGCCATCACCATGGTCATCTTCCGCAATTACCAGTGGGGCGCCGAAAAGCGGAACTCCACACTCTGGTACGCCGACAACTTCGTCGGCACCGAGCTCAATCCCAACCTCTCCTACGCCAAGGTCGCTGAAGGCTGCGGGCACAAGGGCGTGCGTGTAACGACGCAATCGGAACTGACGACCGCACTTCGCGAAGCTTGCGAGGCACAGATGAAAGGCGTCACCACCTTCATCGAAGTCTTGCTCAACCAGGAACTCGGCGAACCCTTCCGTCGCGATGCCATGAAGAAGCCCGTTGTCGTCGCCGGCATCAGCCGCGAGGACATGCGCCCGCAAAAGGCCAGCTGAACCGCCATCGGACCGCGGCCGGAGAATCGGCCGCGGCCTGTCTTTACCGCTCCGTCAGAACTTCCGCGTCGGCGCCACGTCCGTCGGCCGCTCGCCAACCTCGTAGCGCTTGATCGCCGCCTCGTCGAACACGAAGCCGTGCCCCGGCCGGTCCGGAGGCGTCCCGAAACCGTCGACGACACGCCAGGGCTCGGCGAGCAACCCGAGATCGGTCAGCGACCCGCCCGACAGGTCTTCGAGGATCAGTCCGTTCGGTACCGCGCAGAGACCGTGCACCGATAACTCGACCGCGAAGTGCGGCGCCACTTTCAGGTTATGCGCTTCCGCAAGGTGCGCGATCTTCAGCCACTCGGTGAAACCGCCGACGCGCGGGACGTCCGGCTGCACGATGTCAACGGCAGCCGCCCGGATATAATCCGCAAACTGATAGCGCGTGAAGAGCGTCTCGCCGAGCGCGACTGCCGTTTTCTGCCCGCCGCGCACACGCGTGTGGCCCGGAATGTCGTCCGCAAGCACGGGTTCCTCGATCCAGAACGGATCGAACCGCTCGAGCATCGCCATCCGCGAGATGGCTTCGCCCGGCTGCCATTTCTGGTTCGCGTCGAGCAGCAAGCGGACCGCAGGCCCGACCGTCTTGCGGACCGTCGCGACGCGCTCGACGTCCTCGGAGGGATCGTCGCGCCCGACCTTCATCTTGACCGCCCGATAGCCGGCGGCGAGGAAGCCCCGCATCTGCTCCGCCAGCGGCTCACCGTCGAGATGCATGTTAATGCCGCTGCCGTAGGCGGGGATGCGCGGCCGGGCTCCGCCCATCAGCCGCCAGATCGGCTCACCAGCCGCCTTGCCGCGGAGGTCCCAGAGCGCCACGTCGACGGGAGCCAGCGCGAGCGTGGTGAAGCCGCCCGATCCGTTGGCGTGGAGTTCGAGCCAGCACGCTTCCCAAAGGCGCTCGATCTCGCGCGCATCGCGGCCGACGAGGATCGGCGTCAGGTAATCGCGGATGATTGCCCGGATGGCCGTTCCGCCGATGCCGAGCGTGTAGCTCCAGCCGGTACCGACGTGGCCCGTGTCTGTCCGGATGATCGTGATGATCCATTCCCAGACGTTGATCGACTGGATGGCATCGCTGATCTTGATCGTCGGCGGCACGCGCACGAGGCGCGTGTCGATCTCGGTAATGCGCATGTGAGACGTCCTCCCGGACGGCCGTTGTCAGGCTGGCCACATGGGCGGACTGTGCGGCGAACAGCAACGCCGCGGAAGGGGGAGACGTGCAGCCCCCATCGGCTCCTTATGCAGAGCGGCGGATGCGCTCCGCCTTTGCGGCCGGCAGCCGCCGCGCGCCACCGGGCGGCTGGTAGACGTGGCTGACCCAAGATACCGCCCCGCTTTCCAGCGCGCGGATCGTCGGAGCGTGCCGGATCTCGAAGCTGTCGAAGCCACAGCGCGCGAGCAGCGGGATCTGGTCCAAGAGGACGTCCCCGGTGACACGCAGCGCGCCGCGATAATCTGCCTGCTCGCGGAGACGCCGCGCTGCCGAGTAAGCCCGGCCGTCGGTGAACTTCGGCAGCGTCAGGACGATCATTTCAAGACGACCGACGTCATCGGCGGCCGTCAGCACGTCCGTCGCGGCGGAGAGAATGCCGACATGCCGCCGCGCGGTCAGCGCGTCACGATCCTGGCGCCACCGCGCAAGCGTCACGAGCACGGGACCCGACGGCGGGATCTCCGCCGCATCGTCGACGACCTGCCACGGGTCGGCTACGAAGCGTCCGCCCGAATAGAGGCGCGTTTCGCCGGAGTCAGAGGCCAATGCGGCGCGAACGTGCGTGCGGGGCTCAGGCATGGCTCACCTCCCGGACAGGATCCTTCTCGGTGCCGTAGAGCGCCGCCTTGAACGGGGCGGCACCAACGCGCCGATAGGCCATGAGGAACGTCTCCTGCGGGCTCGTCCGCAACGCGAGATAGGTGTCGACGATCTTCTCGATGGCGTCGGGAACGGCCTCCGCCGGGAAGCTCGGGCCAATCAGATCCCCGACTTCGGCATCGTCCTTCGGGCTGCCGCCGAGTGTGATCTGATAGTGCTCCGTTCCCTTCTTATCCACACCGAGGATGCCGATGTTACCGGCGTGGTGATGCCCGCAGGCATTGATGCAGCCCGAAATGTTGAGGCGCAGCGGACCGATCGCTTCCGCCCGCTTCGGATCGGCGAAGCGCTCCGCGATGTCTTGCGCGACGGGGATCGAACGCGCATTCGCCAGATTGCAGTAATCGAGCCCGGGGCAGGCGATGATGTCAGTGATGAGCTCGGTGTTCGCCGTCGCCAGACCTTGCGCGACGAGCGCGTCGTAGACCTGCGGCAGATGCTGGCGGGCGACCGTCGGCAATACGAGGTTCTGCGTGTACGTGACGCGGACCTCATCGAACGCAAAGCGCTCGGCGAGATCGGCGACCGCATCCATCTGCTCGGCCGTCGCATCGCCCGGAACCCGGCCCGGCTCCTTCAGCGAGATGTTGACGATGGCATATCCTGGGACGCGGTGCGCCACGACGTTGTTCCGAAGCCAGCGATCGAAACCCTTGTCCTGGCGGCGCCGCGAGTCGACGCTCGCATTGCGGGCCGGCAGCGGCTCGAGCTGCAGCGGCGTGAAATAGGCGGCGATCCGATCGTACTCCGCTGCCGGAAGATCGACCGACGGCGCGTCGATGCGTGACCACTCGTCGTCCACCTGCCGGCGGAATTCCTCGATGCCAAGCGCGTTGACGAGGATCTTGATGCGCGCCTTGTAAATGTTGTCCCGACGGCCGTGCAGATTGTACACGCGCATGATCGCTTCGAGATACGACAGCAGACGATCAGCAGGCAGGAACTCGCGGACGGTCTGCGCCACATACGGGGTGCGACCCTGGCCGCCGCCGACGACGACCTTGAAGCCGACGACGCCGCCCGGTCCACGCACGATTTTGAGCCCGATGTCGTGGAACAGGATCGCCGCCCGATCCTCTGCCGCCCCCGTGATCGCCACCTTGAACTTGCGCGGCAGAAACGAGAACTCCGGGTGGACGGTCGACCACTGCCGCAGCACTTCCGCCCAGACGCGCGGGTCCTCGATCTCGTCAGGGGCGACGCCGGCATAGGGATCGGCCGTAACGTTGCGAATGCAGTTGCCGCTCGTCTGGATGGCGTGCATCTCAACGTCGGCGAGCGAGGCGAGGATGTCCGGCGCATCCACCAGCTTGATCCAGTTGAACTGAATATTCTGCCGCGTCGTGAAGTGACCGAAGCCCCGATCCCACGTGCGCGCGATGTAAGCGAGCCGGCGCATCTGGCGCGCCGAGAGCACGCCGTACGGGATCGCCACCCGCAGCATATAGGCATGGAGTTGCAGATAGAGACCGTTCTGCAGGCGGAGCGGCTTGAACTGGTCTTCAGTCAGATCTCCGGCGAGACGGCGGCGTGTCTGGTCGCGAAACTGAGCGACGCGCTCGGTGACGAAGCGGTGGTCGAATTCATCGTAGCGATACACGGGAAGTGCTTTCCTTCTTCGTCGGCTTAAACCGTCGGTCCACCGGCGGCGCGAATGCGCTCGCGCATTGAAACCGGCTGGGGGCGGCCGGCTTCGAGAGCGACCGGCATGGTGTAGACGGCGGTGACTTCCTGGCGCGCCGCCGATTGCGCGGCGATCTGCTCGAGCCTCAATTTAGAGTCGGCGTCCGGTGCGACTTGCGCCTCGGAGAGACGATCGACCCAGCGCCCATCGGTGCCGAGATAGACCACGGCCCCCGTCTCGAGATCGTTCGCGGTGACGATGTCAGGCATCCTGCGTCTCCTCTGCGGGCTGCAGCGCCGCGAGCCGCTCGACGACGCCCGCCGCCGGCAGACCCGCCACCTCCCCGATAACGAGGAGCGCCTGCCCCCCGAGACCGAGACCGCGCGTCGCGGCGATCTCACCGATCGTCGTCGCGATCCGCCGTTCGTCAGGACATGACGCCCGCTCCACCGCGAGCACAGGCGTTGTCAGCGCCCAGCCTGCCGCAATCAGATGATCGGCGAGGACGCCGGCGGTCGCGATGCCCATGTACACGGCGAGAGTTGCCCGCCCACGGGCAAGCGCAGCGAGATCCACATGGTCGAAATCGGGCCGACCGTCACCGGCCGAGTGGCCGGAGAGGAACGTGACCGACTGCCCGAAATCCCGATGCGTCAGCGGCACCTGCAGCGAGGCCGCCACCGCCGTCGCCGCCGTGATGCCCGGGATCACTTCGACCGCGATCCCGGACGCGCGCAACACGTCCACCTCTTCGCCGCCGCGCCCGAACACGAACGGGTCACCGCCCTTGAGACGCACCACCGTCCGGCCTTCGCGCGCGTGACGGACGATGAGCGCGTTGATTTCGGCCTGGGTGCGCGAATGCCGGCCGCGCGCCTTGGCGACGCTGACGAGCTCGGCGCCCGACCGGGCAAGCGCCAGCACGCCGGCAGAAACGTGACCGTCGTAGAACACCATGTCGGCTGTCGCGAGCGCGCGCACGGCCTTCACTGTCAGAAGATCGGGATCGCCCGGACCGGCGCCGACGAGGACGACGCGGCCTGCACCAGCCGCCCGATCGCGTGCATAGGGACTGCTCATGATCGTCAACTCTTGATGCTGTCCGACTGCAGTTCGAGCTCCAGCCCGTCGAGATCGGCGGTCATGCGGATCTGACAGGCGAGCCGCGAGTCGTCGCCAGCCGTAGGAATATCGTCGAGGCGGGCGGCTTCCTCATCACCGACCGGCGGCAGCTGGTCGAGCCAGCGGGCGGCGATGCGCACATGACAGCTTGCGCAGACGGCGGCGCCGCCGCATTCCGCCACGATCGGCACGTCGTTCGCCCGCAGAAGCTCCATGAGCGAGAGCCCCTCGATCGCCGGCAGGACGGCCGTCTTGCTGCCGGCAACCCGGACACGGAGCGCGAAAATGCGCTCTTCTTCTTCAGTCGAGTCGATGTGAGCGACACCCTGCATGAGGCCCTCCGGGACGCGGCGGACATTAAGCCGAGACGCCATTGGACCGATAGATCTTCGGCGAAATAAGCACGCACTTGCCGGGATAGCCAATCCGAAAGCACCACGTTGCCGCGAACCCCGGTCGCGCGTGGCGGTGTTCTCCCGCTCCTTTGGATCAGAGAATGAAACCGCTGCCTGAGCCCACTCAGCAACTGCAGCCAACAGCTAGGCCGCGAAACCGATCATCCGCTGGCGAACGTTTGCGCAGGGGCGTTTTTCCCCTTGAGGAGCGTTCTCCGAACTCCGCAACCGATGACACGTCGTTTGCAGCAAAAGGGGCTGCGCAGCAAAGCCATCCTTATTCCGACGCCGGGCGTCCGATGTGGTCATCGACGCGGTAGTCTCCACGCGAGACAAGGAGATGCCGTATGCCCGCAATCAGCACCCTCACCGCCGACGGCTTGCCGAGGATTATTGCCGACGCGGACCTGATCGTGGGCTGGCAGACGGCTGCGGCCGTCGCCCATGACCCGATACCCGATTGCGCGTACGGTCCCGCAGGCCGAGCATCCGTCAGGACGAACGACACGGCGCCCGAGTCCCCGGCCCTCATAGCGCTTCACACATATTGGGTGGCCGGCTGAGCCCGTCGCCACGCCTCTGGACAAGCTGACCGAAAGCCCGTAACGACGCGCCACCGGGCCCGTAGCTCAGCGGTAGAGCACCTGACTTTTAATCAGGGAGTCGATGGTTCGATCCCATCCGGGCTCACCAATGAAATCAACCACTTAGCGAGTCCCCACCAAACGCCGATTTGACGCTTGCGGGAGTTTTGCGGGAGCTCTGTTCTGCAGAGTCCCCCTAAGTACGACCAGTTCTGATCTTGCTTCGTTCCTGTCGGTGACCAACTCCGCCGCCTCGAGTAAGTGCGACAGTTCGGCAGCCGAATAGTGCGTCGTGATACGTCCCGAGCGATGCCCAAGCAGGTCTTGCCGATCCTCAAAGCTCACACCCGCCGCCCGCAGGCGGCGACCGAAGGTATGCTTCAGGTCGTGGACCCGCACCTGGAGTAAACCCACGCGTTTCCGGGCACGCTTCCATGCCGACGTCAGCATGCGCGTAACAGGCTTCCCCCGAAACGTGAACACGTAGTCCGGATGCTGGCCACGCCTAGCCTCTACCACCGACGCTGCCACGGAGTTCAACACGACAAGCCGCTCGTCGCCGTTTTTGACGTGCGTTCTTGGAATGATGAACACGCTCGTACCGAGTTGGGGAACTTTGACTTCCCATTCCCAGCGCAACGAACACACCTCTTGGTCGCGGCAGCCCGTGTTAACGGCAAACAGAGCCATATGGGCGAGATACTCGGGCAACTCCTGAAACAGCAGAGCCTGCTCGGACCATGACAAAGGGCACGGGGGCCGCTTATCAACGTCCGGGATCAGCTTTAGCTTGGGAGCCGAATGGATCCACGTCAGACCGTGATCATCGACCCACTCGGTGGCAGCCAGGTTCAGGATGCGCCGCACCACCTTGATCCCATGGTTGATGGTGCCGGCAGACTTGCCTTCCCGACGACGTTGGTCGACCCAGGGCTGCAGTGTACCAAGGTGGATCCGGTCAAGCTGGACCGACCCGAGCCACGGCACGATCTGCTTCAGGTGAGACACGTCATCGCCGATGCTCCGTTTATGCTGGTTTTCCAGCACAAACTTAGCCGCTGCCTGCGCAAACGTGCGCGCCGGTCGGATGCCGTAAACCTGCGCCTGACGTGTCGCTTCCATCAGCCTTACGAGGAATCTTTCAGCTTCTTGGAAATCACTCGTTTCAGTGCTCTGGCAAATTCGCCGCCCGCATATGCGCTTGTCGATATGCCAGACCCCCGCGCGCATAATGAGGCCGGGGATACGCTTGCGTCCCATCTCTGTGTTCCTTTCTCGAGGGACGCCCATTACGGTTCTTGTAGTTCTCGAACCATGCGTCCAGTTCAAGGCGATCGAAGCCGATCCCCTGTTTGCCGATCGGGATTTGCGTGACGAAGGGCCGTACCTCCGCGTTGAAGCGGTTACGGTCCATCCCAAGGTACGCAGGCGTTTCCTTGAAGCGCAGCACCCTCGGAGCAAAGGCCAAGTTAGATCGGGTCACGCTCATCACACCGCTCCGTGGCTGCCGTGCACTTCCACACACACGTCAGCCAGCGACAGCGATTTTATGTTCTTGAACCCAGTCCACATGGCCTCACCTCACGTCATCCGTGAGAGCACCATGCAGCCTCCAGGGCCCAGCCCCCAAGCAAAATGCCCTAGGTACGCCTAGCTACGCCTAGCTACGACCGATTTCACAAAATGCTGTGTTTTTGGGCACTTTTGGGACATCCTCAGTAATCAGAAAATCGAGCTTGGAGACGGATCATCGTGCCGGTACTTGTCCATTCCATGCGAACATCGCGCAGCCATTGCTTCGCTCGTAGCACAAGAGGCACACTAAGGAGCGGTCAGAGCAATCGCTTCGTCCCCATCCACTCGCAGAGCCCACTGTGGCAATTTTTTTCGCATTGGCCGAAGCGACTAAAGGGATCACAAGGAGGAGCGTCCGTCGCAGCACCAATGGTTGAGAACGCGCTACCATATGCCTGTGGGCTACCAATAGACTTCTTGGGCAAGGGCCAACCGGAGCCAGAAAAAGGGTCCTTTTTTGTGCAGCTTCCTTGTAGGCTGGTTACCGCACGTTATCCTCGTATTCATGGGCACTGGCGCACGGCGACAGCTGAGGTTTCACGCAGATGAAAAAGGACCCCTTTTGCTAGGGTTACCTCAGCCTGTGGGTAACCCCTGAGTTCCATGCTGATTGGATACGCCCGTGTGTCGACTGAGGAGCAGACAACCGCCCTGCAGTACGACGCGCTCAAGCGTGCTGGGTGCGGACGGATATTTGCCGAAAGCGCTTCTGGTGCCTGTGATCGCCGTGAGGCACTGGGTCAAGCCCTAGCCACACTCCAGCCAGGTGACTGCCTTGTCGTGTGGCGGCTCGACCGCCTGGGACGCAGTCTGTCAGGACTGCTTTCCATAGTCAGCGACTTGGATGCCAGAGGGATCGGGTTCCAGTCACTAACTGAGGCCATCAACACGCAATCCGCGAGCGGGCGGCTCCTCTTTCACGTCATGGGTGCCTTAGCCGAATTTGAGCGTGCGCTGATCAGCGAGCGAACGCGGGCGGGCATGGCGGCGGCACGGCAACGGGGCGTATCTTTGGGACGGCCGCGAGCGCGACGGGGATAGGTGTCAATGTCCGTTCTGCAGAGGACTCAGACATTTGCCCAGAGGATGTGAGGTCCGTCACGCGATGTCCGCTAGGCTGATGAATGGGGACAAGGCCTGAAAGGCCGCTTTGGGCCACAGAACGAACCCGCTCTCGCGGGAGTGCGCTGCGCGCCGGTCGGCGAGCGCGGACGGGGCAGCGCTAACCAACTGAGCTTTCACCAATAACGGATCGGGCGCTCCGTCTTGAGGATCGAGGGGTCAAGC